>Ga0209249_1000004_pt1 | contig 353458 bp, 326 predicted proteins | sample SaaInlV_200m_DNA_4_FD_184653 | JGI IMG/M metagenome (GOLD analysis project Ga0209249, IMG submission 184653) | Marine microbial communities from expanding oxygen minimum zones in the Saanich Inlet - SI037_S3LV_200m_DNA (SPAdes) (version 2) | ecosystem: Environmental > Aquatic > Marine >... | reverse complement strand
GCTCTGAATCCGCTCTTTCTGATTCTTGATGTATAATCGCCTTACCAGTTTTGTTTTTTTCTCTAGGGTGGATACCATGAACCGGATTTACTGGATACTTTCACTGGAATACGCAGTCGCCAAAGGAATCAAACCAAAGAGTTCATTTCCTAAACTATGCACCAAATAGGGCGTATACCAAAAACCAATGATCGTGTGAATCACAAAAACGATCAGATTAGAAGAAATATTTTTTATATACTGAAAAGCACCAAATTTTTTTACGGGTTCTTTCAAAATTCAAACTCAATAATTGCTAGTGAATAATTTAGTATTATAGGTGATTAATCGGTCAATGGAACGCGATCAACAAAAAAGTACTGCCAAAAAATAAGCAGTACTTTATCTAATAATATTTATTGTCTTCTAAATATTGATATCTCTTTTTGCATAAGCAAGATATGCCAACCCAATCGCCACAATGGTAATGACGGCCGATAGCCATAAAAATACGGTGTCAAATGCCATGTTATTGGACATTTCCAGGGGACTGAAATAATTAAAGGGAGTAAAATATTTCAAAAACTCCAATTTATCACTCAACCCAGATAATATGGATAGGATGTACGTGCCCAATACGATTGAAACCGCCAAAGAATTGGCACGCTTATAATGTTTAAGTGCACACCCGAGCAAAATGCCCAGTGCTAAAAAGATGATCTCCAGCATGAAGAAGGCTATGATGCTTAACTGCAAAAATTCAAAGAATTTCTGATCAGGTTCAAATCTAGCAGACAGGAGCAAAACCCCTGCCCAAGTCACTAGGTTAATAACTATACAATTTACAATAGCTGCAAAGATTTTCCCAGTCACGATTTTTGCTCTCGTAATCGGATACACCAATGCAAATTCAGCTGTTTTATCTCGTTCTTCCTTCGAGATAATATCTGCCCCCAACATGATCGCAAAAACTGAAACGATCAAGGCATAATACCCAAACATCACTCCAAAAAAACCAATGATCGTAGTGATGTTCAGGGTATTAATATTTGCGGCTTCAAGGAATGCGGGGGGGAAATTCTCAAAAACCTCGATAATATCCGGATTCTCATAATATGCTGAAAATTCCCCGATACCCATAATCGAAAACAGGATAAGAATGCCACTCCAAATGAGTAAAGATTTGAAATTCGCCCTTAATTCCCTTTTAAAAATATTCACGTCTAATCACCCCGCCCCGAAGGGAGCCTCGTTTACTGTCTGGTATTTATTTATAGTATACAACTTCACGCAAACAAAACTTAAATATACAAGTCTCGCTTCGAGTATGTAAAAAATCCTGCCGCTAAGGCGATCACTATAATACCTGCAGATAACCATACAAAGACTGGTTCAAATTTCGCATCGCGGAAAAAATCAGCCGCATTGAAATAAGTGAAAGGAGAAAAGTACTTTAGGAATTCCAGCTTATCACTCAATGAAGAAAGGATGGAAATGAAGTAGGTGCCCAGCAATAAAGACACAGCCACCGACCCAGACAGTTTATGCTGTTTCACCACACAGGCAATCAATATGCCGATTGAAAGAAAGATCATCTGCATGATAAACAATGCCAATGATCCCAACGCAACAAATTCATAAAACTTGCTGTCTGGCTGATATTGCTTTGCGTTGACTACGATCGCCCCCCAAGTAAACAAAGCCAGCACAATGCTGCTAAATAGTACAGCCGCTGTCTTGGCCCAAACCACCTGTCCCCTACTCACCGGTAAGCTCATCGAAAATTCCAATGTCTTATCCCGCTCTTCTTTCGAGATAATATCGCTACCCCACATCACCGCCGAAATAGACAAGATCAACCCAAAGTAAGCAAACATTACACCATAAAATCCGGTCACAGTTGTAAGGTTAAACGAATTCAAATTGAATGCTTCTAGCATCGCTGCTGGCAAATTATCTAAAATTGCTAGCAAATCCGGGTTATCTGCATAAGCTGAGAATTTCGCAAAACCAACCGTCGAAATCATTAAAACGATTCCACTCCAGATCAGCAATGATTTTATATTTGATTTTATTTCTCTTAAAAATATATTCATCTATTCTCCTCTCTACACCGCGGTATGGATATTTCTTCGTTGATAAAGCATATAACTGCCGACAATAGAAATAAGAATGACTGAAACACTGATCAACACCAGGGGGGTATCATAAGCAGCATTCGCAGAAATATAATTCGGGTCAAAATGCTTAAATGGGGTAATTAACTCGAGCTTGGAATCACCCAACATGCCGCTGAACGCATTCACCACAAACATGCCAAAAGCTAACGCCATAGATAATGGGGTCACAGACCTTACTCTTTTCATCAACAAAGAAAGCACAACCCCAACCGAGAGGAAAAATAACTGAAAGAGAACAATGGTCAACAGGATCATTACCAGTGTTTTGGTCTCATATTCCCGTCCATCTCGAAACATATTCAAAAAAACAAAGCTGCTAATCCAAACCACCACATTTGTGATCGTAAGGTTTGTAATTACAGCCAGCAGCTTATTCGTCAAAATTTTATTTCGCGCGATCGGTTTGGCTAGCAGAAAATCCGCCGTCATCTCTCGCTCTTCAACGGAAACCAACGAAATTCCATAATTCGATGCCTGAATTGCCAAGCAAACCTGGCAAAATAGAAAGATGAAGCTAAAGTAGCCTAAGACGGAGGCAAAGTCCACATTATTCATGCCAAATGCCATCAACAACTCTTCGGGCATTTGCGCAATTGCTTCGTTCATCAAATCCGCGTCCGCCGCAATTGTGGAGAACAAAGACATAAAGACAAAGATCAACACCGCAATGGATAGCGACCAAATGATCGTAGATTTAAAATTCATTTTAAATTCATGTTTAAATATATTCATTTTTCACCTACACGTAATAGTGCATAAAGATTTCTTCAAGGGTGGGTTCTTCAATCGTGACATCTTCAACTTCTTTTTCGCTGATCAATTTTGTGATCAAATTGATATCGCCCTTAAAGAAGAAATTGATCGAGCCATTATCCTTCACCATATTATTCACACCCTCAACTGAGAACCGTTTTTCATCCAGTCCTTCAGCCTCAATGCGAATCTTCTTATAATTATCTTTTTGCAAACTCTTAATATCCTGAATATTGATCACGGTGCCTTCTTTGATGATCGCCACCCGGTTACACATTTTCTGCACTTCTCCCAAGATATGGGATGAGAAGAATACGGTAGCGCCGCGTTCATTCTCTTCCCGGATCAAGTTAAAGAATTTCTGCTGCATCAAGGGGTCCAGACCGCTGGTCGGTTCGTCAAGCACGATCAATTTCGGGCTGTGAAGCAAGCCTTGCACGATGCCCACTTTCTTCTTATTTCCATAAGAAAGATCATCGATCTTGCGCTTGAGATCCAATTCCATGATCTCCGCCAATTCCATCATTCTCTTTGTGCAGTCTTTCTTGTAGAAGCTCTCAGAGTACTTTAATAAATCGAGCACCTTCATCCCTTCGTAGTAAAAGACCTCAGAGGGCAGATAGCCGATCTCTTGTCGGATCTCCACACCATGTTGGTTAATATCCTTACCAAAGATCTTGGCTTCCCCGCTGGTGGGGTAGATCAAAGATAAAAATAAGCGGATGGTTGTGGATTTTCCTGCCCCATTAGGACCAATAAACCCATAAACTTCACCTTCATCCACGCTAAAACTTACATCCTCGATCCCTCTGGCCTTGCCGTAGTACTTTGTCAAATTATTGACTTCTATAATGCTCATCTGTAAACTCCTTGTTCTTTCTTATATTGCTAACACTGGTCCAATGATCAATCTATCAACCAGGCATTTTACAATTTCATGCCTCAATACCATTTTTGAGGAATTCAATAAATATATCCACCGTTTCCAATAATTTATCATCGTCTTCGAAGGTTTCAAAATCTGTGAAATACTCGATCATTTGGGTGTTCATTGCCCCGATCATATAGGCAAACATTGGAATATCTAGATCAGACCGAATTTCTCCCTTGTCCACGGCTTTTTCCAACAAAATTCTAAAAAATTGATTCGCCGCATCCCTGTTCCCATGCATGATTTCGTCATACACCACTGAATTCTTGATCTCCATAAATCTTTTCCCGATCGCCCCAAATTTAGGGTTTTCAAGTACAAAACGCAGCCCTGAGACATATAATTCGCGAATCAAAGTGAAAATATCATGATCTTCCGGGTTTTGCATTACAGGGGAAACGTACTTCACCTTTTCTTTTGTCATCAGATCTATTAAATATTGATAAATATCTCTCTTATCTTCAAAATATTGGTAAAGGCTGCCCTTTGAAATACCAGCATTCGTCACAATTCGGTTCACACTAGCCTGTTCATAGTTAAAAGCCGCAAACTCATCTGTAACTACTTTGATGATTAAGTCTCTTTTTTCTGCTGGTAAATTGAAGAAGGTTTCTTTAGGCATGCAATTCCTTTGGATGACTGGCTGGTCACATGACTACCAAGTCACATTCTACTACCAACCCACCCTTTGTCAAGATGCAGTCGCGAGGAGCGAATAATCCCCTTCATTTCCCCGCATAAAAACTAACAAGAATGAAAAGTTAATAACCCCCATTCAATGCTATGATGAGTTAATTATCAATAATCTTGGAGGATGAAGAGATGGATAAAGAAAAAATGTTGCGGTTAATGAAGTTCTGGTTGTTTGGAACATTCGTAATTCTGTTTGCCGCAACCACTGTCTACCTTGGTCAATTCCTTGGTCTCGAGATCATGAAAACCTGGGAATACTGGGTCACCATGGCCGCCGCCGCAGTCTTATCCTATTTGATCTTTGTGTTCTACAAAGGCTATTTGGCTAAACAATAATTAAAAAAAGCAAATGGGGGATCCGATTGCTTAAGCAGGAGATTTAACTCTCCTGCTTTTTTTTGTCTTTTACCCAATTTCAGCAATTATTATATTCAATATATTAATGAACTGTTATAATGAAAAAAGAAGTTATTACTGTTAGCTTCTTTCCGACAACTTGCAAAAGGAATTACTTGACTTGTCGTAGATTTCCATTACAATAGTAGTAATATACCCGCCAAGCCTCTGTTCTTTGGGACATGCTGCAATGTGGCGGGTTTTTGTATAAAGAAGGGAAAATGCATTATACAAAACCTCCATTAAATTTCAATCAACAATCAAGTCTGTTAATTAGTCGTGGATTAATTGCAAGGCCTGATGAATTGGAATATTTTCTTCACAAAGTTAATTATTATCGTTTAACTGGTTACTTATATCCCTTTCGTATTCCAAATACAGACAATTACATCCCGGGGACAACTTTAGACCAAATTAAAGGTATATACTATTTTGATGCTGATCTTCGAAGACTAACATTTTCGGCAATAGAAACTATTGATATTGCTTTATTTCGCACACAAATGGTTGAAAAGTTCACCCAATTACACGGCTCTTTTTGTTACACAGATCATAATTGCTTTAATTCCTCCTTGTCTCCAATAGCTCATCAAAATATGATGTTAAGGATTACCCAAAATGTTAATCGGAGTCAAGAAGAATTCATTAAATCCTATAGAAGAAAATATTTTTCGGAACCAAATTTGCCCTTTTGGATGGTAGCAGAGACAATAACTTTTGGGCAATTATCCGTTATTTTTATGAATTTACCAATGAATATACTAGTTCCAATTGCAAAAGAATACAACCTTCACTCCTCCACTCTTATATCTTGGCTTCATACTTTGACAAATATAAGAAATATTAGTGCTCATCATGCGAGACTGTGGAACCGTGTGTTACCAATTAGACCAGGTATCCCTTCGTCTAAATATCACCCCGAATTTCATACTCCTACGCGAATAAAAAATGATGGTTATTTTATAATTTTAGGGATTTTAAAATATATGCTAGATTTAATCACTCCTGACAATTCACTAATAAAAGATTTTAATAATCTCCTTGTAAAATTTCCAGACATCCCAATTAATAGAATGGGTTTTCCCAATAATTGGGGAAATTTCTTGATATTTAAGTAATTTTACCTACAGTCTTTCAACATTAAATCTCCCACCTGGTTATTTTATTTTGGGAAAATACCTTCCCCCTGACATTGTTATAATATTCCTGTACGCAAACGCCCTTTAGAAGGAGCTCCCCCATGGACCTAAACCTAAAAGACAAAATCATCCTCGTCGCCGCCGGCAGTCGCGGCCTCGGCTTTGGCATCGCCGAAGCCTGCATCAAAGAAGGTGCCACAGTTTGCATCGCCAGTCGCGCTCAAGAAAAGGTAAATGCTGCTGTCGAAGCCCTCAGCCAACATGATGGCAAAGTACAAGGTGCTGTGCTCAATGCAAAAGATGGAGACAGCATCCGCCAATGGGTAGAACCCCTCATCGCACAACACGGCCGCATCGATGGCCTCGTTGTCAATGCTGGTGGTCCCCCTGCTGGAAAATTTGACGATTTCGATGAATCAGATTGGCAAAATGCCTTTGAACTCACCCTCATGAGTGCAGTGCGCATGATCCATGCCGTCCTCCCCACCATGCGAGCCCAAAAATCTGGGTCGATCCTCACCATCACTTCCTCCTCCATCAAAGAACCGATCGACACCATCCTCCTCTCCAATGTCATGCGCGCCGGTGTCACCAGCCTCGTCAAATCTCTCTCCCGAGACCTCATTCAAGATGGCATTCGCGTCAACAACCTTGTCCCCGGCATGATCATGACCGACCGCATCACCCAGCTTTCCGAAGACCGTGCCCAAAAGCGGGGGCTCGATCCCGCCACCATCATCCAAGAAATGGAAGCACCCATCCCCCTTGGTCGCTTTGGCACCACCGAAGAATTTGGACAAACAGGCGCATTCCTTCTATCAGACGCCGCCTCATACACCAACGGCGTATCCTACTTTGTCGATGGTGGGCTCTCTCGCACGCTTTGGTAATTCATATAGGGAAAAGTTCTTCAGGGGATACCACAATAAGAATAAATGCGATTATTAAAGTTAAAGCCGCCACAACCAGGTGTATTGGAGCTCACAGTTTGACAAAACGAACGTTAGCCGGGAGGGGTTCCTGAGAGAAATACCACACGTCCGACCTATGCATTTTATGCGATTGACTCGTTTTTATTCACCATAATTGCAGCGGCTTATTCACTTAATCCCATTGTAAATGAATTTTTTCACAATGTCAATCATTAATTATATATTTCACAAATAATCCTTTTCTTACCCAAAATCTTCGTCTTCAGCCCCTTTTCACCTATTTAAAGGGAAGTTCTTCTATGGTACACTTTGCGGGCAATGGATAAAAAGACGCTAAAAACTTTAGAATACGACAAAGTGCTGGAGAACTTGGCAGGCTATGCCTCCTTCAACGCGTCCATAGAAAAGGCTCAAAATCTATCCCCCTTCTCCAACCTCTTTAAAGCCAAGCGCGCCCTAGCCGAGACAAGCGAAGCGCGTCAACTCCTTGAAGTGAACCCCAACACAACCATCGGGGGCGCCCGCGATATTCGTAAGATTGCAGAAGCCGCTAGCCGAGGCATGGTGCTCACCTCTGGGGAATTATTAGATGTCAAATCCACCCTCATTGCCGTTCGCACACTCGACCGCCAACTAGAAAAGGAAAGCCAAACCTATCCCAATCTCTGGGAGATCAGTCAAGGTTTTCCTGGCCCCCTCGGCTTGGTAGATGCCGTCACCCGCACCATTTCAGAACGCGGCGACGTCTTAGACAGCGCCTCCACCAAATTAGGCAATCTCCGTAGCGAGATCAAGGTTGCCCATGACCGCTTACTAAGCCGCATGCAAAAACTGCTCAACAGCGCCAAGATCGCCCCCTTTCTCCAAGAAGCGATCATCACCCAGCGCGATGGCCGTTATGTGCTCCCTGTCAAATCAGATGCCAAGGGACGCGTCAAATCAGTCATACATGATATCTCCTCCTCCGGTGCAACCTTATTCGTTGAACCCCTCGAAGTCGTCGACCTCAACAATCAATATCGCGAACTACAGCTAGCCGAAGAAGACGAAATTCGCCGCATCCTTGCCGAACTCTCAGACAAGATCGGCGAGCATATCTACGAACTTCAATCTGCTGTGGAAACTTTGGCCGCCTTAGACCTCTGCTTTGCTTGCGCAAAATATGCCGAAAACTTAAACGCTACTGCGCCTGAGCTGGTCAAATTTAATAAGAAAAAAGACGGAACCAACCCCGGCTTAACCATGCGTCTTTATCAAGCGCGCCATCCCCTCCTCGATCAAGACACCGTCGTCCCTATCGATCTAGACCTTGACCCCAGCACCTACGTTATGGTCATCACCGGTCCCAACACCGGTGGCAAAACTGTCACCCTTAAAACCGCCGGTCTTTTAGCCCTTATGGCCCAATCCGGTATGCATATCCCTGTCCAAGCCGGCTCTCAGATCAGCCTCTTTAAAAACATCTTTGCTGACATTGGCGACGAACAATCCATCGAACAATCCCTGTCCACATTCTCGGGGCATATCACTAACATTATTAAGATCCTCGATAAGGCAGATCAATCCTCACTCGTCATTTTTGATGAGTTAGGTGCTGGCACCGACCCACAAGAAGGCGCCGCTCTTGCCCAAGCCATGCTCTCCTTTCTGATCGAATCTGGTATCCCCACCTTGGTTGCCACCCATTACCCCGAACTAAAATCTTATGCGCACGCCACCCCCGGGGTGGTCAACGCCAGTGTCGAATTTGATATGGACACATTAAGCCCCACCTATCATTTGATGGTTGGTTTGCCCGGTCGTTCGAACGCACTCGCCATCGCCCAACGCCTCGGCTTACAAAAAGAGATCGTTGAAAAAGCCCGCGCCACCATTGATCCTTCTGAATTGCGCGCCGAAGATTTACTCAACGAAATTCACCGTCAGAGCGAACTCACTCGTGCTGCCCGCGATGCCGCCGAAAAAGCCCGCACCGATGTTGAAACCGTACGTGCAAATCTGGGCGAAAGATTAGAAAAAATAGAAGACGAGCGGCTAGAGATCATTAACCTTGCCAGAAATGAAGCGCAAGAAGAGGTCAGAAATCTCCAAGAGGAGATCAACAAAACCCGCCAACAGCTTGCTCGGGCGCGCCAACCGATCGATGCCATAGAAGAGATTGAAGAACAGGCTGAATCCCTCGATGAAATGATCGAAGAACCAGCCGAACGAAAAGAGGTTACCGAAAACCTCCCCCAAACCCTAAAACGCGCCATTCGCCTGGGGGACAAAGTAATGCTCCGCACTCTCGGCATCGAAGGGGTGGTCACTGCCCTCAGCCTCGATGATGCAGAAGTGCAGATTGGCAATCTGCGGATTCGCGTGGAACTATATAACCTCGACCTAATTTCTGGGGCTGTCGTAGAAAAGAAAAATGTCACCGCTGCCCCCACCGGCGCCTTTAAAGTTGATTCCCCCGGCATTGAACTCTCCCTCAGAGGGAAAACGGTTGACGAAGCATTAGAATCATTGGACGCTTATTTAGATCGCGCCTACATGGCTGGCTTACCCTATGTGCGTGTCGTTCACGGAAAAGGTACCGGCAAACTAAGAGATGCAGTCCGCCGAGAAATAAAAGGCCATACCCAAATATCCCGCTTTGAACCGGGCGGCCCCTCCGAAGGTGGAGATGGCGTCACGATCATCTATTTAGAGAATTAATTTCTTGCCCAATTAGCTTCACCAATCCCCCAAAGCCAAATCATTAAATTATATAGCTGGCACATTTCTTTTCTTTTGGTAGATCAAGCTCACTCCCCCAATAATAAGCAACAACCCCGCGAACATTCCCACAGTAAACGACTCACCCAGTAAGAGCACGCCCCCCAAACTAGCCACAATCGTTACCACATAGGTATGCATCGATGAAGCTGTTGCCCCAAATCTTTTTGCATTATGAAAAGACAGCAGCATCCCCAAAAATGTACCCACGACCGTAGCCCATCCCAGAGCAACCAAACCCATCGACGTCACTCGGCTAAAATCAAATTTCACAAAAATATATGAAAGTGGAATGACCGTCAAGGCAGCAAAGAACATCCGCAACCCGGTCACATCAATCGAATCCTCACCTATCATATACTTACGTGTATAAACCACCGACGAACTTCCCCCCACCATGCCAATCAACACTAGCAAATACCCAAGTGGGTTCGCCCGGCTTACATCCGGCAATCCGCTTTCCCCGAGAGCGATCAATAATACAGCCCCGCTTAATGCCAAGACAATCCCCCACACTTTCTTTTTCGTCAATGGTTCATCTTCCAAAAATAGTGCAGCCAAAAACACAGTGATCGCTGGACCCAATGTCAACAAAATAGCTGTGATCCCACTGGATTGATATTTCAACGAAATATTGATCATACTCATTGGCAATGCCGTTCCCACAATGCCCAAAAATGCGCCCTGTTTCCAAAGTTTCTTGTCTTTAGGAATCTTATGCTTGGAGGAGAAAATAAAAATCAATAAAAATAAAATGGCTGACAGGAAAATTCGGGCACTCACGTAAGTAGTTGCATCGAATTGACTTAGGCTAAACCTAGACACCAATAAAGAGGAACCGTACATGAATCCAAGGAGTATCACATAGGAGATTGCATCTGCTGACAAATTAACATCCTTCGCCTAATCTTTTCAAGGCCTCATTCGCTGCCGTATCATACTTCAGAAGGGAAATGATAACCAGCATTCCCCCCTATCTAATCATTCTTCAAATATTTCCTCCTTTTTCTTTCAAAAATAAAATATTTTATTTCACCCGAATACAGTATAATTTTTGCTATTGGTATAAATTAGACCTTGTTTATCATGCTTGATAACGGGGCGCTAGAACCCTATACTAAAAGCGAGAGATTTGGAGGTTTATCCTTAAATGGAAAACAATATTAATCATTCTGTAGCCGTGATCGGCGCCGGACCAGCCGGATTATTCGCCGCAAGCCACTTAGCAAAAAACGGGGCACAAGTTGCCCTGATCAACAGAGATATCAAATATGGGGGGCTTGCCGAATATGGTATTTTTCATAACAAACATAAAATGAAAAATGGCCTTCGTAAGCAATTCCATAAAGTGATCGATGACCCCAATATCCATTATTTTGGCAACGTCAGTGTCGGCCAAAATGCCCACCTTAGGATTGCTGACCTTAAAGAAATGGGTTTTTCTGCCATCTTGGTTACAGTAGGTGCCCAAGGCACAAAATGGCTAGGGCTACCCGGGGAAGATCTCGAAGGGGTTTATCATGCCAAAGATTTGGTCTATCACTACAATCAACTTCCGCCATACAGCTCTCAAGATTATCCCATCGGAAAAAAGGTAACCATTATCGGGGTGGGGAACGTCATGTTAGACATTGCCCATTGGGCAATCCGAGACTTGCATGTAGATCAGGTCATTTCCATTGCCCGAAGAGGTCCCGCTGACGTCAAATTTACCAAAAAAGAAATGAGCCTAGTCTTTAAAAACTTAAACCTTGCTGACCTTGACTCAGAGTTTGACCGAGCCAAAGACTTAATGGAATCTGTAGGTCAAGACGCTCAAGCCGCCAAAGATTTTATTTTTTCTGCAGAGAAATCTGCCCAAGAATCCGTATCCGACACCGATTTCAAACTGAGCTTCTTGCAGCAACCCAAACAGATCATCGGCGATGGAAATGGCAAAGTTATCGCTCTTGAAGTGGAAGAAACCACCCTCAAACTCAGGGAAGATGGCAAAGGAACCCGCTCGATTGGGCTGGGTAAAACAAAAAGAATTGAAACCGATTCCGTTGTATTTTGCATTGGCGACCAAGTTGACCAACAGTTTGGCTTACCCCTCGATAAATGGGGAGAATTTGCTAAAAGCCCCACACCAGCCTACCCAATTGAAGATGTTTCATTTGAAGCCTATGACTTAGAAACCAACACAGCAATAGATGGGGTCTTCTTGGCGGGTTGGGCAAGGGAAGCAAGCAGTGGTCTAGTTGGCACCGCCCGCAAAGATGGCGTACAAGGGGCAAAAGCATTGGCAGAATATCTAGGGGAAAAGGAAACCTCTCCCCCCCCGGTTGAGATCATTCAAGCGCTCCAAAAAGAGTTAAAATCAAATAGCGATCCCTTTGTTACCAGCGCCGAAATTAAAGAACTCACCCTAATCGAAAATGCCATTGCAGAGAAAAAAGAGTTGCCCTTCTTTAAATTTTCTTCGAATGAAGATATGCTTGAAGCACTAAAACTCGTCAAGCCAGCATAATTATTTTCTTTAAAAAAATAAAACCCCAGGTCCTAAACTGCCCTGGGGTTTTTATTATTAATTTATCTCAATATACAAATGAAGTTAATCTTTTTCCTTCGGTTTAAAAGGAATCATCATTAAAAACCCAACGATCATGATTAACTCACCCGCAATCACACCTCGAGCTTGCCAATATCCAAAGAAAATTTGAAACTCCGGAAAAGGTCGCGTGCCCACCCCGATCATATCTGCTAGAGCAGACAGTATTGCAACGATCAACCCCGTCCATGCCAAGCGCAGCCCTAGATCCGCAACGATAGACCGTGCTTCTGATTTCCACAAAGCATCTAAGCTCAATGTCCCCCCCGCACAGATCAAGACTAGTCCAAATGAAAACACACCCATTTGAATAAACCCGATTGCCTCGCTTGCATCCAAATTAAACCATTGTGGTTTTGCGCCCAAAATAAAAATAAATAACCCAATTACCATTGAGGATAACCCAAATCTCAGGCGATTTCGAGGGTTTTGTATTTGAGGTCTTTCGATTTCACTCATTAAGTTTCCGGCAAGCTATTTTTCAAAAATCCGATCCAGTTTTTGCCCATGATACCAGCGATATCTTTATCTGAGTAGCCTTTTTGGGCAAGCAAGGTCGGTATTTTTTGTACATCTCCCAAACTGTCAAATCCCATTGGCAAAGACTGTAAACCAAATCCCCCATCCGCGTCACTGCCAATGCCCACATGTTTCGCATTTCCTGCGATCTGGCAAATATAATCGATATGATCTGCAACAAGAGTGAGGGAAACATCCTCTCTGGGATCATTTTTTACCCAGCCATGTTTCAAAAATACATTATAGATCACCACCCCGATTATTCCTTCTCGTTCGATTATTCCCTCGATCACCCGGTCCGACAAGAATCGATTACTGTCACTCCCTTTCATCATCCCCAGCGGGTTCGCATGGCTTGCAATAATACGTTTTGGATAATGATCAATCGACTGAAAAACTGCTTCTTCATCCATATGGCTGATGTCCAAAATAAAGCCATGATCGGCCATGGCGTCTAATAAGGCATATCCATCTTTGGTCAAGGGTCCCGGTTCTCTCGTACCGCCGCTATACCGCGTGCCAGCCCACGCAGGTCCGATCATTCTCAATCCTAAATTCCACCACTCTTCTAATTCTTCGGGATGCCGAATACCTTCCGCTCCCTCCATTGAGACGACCAATCCTACTGGATGGTCTTCTTGCGGCTCTTCCCATAAAGATAAATGTGCATTAAGTTGCTCTTGATTGGTGATCAACTGAAAGCTATCTGGCTGCTCCTCGCTCAATCGGTGATAGACATCAATATGTTTGCGGTACATTTCTCTGGCTTCATCAAAATCTTTATAACAATTGTTATCCCACTCTCCTTCTTTATGCCGAATAGGGGAAGCGAATAAAGTTGAAAAAACGAGCGCCGTTTTACTTTCTTTGTATGCGTCTCTTCCCAAAATCGTGTCTTGATTCCACTCAGGGATTTGAGTAGCTTTTTCGCGAGCTCTCGTTTCAGCAACTGTATGCCGATAATCACGCCTAAAACTAAGCATATTCCATGCAATATCTTGATGCGAATCAACAAACAAGTATTTTTTGTCTGTCATGGGCTAAAAACCTTTTCTCACTGTCTTCCACAGGGCATCGTGCTCTCCCAGGGAAAAAGGGATATAGATCGTGAGTCGATCGGCAAGGCCTTGATATCGTTCTTTTAATGCCTCCGCCAAATTCTCGAGGGAGGCCTCCGTGGCAAAAAAGGAAAGCATTTCATCTGTGATAAGCCCAGACATTTCCATCCATTGCTGTTTAGCAGCTAATTTAGACAATTTTTCGCCAACATCTTCCCATCCATGTTCTTTCATTACCCTTCGATAGGATGGCGTAGAAGCATAAAAAGAAATTTGCTGGCGTGTGGTTTCCCGATCTCCATCCCCTGTGATTACAAAGGCGTTCACTACCATGCTCACATCTTCTCTTTTTCTGCCGGTTTTATTTGCCCCTTCCTCAACTGCGGGAAGCAGTACGTTCCTCAGATATTGAGGGGTATGAAATGGGTGCACATGGAAACCATTTGCCGTTTCTCCAGCCAAGCGAGCCAATCCCGTGTTCACCCCTGCAATATAGATTGGCACGTCTGGGTGATCAATTTTTGAAGGAGTAAAAAAAGGGGACGACAAGGTTAACTTATAATATTCCCCCCGATATCCTATTCTTTCCCCACTCATCCAGCTCTCCCAAATCGCTCTAATCGATTCGATCTGTTCGCGTTGTTTTGCTACCGGGGATTCTGGCCAGGGCATTCCAAACCGTCTTTCAATATGGGGTTTTACCTGCGTCCCCAACCCAAGAATAAAACGCCCTCCAGATAATTCGGATAGGTCCCAGGCTGTATGTGCCATCACGGCAGGGCTACGCGCAAAACTTACCGCAATAGCAGTACCGAATTCGATTTTTTTAGAATGCTCCGCGATCAAAGCACAGGCCAACATCGGGTTATGCTGTGTTTCTGCTACCCAAACACCATCAAAACCGAATTCTTCAACCGCTTTTGTCATTGCGGGGATTTCACTCAATTGTGTATAAGGAGGTAAAAAAGTATCTAATTTCACCGAGTCTCTCACTTTTTTTTAGAAAATTAAAATTTAGCTCAATAAATAAGCCATGATCCATTGCGTGGTTGCGTTCATTGCATCCATATGGCTGCGTTCATAATTATGGGAAGCGTCCACCCCGGGGCCGATCAAGGCCACCGCTACGTCTCCACCCGCCCGCCAATAGGCCTCGCCATCTGAGCCATAATATGGATAGATATCCACTTTATAAGGGATATCATTTTCGTCTGCCAATTTGCGAAGTTTTTGACTAAGCCCATGGTGATAAGGTCCGCTTGAATCCTTCACGCAAATACTTGCATGGAACTCATCGGAAGTTTGCCCATCTCCTATTGCCGCCATATCTACAGCCACCAATTCGGATAAATTTTCTGGGAAGCCCGCTGCTGCCCCATGCCCCACCTCTTCATAATTACTAAAATGGAGCGTTGTGTCTTGTTTTGGTTTCAAACCCGCATCAGACAAGGCTTTCACAGCTGCCAATATCGATGCCACACAAGCCTTATCATCCAAATGCCGAGATCGAACAAAACCATTGGTGATCTCAACTCTCGGATCAAAGCTTACAAAATCTCCAACCTCAATGCCTAACGCTCTGGTTTCCTCACCGGAGGTTGTTCGCTCATCCAACCGAACTTCCATTGAGGCATCCTCTCGTTTCTCATTATTGACTGCAGCACCATACACATGGCTGGATGATTTTGAAAACAAGAGGGACCCGCGGACAATTTCCCCGCTATTTGTATGCACATCACATCCTTCCCCTTCAACAGTATTCCAGGCAAAACCCCCCAATTTGGTTAATTTCAATCGTCCATTGGATTTAATTTCTTTGACCATCGCACCCAAAGTATCCAAGTGGGCGGTTAAGGCTCTTGGTTCATTATTTTCTTCCCCCTTCCAAAACGCAACCAGCCCTCCCTTGCGTGTCGCAGAAAGTTCTAGCGCTGGGAACTTTTTCAGATGGTCACTAGTTAGAGAAACTGCATGGTGGGAAAAACCTGTTGGACTTGGCGAGTTTAATAATTCGACTAAAAATTCCTGAAAATATTTCTCGTCAATTGCTGGCAGAGTCATCTTGAACACCTCAATATTGGATTGTATAAATTTGAATTTGAAAATTATACCGCGTTGCTTTTCCCCCAGCGACTATCCCTTTCTGGAATTGCCATCCTTTGCTTCATAAAAGTTTTTATCTGCAACCAAAACCAACTCTTCAAAGGTCTTCGCGTCCTGTGGATAGCTCGCAATACCAAAAGTTATCCCGATTGAATGCTTTTCTTTATTCCCTTCCCGCCACGGGAAGGAATAGGCTTTGATCGCTTTGGTTAATTTTTCCGTTACTTTGGTCGCATTGACCATGTCTGTTTCTGGAAGGATCAACCCAAATTCATCGCCACCCAACCGAGCAATAAAATCAGTGCATCGGATATTTGCCGATAAACATTCTCCGACCATTTTCAATGCTTTATCCCCCACAGGATGCCCAAAATTATCATTAACCCATTTGAAATTATTAAGATCGATCATCACCAAGATAATTGGATGGCCATAACGATCCGCTCTGTTTACTTCGTGCTCTAATTGCAGTTCAAACGCTCTCCGATTTGGCAATCCAGTCAGCGAATCGGTGATCGCTTGTTTGCTAACGATCTCATGCAAACGCGCATTTTCAATTGCGAGGGCTGCTTGATCGGCCAAAAGGACCAAAGGCCGAAGGAAATCTTCAGAAAATTCTTGGGTCTTATAGTATGCGAGCCGCAACACCCCAATCACCTTTCCCTTTGTAATGATCGGTATGCCTACAATAGCCTTTAACATTTTACTCCGCTCTTTTCTCGCTGAATAAATTGCATGTTCTGCTACATTTTCTACAGCCAAGATCTCCCCACTTCTTGCAACTGTATTCGTAAGCCCGTCTTCTCTCGGAATTGACCATGTGCTTTCTTCCCTCCCATCAGCCCATAAAGCACCACCAAAAGACAACTTGTCTTCATCCACCAAAAAGATATGTGCGTCCATCGAATCATCTGAAAATTTTAGCGAGCTTGCAAGCACAGCAGACAACACTTCCTCAAGATCTAGGGAAGAGGTCAACACCATGGTTGCATTACGAAGAATTTCTAATTCAGAAGCTCTTTTTTTTATCAATTCAATGTTATTTGATCGTTCGATCGCAACTGCAGCTTGATCACCCAACGTAGTAAGGGCTTGTAAAACATCATTAGTAAATTGTCGGGGATGATAAAAACCCAAATTCATCACCCCAACCACCCGGCCCTGATTGCGTAAGGGCAGCCCAATGATCGCTCCTTGCCAATTATGAGGATTATTAATATAAAGAGGGTGTGTGGCAATGTCTTCAACCGCCTCGATTTTTGCCTGTCGGGCAACCGTATACGTCAGGCCATTTTCCCGAGGCTCTGCCATCGAGCCGCTCAAGTTGCCATCTGCCCATAATGCGGCCCCGAACTTTAAGCGTTCATTATTATAAATAAAGATATGCCCGTCCATGGCATCATCAAATAAACTCAAGGTGCTTTGCAATATCACCTTGAGGACATCTTCAAAACTTTGGTTCGTTGTCAACCCAAGGCTCACATCACGAATCGCAGACATCTCTGCTGCGCGTTGATTTGCCTCTTCTAACAACTTTGCCCGATGAATGGCAATTCCCACATGATTGAGTAATAACGTCACTAAGGCAATTTCATTTTCGGTAAATGTACGGATCCGATCATTATTTACTATTTCCACCAATCCAATGATCTCATCTCCTGAAATTAATGGCAGCTTCAGCATCGTCTTTGATTCAAATTTCAACAATAATTTCCGCTCATTCACATCCGTATTTGGATCATCGACCTGGATCTGTACTGGTTTCCCTGAGATTAATGCCCGTAGAGAAGTAGGATAGTCATCTAATAGATATGGTGTAAACCAATCTGGGTCAAATTTTTTATGTTTTCTGGAGTTTTCAGCCCAAAGAACGAGGCTGCTCTTATCTTTATCCCAATTGAAAATAGCACAAGAATCTGCACCCAAAAATTTTGTGATCTGCTTGCATGCTTCTTCTGCAATTCCCTTAATCTCTTTCTTATTTGTAAAGATGGCGATTGCATTTAGTACTTCGCGCATTTGCTCAAGGCTTAAGGGATTTATATTTGTTTCGTTGGTTACCATATGTTTTTGCTGCCCCAGGATTACTTATGAAATTAATAATATTTCCTTAATCTCTTTACGGAAGAAACATTTTTTTCAAAAATCCGTATATAGATTAAGAACAGGTTTTATTATTATCCCTTATTTTTCCCGTGGGTTAATAACAAATATGAAAGGCTATTATATATCTGTGTGTTAAACTATGCAAGAGGAGTTAAAAATGACTGAAGATAAAAGCATGAATGAGGAATTCAAAGAGGAATTTAGCAAATTTAGCGAAAATCTCAAATCTGCTTTCAACCAAGCTTGGGCTAGCGAAGAACGGCAAAAATTTCAGGGAGATATTACCGAGGGGATCAATCAGTTAGGCACGGCGCTGACAGATTTTGTGACCAGCTTTAGTGCAAGTGAAACCGGCCAAAAATTCATTAATGAAGTGGATGAGTTTGGAGAACGACTTCGCAGTGGTGAGGTGGAAGAAAAAGCCCGAGAAGGTTTGATGACCGTATTGCAAAAAGTAAATAGTGAGTTAAAAAAAGCGAGCGATCATTTTTCTAGTGAAGAAGACGACAACGCTTAGAAGGTTTATACATAATCAATCTATATGGCAATTCTTGAAGAGCTAAAAACGCCGCATGGCATGATAAAGTTTCCGGCATTTTTGCCGGACGGCACGCAAGGGGTGGTGCGTGCGCTCGATGCGCGCGATATTGAAGCGGCGAAAACTCAGGCATTGGTGATGAATACCTATCATTTGATGCAAAAGCCGGGGTCTTCTACGATTCAAGCGCTGGGGGGATTGCATAAAATGAGCGGCTGGAACGGTCCGATCCTTACCGATTCCGGGGGGTTTCAGGCGTACTCTGTGATTCGGGAGAACCCGAAGATGGGGAGTTTGACGGATAAGGGGATCGTATTTCGGAAATTTGGCGAACAGCGAAAGTTTCAACTGACCCCGGAAAAGGTGATCCAGCTACAGATCGCTTATGGCGCGGATATTGTGGTTTGCCTGGATGACTGCACACATGTGGATGATTCGGAGGAGACGCAAAAAACGGCGGTGGATCGCACTGCGGCTTGGGCAAAACGCTGCCGAACAGAGTTTGATCGTTTGATGCAAGAGAAAAAGTTACCTGTTGAACAACAACCGAAGATCTTTGGGGTGGTGCAGGGCGGCGGCTCGCTGGCATTGCGCAAGGCATGTGCCGACCAACTCTTGGAAATTGGCTTTGATGGCTATGGATTTGGGGGATGGCCGTTGGACGGAGAGGGGAAATTACTAGAGGATATTTTGGGCTTTACACGGGAAGCAATTCCCGGGGAGTTTCCGATGCACGCGCTGGGTGTGGGGCATCCGAAGAATGTGTTCGCCTGCTACCAACTGGGGTATCAGATGTTTGACAGCGCGCTGCCGACCCGCGATGCACGCCGGGGACGTTTGTTCACATATATAACCGAGGCGGGACTGGTGGATAAGTGGTTTAGTTATCTGTACGTGAATGACGAGAAACATACCAAGGTGAGCCGGCCGATCTCAGAATTTTGTGACTGCCACACCTGCGAAAACTATTCGCTGGGGTATCTGCACCATCTGTGGAAGATCAACGACCATCTCTATTTTCGATTGGCGACCCTGCATAATTTACATTTTATGCATTTGCTGGAAGAACGGATGAGCGCGTATGGTGGATGAGGTTTTAGATCAATTGATCGCGGCTGTGCTGGGGAGCGCTAAATATCGGGCGATACACCCGGGATTGGTGGCACGGATCGGTAAGGATGAACTTGCCAAGGGGCGGAAATTGAAAGAGGCGGTGAAGGCGACGAAGAACAAATTGCATCAGGTTGGGGGCGCTTATTTGGGCGGCCAAAAACCGTATGCCGAATGGCTCTCAGATCTGACCGAATACCAATATGATGTTGAGACCTTTGAGCTGCTTTTGCTGGAGATCATGGAAAACCATGCGTCTACCAAGGAACGCGTGCCGATCTTGGATCATTTTTATACCTCGATCTTTGCGAGTTTGCCCCCGTTTGAGTCGGTGCTGGATATTGCGTGCGGGTTGAATCCGTTGACGATCCCGTGGATGAACCTGCCGAGCGGGACGAAGTATTTTGCCTGTGATATTTATGGGGATATGATCGGGTTTGTGCAGGATGTGTTGAATCTGTTACCGATAGATGGGACGGCTCAGAGCTGTGATGTGATATCGAACCCGCCGAGTACCGAGGTGGATCTGGCATTGGTGTTGAAGACGATCCCCTGCTTGGAACAGGTGGATAAGCAGGCTGGGGAACGGTTATTGGAGCAGTTGAATGCGAAGTATATTTTGGTTTCGTTTCCGGCGAAGAGTTTGGGGGGACGGGATAAGGGGATGCGGGAAAATTATGAGGCGCGATTCAATCAGCTGGTGGAGGGGAAGGATTGGGCGGTGGAGCGGTTTGAGTTTGAGACGGAGTTGGCGTATTTGATTCGGAAGTGATCTCTTTTGCGCGTTTATGCAGGCGGTTCTCACCGGAAGCAGTATACCTATTTAGTTGTTAAGGTGCTGTCTTGCAGTTGGCAGCAAAGCGCTTTGCTGCGGGTTTAGAATTGATTAAGCTGGTTTATTTCTTTTTTTCTTTTGCATGGTTTTGAAACGCCCCAAAAACAATGTCCCTCCCGTCTAGCTTAGATTGTAGCACACATGTTCTGTTTATGCAAGCATCAATTTGGTGGTACTTTAGGTTAGATAGCTACTATTGTAGGAATGAGATCAGGATTAATTTGGCTTTATTTTGTTTTTTGGTGGGGGTAAGTACCCCCACTCACCCCGCCGCTTCGCTAAGGGAGAATGAGGTTTCACCTCATTCTCCAAGGAATGTTTTTTATTCCAAACCCCCTTTGAACCCCGAATGGAACATTATTGAGTGGGCGAGGAACCTGCTGAAGTCTTTAGGTTGAGGGTTAGATTGCAAGAAGCCTTGAATACATATTCCCTAAAATTGCAAAGTTTCGGATGTGGGGAATTTGGAAACGATAAAACCGTTTCCTTAGGAGAATGGGACAAAATACAACGCCCCATTCTCCACATTTAGAAGGAAAATTTAGAAAAGGGGGATAAAAGGACTAGTTGGTTTTTGGGTTTTTCGACCCCTTCTTAACCCCCCTACCCCAACAGGTGTGCATCTATTTTTTGTGCAAATGTTTAAATTAGTTGCCGGGCAAGTATTTTTAGTGCCCGGGTAAGTAAATTTGTGAGGGGATTTTGGACACGTTAGTACCCGGGCAAGTAATTTTGTGAGAGGAATTTGGGACCGGGGCGGCACCGGGTGGATGCAGTGGATTTGTTATTGGGGCATTTTCCTTTTTTTTGGTGGGGGCGCTTACCCCCACCACCCCCGCAAGGGGGTTTCACCCCCTTTGAACCCCGAATGGAACATTATTGAGTTGACGTGGATTATGCTAACTTCTTTATGGAATGGGGTTAGGTTGCAAGAAAATACATATCAAATGCGATTAAAAAATGAAAAATAAGAGGATGTGAGGACTTGGGAGTGGATTTAAAAGACCAAGACGAATAATTTAGTCCATTACTTGGTCTGGTACAGCTTCTTCATAGCGGGATGGGCATTTTAAAAGTATTTCATCTGCATAAAACACACCATCGGATTGAATTTCACCAATCATAATCGCTTGGGCTTTATTTACAAGAAGTGCTGGTGGGGACCCAGAAAATACTACTTGGATCGTTTGGATGTTTGGGTCATTCACAACATTTTCCAATAAATCCAGCAACTCCCCTGGTTTTTCAACAACAGAATAGTCTGCGGGGAGATCGGCGAGCAAAAAGGTTAGTTCGTTTTTTTCTTGATTATGTTGAATGCTATCTCCGATAACTGCACCCGAAATGCGGATTTGCATATTTGAATAGGAATCATTGGCAATCGCTTCATTGATAGTCAAATAGTAATGGGCGGATGCTTCGGGGGAGGTTTTTATCAAGGAAAAACCGCTTGTTGCTAGGAGTAGTATTCCAGAAACAACACCACATAAAATAAGAATAACCAGAATAACGATGATTTTCTTGGATTTATTGTTCATTAGCAATAGCCTTTAGCGCACTTTCAATGTTTTCAAAGGTGGTCTCGATTGGATTTAGTTTGAGCAAAGAGGACAATCTTATCGTTTTTTGCATTGGGATTTTTTCGTTTAGGATTTTGGTGGGTAAAAGATAAATGGTCCATTGATCTAAATCTAAAGGATTGAGGGTCAGTTTGTCTTTATGGTGCAAAAGGCAAAAAATATAGATGTCGGCCTGTCTTTTGACTTCATTACTGTACTCATTTGTGCTGGCATTCCAGCCTTGAGTGGGGGCAATGCCAAAGGAAATGGCTGAAAGTTCTTTTTGCTCCCAAGACTGAAGATAGGCAGCAGATTTTATTTCAAGCTTAACCCCATCTTTCGTTTCTAAATCATACGCATCCCATTCTGTTCTAACTCCTTCTGTAATGCCTAACTGATAGGCAATAATGTATTCGGCTAAAACTCCACGAATGGCATTATTTGAGAGGTCGGAAAATGCCCACTGCCAGAAGTTGATTAACTTATTTTTCAGACATTCCCCCTTGCTGAGGAAAGGATCGTCACCTTGTTTTTGGATTACGGGGATTGATTGTAAACTAGCACTCATTAAAGACCCTGGATTTTTGGTAATTTTTCTGAATTATATTTATTTTTGACAAGGATTATTTATAAAACTTGGAACTAGGTGTTATATTTAAACATGCAAAATAACTAAAAGGCAATGGCAATTGTTTTTAATATTAATCCATCCGCACATTTCTAGTTATAGCCTCTTGAATAATCTCACTGCTTTTTGATTTTTCTTTTAATATAGCCAATATAAAATTAAGGTAAGCATTATTGGATGATTTTAGATCGCACAAACTTGCTACCTTTGAATTTGGAATTAGTCCCTTATTATTAAAAACTTTCAAAATTCCAACATAGTCCTGGTTTGAAACTAACGTTTCAAATTTAGTTTTTATTATATTGAACGTGTTTGCAATATCCAGATTAGCCCAATAATCATTTAAACTTGTTTCTAAATCCGAGTAATTTTTGATACTCTTAAAGTTAGTTGCTTTTCCTAGATTTGTCTCAATGCTGGCCAAAGTATGTTGTGCGGATTGAAACTCAATTTGGCTACTAAAAAATCAATCACATTGATTTTTACCGACTCAAATACCCCTTTTGCATCTTTATTCATCTTGTTTGCAACAATGAAAATCACTTCTTCTAATAAAAGGAAATTTTCGGCTTCAGCTACATCGGCAATCCATATATTTCTCTTTTCGATTTTTCTTATATCTTCATCAGATCTTCTATCCCTATCGATCAAGCCAAAAGATTCGATGTGGTGAAAAGATTTTTGTTCATTAAATGCTTTCGTTGTTTCAAAAACCTTTGTGCAACCCCCTATTGGTTTTACATTGTGGTCAGGAAATGTCAGCTGAAACAATTTGTAATCTATGCTCGAATCGTCCCCTTCAATAAACAATACGGGTTTTCTACTTCCAAGAATTTCAAGATAAAGCTGTTCTGGTATTTTGTCATTCTCTTCTAGTATTTCATAATCCCATGACACTCCATCGTAACCCTTTACCCATATTTTCGTTGAATTTAGGCGAGACAAAGCAAAGTCAATATCGTGAGTCAAATATATAAAAGTGCAATCTGGTCTTTCGTGTTCAATTCTGTCCCACAATGGTTTTATTATCGATTTGTGAAGGTGCATCTCGGGTTCATCAATTACTAAAATTGAGTTTTCCGAAACTGAAACAACCTCCCCAATTAAATAAAAAACAACCCTTTCACCGTCACTCATTTCAGCGGCATTGTATTTGGTATCAGGGAAATTTGTTGGGTAAGTTTCAATATTTCCTGCATTAATTTTTATTTTTCGGTGAGGAAGTACTTTTTCCCAAATATTCTTTATTCTATCTAACTTTGTTACTGGTTTATCATCCCCTTGACCAGGGGAGTAGGAGTACTTAAATTTTATAGATTCTTCGTATTCTTCAGTGTGAAGCAAAACCATTAGTTTTCCATAGTCGTTTAATAAAAAAGTGTTAGGTTTACTACTCCAGCGACTTGTGATTATATTATTAAAATTTCCTCTAGTGTGACCATAACGAAAATCATTTTCTGCATTTTTCATTGATGTGGGGCTAACTTGTTCTGGCATTGATAAAGATTTTTGTGCAGAGATTCTATGTGTTTTCCGAAGGTGTGTTCTTTCAATTTCAGAACCAAACCGCGTTTTACCAGCCCCATTTGCACCAATAACCACAACACTTTTTGAATCTATATTAGTCCTTTCTGAAGCGTTTGTTTTATTGGGCAATTCGATTTTCATTGTTATTCTCCTTTAAAGCCACCCGTATAAAAATATTCAGTATCTCCAAAACATATATTATTATACAGTCTTACCCTTTTGAGTCAATCATCACAAAAAAAAAGAAGGCCAAAGACGACCTTTCGTTCATAATAATAGAAAATTAATTTTGTTATTTATATAATTCAGGTGAGCCGCATTCAACTTATCTTTGGGCATTACGGCGAATTTGGCCTGGTGGGAGGTTCCGGGGGAAAAGAGAGAAAACTTACTCTTTAGAAAGTGATTTATTAATAGCCACTTTCAGTTTTTCTGCAATCTGGTGATGGAGTTCTTTGGGAAGCAGATCAATCTGATCGTGGTGATAGGGATTACCAAATTGAGCATCTTCAAAGACCTTATTCTCGAAATGGACAGGGTGATTATAGCGTGGGACAGCCCACCAATGAATATGGGGTGCGGGTGGGGACTCTCGATAAGCGTGGTTCATATAGCAAGACCAATTAAACATGGTGGCGTCAAATGCTAACCGGAGCGATTTTTCAAGCAGTTGCAAGATGTTTAGCCAATCTAATACTTCTTCGGGGGTTTGGTCGGCTAAGTCGCCAGAATGTCTTTTCAGGGAAACCACGCACCGCCCCAAAAGGCTTTGATTGGGGGCTAGAACAATGCGCCAGTACTCGGTTTCATGCAGAAACACATAATCGGGGTCATCGGGCAACCACTCACAAAGTGAGCAATCGGTGGGGGTATCAGAATTCGTCATAAAACCTCGAACTTAAGAATAATAGATTTAAAGGAGGAGAACAAGGGCGCTGGAAGTCATAAAACGACTTCTGGAAACCAAATAACGGTTTCCTTGGAGAATTGGGAGGTAAAGCGAGATTCCTGCCTTCGCAGGAATGGTGGAATCCATAAAACGGATTCCTTGGAGAATGGGGAAAAGATAAGGCTCCCCATTCTCCATTAAGCAAATTTCACTTCTTACAACTCAGGGGAGCGGCTTTCGACCTTCTCTTTAAGCATGTCGGCGAAGTCGGATATGGGGAGGCTCGGATTGAAATCCGGTCTTGTTTGCTGTCGGCGCGTTTATAGGTGGAGATATTTCTCTTTGCTAATCTATATCCCCTGCTTTATAAACCTAATGGGGAAAGAGGACCTCTGCAATTAAAAAGACGAGGAGAAGTGCGCCAATGAGGGTGGAAATGTAGACGAGGGGGGAGCGTTCGTGTTGGTTTTTGATGGCAAACAGCCCGGTGAAGAGGGCTACAACCCCGGCAAGCATGCCGGAGAGCATGGCAAGGCCAAGGACGGGGCGGGCAAAAATATCTGCGGGGATGGTGCTGCCGGAGGGGATATCGCGATAGAGGGTGTTGGTGAGGGAGGAGCCGAGGAAAAAGAGCAAAAACATGGCGATAATGAGGGCGACAGACCACTTGCCGAGTTTGGTAGCGGGAATAAAAGTCCAGAATCGATTCTTCATATTGACTCCTTTCTCAGAAAAAAATCATCGTTCCGTTTGTTTTGCCCCCGTTCAAACTGTGTACTTCCATTGTACAACGAAATTTGACTGTTTCTGAAATGATGGTACGCTGCTCAAGGTTTAAAGGAGAAACAATCAGGATTCCTGCCTTCGCAGGAAAGTGGAAATCGAAAAACGATTTCCTTGTAGAATGGGGGACAACAAGAACCCCCATTCTACATTTTTGAAGATTGGAAATCGAAAAACGATTTCTGGAAGCGATAAAACGTCTTCTGGAAGACAACAGCCATCTTCCTTAGGAGAATTGGAAGCGATAAAACCGCTTCCTTGTAGAATGGTGGAAGACAAAAAACGTCTTCCTGGGAGAATGGGGAAGAGCAAATGCTCCCATTCTCCATTCCATTAATGAAATAATTGGTTCTACAACTCCGGGGAGCGGGTTTCGACCTTTTCTTTGAGCATGGCGGTAAATTCGGCGACGGGAAGACCGTCTTGCTGGCTGCCATCGCGTTTGCGGAGGGAGACGGTGCCGTTTTCTACTTCGGCGTCACCAACGACGAGCATATAGGGCACCTGCATCTTTTGGGCATCGCGAATCTTGGCGTTCATGCGCTTGTCACCGAGGTCGGCTTCGGCGCGGAAGCCTTGATTATAGAGGTCGTCGGCTAACTTTTTGGCATAGTCGGCATGGGCGTCGGTGATGGGGATGACGCGGACATGCTCGGGGGAGAGCCAGACGGGGAACTTGCCAGCATAATGTTCGATGAGAAAACCGACCATGCGCTCATGGGTGCTGAGTGGGGCACGGTGGATACAAAGCGGGGTTTCTTCTTCGCCTTCGGCATTGACAAAGGTGAGGTCAAAACGCTCGGGAACGGCGAAGTCAACCTGGTTGGTAGCGAGGGAGAATTCACGGCCGATGGCGGACCAGATCTGGACATCGATCTTGGGGCCGTAGAAGGCGGCTTCATCTTTTTCCTCAACGAAGGGCACGCCACCGTTGATCATCGCTTGGCGGACCATGCCTTCGGTCTTGATCCAGAGGGCCTCGTTATCGACGTACTTTTTGCCAAGGCCGTCGGCGGCATGTAAGCTGAGCTGCATGACATATTTTTCGATGCCGAAGAGTTCAAAATATTCTTTGTAAATGTCGATGACATCCATGAATTCTTCTTCGAACTGGGCTTCGGAGACATAGATATGGGCGTCGTTCATCTGCATGGAGCGGACGCGCATGAGGCCGAAAAGTTCGCCGGATTTCTCGTAGCGATAACAAGTGCCGTATTCGCCGAGACGGAGGGGCAGGTCTCGGTAGCTGCGGTGGCTGCTGGCAAAGATCTTATGATGGAAGGGGCAGTTCATCGGCTTGACATAATAATTGCTGCCGTCGAGTTCCATGGGGGGATACATGCCTTCGGCATAATAAGGCAGGTGACCACTGCGGATAAAGAGGTCTTCTTTGGTGAGGTGGGGGGTGCGGACCTGTTTGTAACCGTGACGACGCTCGACTTCCTTGGCTAATTTTTCTAACTCGTCAATGATGACGGTGCCGCGGGGTGTCCAGAGGGGGAGGCCGGGGCCAACTTCCTCGTCAAAGGAGAAGAGGTCTAGCTCGCGACCTAATTTTCGGTGGTCGCGCTTTTTGGCTTCTTCGAGCATCTGGATATGGGCTTTGAGTTCGTCTTTGTTCTTCCAACCCGTGCCATAGACACGCTGAAGTTGGGCATTCTTTTCATCGCCGCGCCAGTAGGCGCCGGCGATGCTCATGATCTTGAAGGCGGAAGGATTGATCTGGCCAGTGTGCTCGACATGGGGGCCGCGGCAGAGGTCGGTGAAGGTATCGTGGGTGTAGAAGGAGATCTCAACGTCACCTTCGAGGGGTTCGCCATATTCATCTACGCCGCCTGCTTCGAGCCCTTCGATCAGGTCAATCTTGAATTCTTGGCCAGCAAACTCTGCTTTGGCTTCTTCGGCGGTGACGATGCGTTTTTCAAAGGGGTGCTTGCCGCCAATGATCTGGCGCATGCGTTTCTCGATGCCCTTGAAATCTTCGGGGGTGAGTTGACGCGGTAGCTCGAAATCGTAGTAGAAGCCGGTATCGATGGGGGGACCGATGGCGATCTTGGCTTCGCCGGGCTCAAATAGTTCGCTGACGGCCTGGGCCATGATGTGGGCAAGGGAATGACGGACCTTGTAGATCTCCGTTTCTTCGTAGGGTATGGTTAGTTCTGACATAATTCTTCTCCAATCGGTTAGTGGGCAAAAGAAACTTGCCCTTATAAAAACAAAAAATGCTCGCACCTCTCAGGGCGCCAGCATCAGCTTGCACGGTTCCACCTAAGTTTAGACGATGATCGTCTATCTTATGGACGGGATAACGGGGTCAACCGTTTTCCATACTCAAGAGGGAATCTTTTTCTGGTCGACGCTCACGGGGGGTTTTGGCTGGGGGCTGCTAAAGGCCGCTTTCAGTCTAAGGTGGCCTCTCTCTGCTAGTAACTACCCGGTTACTCGTCCCGGTCATGGCGTAATATGTTTAATGTGATTGTAATTATATGTTGGAAATTTAGATTGTCAAGCGGAGGGGAATCTTACTTGGGGTTTTTGGGGGGGATGGGGTGGTGGGAAATTTTGATTTTACGGGGATGGTCGCCGAGTTATGGCGCTACTTTGATGACTAGGAAGGGCTGAAAGTTATTTGGGGTTCGAAACCAGTACAGATATAAGCGTGACGGAATCTTTTTCAATATCCCCTGATAAAAATTCTGGTTTGATTTGTTCTCTCAATTTTTCTAAGGGTTCAATCTCGCGCTCTAAGACTTTGATGTCTACATTTTTATAGTTGTTTTCGAATGCTTTTTGATAATCCCAAAGGCGATGGCGGTTATGATGGCTGGTGGGGTTCAACCATTTCAGCCAGGTTTCTTTGGAAAAGGTTAACATTCTAAAAGGGTCATTGAAGACGTGGTCACGTAGGTCAATAAAATGAACCTGGCTGCCATCCTTCGCCGTGCAACTTGCAAGCGCTTTGGTGATCTTGTCAATACCATCTAAATGTTCGTAAACGGAATTGCTGAAAACGATATCTACAACGATGTCTTTGGCTCGATCCACAATATCTCCATGGATCAATGTAATGAACTCGGGTTTTGGGACGACCGCTTTTTCGTTCAGGGATAAATAGTTGCTGAACTTTTTCTGTACTTTCCGGTTTCGTGAATTGTTTATTGGGGCAAAAAGGTCTGTGAGGGTTACATGGCTGGCGCCCGCTGCCAAGAGCTCACATGCTGAACCAAAACTCCCTCCATAACCAAACACTAATATTCGCTTGCCCACTATTGAAATGTTGGCTTCTTTTAATCTATTTATGTAGGCATCCACAGCCTGATCAGGATCAGTCGTTTCCAAGCCGGGAGCAATGAATATCTCATGCCTTAGGAGAAAACGCGTGATTTTTTCGGGGAGCAAACGGCGAATTATGCGTAATAATAAATAAATAACCTTCATGAACCTCGATTTCCATAAATAAAAATAAACTCTAAAATACTTAGGTATTTATCCAAACAGGAAGAGTAGTTTTAGGGTTTGCAGGGACAATAATAGCATAATATAGCAATATTTAAGAGCATTAAAAAAGAACCTTGCCAGTTTGCAAGTTCTTCTGTGGGCGGATGGATATCTTATCCGAACCACAAATAGTTATGAATAATTCTCTTTGATACTGTTAACATGATGTAACTCATGACCGGCAATATGATAGGCAGCAGCACGCACGCTCATACTATTACCGCTGCCGACCCCTTTTCGGGTCAGGGATTCATGATCTAAGCTATTGAAAAACGCAATTGTGGCCATCCTTACAGCAGAAAACTCTTCAAGGATATCCTCAAGCTCCCGACTATTTGCTCGAGAAAATGGAACATAATCATCTTGTTCAAAGCCAGGCAAAATCGTGGAGTCATTGCGTGCAAAGCGCAGGGCTCGATAACAATAAATTCTTTCGTCGTCGATAATATGTACGAGTATTTCTTTTATTGTCCATTCGCCCTTTTTGTGGGGCGTCCCCAGTTTTTCCTCAGGAAAAGAACGGGCAAACTGTGTTGTATTTATTAAGTTTTCTTGTAAGTGTTTAATTATTTGAAGGTCATCTGGCAATAAATCAATATACATGCTGGTATAAGGAGCAAATTCGCCTTCACTGGGTTTCGCAATTAATTTCATAACAATGAACCTCCATCATATTAATTGGTTTTTTACTTATTACTTTTGCAATCCATAAAATACACTTTAAAATGATTTTATACTAAACCAAATTAACTTTTATAAAAAATAACCTGCTGAAAGCAAGTTGTTTTCAGTGGGTGGAATGGGGATGCTAGAATCAGAAATGGTGTTGGTTCTGCTAATAAGTTTAAATACTTTCAAATAACTTTATATACTCTGAAGCAGAATATTCGACCGCAAATTGTTCTAACCAAGTTTCTGGCACGTGTTTTATATTTCCGTTAATGGTTTCAATGATTTGCATGGCAAAATATTCTTCATCATTCATTGGCACGAGTATTCCATATTTCCCATTATGCAATATTTCTCGGGGTCCGCTTTGACAATCAACGGATACTACAGGAGCTCCGCAAGCTAAGGCCTCAATTACTACGCCAGCTAAACCTTCGTAATCAGACGATAATACAAAAACCGTTGTGTTTGCTAAAAATGCATATGGGTTATTAACAAAACCGGGCATATCTACAACCTCCGATAAACCCAAGGAGTGAATTTTAGAAGTCAACAGCTCGCGCTCCTCTCCCTCGCCTAGAATTATTAATCGGGCATCAATTTCATCTTTTACTTTTCTGAAAACTCTTAAGAGCCTGGAAAAATTCTTTTGCTCATTCAGCCGACCAATGGCCAAAATCACAGGAAGAGTTGGGTTATGAATCCAAGGATGTCTAGGATTTTCTTTTGCCATATTCAATAATTCCTTTGTGATATTTGGGCTATAAATAACCTTTATTTGGTCACGAGGAACCTTTGCATATTTTTCCAGGTCAATGGCGGCATCCTTTGAAAGAACAACAATTTTATTTGCCCGGGGATAAAGAAAAGTCATCAATGCTTTTTCGAGCAGTTTTTTTATTTTGGATCGTTTTTGTAATGATACAAAATTTACAACCTGGATGATCGTTTTTGTGTCAACACGTGCTAATCGAACAGCAATAATCGTAATTAAATTCATCAAATCCAAAGAAGAAAAAACCAATTTGGGAGCGTTTTCTTTAAAATATCTAATTAGAGGATATATGCTGAAGTACATATTTTTTGCGTTAATATTGTGAATCCGGACCCGCCCAGAAAGTTGGTCTAAAAAAACGCCTTCTTTTTTGACCATGATCAGGATAATTTTCCAGCCTTTTTCTGCTAAATAATTCATTAAATTAACAAGGCTTCGTTCTGCACCCCCACCAGCCAAGTTTTCAATAATAATAGTTAATTCTTTTTCCTTTTCCATTGGTCTCCTAGTGAAGTAACAAAAAAACAGACCATAGGCCTGCTTTTTATTGTGGGCGGAATAGGGCTCGAACCTACGACCTTTGCGATGTCAACGCAACGCTCTAACCAGCTGAGCTACCCGCCCGATTAAGCTCAAAAATTATACTCGCAGCAGTGTCAAATTGCAAGTAACGCTATTTTAATTATTTAATTTCTTCTTTTTTATCCCCATCCACAATATATCGAACGGCGTAGATCGGTTTTTCTTGCGATTCGTGATAGGTCCGAACGGTTAATTCGGCGATCAAGCCCATTAGGATAGCTTGGATACCGAGGATGAAAAACATGATGCTCAGCAAAAAGAAAGGGGATTCCGTAACACTAATTACTGCAACAAATTTGCGGTATGCCATATACAAAAACCCGATCCCCGAAAGACCCATCAAGCCCATGCCAATGCCACCAAAGAGGTAGATCGGTTTTTTTGCATAGCTGCTCAAGAATTTCACCGTCATCAGGTCGAGAAGCACCTTCACCGTGCGTTCTAAGCCATAATTTGCTTTTCCAAAGCGACGAGGGTGATGTTTGACGACTACTTCGGCGATATTTGCGCCCACTGAACCTGCATAAGCAGGAATAAAACGATGCATTTCACCGTATAAGCGAAATCCGGTAATCACTTCACGACGATAGGCCTTGAGGCTACAGCCATAATCGTGCAATTTCACCCCCGTAAATTTTGAGATCAAAGCATTGGCAATATTGGACGGAAGCGTACGGGTAATAAAGGCATCTTTCCTTGATTTTCGCCAGCCACTGACTAGGTCATAGCCTTCATAGATTTTGTCTAACATCATGGGAATATCAGAGGGGTCGTTTTGCAAATCTGCATCAATCAAAACAATGACTTCGCCGCGAGAATAATCGATGCCCGCAGAAATTGCAGCCGTTTGGCCAAAATTACGCCTGAATACTATTGCTCGGGCATGGTCAGGGTCATTTTTGGCGATTTCTTCTAATACGAGGGGGCTGCCATCATTGCTTCCGTCATCAACATAAATAACTTCCCAGCTATCTGAATACCCATCCATGGCTTGATGAATTTGCTCATGCAAGACAGGTACGGATTCTTTTTCATTATAGACTGGCACAATAATCGATGTTTTCAATGTGCTTTTCCCATCCATTTTCAATACTTTATTGAGTTTTGTATTCATATTCTATTGCATCCCAAAACTTTTCAGTTCTTCTTATTGTTGAGGTTGCTCAGATCAGATTCAACCATCATCGATACCAATTGTTTAAAACTGACTTTTGGCTCCCAACCTAGCTCATTTTTTGCTTTTGAGGGGTCTGAGATCAGCAAGTCCACTTCTGCGGGACGGTAAAATTTTTCGTCCTGTACCACGTATTCTTTATAATCCAAATCTACTACTTCAAATGCGACCTGGCAAAATTCTCTAACAGAATGGGTTTCACCCGAACCAATGACGTAATCATTTGCGCGGTCTTGTTGAAGCATTAACCACATTGCTTCCACATAATCCCCGGCAAAACCCCAATCCCTTTGGGCTTCTAGGTTGCCGAGGCGCAATTCTTTGCTCATGCCGAACTTTATTCGCGCGACCCCTTGGGTAATCTTTCGGGTAACAAATTCTAATCCTCGTCGGGGGCTTTCATGGTTGAATAAAATCCCGGAGGAAGCGTACATTTCATAAGATTCTCGATAATTTATCGTAATCCAATGGGAGTACACTTTTGATACGCCATAGGGGCTGCGAGGATAGAATGGGGTGCGTTCGCTTTGGGGAACTTCTTGGACCTTTCCGAACATTTCACTTGATGAAGCTTGATAAAAATGTGTCTTTGGAGATACGAGACGGATAGCCTCTAATAGGCGAGTTACCCCTAAGGCCGTGACCTCACCGGTTAAGACCGGTTGATTCCAAGAAACAGGCACAAAGGATTGCGCAGCAAGATTATAAACTTCGTCTGGGTGATGTTCTTCGATAATGTTGACGAGTGAACCTTGATCATGCAAATCCCCCTGGATAATTTCTATTTGGTCTTGAATATGGAGGATGCGCTCAAAATTCATCGTGCTGGAATGGCGCACCATCCCAATGACCTCATAGCCTTTTGACATAAGTAATTCGGCTAAATATGATCCATCCTGACCCGTAACCCCTGTGATTAGTGCGGTAGGCATGCAACACTCCTAAGATAATTTCAACCCCTAATTATAACTTTATTTTAGGGATGACAAGACCTGAAGCGCTCTTTCATTCCAGCTATATTTCTCTGCGGTGAGCCGAGCATTTTTCGACAAGTTTATTCTGCGACTTTCATCAACGATTAAATTGGTGATTTCCTTGGCCCAAAACTCAGGCTGGTCAATGGGCAGAATTACTGCATTATCAGGATTAAGCACTTCTTGTAAAACGGAAAGGTCAGAAGAGATGATCGGGCGCTGACTTGCAAGATATTCAAACATCTTCATGGGGCTGAGGTATTTGGCAATATTCCCTCCGCCCGAGGCAGATACCCGGTTTTGGTAAGGCATCAATAAAATATCTGAAGCTGCTTGATATGTTGGTAGTTCAGCATTTGGGATAAACCCGGTTAGATTGATGTTTTTTAACCCCAAATGATTGACTTGTTCTTGAACCAAATTAATATCTTTGGGATTTCCGCCAACCACTAAGAAATTGACTTCGGGGAGTCCTTTCGCGATTTCTAAAATTAGCTCACTGCCGCGACCTGGGTATAAGTGGCCAGTGTAGCCTACTGTAAAATTTTCCTGCAACTTTAAAAGTTTGCGTGCTTGTTGACTAGAGGGTAGGTTTTGGTATCGATCGATATCTACCCCATCCGGTGCAATAGTAATGAAAGAATCAGGGATATCAAATTCTTCTTGAAGATGTTTTGCTAAGGCTTTTGTGATAGAGATTAATGCTTTTGCCCCTTTTCCATTCAAAAAACGTTTGACTAGTAGCGGACCTATCCGACCCCCAGGGAAATCATGAATCTCAAAAATAGTCGGGATTCCCAAGTTGCTAGCAATTGCGGCTGATTGGGGGACTCTGGTAAACACCAAATCGGCCTGCCACTTTTTTGCGCGTTTTACTGCGATATAGGCAAAGTCATATCGTCGCCAAAAGGGAGTTGATCTCATCCATTCGATCTCAAACTGGGTGCTTAACCCATAGTGCTGGCTAAGTTCTTCCCAAGAAAATTTAGCGGTTTCTCCGGGTACGATCAAAAGGACCTGGTGTCCTTGATGCGTAAAGGCCTGAGCCATTTTCATCGTTTGAATTGTATTTGCTCGTCGGGAGGGAATATATGAGGGGGCAATCAATGCAATTTTCATGCGGCTTCGCTTACGCTCATTTTCTTGTTTAGTTCAGATCGGACCCCCAAAACAGCAAAGCCAACAGTAAAGATGTAGTAGAAGGAGAGAAGGGAAGCAAAAGCATAGGCTTGATATTGTTCAACAAGGATAAAGATGAGACTTACTTTGATGATCATGCCGATAAAATTTACGATGGTGGGGTAAACCGGTCGGTTTAATGCTAATAATGCCACTCGATTCCAGAAAAAGATGTTGTCAAAAGTCATGCCGATCAATAAAATCATCAATATTGGATATGCTGGCAAGAAGTTTTCTTCATACAAGAGTTCAATTGCTGGCTTTCCTAAAACCATAAAGAATAAAACTATTGGTAATGTATATACACCCGCTAATCTAGAACTTCTAATAAGTGTATCTTTTACACTTTCCCACTTTTTATTGGCGACTTCACGTGCTAATTCAGGATAGGTGGTAAGTGCTAACGGTGAAATAGGAAGTTTAATTTTCCCGATTAACCCTGTAGCAAAATAATAGTATCCCGCGGCCTCAGTTCCCAGGAAAGCGGAAACCCAAAGCGTTTCACTATCTTTCGCAACCAAGCTTATAGTATCGCTAAAATTAGTACTAAATGCAAAAGTAAATATGCTTTTCAGGTCTGCTTTTAAGATTCTTAGTGGTGAAGAACTCCACCAACCTGATCCCCATTCTTGATTGGCTGTCCAAATAGCAGCACTGGTTTTTCCGATAGCATCGACCAATTTTCCGCCCATGTAGAGGAGAAGTATTTCATTTAATCCTCCGTTATTAAAATACCAATAAATAGCCAATGCCAAGGTTGAGCAACTTTTTATTATGTTTGTGGCAGCAATCGTCTGAAAGCGAGTAAAAACTTGTAATAATCCTCTTGAACTATCGAAGGTCGAATTTATCAATACTACAGTCCCATAAATAATCCATAAGGGTTGGGTTGCCACATCTTTTCCAAAAAACTCAGCCCCCCAAGACGATAAAACCCATATTAAAATAAAGGCCAAAGAAGCACTAAACGTTTCCAAGAGGCTTGCTAGTTTATAAATTGCGGCTGCTTTATTTTGTTCCCCTTCTTCAATGAATAAACGCATATATCTCACGACGAGTTCGTTTATTCGAAAACCGGTTATTTTATTTGCTGCCGTTGTAAAAGTGAATATTGCACCTAATAAACCCCAATCCTCTGGACTAATAATTCGAAAAACAAAAATTCCTTGAATTATTGCCAAAACCATTGTGATGCCTGTTGCACTTAATAAATAACTTGCGTTTTTAATGATCCTTTGAAAAACAGGCGTCCCTAAGACGCGCTTAACAAGGGCTATTATTTTCTTTGGTACATATTTTTCAATCACTACTTACACACCTGTGTCAATGTTTTTAGCCCAGGACTGATTTTCGACATACCAATCCACTAAGCGTTGAATCCCCTCTTCGAGGCCAACTTGTGCCTCCCAGCCGAGTAATTCCCCCGCTTTGGTTACGTCGGCATGATTGGCTAACATGTCGGCTTTATGAAATTCGTGATGCTCCACAACAGCTTTTTTGCCAGTTGCTTTTTCTAACATTGTGATCAATTCATTCATTGAAATTGATTCGTGTCCCCCCAAGTTGATAATCTCATATCCCACTGGTTTTAGGGCTTGGATTGTGCCACGCGCAATATCATCTAAAAAGGTAAAGCCGCGGGTCTGGTTACCATCTCCATTTAATTGAAGTTTCTTGCCTTCCATGAGCCATTTTACAAAACGGAACATGACCATATCGGGTCGGCCTGCGGGGCCATAAACCGTGAAATATCGGACGACGGTCACGTCAATATCAAACAAATAATGATAGGCGTGAGCCATGGCCTCTGCCCCAACCTTGCTGGCCGCATAAGCCTGTAAGGGCATTTTGCTTTCGGCGGTTTCGGGCGTGGGTAGAGGTGCATCCTTTCCATATACACTGGAGGTTGAGGCGAGGATTATTTTTGGTATTTGGTTGTTTTTGCAAAGCTCTAAAAGGTTGAGGGTTCCGGTAGTATTGGTGTCGACATAGACCCAGGGGTTTTCAACACTGGCTCTCACACCTGCTCGAGCTGCCAGATTGATCACTGCATCAAAGGGTCCACTATCGGCAAGACCAGCTACTGCCTCTTTATCTGAAATATCCATTTCTCGAAACGAAAACCCTGCTAAAGAGCGAAGCTTTTCTAGGCGATATTCCTTCATTTTTACGTCATAGGCATCATTCATGTTGTCGATGCCGAGGATTTGATGCCCATCAGCGATTAAGATCTCTGCGACGCGAGACGCAATAAAGCCAGCAACACCAGTGACAAGATACCTAGCCATTAGAGTAACTCCACTTTATCGTTTAATCGGCCCTTTTCTCCGATAGCATTTCTGGTATCAAGGACCAGGTTTGCATTTTTCAATATGTCCGAATATTCATACTCAGTATGATCAGTAATGATGAGGACGCAGTCTGCCTCGGAAATAGCGTCCATAAGATTGGGGACACTGTCTAGTTCAATGGTTTCATGTCGTAGTTGGGGAATAAAGGGGTCGTGATAACTCACTTCCGCTTTCTTTTCTTGCAAAAGGGAAATTACATCTAAAGCGGGGGATTCGCGTAAATCATCAATATCGGGTTTATAGGCTACGCCTAAGACCAATATTTTGCTGCCGTTTAAGGACTTGGCATGATCATTTAGAAATTCCATTAAACGATTTACAACATAGCGCGGCATGCCGGTATTGATCTCGGAGGCCAACTCGATAAAGCGAGCGGTGTAATTGAGCGATTTTAATTTCCATGAAAGGTATAAAGGATCGATGGGAATGCAATGGCCGCCCAACCCGGGGCCTGGGGTAAATTTCATGAAGCCAAAAGGTTTGGTTGCTGCAGCATCAATCACTTCCCAAACGTCTACGCCCAGACGGTTACACATTAAGGCTAGTTCATTGACCAGACCGATATTGACCATGCGGAAAGTATTTTCTAGAAGCTTGGTCATTTCTGCAACTTCGGTGGAAGTGACCTTGACCACGGTTTCAAGCGCTTGCTCATACCAAACCGCACAAACATCACTGCAATTGGGGGTGATGCCTCCCATTACTTTGGGGGTGTTGACCGTGGTCCAGTCTTCCCGACCAGGGTCAACTCTTTCGGGCGAAAAGGCTAAGAAGAAATCTTCACCAACTTGCAGATCAGATCCTTGGGATAAATTATCGAGCACCAACTCCCTGGTCGTTCCTGGATAGGTGGTTGATTCTAATACGATCGCCAAACCGGGATATAAGTGTTTTTTCAGTTCTTCGGTGGCGGTGAGGATAAAGGAAAGGTCGGGATCCCCCGTTTTTCGTAATGGGGTGGGCACACAAATGCTGACCGCGTCCACCTCTTTGATTTTTGAGAAATCTGTTGTTGCGGAGAGCTTGCCTTCGGCAACGAGTTTTTCTACCAGTTCGGTGGGGACATCCTCAATATAGCTTTTCCCTTCATTAATGCTGTCTACCTTCTGCTGGTCAGGATCAATGCCGATGACTGTGAAACCAGCTTCTCCAAAAACTGTCGCAAGGGGGAGTCCGACATAGCCTTGGCCTAAAACAGCGATCACGGCTGTCTTATCTTTAAATTTCTTTAGAAGTTTTTCTTTATGTTCACTCATAATTTTCAGAATAAGCTTAATTGTTCTTGCTTATCTTCTTCCTTTACTGAAATTTTGTTAAATCCTTCAGTATCATTTTTAGGATCAGTGATCCAAGTGATTAATTTTTTAAAATCTTCCTCGAGAACAGGGCGCAGAGACGGGTTGTTGACTACCGATCTGGGATGATAAAAAGGAATATATAGCTGTCCATTTATCTCCACGAACTTCCCGTGCATCTCCTCAAGTTTCGCATTTGGCATAAGCCTTTGCAAAGAAGATTGCCCTAAGGTTACCACCACTTTTGGTTGAATGGCCTCAAGTTGACGATTCAAATAGACAAGACAAGTGGCTAATTCTAAAGGTTCTGGATGGCGATCATTTGGCGGGCGGCATTTTACCATATTTGTCGTATAAACCTGTTTTCGGTGCAAGTTCTCTTTTTCTAATAGTTCATCGAATATCAGACCCGCTGTGCCCACCATAGGAAGCCCTTCTTTGTCTTCGAAAAAGTCTGGGGCGTTTCCAACAAAGATGATCTCTGCGCTGCTTTGACCATAACCAGGAACCGCCTTCAAGCGAGAATGCTGGAGCTCGCAAAGGCTGCAAACCTTTACTTCACGAGAAATTTGTTGGATTAATTCCAATGGGGCAATATCAGGCATCAATTCATTCCTTCGGTAAAACAGGCGTTTTTTGAGAGATTTGCTTCATTTAATTCTTTCAGGGTCATAAGCAAGGCTGCCTCACTATTGTTCCGATAATATCCGGGTCTTCTGCCCACAATTTCAAATCCGAACTTCCTATACATAGCCTGTGCCGGCAGGTTTCCTTCTCGAACGTCCAAAGTTGCAGAAAGGGCACCCTCATTCATCATAGAGACCAAAGCATGACAAAGGAGGTTTTTTGCAATATATTTACGTTGATATGCTTGATCTACTGCCAAAGTTGCCACTTGCACCTCATCGACCAATAACCAACAGATGATCGCACCAACAATTTTTTCTTCAGTACTTACCTCTGCAACCCAAGAGCGTGAGGCTTCATTTTCTTCCAATTCGAATATAAAACTTCTTCTTGCCCATGGCGTGGAAAATGACCGTTGATCCAATTGATGAACAGCATCAATATCTTTTATCTCCATCCTTCGGATAGAGATATTTTGGGGCATTGCATAGCTCATGCGGGAATATTATCCCCGGTTTGTAAATATTTGGGGAAGAGGCTGGCAGGGTCATCGGTTTCTCCAGCCTTCCATCGTGCCCAAGCCAATTCTGCGAGATATGCGGGGCGCCGAAGACCTAAGGCAGGGGAAACCAACACTATATTTTTGTTTTTACTCAGCACAAGTTTTTGAGCTTCTTCTGATAATTCACCACAGACCAATGTAGGTTCTTGGATTGCCGCTGCAAATTTTTCAGGGGTATAGATATCTGGCTCGTCCATTTGCACCCAAGCTCCTGCTTTGACTTGGTACATATTGGCAGAAATTCGTTTTCGGCCAGCTTCTAACACCACAGCCAATTTGTTGTTTGGGTCAATGAGTTGCGCAGTGGAGAGTATGTCAAAAGTGGATACCCCCACGAGGGGGATATGCCTGGCAAGGGCGATACCTTTGGCGACCGCCATGCCAATCCTTAACCCGGTGTATGAGCCGGGGCCAACTGCAACGCCAATTACCTCAAGATCGGTTATTTGATGTCCGGCGCGTTCTAAGGCGGATTCAATGGCGGGAGAAAGTTCCACGCTGTGTCGATTCTTGCTTGACCAAACGGCTTCATGAAGCACTTCGACACCGTTATAAAGTGCGATCCCGATCTTTCGCGTGGCAGAATCTATTGCCAAAAGCATTATGAGCCTCCCAGCATGCTTTTCTTAAAATCTTCTAATAATTTTTGGTAATAATCGCCATTGGCCTTAAAATACATTTGGCGGTGTTCTTCTTCCACCCAGGTCATTTTAATATTGAGATTTTCCTCTGGGAGTACTTCGATAATGCGGGGTGCCCATTCGACGACCAAGGGGCCATTGGCAATTAATTCTTCAAGATCAAGCGCGTCAGCATCCATTGCGTTTTGGAGACGGTAAGCATCCAGGTGGGCAAATCGCTCATCGTCTATGCGGCGATATTGATTGACCAAGACATAAGTGGGGCTGGAAATAGGATCGGTTGAACCCCAACCCGAGGCTAAGCCTTGAACCAAAGTGGTTTTACCTGCACCAAGGTCGCCCTCAAGACAGATAATGTCTCCACTTTTTAGTTCTGCGCCCAGACGCATACCAACTCGCCGTGTTTGTTCAGGGCTGCGGCTGATAAATTCATAAGAATTGGATTCTAAAATCGGCATTATTAAAATTATACGTGAAACTGACTAAGTCAGGTAGTTAAAATATCCTAATTTACTTAAAAACCCTCGGGGATAACACCTTTATTTGATTCTTTCCAAAAATCGCTCAATTTCAATGACGTATCTTTCATGAATGCCCTCACCTATTTTTCGCGTTCCCTCCCAAGCAGTTACATCAAGGAGGACTTTTTTATCTTCAATCTCCTTGATTACAACCTTTGTGCGAACAGTTTTACCCAGGGCTGTCGGTGCTAAATGGTGGATATCGACATGCGTACCGACGGTTGAATACCCCTCGGGCAAATATTCATCCAAGAGCGTTCGAGCAGTGATTTCGAGATAAGCGATCATCATGGGCGTGGCCAAGACCTTCATTGATCCACTGCCAATATGGGCGGCAGCATGCTCATCCAACACAAGAAACTCTTTTTGGAGAGAAAGCCCGATTTTGAAACCTGATTTAAAATTCATCAAATTAATTTAATCATAATTAATGGGGAAAGGGAATTACGGTATTCCTCCGTTTGCCCTACTATTATAAATTCTTTTAGCGCCCCTAAAGTTCATGTGTTTCTCTATAAAATTAGAAACCCTCTAGTTTTGAGAGGTCGGCGACACCTGCTACTAAGGCAGAAATTTTCTGGAGTAAACCCAAACGGTTTTCTCGGAGCGTTTGGTCTTCATCCATTACCATTACTTGATCAAAAAAACTTGAAACGGCAGGAATGAGGGGGGTAAAGGCAGCAAGGAAATCATCCACCGAACCAGAGGCTCGGTTTGCTTTTTCTGCTTCAGATACTGCTTGATGAAGGGCTTTTTCGGCCTCTTCCTTGAATGCATCCTTGTCAACTAAATAGGTTTTATCTTTATCTCTTGTGATTCGCACGCAGCGGGCATAGGCGTCTAAGGTGGTGTCCCAATTCTCTTTCTTGACCCACTCGGACAACTGAATGATCGCTCTTTTTGCACTGGCAGGATTGTGACCTTGGGCGGTCAACACCGCATCAACGACATCATGGGCAAAGCCTTCCTCGGCAAATAAACTTCGCATACGCCCGAGAATAAATTCTAGGGTATCCTCAAGAGACTCTTTGGTGGTTTCAACGGACAATTCTTTTTGGGCAAACTCAAGGCCCTTGCGAAGGTCAAAATCTTTATTCCAGGTCACCAGGTTTTGCACTAAACCAAGCGCAGCCCGACGAAGCGCAAAGGGGTCTTTGTTGCCGGTTGGACCTAAACCCACAGTGAACAATCCGACTAAACTGTCTAATCGATCGGCAATACCTAAGGCCAATCCGGCCTCTGTTTTTGTGGTCATATCCCCAGAAAAACGCGGTAAATAATGTTCAAAGATTGCATCCGCAACTGCTGGATCTTCTCCAGAGGCTACAGCATATTGTTGCCCGATCGTGCCTTGCAGGGAAGTCATTTCTGTGACCATATTGGTCGCCAGATCGGCTTTAAATAATTCTGCCGCTCTTTTTGCTGCGACCTTGTTTACATCATCTAATTTTAATTCCCCAGCAACATTACTCACCAGGCTGGTTACCCGGTTTGTTTTGTCGCGCATCGAGCCTAGCTTATACTCAAAGGTCATTGTATCTAAACGAGGCAGAAAGTCTTCAAGTTTTTGTTTAAGGTCTTCTTCCACAAAGAAGGCTGCGTCTGCAAATCTGGCGCGAACCACGTTTGCATTTCCTTCTGCAATAAGATCTAAATGTTGATCGTCTCCATTTTTTACAGTGACAAAATAGGGCAAGAGCTTGCCGTCTTTTTGCACCGGGAAATATCTTTGGTGCTTCTTCATCACGGTGACCAAAACCTCTTTGGGGAGCTTGAGGTGTTCTTCCTCATATTGGCCGATTAGGGCAGTGGGAGCTTCTACCAAATGGGTGATCTCGGCTAATAATGCTTCATCTATTTCGACCTTACCCCCTACCTCAGCAGCCAACTTGTTAACCTGTTCAGCAATACTCTGTTTTCGTTCTTTTACGTCCAAGACGATGCCTTGTTTTTTAATAAAACCAAGATAGTCTTGGGCATCTTTTACTTTTACATTTTCAGCATTATTAAAACGCAAACCACGGGTCGTTGCTTCCGCATTCATTTCAGCAAATTCAAAGGGGACGATTTCCTCTCCGAAAAGTGCCAGTATCCAACGAATTGGGCGAGAAAAAGCAATATTGCTACTGTTCCAGCGCATTGTGCGCTCTGTTTTCAAATTTGCGATCAAATCAGGGAGCGCTTCAGCGAGCACCTCGATTGCACCTTTACCTTTTTCTTCTACGCTGACAACGATGTATTCACCACCATCAATTTCTTTGACCTTTAAATCTTCGACCGAAACACCTTTGCCGCGGGCAAATCCTTCGGCGGCTTTTGTTGCCTCGCCCCCAGGGCCGAAAGCTCGGCTGGCAGGTGGGCCTTTGTGTTCTTCAACTCGATCTGGCTGATTGGGAGATAATTCTTTCACCAAAACGACCAAACGGCGGGGTGTGCCAAGAATTTCAAGAGAGTCAAATTCAAGCCGTGCTTCTTTGAGAAAAGCTGGGATAGATTTCTCAAGCTGGGCAATGTAATTATCTAGGTCACTAGGCGGTAATTCTTCTGTCCCAATTTCTAATATGAAATCTGCGCTCTTTTCTGGGAGGGCATATGTAGTTTTTTTAATGCTTGTTATTTTTACTTCTTCTGTGCCCGTTTCATCCATCCAAGGGAACTCTTGTTGCTGGCGGTCCTCGATATACATTTCGGCGATGTTGCCCGCAAGGTTGCGCATATTTTTAAAGAATTGGGCTCGTTCGGTGACACCAATTGCTCCACGAGTGTCCAAAACATTGAACCAATGGGAGAGTTTGAGTAAATTGTCGTAAGCTGGCAAGATCAGATCTGCCTCAATGGCTGCCTCAACTTCTTTGACTGCTAATTCATACATCTGACGGGTTCGATTTACATCGGCAATTTCAAAATAGTATTTTGAATGTTCCTGCTCCCCCTGCATATTCAGATCGCCAAATTTCCGGTCTTGGTTCCATTGAATATCTTTGAAATGATTGGTACCTTGTAGGGGTGCGGCGATACGATCTAATCCGTAGGTGATCTCTACAGATACAGGATTTAATTCTTGTTTACCTACCTGTTGGAAATAGGTGAATTGGGTAATCTCGAGACCATCTAGCCAAACCTCCCAGCCTAGACCCCAAGCACCAATGGCGGGCTGCTCCCAGTTATCTTCCACAAAGCGAATATCGTGTTTTTTAGGATCAATGCCGATGGCTTCAAGGGAACCTAAATATAGTTCTTGGGGGTTGCCAGGATCGGGCTTGAGAATCACTTGATATTGGTAAAACATCTGAAGACGATTGGGGTTGTCTCCATACCGCCCATCATCTGGGCGAACAGAGGGCTCCACATAACCGACATTCCATGGTTCTGGGCCAAGCACACGTAAAAATGTGGCTGGATTCATCGTTCCGGCGCCCACTTGGCTGTAATAAGGATGCCAGATTAGACAACCTTGCTCGTCCCAATAATGGTGGAGGGCCAAGATCATGGATTGGAAGTTCATTTTCTCATTCGTCATCAGTTTCGCTCTCGTTTTATTAAAGACTATTCGCAGGCTTTACCCACAGACAACCTATTATAAGCCAAAGTGGTGTCACATTGACACTGAATTCAGCATAAATATTCCTTGTTTAATTAAAAAAAAGCCTAAGAAATAATATTTCTTAGGCTTTGAAAGGAATAGCGGTTTCATATGAGAGCCGAAACCGATTGGGGAAGGAAAAGATATTTAACTATCAAATTCCTTGAGTTCGTCATCGATGTCCATCAAATCTTCGTCTTCATCGACCATATCTAGATCTACAACTTCGCCATCATCGGCAAAATCAATATTTACTTCAATTTTTGGCTTTTTACTGCGGAAGGAGGGTCTGATCAATAACCAAACACCCCAAATGATGATCAATGCAGGCCAGTAATCTCCAAAGAAGGGTTCTTCGCCAAGGAAATAGCGCATAAATGAACCAAAGATTAGGAACATTACGGCGCTAGTAAGCATGGTGTCACCACCTTCCTTGAAGGCTTTGCGGATATTGCCATCCAATAAATGTTTGAGGAATACACCGATTCCTACAAATCCAATGATCAAGGTCCAGGCATAAGACCAACTTTCCCAGTCACCTGTTTGGTTTTGATAATATAAAAGGCCACCAATACCACTAATGATCGAGCCAGGAATGACCAGGGCGGTTACGCCACTAATCACGGCGGCTGCTAAAAACACCACGCCAGGGCCAATGACCCAAAAAGGCCAGTCCGCATAATTTTCGAACCAGTCTTCTAATCCGGGTACAAATTGTACGGCCATAAACCATGCGCCAACCAAGATCAATAAAACACCAAAAGTTAAGCTTTTTCTTTTACTCATTGCCATCTCCTAAAATTCAATTTCTACTTTCAATATCCTATACGGAAATTCTTTCTCAGGGTTGTATAAAAAACAAATTTAGTTATTGTTGAATCAACAGATTTCCTGGGGAATACTATCCTGGAGGGATTTCAACTTTTTGATTTGGGCGTTCTTGTTTGCTGCGGAGCACGATCAGTACGCCGAATAAAACGGTAACGCTGCCGACGATCTGCCATATCGATAGCACTTCACCTAAAAAGATTCCAGCCAAAATAGTGGTAAAAACCGGCTGTCCTAACAGGGTCGTGGAGATCAGGGATGCGGGTAATTTCCCTTGAGAATAATTAATCAATTGCCAACCGATCGCCTGCACAACTACGCCCAAGAAAACAAAGATCCAATAGGTTCTTTGATCGTATCCGGTAAGTGGTTGACTTAGAACCCCGGTGAGACCCCACAAGAAAACAGCTGATGTAGTTACTGAAATCCAAAAGAAGGAAAGGGCGTCAAGTTTTTCTCGGCTTCGTTCAGCGAACAAGAAAAACCCGCCATAAAAGAAAGCGGCAACCAGGCCGTACAAAGCTCCCAAACCTAAATCAAATTCCCGATTAAGGTCACTGCCCAAGATGATGCTTGAGCCTGCCAGTGTGATCAGCAAGCCTACCCAAAAACGCCCTTTCAGTTTTTTCTTGAAAAAGATTAGGGTTCCGATCCCGACAAAAACAGGCGCAACGTTTGCCATTAATGTGGGGACGCTGGCCCCGCTTAGCATCACACCAGTGGACCAAAAAGAAACGTCAATACCAAAAAATAAGCCTGCAAAGATTGCGAGGAGCACGCCCTTTTTGTCTAATGACTTTTTTCGAAGATTTCGAATAAAGGGAATTGTTAAAGTGAGGGCGCCGATACTCATTCGATAAAAACTGCTCACGGGCCCAGGAACGTTGGAAGTACGCATCCAGATCGGCGAAGAGCCAATGATCACTGCCCCGATTACCAACACCAAAAATGCGTTGGGTACAACTTTTTTATCCATTATGGTTGTTCTCCCAGTTTAGCCAGCCCATTGTAATTGAAAACCTATGCAAGAGTGCTATTGAAGGTGAGTAAAGCTCCTCCATCTCTCGGAATTATTTCCACATAGTATAATTAATTCATTCAATGGAGTGAAAAATGACAGAAGAAAGAGAACAAAAGAAGAGCATAATCAATAATAATCCGGGCATGGTGAAAAATTTATCTTTGCAGGCCCGGTTGATTTTACGTTTGCTACGAGATCGACGGGTTTCCTTTTTAGCTAAATTGCTGCCGATCGGCTCATTAATTTATTTGCTCTCTCCAGATCTGGTCCCATTCATATTGGATGATGCAGCAGTTATTGGTGTAGGCACATATATGTTCATGGAGCTTTGCCCCCCGGGTGTGGTTGAAGAACACCGAAAAGAACTATGGGGAGAGGTTTCGGATACCAGTGGGCAAGCGAACGACGACATTTTAGATGCAGAATTTTTAGAGCAGGATAAATAAAGAATATGACTAATCCTCAAAAAATTTCGGGTAATTCGGGTGGGTTTTTTCAAGGCATCGCAGACCAGGCAAAATTGGTTTGGCGGTTATGGTTGGACAATCGTATTAGCCCATTATTGAAATTGCTCCCCCTTGGATCTCTGATCTATTTAATCTCTCCCTTTGATATTCCGACCCCGATTGATGATGTTGGCGTGATCTGGTTTTTTGCATATTTATTCATTGAGCTTTGCCCGCCTGAAATTGTGGATGAACATCGGGCGGATATTGAAAAAACGATTGCGGGGAATTGGAAGAAAGAGGGTGATTCTATTGAGATCAATGAAGAAGACATTATTGATGCCGATTTTGAAGATCTAAACTCTGAAGATTAAGATTTATGGCCAAACAACCGAAAAATGCCCAAAATAAGATTTTAATAATTATTTTATCTGGTTTAGGTCTCATTGCCCTCATTATTATTTTCGCTTTGGGTAAATTGATCTATCAAAAATTAGATATGTCACCTCCAGCAAAAATTACTCCTCTGCCAAGCTTTTCATCACCCGTACCCACAGAAACACTCCAGCCTGACCTGGCCACAGAAATTCCTCCAACTCCAGAAAACACAGAAGTGCCTAGCGCTAACTCCTTTCCATTGGCAGCGAATTATGAATGGAGCGTGTTCCTTAGCGGAATGGATCGACCCATTGATCTAACCCATGCGAATGATGATTCGGGGCGAATATTTATTGCGGAACAAAGGGGCGTTATCCGAATTTGGGAAAATGGGGAACTAATGAGTTCTCCATTTTTAGATATACAGTATTTGATTGATAGTTCTGGGAATGAGCAGGGGTTTTTGGGATTCGTTTTTCATCCAGATTATCAATTAAACGGCTATTTTTATGTGAACTATACCAATTTAAATGGCAACACAACAATATCAAGGTTTCAAGTTTCAGCCGATCCAAATATCGCTGATCCTGCCACAGAAACAATCTATTTGACTGTTCACCAACCTTATTCAAACCATAATGGGGGGGGGATGGCATTTGGTCTTGATGGGTATCTTTATGCAGGAATCGGGGACGGAGGTTTGGCTGGGGACCCATTAGAAAACGGGCAAAACCCTGATTCCTTTTTGGGGAAATTAATTCGTTTTGATGTGGACAATGATCCAGTTCCCGAAATCTGGGCTCTCGGATTACGAAACCCATGGCGGTTTAGCTTTGACAGCTTGAATGGAGATCTATATTTGGCCGATGTGGGGCAAAATATTTATGAAGAGGTAAATTTTTTGCCTTTCAGTACAGCGGCAGGAACTAATTTTGGTTGGGATTATTTTGAGGGAAATCACGGTTTTGAAGACAATCCTCCAGAATCATTTACTTCGGTTTTTCCCGTTGCAGAATATTCTCATCAGGAAGGTGGTTGTTCGGTAACTGGCGGAAGTGTGTATCGCGGCGAGTTGTATCCTGAGTGGCAGGGCATCTATTTTTACGCTGATTATTGCACTGGCTATGTTTGGGGATTATTGCGAAACAATTCTGGAGAATGGCAAAACGAACTTTTATTTCAGACCGATGCAAATATCTCGTCTTTTGGGAGTGACGAAGATGGAGAGCTTTATATCACCGATCTAAATGGCATAATATTTAAACTTAAAAGAAATTAACTCTTACTTAAAAGAAATTCAAAACATGCCGTGGCGAATAACCACGGCATGTTTCCTTATGAGGAGGATTTATAAGGACTTAGGGTGAATAAAAACGAACAAACCAGGGATCAAGGTCACCCGAAGGTTTGAGACATGTGGCGTTAAATGGATTCTCGGTCAGGCAAGTTTGGGGCGTGACGATATGTACCCAAGTATTTCCTGGTTGAAGGGGAACCGGATTGTTTTCGGCATCCACAAATTTAATCGGCCGGATTTGATTATTTTCAATTTCCCATTCACGACCGATGGTCGACCAGTAGATGGGGTAGAACATGCCATCTCGGAATAACCAAGCCTGCCCAAAATTTCCGGGGGTTAGTGGGGGAAGATCGATCACAGTTCCAGCCACATTTTGGACTTCATGCTCGACGAACATAATGACGACATTATTGTAAATAAGTTGCCTGCCATTTAGCCGGTCTGTGCTCGGGTAGAAGGTGTTGGTACCATCGGCAATATCATTGAAGCGAAGCCAACCACCAGAAAGGGGATCCGCCATCCATTTTATTTGATTATAGGTGTTATAGAACATGACGAATTCTGATAAAGGAATGCCGCCTGGAGGCGGCGTATAGCTAAACATATTTCCAGAATAGTTTATGCCTTTATATGGTTTCGTAAGGTTTTTGGCAACCTCTTCAAACTTATCAAAGCTGAAATAATTGTTGTTTATGTCTTCCGATTCCTCAGTGTTATTTTGAACCAACACACAGCTTGGGATATCCAACCCTGCAGATTTACCGGCATAGATCAGGCAGCTGCCCGTGTACAGATCATTAATATATTTATAGGGGAGTCGTCCCGAGCGCACTGGACCAAGATCTTGGAGTTGAATGAGCCCAGCGTCCCAGGTAAGGTCGGCGGCACCATTGAGATCAATTTTTAAGGTGTCCGTTCTTCCATCAAAGTCCACATCACTATCCTTGGCATTGTCTTCACCCACATTTTGCGTTGCAAAGGCATAACCGCCTGGGGCTGTAACATCTACCCGGTAGAGATCATCATCTTTCAACCCTTCAAAACTGTAGTAGCCCCAAATATCTGTAGTGGTTTCCGCAATGAAAGTGCTGGCGTTCCAATGCCACAACCTGATTTCAATGTTCGCCATGCCGGGTTCACCTTCGTCTTGAACACCGTTTGCATTTTTGTCTAACCAGATAAAATCACCGATCGTGCCATATTCTTCGTCTTGTTCTTCAGGCTCGGGTGGTTTGGGTGCTTCGAGCAAGTACATGCCCATATCGCGGGAAAGGTCGTTTTCATCGCCGGTTTGGATGATATCGGTGATTCCGGTTTCCCTATTTACGTCACTGTCCTTATTATCATCTTCGCCCATATCCATTTTGCTGAACGCAAAATTATCGGGTAATGCGGCATGCAGGCGATATTTGGTTTCGGGAAGAACTTCAAAACCATAGTAACCATTTGAATCTGTCGAAGTTTGGGAGATGACCTCTTTAGTTATTGCATCCAGTAATGAGACACAGATGCCCGGGATGCCACTTTCGTGGATATCCTGAATATTATTTTGGTTTTCGTCATGCCAAACTTGATTGCCGAGGATCAAATCGCCATAGGAGAGTAGTTCTGAATTTACTTCGCAATCTCCTAAGATCGGGGTTTCATTTTCGGGGAATTCCCCATAAAAAATGGTCATGAAACGGGTCATGCCTTCACCAATATAAAACTCATACACAATTGGCGAGAAGGACAGCCCAGCTTGAGGGCGGGCGGAAACCGGGAAATTTGAGATCGAGATCGACATCGATGGAATGGTTAACAGACTGGGGTCTGCGACGGGTAAACCGGTGAGAGGACTATAGCCTTCCGGGAAATCTTCGAGCTTTGGTCCGGTAGGATCGGGATATGTGCTACCGGGAGGTCCATAGGAGATCGTTTCAAGGACCAAGCCAGCATCCCAATTGTATTCTATCGATTCTGCTTCTATTGTAAAAATTTCTGAAACGCCTTCATTCGCATCTGGGTCACTGTCAGTGAGATCCTCACCCTGGTTTTGCAGGGTTAGATAATATCCATCAGGATTTACTACGCCAAAACGATAGTCCCCAGGAGCAAGGGCCATTTCATAATGGCCGCTACTATTTGTGCGAGCGTCTTCAACTATTGCCCCTTCAGAATCTTGAACGAATACGCCCACTTCGGCCATGCCTGGTTCTTCAGCGTCTTGTATCCCGTTTCGGTTCATGTCGTGCCATACAAAACCAGCTAAATTGGCCGACTCACTTTCTTGAAATTCTTCTGGCTCTTCGATTTTCTCAAGCAAAGAGGCTGTGTTTGTATTTACGTTGGTATTTTTTTCGTCATCAGCGGTATTCGTCATGCCGCTGCAGTTTGCCAAAAAAAATATTGCGGCAAAGGCGAATTGGATATTTTTTGTAAATTTCATCGTTTTTCCTAGAATATAGCATCATTATTTAAACTTGCTTAATTATAGCGGAAGAAGAAAAGGTCTGACATTACAGTTTAGTTAAGCATACTATGATGAACGCTGTACGTTTTAATGAATTTTAATGCATTCAGTTATTGCAAGTAAAAAAATTAGCAGCCTACCTAATCAAACTTCACCCATTTCGCCCGATAAATTTCGGCTTCTTTTTCAAGGTTTTCTAAAACTTCTTTTGGCGGAACGCCATCAATGCTGATGAAGGATGCGGCCCTTCCCCCAATGATTTCTCTGCCGTAACTCCAATTTACAATATTTATTTTTGCTTCCCCTAAACTAGTGCCTACCTTTCCGATCACGCCGGGGATATCTTCGTTTTCTAAAACGAGAACATTCCCTTCTGGAATCGTGTTCACATTATACCCGTCATAATGCACGATATTCGCTTCTTCATTTGAACGGATAATCCCTGCCGCAACTTGAGAAAGACCATTTTCGCATACCACTTTACAAATCATTAGATTGGGATATTCTGGCAGATCCAAAATGTTTTTAAGCTGTGCAGTTTTTAATCCTTTTTCATAACTTAATATCGGCGCCGATACCCAATTATAATGAGGATCAGTAGGTAAGCAGCACATCCCATCTAAAAGGTTGGCAGCGGCAACATGCATGAGCGGTTCTAGTTCATCTCCCAATAGTTCGATCTCTACACGCGAAATAGGGGATTCTGCCGTCTGTCCTAGTAATTTCCCTATTCGATTTGCCAGATGAATATAGGCTTTATTTATTTTGTATGGAACAGATGCACTGAATGGCAAATTGACAATATTGATATAGTCTTCCCCTTTTAATGCATTGATAACATGGGTGGCAACCTGTAAGCCGGTTTCATTTTGAGATTCTATTGTGTTCTGATTTAAATGTGGCGAAGCAAGCACTTTTGGGTGATGAATCAAGGGGGAATTAGGTTGAGGAGGTTCTTTCGCAAAGGTATCCAGTGCTGCCCCTGATAAACTGCCTTCATCTAAACCTTTAAGCAATGCTGCCTCATCCACCAGCTCAGCATGAACACAATTGATCAAATATGCGCCTTTCTTGATTTTTGCAAAGGCTTCTTCGTTCATCAACCCGATAGTGCTTGGGGAAATTGAGGTTTGTAAAGTTAGAATGTCCGATCGTTCTAGTAGTTCAGAAAACCCCACAATTTCTATTCCCGGTTCCCTGATTTCAGAAAGATCCACATAAGGATCATAAACAAGCACATGGATGCCAAAAACCCTGGCACGTATAGAGATTTCATATCCTAAACGGCCATAACCAACCACCCCTAATGTTTTTCCGTATAATTGAAATCCAACAATCTCATGCCGCAGCCATTTACCGTCTCTAAGGGACTGCACCCCTAGGGGAAGCTTGCGTCCCAGCGCCAAGATCATGCCAAATACATACTCCACGATCGCATAAACATTTGCTTCGGGGGCATTCATCACCATCACCCCGCGCCGAGAAGCTTCCTCAACATCAATGTTTTCATATTGCGCACCGGCACGGGCAACGATCTTTAGCTTTGTGCCCGCCTCCAGTAGTTCCCTGTCTACGATCGTTTTTGAACGTACAATAATCGCATCGGCATCTCTTACAGATGCTAATAGCTCAGCACGATTATGCACCGGGCCAAAGAGGCTTATATCATTCGCTTGTTTGAGGATGTTCAATCCGCTTTCTGGGAGGTGTTCAGTGACAAGGATCTGATAGGACATTGTTTTAACTCCTCCTACTCTTTAGGCGCAAAGCACCCAAAAACTTGTCTTTTTCTGACTCTTCCAAAAAATCAACTTCCTTATTTTTTATCTGTCTAAGGCCTTCTGCCCACAGCAAAGCGTAAGGAGATACATTTCCTTGTTTTCCTAAAGAAATTGGCAATACAGCAGCTAAACTGTTGGTGTGAATATAGATATTAGACTGTTTAGCAACCTGTTCTCGGTAAACAACTCCTCCAAATCCTATAAAAAGATCTAACTCTGGCAGCGCTTCAAGGTCAGAGATTCCGTCTCCAACCAACAACGTTCTGCCTTTATATTGACTTCTGATCCGCGCTGCGATCACCCTGTTCTTTCCGCCAGTGACCGTTAGTGGATTAGACTCATAGCCCAAGTATTTTTCCCGTGGATTTCGCCTGCCTGGCTGCTCCCAATATTTCCACCATTCTCCAGCAAGTTGATCATATTCCATCCCAACAGCAAAAATATGCTCCCGCGGTACCCCCAGCCAAACCCCAAAGTTTCTCACGGGTTCAATTAAACCACCGCTAACGATGAAGACCTTTGTTCCTAATGCCTGAAGCGCTTCGATCACTTCTTTTGCATGTGGTACAACCGTGTCTCGATAAATCTCCGCGATCTGGCTTACCTGACTTTGGGTAGGATCTGCGGTTGTTAATCGGTGCCCATATATGGATTCCAAAGGGATATCTCCCTCCATGGCGCGTTTGGTTAAGAGGGCAATATCATGCTCGTGCCCAGACATCCGCGCCAATTCGTCAATTCCCTCTATGCTGCTTAAGGTGCTATCACAATCAAAAATAATATTATTAATGATCGGCCAAACGGGGAGTTGGTTCATTTTTTGCCTATTCGTAAAAATTCCAAAAGAACAATTTCATTTTGATCAGACTTAGTCTATCAGATTTTATCAAGAATATTATGCTACACTAGCACAATATTGATCGCGCAAGGAGAATTCTTGAATGTCTGACACTATCCTTATCGCTGAAATAAATAATGGTGTTTTATCGATCACACTTAATCGCCCCAAGGCCAATGCCTTTGACACTGCCTTGATCAAAGCCTGTCAGGCGGCCTTTAAACAAGCAGCAGAGAACATAGAAGTTCGTTCGGTGCTGCTCACTGGCAGTGGAATGATCTTCAGCGCAGGCCAAGACCTTACAGAGGTAATGCAAGCAGAGGGGCTTTCTTTTCGAAAGCACCTTTTAGAAACCTATAATCCATTGATCCTGCAGATCCGCCAATTGGAAAAACCCGTAGTTGCGGCCATCAATGGTCCGATTGCAGGGGCGGCATTAGGCGTCGCACTAGCCTGTGATCTGAGGATTGCTAGTGAAAAAAGTCAGTATATGGTGGGCTTTAATGGCATTGGCTTAGCCCCCGACTCCGCGGTTTCTTTGCTATTGCCCGCCCTGATCGGGTTAGGCCGCGCTACAGAGGCCACCTATTTTAACCAAGCAATTAGCGCAGAACTAGCACTTGACTGGGGGTTGGTGAACAAACTGGTGCCTGCTGAAACATTAATGGCAGAAGCGCAGGTTTGGGCGAATAAACTGGCTGCAGGACCTACAAAGACATACGGACTGACTAAAAAAGCTTTCAATAAAGCGATATTGCCAAACCTTGAGGAAGTATTGGATTATGAGGCCTATCTTCAAGAGATCGCCGGGAAAGACGGGGAACATAAAGAGGGGTTGACTGCCTTTTTTGAAAAACGACTGCCCGACTATAAAAACCTAAAATAATATGCCTTTACGCTTAAGCAAAGAAGATCAAGAAAAACTAGATGGGGAACATGGGCCCGCCACAAAAATGGCGATGTCGATCATTGTCAAAATGGCAGCGGTTTATCAAGCTGAAACCTTGATGGATATTAGCGGCGCGCATATCGACAGCACCTTATTTATTGGGGATGGCACCCTAGAGTTTGCAGAGAAGCTGATGAATCTGGGGGCAAAAGTAGTCGTGCCGACAAGTTTAAATGTCAGTGGCGTAGATGAATTCAATTGGCAGGATTGGGCGGTGCCCCCTGAATGGGCAGAAAAAGCTCGAAGGCAAATGGTCGCTTACCAGAGTATGGGCACAGTCCCTACATGGACCTGCGCTCCTTATCAATCTGAACTTCGCCCAGAATTTGGTCAGCAGATCGCTTGGGGAGAATCCAATGCGATCGCTTTTGCAAATTCGGTGATCGGGGCAAGAACCGAACGGTATCCAGACTTATTAGACATCTGCGCCGCCATCACAGGGCGGGTGCCCGCACAAGGATTGCACCTTACAAAAAACCGGGCGGGGCAATTACTCCTCAGCCTAGAAAATATCCCGAAAGAACTTCAAGAAAGCGACTCATTTTATCCCGTCCTGGGGGCAATGATGGGCAAATATGCGAGAGAAAAAATTCCGGTGGTCGATGGCTTAGAAGTTAAACCGAATGATGACCAACTGAAGGCTTTGGGGGCGGCAGGGGCGTCCTTTGGGGCGGTAGCGATGTTTCACCTTGTGGGTGTTACCCCTGAGGCTGAGACCTTGGAAGCTGCATTCCAAGGAAAAGAACCGCCAGAAAGGCATACCATTACAATGAAAGAGCTCTATGCGTCCTATCTCGAATTATCGACCTCTTCTGGAAAACAAGTCGATATGGTCGTGTTGGGCAGCCCACATTTTTCTTTAGATGAATTTAAAAAAATAAACCCCCTGGTAGCCGGGAAAAAGAAATCCCCAAATGTTGAATTTCTTATCACGTCGAGCCGTGCGATGGCATTATTGGCGGAAAAAGCGGGTTTTCTTGATCAATTACGCGCGTTTGGCGCAAAAATTACTTTGGATACCTGCATTCTTACCACTCCGATGCTGCCCGAATCCATAAAAATATTGATGACCAATTCTGCGAAATACTCTTTTTATTCTCCAGGTTTATTAAACGCCGAAGTCGTTTATGGCTCTTTGGAGGATTGTGTAAATTCGACGATTGAGGGAACGGTCCTCCGCGACGAAAGCATTTGGGATATGGAAAGATGAATAAGGAAATAATCCGCGCAAGAGTAGTACTTCCTGGAACTGCCAAAGCAGAAGCGTTGGTGAGTAATGAACCGCTGAGTTTTTGGGGGGGGTACGACCAACATACCGGAGAGATCATTGACCGGCGTCATCCCCTGTCCGGTCAAATTGCCGCTGGCAAAATATTAGTGCTCCCCTTTAGTCGAGGGTCCAGCACAACTACAGCGATCTTATTAGAGGCTTTTAAATCTAAAAATGCGCCCGCTGCGATCCTAACGATCGGCACCGATTCGTTTTTTGCCCTAGCAACAATCGTGGCAGAGGAACTTTATCAGCTATCGATCCCGATATTGGCCTTAGAAGAGAAAGATTTTGATAAGATAGAAAATGGACAGGTTTTAGAAATAAACGAAGGCGGGGAAATACTATTTGATAAAAAGGCTTAGATCAGACTTATTGGCAAAAAGATGATCGCAGCAGCCAATAATGCAAAAAACAATAAAGTGATCCCTGTAGCAATTATGAATTGTTCGCTGGTTTTTTCGTTTGTTGCTTCCAGATTTGGCAAACTTCCGGTGAGCGTAAAAACTGGCCCTCCATAATAGGTAATTACCAATCCTCCAATCAATCCACCCATATGTGCCCAATTATCAATGCCCGGACTAAGGCCGATTATAAAATTGATCACGGCAATGTTCACGATGCTCCGGAGTGCTTTTCTCGCCTGCAAACCAAATACACGTTGATTATTATAGGCAAAGACTCCCTGCGCACCCAATAATCCAAAAATAGCTGTTGAAGCACCTAAAGAGGGGTTTTCGGTAAGAATAAATGAAAAAACTACTCCACCAAAGCCGCTGACCATATACAAAAGGAAAAATTCCCAATGACCAAAGAATCGCTCGAGTTGAGGACCGAGGATATGAAGGGCATACATATTGAAGCCAATATGTAGCAGAGAACCATGTAAAAAAATGGGGGTAACTAACCGCCAAAGCTGCCCTTCCATGATCGCCGAATTTACTTTCATGCCCACAGCAGCCATCATATCTATATCAAAGATGATTTCGGTGAGAACCTGCAAGCCATAAGCCAACACGGTGATGATCAGTAGGGAATAGCTGACATAGGGTTTGCGCTGAGGAAAGTTTACGCGTACATTGGTTGGGGGAGGGGGTGGTACAGGAATCCCTGTATTGGTAATCTCTCCCGTAGAAGGCAGGGGGGTTACGGATTGATTATCGGCTTCGTTGGGGTCAAACCCTGGAGATTGGCTCACAAACGCACCTTTTTGGGTTCTGTACGATGATGCTCAGCATGTATGATGGTGAGGATCGTGTCAACCGTTTCATCCAATCCATCATCCCGATTGATTACCTGGTAATCAAATTCTTTGATTCGCTGATATTCTTTCTTGGCGGTTTCAATGCGTACTTTCATTTGCTCTGGAGAATCCGTTTTTCGTTTTTCCAATCGATGGACCAATTCTTCTTCTGAGGCAGTTTTTAGGAAAATTAATATTGCATCGGGCGCGAGGGATTTAATCGTGGCTGCACCTTGGACGTCGACACGCATGAGCACGTCTTTGCCGCTTGCCATAGCGAGGCGGACTTGTTCTTTGGGGACCCCTTTATAGTCCTTGTATACCAAGGCATGCTCAAGCAATTCGTCTTTGGCGATGAGCTCTAAAAATTCTTCTTCTGTAACAAAAAAATAATCCACCCCATGGACTTCATTGGGGCGTTTTTTGCGGGTGGTTGCAGTAATCACAAAATGAAATTTTTGGCTACGCTTTTTTAAGCGATTGAGGACCGTGTCTTTTCCAACCCCTGACGGACCTGAAATCACGATCAATAACGGTTCGTTTTCATTTTCATTCTCGTGAACCACATTACTCTCCTGCAAATATTTCCGATAATTATAAACGAAAGCAATTTTCTAATTGATAAGTAAAGTTAATCTTTTTTTGCGAGCTTATTTAATACCACGGAGATCAGGTCTTGTTTTACCTTTTCCAAATCCTGCTCGGCGTCCACTTTCTCCCATCTTTCTGGGTCTTTTTCCATCATTAACTGGTAGCCCTTGCGCACTCTTTGATGAAATTCGATCTCCTTGGCATCCAAACGGTTCCAATTTTCATCATCAGACGATCTGCGTTTAAGGCCCACAAGAATATCAAGATCAAGCAACACAGTTAGATTGGGGGTAAGTCCACCAGTGGCGAAATTAATAATTCGGGAAAGCTCTGATAAATCGGTTTGATGCCCATAGCCTTGATAGGCCATTGTTGAATCTGCGTAACGATCACAAATGACGATCTTGCCCTCAGCGAGTGCGGGGCGAATGACTTGGTTTACAAGTTGCGCCCTGGACGCCTGAAAAAGCAGGATCTCGGTTGTGGCATGCATTTCAGTATTTTCAAGTTTAAGGATGGTATTACGAATCTCATCGCCGATGGGTGTGCCCCCCGGTTCTCGGGTGACTACCACCGCATACCCCGCTTCACGAACTGCGTCTGCCAAACCAGGCAGGTGGGAGGTCTTTCCGCTTCCCTCTGGACCTTCTAAGGTAATGAATGTCATTCGCTGAATATCCTCACGCGACGATTGGGTTCTTTGCCATAGGAATGGGAAACTAGTCTGGATTTTTGAGCAAGCTCATGTTGCAAACGACGCACATAGGAAGATGCGGGTTGCATTTCAACCCAACGTTCCCCGTTTAAGACGGCATCAATCGCCCTTTGGGTTTCCCGCAAAATGGCATCATTGCTATCATCTTCATCTTCGCTGAAATTTAGGTCAAATAATCCTGCTAAAAATCGTTCCATTTGAATGACGGTATTCGATCGCAACACATAGACCGGCATACCACGTCTTTCTGCATCAACAATCATTCTGGTGCGTTTACGATAATGACTTCTTAGGGTAACCAATACTTGTGCGTCACCAAGATCACGTGCTAATACAGCCGGGACCCCTAAATTTTTGGCTGCTGATTCTAATCGGTTACGGGCGACCCCAAATGGATAAACCCTGACTGGGTTTTTAGCGGTTGGTTTTACAGACAGTTCCCCAAATCCGTTGTCTGCTTGAGCCCGGATTGTATTAGGGGTTGGACGAACTCTTCCTTCAGTTTCTTGACGCAGAGGACCTTGCACGCCATGCGAAGGTCGACGAGCGGTGGGTTTGGTAGCAGGGGCTTTTTCAACCTTGATGGTACCATCTGCATTTCGTATTCGGATTTCAGGGGGAGAGGGGTAGCCTCGCAAAAGATCATCCACCGAGGCGGATACATCTTTGTGGATCGCCAGTTGGTTGCGGTGCTGGATTTCAATTAAGACATCAAAGGTGGGGGGAGAGCGTCTTTCCAAAACGGTTTTTTGCGTGCGGCGGCGGCGGGCCTCTTCATCTGAGAGGGTAACCGATTCAATGCCTCCGACCAAATCTGAAAGGGTGGGGTTGATCAAAATATTCTCAAGGGTGTTACCGTGGGCAGTGCCGATTAATTGCACTCCGCGTTCAGCAATCGTGCGGGCCGCTGTCGCTTCCATTTCTCGGCCAATTTCATCGATCACGATCACTTCTGGGCTGTGGTTCTCAACCGCTTCGATCATCACTTCGTGCTGCAAGGCGGGAGTGGCCACTTGCATGCGGCGGGCTCGTCCAACGGCAGGATGGGGCACATCCCCATCTCCACCAATCTCATTAGAGGTGTCTACGATTACAACCCGTTTGGATTCTGCTAAAATTCTGGCAGCCTCTCGAAGCATGGTGGTTTTTCCTACACCGGGTCGACCAAGCAAAAGAACGGATTTCCCTTCATTAATCAAATCTTCAATAATCTCTATCGTGCCATAAACCGCGCGACCGACGCGACAAGTTAAACCGACGATATCACCTCGGCGATTTCGTATCGCAGAAATGCGATGGAGGGTTCTTTCAAGCCCGGCACGATTATCTGAATCAATATCTCCCAATCGCTCGACAACATGATCGATATCGGCGCGGGTGACCTCTGTGTCAGACAGGACAAATTCACCTGAAACCAATCTGGACGTTGGAATTCGACCAAGATCCAGCACGATTTCCAGGAGATCGTCACTGTTATTTTGTTTTATGACCGCTTTTGAAATTTCTTCTGGCAATACTGCCATTAATGCATCTAGGTCATCTGTTATTTGTCTTCTAGTCATTCAATAAGTCTCTTTCAACCAAATTATAAATCTATGGGCATAGCAATTTTTATCGCTTGCCTTCTCTTGATTATAAATCTTTTCTTATATAGATGGGAAATATTCCGATAACTCTATGAAATACATATACTTTGGTAAAGGGAAATTAAATATTTAAAAAAGTTATGTCTTTACACTTTGTTCTTTTTGGTCTTTTTCGGAATCTCGAAATAGGTTGTTTTGGGTTCGGTGCCCTGCTGGATCTGGGGCAGAGGACTCAAAACAGGTTTTTTTATCGGTACTGCCAATCTTCTGACCATCACGGCCTGATTCTGGCCTGGTTCGGCGCCAATATTCTCTAGGGTAGAAGTAAACCAAGCCTGATATGAGCGCAGACAAAAAAATAATGGCCGTGAACTTTTTGGATCTAGCGTAGCTATCAATCCTGTTAATTTGTTACCCACGTCTTCCATTTCTGGGTGGAAGAATGGCTGTAGCCAAACACCTCGGGGACCCTGCACCATGGCAATAAAGGCTAATAACTCCCCGCCCTGGTAATGAACCCATCCATTCATCTGCCCAGCGGGGGATGGTTCCACATTTTGAACCAAGGTTGGTACCACGGCATTGTATAGGCGCCAAATATTCACTTCATCTACAGGCGTGCTCTTTTGCCAATCGTTTCCTGTATTTTCGGGTATTTCAATATCATTGATTCGCCAAAGGGTCTGCCGGGAAAAGATGCTGAAGTTTGCTTTTCGAAGAGCTTCGAAAGTCTGGGAGTCTTCATCTACCTCGGCGATCAAACTTTGGGCACCGCGCTCACCAACACGTTTGATCAGGCTTTCTAGAAGAGGGCTGACAATTGGGGATTCGATGGCGGTGTCTGGAGCCAAATAGGTGAAATGGGCAAATGGGGCCCCGTTTGAATGAGTGATCTGGCCAATCACTGGTTCGTGCGTTTTCTCATCATCTTGGTAATAGGCCGTAAATACGCCCATCGCCGCTGATATCGGAGAGACCACAGCTCCTGCGGGCACCAAAGCGCGACCCCAGGTTAGGGTTGGAATGCTATCTAAGAATAGTCCGCGTTGGCGATATCGATGGAGGAGGGGGATATCACGTAGTTCAAATGGGCGAATCATAGTATTAATATTTTACGTTAAAAATGGGAGAATTTGGTTAGAGAATTATAAAAGCCCCCGAAAGTCTGGGGCTTTTTATTTGGTTCATTTTTTGATCATTGTTAAAAACAACCGATGAAAGCGATCATCATCATTGAGTTCAGGATGAAATGAGGTGGCTAATAAATTGCCCTGCTTGGCAGCTACGATCGTGCCATCTTCAAGGGAGGATAAGATTTCGACGTCCTCTGCATCTACCGATTCGATTAGGGGTGCCCGAATGAACACGCTGTCAAAGGGCGGGTTTTCCTCGCTTACGGCGGAAAGGGCTGGTACATCTAGGCCGACTTCAAAGCTATTCACTTGGCGGCCAAAAGCATTGCGTTGAATGGTGATATCCATCAATTTTAGGAGTGGCTGGCCGGTTTTCACTCGGGTGGCGTCTTTTGAGAGAAATATCGCCCCCGCGCAAGTCCCCCAAACCGCTTTTTCCTCTCCGAATTTCCGAAGAGGTTCGATCATTTTATATTCTTTAGCAAGTTTTCCAATCGTGGTTGATTCGCCTCCAGGAATGATCAAACCATCGAGGTTTTCCAATTCTTCGGGTAAACGCACCTCGCGGGTTTCAACACCAAGACCCTGAAGCATCTTAATATGTTCGCCAAAATCGCCTTGAATGGCTAAAACACCTACGATCATAGATGGCTACCAGCCGCGATCAGCTAGTTTTTCATCGTCAGACATACTAGAAATTTGGCGTCCGACCATCGCTTCACCTAGGTTGCGGCTCACATCAGCCAAGATTTCGGGGTTATTGAAATGGGTCGTTGCTTTTACGATCGCAGCAGCGCGGCTTGCGGGATCACCAGACTTGAATATGCCGGATCCGACAAAAACACCGTCCACACCTAGCTGCATCATTAAAGCGGCATCGGCAGGGGTAGCAATGCCACCAGCGGCAAAATTGACCACTGGGAGACGTCCAAGTTCTTTGACTTCATTGACCAAGTGATAGGGCGCACGAATTTCTTTAGCATAGGCATAGACTTCTTCTTCTGCCATGGTTTGCAGTTGTCGAATGGCACCGAATACTGTGCGGGCATGGCGTACTGCTTCCACAACATCGCCTGTTCCAGCTTCACCTTTAGTGCGGATCATTGCGGCACCTTCATTGATGCGGCGTAAGGCCTCGCCTAAGTTAAGACAGCCACATACAAAGGGGACTTTGAATTTATGCTTATTGACATGATGGGCTTCATCTGCAGGAGTAAGCACTTCAGATTCATCAATATAGTCGATGCCAATCGATTCTAAAATCTGCGCTTCCACAAAATGACCAATGCGAACTTTTGCCATTACAGGGATACTGACCATCGCCATGATCTTTTCGATCATATCGGGGTCACTCATGCGAGCCACGCCACCATCTGCACGAATATCTGCGGGGACGCGCTCTAAGGCCATCACAGCTACGGCCCCAGCATCTTCGGCGATCTTTGCTTGATCCGCATCGACCACATCCATGATCACGCCGCCCTTTAGCATTTGGGCTAAACCAGCCTTCAATTTATAGCTTGCCATCTCTTTTCCGTTTTCTTCTTTTGCCATCATCAGCCTCCAAAATAGCTGTTTTTTCTTAGGTTTCTAGGTAAATGAGATTTTACCACGCTATCTTAAGGCTGAGAAACGGTGTATTTGCCAACGCAGTCGAAAGTGGAATGTTTACAATAAACAAGTTCCAGAAACTCCGTGTGGTAGCTCTTGACTCTTTAGCCAAAACAGTATACAATTCAATCAATGATACAATGATACATAAATACAATCGTACACAGCAGGCCTTATTGACTAATCAGAAATAAGAATAGGACTATGAATATTGAAATAAATTTTACATCGCACGTACCCATTTATGTTCAATTGACTGATCAGATCAAGCGCAAGATCTCTTCTGGAGAACTCAAGCCCGGGGATCAACTCCCCACTGTTCGTCAATTGGCAGCAGACCTACGGGTCAACTTCAACACAGTGGCAAGAGCATATCGCATCTTAGATGAAGAAAGCATCATTTCTACCCAACATGGACGAGGCACATTCATCCTGGAGCCCATCTCGGAAAAAGTGACCAAAGAACAAAGAAATAAAGACCTTGCCCGCCTGACAGAATATTACCTGGTTGAAACCAATCGCCTAGGTGCAAGCCCCGAAGAAATTGAAAAGCTTGTGAAAAAGAAGCTTAATCAATGGAAAAAAGATGGCTCACCACCGACGCCTTAAAAAATAAAACTTTACGGAGAAAACAATGAAAAACAATTCCTTTTATAACTTTGGAAAGAAAATGACCAGCAGAACCAAAAAAGACGATAAACAGCATATCAACGGCATTGCGGGCTTGTTTTTTGCCATATTAATCACAATAAATACTGTGGGAACAGTTTATTTTTCAGAAAACGGGACAGCTCCCTGGATCTTGTGGTCCTTTTTCTTTATCACTCTGTTCCTAGCGTTATATGTGTTGTTCGGACTTAAAATCGCAAAGCAATGGGAAAAAGGGGTCGTGTTGCGCTTCGGAAAATTCCGCGGCCTGTATGGCCCGGGAATCTTTTGGATGATACCCGTTGTAGATATGATCACAGAATGGATCGACCACCGCGTAATGGTTTCTGCCTTCAGCGCAGAAAAAACACTTACAAAAGACACAGTGCCTGTAGATGTCGATGCAGTACTCTTCTGGGTGGTGTGGGACGCCGAGAAGGCCGCATTAGAAGTAGAAAGCTATCAGGCAGCGATCACTTGGGCCTCTCAGACCGCATTACGCGAAGTAATCGGCTCCTTAGCCCTGGCAGATATTTTGGTAGGACGTGCAAAGATGGACGAAGAACTGCAAAAAATTATCGATGAACGCACAACCCCTTGGGGCGTGAGCGTTCAATCTGTGGAAATTCGAGATGTCGTTATTCCTCAAGAACTGGAAGATGCCATGTCACGACAAGCCCAGGCAGAGCGCGAAAGACAGGCCAGGGTGATTTTAGGCGAATCGGAAATGCAGATCGCCGACTCCTTCGCTCAAGCCTCCATAGCCTATAAGACCAACCCGACCGCGTTACATCTTAGGGCAATGAATATGCTATTTGAAGGCCTCAAAGAACGAGGGGCGATGGTGATCGTGCCCAGCAGCGCTTTAGACACAATGAATCTGGGCGGCTTAAGCGGTGTGATCGCAATGGGCCAACAGAACTTAGAGAATGAAACTGAAGAATAATACTCAGTAACGGAGCACAAAATGCATGGCGCTCATGCTACTCACGCAGCCCAAGAACAAAAGAAAAAACATGAAGAGGAAGAAGAGATGACAGCGTACACACGTCAAGAATTAGCTGAAGATTTTGAATTCAAGATCATGCGCTCCTCGACTGGAAAATTCAAGAACAGAGATGTAATCGAACAACTCAAGGCAGAAGAAAACATGGCGGGGTGGGTGATGGTAGAGAAGTTTGATGATAACCGAATTCGTTTCAAACGCCCGATCAGTGCGCAGAAAAAGGACAACTTGCTTCCCTCACAAATTGACCCCTACCGCACCAAATTTGGCATGTCGGATAGCGGAGTGGCGGCTGTAGTTCTGGGCATACTTGCTCTCGTTGGGGGGACCGTCGCCCTGCTCGTTAGCCTTCTGGGCTAAACAGGAACCCCAATGACTCATTTTCCACATGGCGCTTTTATTGCCATCCACGCAGCAGAAGAACAAAGAAAAAAACTTTACCAAGAGGAAGAAGAAATGACAAGTTATAAATCTGAAGATCTGGAGAAAGACTGGGAATTTAAAATCGTGCGCTCCACAAGCCCAGTATTCAGAAAACCGGAAGTGTTTCAGGGTTTACTCGCAGAAGAATCTCTGGCGGGCTGGGAGTTGGTTGAAAAACTAGACGACACCCGCATTCGCTTCAAACGCCGAAGAGATGCGCGCCGGAGAGACTCGTCTCTCCCCCCAGGGATGGACCCCTATCGCACCCAATACGGCGCCAACTCCTCACAAACAACCCTTGTAATGATGGGCATCGTAATGGCAGTGGTCCTGGCTGTGGGATCCATCGTTTTCTTCCTCACAGGAGATGAATTTAGCGAAGCGCTCCCCTTCTTCGTCACCATTCCAACCATTCTGGTTACCCTCGCTGGCTTTTTTGTCGTGGCAAGGTTACGCAGTCGCCAATAGGCCGAAACATTCTTGGTATTCCAAAGGATGTTTCACGTGAAACATCCTTTTTTTTATTGGTTTAGCCGTATAATGTCTGCTCAATGATTAAACCCCCCAAATTGTTTCATGTGAAACATTGGAAGCAAAAAATGAAAACTTCAAGAATTATTATTACGGGAATCGCCTTGATCGTTGTTGGCTGGGTCGTCGTGTTTTTGTTCTCAAACCCCGGCACATTTCCCCCCTTCCTAAATGCACTGCTGATGATCATTCTACCCATCGGGTTAGGGATCTATATTGCACGAAAGCTAGGCGCAGACTGGAATACGTACGCAGTGGGAGCGGTCACCTGGGGAATCACTTTTATTCTCCATATCGTCTTCAATGCCTGGGTATTGAACCCTATTATGGAAAACCTTGGCTTATCTACAAACTCAACGGGGATGTCGCTTGTTTGGACAGGCGTTTTACTGGGGCTGGCAGCCGGTGTGTTTGAAGAGACCGGAAGGTATCTGGTCTATGCTCGCTTTTTGCCAAAGACTCGCAAATGGTCTGAGGGGCTAATGTTGGGTGCTGGACACGGTGGCTTTGAATCGATGTTTTTCGGGGCTTGGGCACTCTATATTTTCTTGCAAATGGTGGTGCTAAAGGATTCCTCGCCGGAACAACTTTCCGCTCTTGTGTCCCCGGAGGCCATGGAGGCAACAGCGAGGCAGATCGCTGTGTATTGGAATGCGCCCTGGTACGAGATGCTGCTAGGAAGCATTGAGCGAGTAAATGCGATTATCATTCATCTCGCAATGAGCCTATTGGTTTTGAATGCCTTTAGGAAGAAAAATATTCTTTGGTTCCTGGCCTCCATTCTTTGGCATACACTAACCAATGCGGTGGCCGTTTATAGCGTGGTCGCTTGGGGTCCATATGTTACAGAGTTGCTGCTTTTTGTGATCGCCCTGCTCAGCATAGGAATAATCTATCTGCTTCAAAAAGGGGATCCTGATCCCGAGGAAAAGATGATTGACAATCCTGCTCCACCTGAACCTGTTTTATCAACACCTCAAGAGGTGAATATCACTACTGAAAATTTGGATGATAGCCGATATGACTGAAATGATTGTTACAAATAACCTTAGTAAAAGTTTTGGCGATAATCTCGCCGTAGACAAGCTTAGCATCTTGATCCCCGCTGGTGAAGTATTTGGCCTGCTGGGGCCGAATGGTGCCGGAAAAACCACCACGATCCGAATGTTGAGTTCTTTAATCGGCCCAACTGGGGGGGAAGCTTTTGTGGCTGGCTTTGAAGTCGGAAAGAATGATTATGATATTCGAAAGAATATTGGCATCTTGACCGAGGCACCAGGTATGTATGATCGCCTGAGCGCAGAACGAAACCTAGCCTTCTTTGCGAGCATGTATGAAGTTAAAGATGTGCCTGGTCAAATTGAGAAATATTTGCGCATGTTAGGGCTTTGGGATCGCCGCAAGGAAGAAGTTGGCAAGTTCTCAAAAGGGATGAAGCAAAAGCTAGCGATAGCAAGGGCTCTGCTTCATGAGCCACAGGTGCTGTTCTTAGATGAACCCACCAGTGGTCTTGATCCTGAAGCCTCCTTGCTAGTGCGAGAATTTATTCAGGAGCTAAGACATGCGGGCCGAACAATCGTGATCTGCACCCATAACCTGAATGAAGCGGACCGGCTTTGCGACCGAATCGCGGTATTCAAATCTCACCTGCTTGCACTAGATTCTCCGGCCAATTTGCGGAGACAACTTTACGGGCGCACAGTCGTTTTCCATTTGGCCGAAGCAAACGAGAAGTTTAGGGGCGTGGTTGAGGCAAAAGAGTTTGTGCAGGAAGCAAAACTTGCCGAAGGAAAACTGATCGTTACCTTAGACGATCCAGAAATTCATAACCCTGAATTGATCCGCGTATTGGTCGAGCAGGGCGCAGAGATCCGCTTTGTAGGGGAGCTGCGGCGCAAGCTTGAAGATGTCTACCTCCACTTCGTGAATGCGTCTTCAAATTCGGAGAATAATAATGAACACAACTAAAATTTGGGAAATTATGAAGAAAGAGTGGGGGGAAGTTTTCAAAAACAAGATCGTGCTCTTCGCAGTGGCTTTTATGCCGATCTTGTTTACTGTGCTTCCTCTGTATATTTTATACAGCACCCAGGGCGGCGGGGACATCGCCCAAGCATTCTCTGCGGCTGAAGAGATGCCCAGTGAGTTTGCTGCCGTCTGTGGCTCGCTAACCGGATCGGACTGTACCCAATTCTTTTTGGTCTCGCAGTTTATTATTCTCTTTTTAATGATGCCAATTATCATCCCGGTAACGATTGCTTCCTATAGTATTGTCGGGGAAAAAACGACCCGCACTTTAGAGCCTTTGCTTGCCACGCCTCTAACCACCCTGGAATTATTAGCAGGGAAAGCTTTTGCGGCGGTAACACCCGCGTTGGTCGTTACTTGGTTGTCTTATATTGTCTTTATGGTCGGCACTTCGATCATTGCCTCTACAGCGGTGTTCCTAAAGTTGCTTGAACCTGTTTGGCTTTTGGCTATTTTTGGTCTTGGTCCCTTATTGTCTGTGGCAGGCGTGAGCATTGCGGTGATGATCTCTTCCCGTGTAAACGACCCGAGAATTGCAGAGCAGCTATCTAGTTTGGTAGTCCTGCCCCTTTTGGCACTTTTCATGGGCCAATCTTTTGGATTGGTCACTGTAAACGAAACGGTGATTATCTGGATCGCATTGATCTTGCTGGTCCTTGACGCCGGAATGTTATATTTTGCTACTCAGCTTTTCCAGCGGGAAACAATTCTTACCCGTTGGAAATAATTGAAAGGAAATCAAATGAAACAAAAAACTATTCTTGTGAGCATCATCCTTATTTTTTTGCTTCTTTTCCCAAGCATTGCATTGGCTCAAGATTCTGATTTCAGTATCAGGCTATCGCGGGATAATGGTTATGGCGGGTTCAATGGAGAAATTCAAGGCACCTTTTCAATTCGCGCTTCTGGCCCGGATTCTCTAGTGGAAGTACAGTTTTATATCGACGACCAATTGATCGGCAATTTGGATAGTAAACCATTCAACTTGCAATTTCACACCCGAAATTTTGGCCCCGGTGTTCATACTATATATGCGATCGGGGTTCTTGCGGATGGTACGGAACTTCTGTCTAATGACAAAGTAAATACTTTTTTGAGTGGTGAAGACGCCATGGCCAGCACATTAAAATTGATAGTGCCGATCTTGCTAGTCGTTGGTTTGTTTGCGGTGGGCGGTGCTGTAGTCCCAGCACTTTTAGGCAAAAAGGGTGGGGCGAAACCGATTGGAGAATATGGTATTGCCGGGGGAAGCGTTTGCACAAAATGTAGCTTGCCATTTAGCCGCAATGTCTTGAGCCCCAATATGGTGGCGGGCAAGTTGTCTCGTTGTCCCCATTGTGGAAAATGGCAGATCGCTCGAAGAGCTTTTGGCGAAGCCCTTACTGAAGCAGAGGGGAGGTTGCGGGCAGATTCTAAAGAGGGGCAAATGGAAACAGCAACCAGCGCCGATGAAAGACTGAATGAAATGTTAGACGATTCTCAATTTGAGGATTAGTGCAAACACATCAAAAACAGCCCCCTATTATACAGAGGGCTGTTTTAATTTAAATAGTTGTTCTGACACACCCAATTGCAAACCCCGCCTATTCTGCAATTTTTATTGCGCTTTGGTTGGCGTTTACAATCCTTGTTTCTCTTTCCAGGAATCAAAATATTCTTCAGTTCGGTCCAAAAAAGCATCCAGACCAGCCATTCTGTCTGAATAACCCGCTCCGGTTAAGTTTAGGGACTCAAACACCTGTTGCCATTCTGCTCTACGGGGATCTCCGGTATGTAGTTCCATAATCAGCTTTGTCCAAGAATTCAATAGCGGCCAGGCAGCCAAGTAGTATTGTTGATCCTCCAACATTGCCTGAATGGCTTTTTGATAATAGGCTTTTCGATGGGGATGTCCTTCAGGAGATTCTTTTTCTTGCTCAGTAACTTTATCGTAGGCTTTTTCCCAAAGTGGCAACCAAGCGCTCATTTCTTTCTTGTCCACCTCGTTTACGCCCAACAAGCCCAGTATGCCCGCAAATAGTCCGGGTAACTCAAGTACGCCGGCCATCTGTTGAAATTGGGCCAGAAAGCGCCTTTCAGATAATGGGCCAGTGGTCAAACAAGATAGACCATTTGCGATATTTTCTAATGCCTTCAACAGGGCAACGGTCTGTTTGGGTCCCATTTCTCCGGGGGAATTATGGTGGTTCATCCAAGTTTGACGGGCAGCCACGAGGAAGGGTTCTACCCGAGCCAAGATATTTTCTGGCAGATGATACATGCCCCTTACACTTGCTTGAATAAAATCAATGAAATGATCTGGGTCATAGATCGGTTTCGCATTAAAAATGGATGTGCCCAACCAAGGATCCGCCCTTAGGTTCCTTGCTGGTTCAAATACATTTTTAGGGTAATGTTGAATATCGAGATGGATATCTTCTGTGAGTCGCAGAAACTCTCTTTCCTCAGTTAACCCCGCATGAACAAACACCAAGTCAATATCTGTGGTGTTCCCTAAGAGGGGGGACTCGGTTAGTAATGACCCAGTAAGGTAGGCGGCCACCAAACTAGAGTCTGCGTCTGCTTGAGATCGAACAACCTCTTCAGCGTTTTTTATCAAAAGTTCTTTGGTTACCCGCATGGTTTCTCCCCGTTAATTACCAACATTCTGATCAATGTTCATTGGCAGCTCAGATTGCTGGAGCATATTCTTAAAGGCATCTCGAACTTGTGTTTCGATTAGATCGAGGTCTGTTTCATGTTTAATGAAATTAAGGTCTGTGGTATCAATTGTGAGCACGGGCGGCCCCTGGTAATGAAACTGATAATGATCGTTATAGGTCTTGGTTAAGGATTCAATATATGCTGTTTCCATATTGCGCTCATAACTACGATCTCGAGTGGCGATACGCTGCATCACCACATCAATATCGGCGGTGAGATAAATGATCAAATCAGGGAGCCTTACCTTTTCTCCTAGCGCTTCGTGAACTTTGAAATACATTTCTAGTTCGTCACCCTCTAAATTAATCTGCGCAAATAAGGAATCTTTGGCAAAGGTATAGTCGGTGATCAAGTTTTTTTCAGATTCGATCATATCGTTCACAGATCGGCGTTGCTGATGATATCGGCTAAGCAAAAAGAAAATCTGGGTTTGAAACGCATACCGATTTCTGTCTGAATAGAAGTCTGCTAAAAATGGGTTTTCTTCAAAAACTTCCAATTGAACCTCTGCTTCAAAGCGGTCCATAAGCAATCTTGCTAGTGTGGTTTTCCCAACCCCGATCACGCCCTCAACAGCTATATACATATCAGAAAAAGTTCCTTATTCTCATAATTCTGCCTGTTTTTTCTGCAGTAATTTAAGCTTACCACAAAATTTTTAATTCTCTGTTTTGTGTGTTTTTATCCTCCCTCACGATGCTTGAGGAAATCTAAGTATTGGTTTAGGATTATGAACCAAGGAGAAAAGAATGACAGAAATCACGATCGATGCGCTGGGATTAGAAATCCAAAAACATTTTAATAATAAGACCTATGCCGAGGGCTTGGCATTGGCAAGCAAGCAATTAAAAGAATTCCCAAACAATTTTCCACTACTCACATATTGGCGTATTTGTTTCGCAGCAAGGATGAACGCCTTGCCACAAGCAAACCAGATATTAGAGGCTTTGTTGTCTTCTGGGATTTGGTATTCAGAAGCCTTGTTGCGCGAGAGCCCCTCTTTGGACGCATTACAAAAAGACCCCGAATTCGAGCGGTTGGCGGGCATTTCGTTGAAGATGCAGATTTCAGATCCTCTCGAAAAACTACCCCTTTTGGTCGTTCGCCCTGAAAACATGTGTGGCCCGGGCCAAGAATCGGGTTGTCCAAATTTAGTGTTTTTACATGGCAACAGAGATAATGCACAGGCGAATTTATCGCATTGGCATCCGCTTTCTAAAAAGGGCTGGTTAGTTGCGCTTCCCCAAAGCAGCCAAGTATATTGGTCAGAGAATTATTCTTGGACCGCGCATGAAATGGCCGAGAATGAAGTCTTGGAAAAATATAACGGGCTGAGCAAACAATATTCCTTAGACACCCAAAACACGGTAATTGCAGGTTTTTCGATGGGCGCTGAAATTGCTTTGGCTTTAGCCTTAAACGTCAAACTCAATTCCCAGGGCTTTATACTTCTTGGGCCAGGCGGACCCTACATGAACGATCTCTCAAGGTGGGATGATCTCATTGAAATTGCAAAAGACACGGGTTTGAGAGGGGTGGTTTTAATGGGGTTGGAAGATAAGACGATTCCTCAAAATGCTATACGTGAATTAGTAGAAAAACTAAATAAGCGTGGCATACCCACTGATCTACAAACATTTCCAGGGCTGGGCCATCAGTATCCTGAAAACTTCGAGGTGGTTTTGGACAAAGCTCTTTCATTTATCAAAAATTAAATCTTAAAACAAAAAGCCCGGCCAGAAAAGAAATGACCGGGCTTTAATATTTAATGGATTATTTCACTACAGTGGCATCGTCCCCGATATTCATTGATCCTGAAACACCGGAAATCTTGGCTCGTTCCCCAATGATCGATTCGTGTAGATTGGCGTCTTTTATTTCGACATCCTTTTCCAGGATGGTTTCTTTAATCTGGCTGTTAGCGATAATACAGCCTGGTCCAATGGAAACATTTGGACCAATCGTGGCGTTTTCGATTTGTGCCGAAGGGTGAATATATACAGGGGGGTGAATTTCGACTGTGGACGACAAGACAATATCCTTCGTGTTGTCTTTTCCAGTACCGAGCAAATAGCGGTTGGTTTCGAGCACCGCGTCTGGTAAGCCAGCGTCCTGCCAAACATTTACAGTTTCGGGTCTCATTTTTAATCCTTGTTTAATCATGAGATGCATCGCATCAGCCAAGAAATACTCCCCTTTAGTGATCAATTCCTCTTTGATCTGTTGATCAATCGCCGCCAATAGCTCTTCCCCTTTAGCAAAATAGTAATACCCGACAATTGCCAAGCGATTGTCCATTGACTCGGGCTTTTCAATCAGTCCCTGCACAAAACCTTCTTCATTCACGGCCACTACGCCAAAGCGGCGCGGATCTTTTACCTCTTTCACCCAGATCACCGCATCTGCTTCCTCATCCTTCAGAAAGGAGAAGTCGGAGTCGACAATGGTGTCCACGAATAAGATCAGCGTTGGGCCTGTTAGATGTTCTTTGGCCATCGCAATGGCATGAGATTGGCCTTTCATCTCTTTTTGTTCGAAATAATAGGTTTTGATCTTGGGGTAGTGTTCCTCCATATATGGCCTTACTTGATCACCCTGGTAGCCGATAATAAAGGAAATTTCGGTATCTTCTGGATTTGCAAAGGAGCCTACCAGATCCAACACATGCCCTAGCACCGCTTTCCCCGCCGCGCTGACTAAGGGTTTGGGCTTGCTCCAAGTATGGGGGCGTAAACGCTTTCCATAGCCCGCCATAGGAATAATAATGTTTAATTTGTTTTCAGACAAAAGAGGGTTCTCCTAAATTTATTTCTTTAATTATACCTTCCGGGATAACAACAACCCTCTGCCAATGGGTACTATTACACTGTCAATTCTTTCGTCCCCTTCTGCCTTCGCTTTGAGCGGTGCCAAATATTCTTCATGACTGAGAAAATTATCTGCAATTAATAGACCTCCGGGCACAAGCAAGGGCACGATCAGATCGTAAAATTCTTCATACATTTCTTTTTCGGAATCAAGAAAGGCAAACGCTATTTCCTCATAATGGCCTACGTGACCCCGGGCATCCCCATGAACAAGTTCCACAACTTCTGTGACTTTGGTTTGCTTGAAAGTGTTTTTAGCCAGGGCCACCTTATCTTGAAGTAACTCGTAGGTAAAGAGTTTTTCTTTTTTTAATTTAGCTGCAAGAGAAATCCATAGTGCCGAATATCCTGCGCTGGTTCCAATTTCTACCCAGGCACCTTCGGGCACAGATGCCGCCTGGATCGCAATGAATTTTCCGGTCTCTGGTGGGATCTGGCGAAGACGCGTTATTTGGTTGGTGCCATCCTGCCGATCTTGCGCGTCTAATTCTTCCAACACCTTCATTTGGTCCAGAATTTCTTTGGGAATATCATGAAACATAGGCAGCCTCTTTATCTCTATATGTCTTAATGTGAAACTAACTTTTTATTATCTGCAGATAGTCCTTTTATTGACCTTTCACCTTAATTAAATTCATCATACACTAAGATGCTCTATTTGGAGTAAACTTTTTAATCACAACCTTATTCGGAGAATGGCAATGATGGTCGAATATAAAACAAATCTAACAGGTATTGACTGGAAAAAACTTAAATCCCGGTTGAAACAGGACACTTTTGACAATGGAAGAACCGCTGAAGAGCTAGAACTATCCTTTAAAAACAGCTATGCGATTTGTTTTGCGGTGGAGGGAGATAGGATTGTTGGGAAAGTGCGCGTGCTATCTGATGGTGTTTGCAATGCTTATATTGTCGACACCTGGACCGATTCGGAATACCGCAACAGGGGGATTGCAAGCCGAATGATGGAAAAGCTATTAGAAAAATTAGCCGGTCAGCACGTATATCTATTTACGGATGATTCGGTGGCTTTTTATAAAAAATTAGGCTTCCGAGCGCGGCCAACCGGCTTAGAATTAGTAGTTGGAAATTGGTTAAACAGATAGCTTGTTAGATGTTAAAAATAAAAAAAGAGCGACCTAATCTGGCCGCTCTTTTAATTTTATCTAGTCTTACTATTTGTATTGAACCACTTATTCGTCTTCTGACGCTTCTTCAGCAATTTGGGGTGCCTCTAAGGTTTCCAAAGTTGCCAATTCGCGATACGTAAGCGTCCAAGCTGTGGACAGGTAAGTCGCTTTGAGCCCACCCACAAAGAATAGGGGGATGGACATGATCACGAGAAAGACCACGCCGCCAAATATTGAAATTGCTGGGATGGATCCAGAACTGACCAGGGAGGTTAATAAGGCTGTTAATCCTCCGCCTACTGCGCCTAAACCAAAGAGTAAGGCAACGAGGGGGATCAGCACGATCGGCCAGGCGATGTTAATACCGACATTGATCAACCACATCAGGCCAACGTCTTTTATGTTCTTCCACACGAAACGCGCACCTTGACGAATCGATTCAAATACGCCCATTTTCTCCAATACCACTTTTCGTCTGATGAAGTGTTTTAGTAATCCGAGAACCGTCCCAACGATTACTGCAAGTAAAACAAATACAAAGAATAGGCCAATGGCAGTAATTAAGCCGATTACTCTTGGACTACCGGGGTCGTTTCCAAAAAATCCAACAACCAGGGGCCAGGCAGCTAAGGCTAAACTAGCAAGGGTGACAACGAACAAGGGGAGAAAGATCACCAAATCCACTAAAAATAGTCTCCATGCTTCTTTAGACCATCCTAAGGAAAACCCCTCACGTATTCGATATTTTTTATCGCTTTCTTCTACTTCATCTACCATTTTGATCAGAGCCGTTTCGCTGATATAGTAAAACGCTTTTGCGAAGGGTATCAAAATAATAATGACACAAAATACTGCTAGGACGACATTGAAAATGGTTCTTTCTTGGTCTGTGAGATTTTCTCCAGCGCGCAATCTTTGAAACTCGTCTCCTGCGTCTTCCATTTGCCCTTCTATCCAGGCACCAAAATCATCACCGGAATTAAAATCGAAGGTTTCTCTTTCTGAATTTCTATCGGTACCGCCAAATCGGAAGTTTGATTGACTGCTATAAGAGGCAGAGGTAATGGCCAAAATAATGCCAAATATCCATAAGGCTTTGTAGCCCCAAAGCAGGGCCCATGCTCTTTTTAATACGTTTTTATGTTTCATTTTCATCTCCATTAATAAAGGATTGTTAATTTTTTAATTTTTGTTTCTGTTCTTGGGTTACCCACCAACCGATCATCCAACTAATCGACAATAACCCAAAAATCAGGGGATATATAAAAGAGTTCGAAAGATCAATTCCAAAAACATTTATATTTCCAAGGCTAAGCCACATCGATCCACCAGCATCAAACATGTCTAAGGTTGGCAATGGGAATGGGATTTCAACATTTGTAAGAACAGGAGCGCTAAGCAATGTGGAAATCTCTTCTTCGCCGATCCCTAACAGGTCTGCCCCAAGCAACAAATTGTTAGAAAAATTCGTTGTTCTGTGGAAAATTAAGACGAGCAATAATAAGGCAGGGATCAACATATAGGCTGTCTTTCCAAACTTTTGCCACCAAGTTTGTCGAACTTTTCGTGGTAGCCGCAACATCACCTGAGAAACAAATTTGTCCGAATTTGCCTTCTGCGAAATCTTTAGGTCTGCTTGAAGAATTGAGGATAAATGGCTCAGCTCATTTAGTCCCTGCTGGCATTTATCGCAGTCTTTCAGGTGGGCTTCGGCTTTTTTTCGATTTTTGCCGTTTAACTCGCCATCAAAATAAGCTTGTATTTGGGCATCTATATGTTTGCTCATTCTTCCTCCAACAGCTCTACTAGGGTTGAGCGAAGGGTTTTTCGGGCATAATTTAAGCGAGACATCACTGTTCCGATCGGAATTTCTAAAGTTTCGGCAATTTCTTGATAGGACAGACTTTCATATTCTCGTAGAACCAAAACTGAACGGCTTGCGGTGGGCAGAGACAAAACTGCTTTTTTTACGATCTCGCTTTTTTGCCTTTGCATGATTTTCTTTTCCACTCCGCTAGAAGGGTCTTTAATCAGATGATCATCGACATCTTCTGTTTGCTTTTCTCTGCGCAACATATCAATCGCAATATTTGTCGCAATTCGATAGAGCCAACCTCTAAAACTTCCTACTGGTCGATAACTTGGAAGTTTTTGCCATGCCCGCACAAATGCTTCTTGGGCGGCGTCCTCCGCATGATTTCTATCTCCGCTCATCCGATAAACCACATTTATGACGCCCTGTTGGTGAAGAGAGACAAGATCCCCAAAAGCTTGTCGATCACCATTTTTCGAACGAGTGATCAGTTCGTATTCTTCCCCAGTGGCAGTCATCATTGGTTTTTTTCCTGTCCTTACACTATTTAAACGAACCTTCCTTTGATTTTATTCGGTTTTCATATAACCCATGCTAGATTGACCCTTTGTGTTTAAACAAAAAAATCCCACAGGAAAAGGGTTCCTCTGGGATTCATGTATTATGTTCTGCTAGCTAACGGCTTCTAGTTCTTCAATTGTGTCCGCCATCAACTTTGTCGCCTTACCTAAGGTATCTGCATCAAAAGCAAATTTTGCTCCTGCTACGGCAAATAGCTCTGGCAATGAGCGGGTTGCGCCCAAAGATAATGCATTTCGGTAACTCTTTACCGCGCCGGCTTGGTCTCCGATGGCGTTCGCCCAGATCTGCACCGCACCTAATTGCGCTAAGCCGTAGTCCACATAATAAAAGGGCACTTGGAAGATATGCAATTTACGGTGCCATCCGGTCATTTTCATTTCTTCAAACCCCGCGTAATCAATGCCTTTCATATACCGATCCCACAGAGATGCCCATTCAGCATCACACTTTGCGGGGTCGGTTGCTGCCTCATGATTTTCATAGACCCAATGCTGGAATGCATCTACCACGGCCATATAGGGCCAGAATAAGAGACTTCCCTCTAGGTGTTCAATTCTTGCACGGGCAGCTTCTGCCTCAGTATAAAAACCACCCTGCTCTTTAGCGAGGTAAGGAGATGCCAACAATTCCATGCCCATAGAGGCAACCTCCGCGATCTCGGCACCGTAGGCTAGTTGTTGCCGATAAGGAAGGTGAATCGATTCAAACACATGGAAGCCATGGCCGACCTCATGAAGCAGGGTTTGCACATCATCGTGTAAACCAACGGCGTTCATAAATATGAAGGGTCTCTTGGCTGTAAGATAATCCACACAAAATGCACCCGGCGCTTTTCCCTTTCGGTTGGTGAGATCGAGCAAATTTTCTTCCTGCATGATTTCAAAATATTTTCCAAGTTCCGGATCTACCTTGTTAAAAATTGCGGTGGCTTTTGCTTTAAACTCCCATTCTTCTTGATAAGGACGAAGGGGGGGAAGTCCGGTTGTATCGATATTCAGATCCCAAGGACGGAGTTGATCCAACCCAAGTCTTTCCTTTCTTTTTTCATAAATTTTCGATGCGGCAGGAACCACCACTTCTTCAATCGCTGCATCGAAATCTAAGCAGTCCTGGGGTCCATAGTCCAAACGAAGCATTTCGCTGAATCGGTAGGTTCTATAATTATCCATACCTGCGTTTTTAGCGATTTTTCCGCGCAGGTCCATGAAATCTTTCCAAATAGTATTGATCTCTCCGCGATCTACCTGCCAGCGACCCATTTCTAATTTCCAGGCTTTTTCACGTTTCGCTCGATCTTCATCTTGATACACTGGGGCGAGCTTTTGCAGCGTGATCTCCTCGCCCTCCCATTGAATGCTCTGTGCACCAATAACCTTGTCATAGGCATTGCCCAGTTTTTTTTCTTCAGATAAAAGGGGCAGGTTTTCTTCTCGATATAAACTTGCCTCTGCTTTCATATTTCGAAGCTGAATTGAAAAGTTTTCAAGAGGCAAACCACTTTCTAAGTATTTTTCCTTTGCTTTTTGAGAAGCAGTTTCAGCGTGAGGATAGATTTCCTCCAAAAAAGAAAAGTATTGTTTTTCGGCTTTTTCGTCTGCGGTATCTAGCGCCGTGTTTACTTCCATCCTGGAGAGGACTTCATAGATCAATTTTTCCAGCGCACTCCAATCTTGCATCCATTTCTCAAGCGTTTCGGTGTTCAACGCTCGTTCTTCAAGGTTGTCATAAAAAACACGATAGTCTTCCCAAGACCAATCCATCGCATCCAAGGCTGATTGAGGTAAATTTGAAAACATTTGTAAAAGCTCCTTCCTTTTTTGCAGGGGCCTGCTTTTCAATACTAATTAAACCTTCGGGGATTTTGTATGCCAATTGGTATCATTTTGATAAGCATGCACGGCATGAAATAGCTTTTCTTCTTCAAAATGTCGTCCCATTAATTGCATGCCAATAGGCAAATTCTTCTGATCGAAACCCACAGGAAAGGCTAACCCAGGCACACCAGCCAAGTTGGCGGGCAGAGTATACACATCCTCAAGGTACATGGCTAAGGGGTCATCCGTATGCATCCCGATCTTAAAAGCGGTTGTCGGCGCAACAGGTGCGGCGATCATATCTACCGTTTTATAAACTTCAAGAAAATCGTTTTGAATCAAGGTGCGTACCTTTTGGGCTTGTCCATAATAGGCATCATAATATCCGGAGGAAAGTGCATAAGTGCCTAACATAATCCGTCTTTTAACTTCTTCTCCAAAACCTGCTCCGCGCGATTCTTTCACCATTTCAATGACGTCGTCATTTTCAACTCTTAGCCCATAACGCACGCCATCAAATCGGGCAAGATTGGCAGAGGCCTCTGCAGGCGCGATCAAATAATAAACTGGTACTGCATATTGGGTGTGAGGAAGTTGAACATCGATGATCTCAGCACCTAATGATTCAAACTGCTTGATCGCTTCGCGAACTTTTTCTTCAACTGCTGCTTGGATACCTTCTACAAAATATTCTTTGGGTACGCCGATCTTCATCCCCTTAAGGTTTGTGCTCCCATTCAAGTTTATTTCTGGGACGGGCATATCCAAACTAGTTGCATCTAAAGGATCTTTCCCCGCCATCACCGAAAACAAAGCTGCCGAGTCCGCAGCACTTCTCCCAAATACGCCCACAGAATCTAAGGAAGATCCATAGGCGATTAGGCCATATCTAGAAACACGCCCATATGTAGGTTTTAACCCGGTTACCCCGCAAAAAGCCGCTGGTTGTCGGACACTTCCGCCAGTATCAGTGCCTAAAGCAAAAGGCGCCATTTGACTGGCAACGCTTGCCGCACTGCCTCCGCTTGACCCGCCCGGTACACGGCTTGTATCCCATGGGTTTCGGCTGGTGAAATAGGCTGAGTTTTCAGTGGAAGACCCCATTGCAAATTCATCAGTATTCGTTTTCCCTAAAACGATCATACCGGCATCCAGAAGTTTTGAAACAGCCGTGCTGGTATAGGGGGGCATGAAGCCCTCAAGGATTTTAGATCCCGCTGTGGCGGGCAATCCTTCCACCGCTAAAACATCTTTCACAGCAAGGGGAATTCCTAGCAAGGGGGGCAGATTCTCATCCCCGCTTGCAAATCTTTTATCTGCTTCCTCGGCTTTCTTTAACGCTTTTTTTGGAGCCAGGCTCAGAAAGGCTTTGATTTCCCCGTCTTTCTCATCAATCCGGTTGAGGAAAAATTCAGTTAATTCTCGGCTTGAAAAGTCTCTATTGCGCAAGCCCGTTTGCAATTCAGCTAAGGAGGTTTCTAAAAAATTACTCATCCGCCCCATCCAAAATTGGAGGTACCTTGAATTGATCCGCTTTTACATCAGGCGCATTTTCGGTTGCTTCTTTCAAGGATAATCCTGGTGAGGGCAGATCTTCTCGTAAAGGCATTTCCTTGGCCAATACACTTACCAAAGGCTCTACATCATCAGTATTTAAGGCTTGTAATTGAGCTACATGCCCCAAAATGCTGGAAAGTTGCTCACGGTAACGTTCTTTTTCTTCCTCGGACAAATTGAGGCGAGCAAGCATTGCAATATGTTCTACTTCTTCTTTAGATAAAAGCATGTCAATGATTATAAACCACCCTAAAAAGGTATAAAAGTGTTTGGCCCATTTTTATCTCAAAGAGATACGGTTAAAAAAATGAGTGGTGAAAAATTTCACCACTCATTCACATTTCCACAGGTTTATCCACAACAAATGTTCTATAAACTATTTACCAACTTAACCCTCTAGCGACCAAACCTCTGTTCTTTCCACACATCTGCTTCATTATGATAGCCAGCTTGCTCCCAGAACCCTGGTTGATCCTCTTTTGTAAATTCTAAACCACGCAACCATTTGGCACCTTTCCAAAAATAAGGAGTCGTATCTTCCTCTTCACCGGTAATAAATCCGACGATCCCGCGAAGGGGATAGCCGTGATCTGGGGTGATCGGTTCATTATTAAAATGAGTGGCTAACATAAAAATATCAGATAAGGCAATCTCTATCGGGATATTTACTGTAAACCCATATTCTGCATGTTGAATTAAATAATTTGCAGACTCTTTAAGAGTAACAAATCCTTCGTCTACTAAGGTTTTTAGATATACCCCTTCCCATTCAGTATCAAATTTGCTCCAGCGCGTTACACAATGGATGTCCATTATTTTTTTACTGCGGGGAAGTTTTTGAAATTCTTCCCAATTCCAACTCTTCTCTTCTTCCACTTCGCCCCATACCCTTAGATCCCATGCAGCTGGATTAAAGGTAGGCACGGGGCCATAGTGTAATACAGGGAATTTTTGGGTAAGCGACTGCCCAGGGGGCAAACGCCCTTCTTCTCGCATTTGGTCTTCTTCTGCTTTCCTACTTCTAAGATCTTTAAACATGGGAGTTCTCCAACATTAATAGATGCTTTTCTAATTGATTGATTAATTATGTTCAATTAGAAAGGTTCTGCTAAATTTTGTCAACGCTAATTTAATTAAAGTTTGAGACTTTCTCCAGGTTTAAGCACTTTTACTTTTGTGTCGGTTTCTGCTTCAATTTCTTTTGCCCAGGCTTCTGCATCCTGTTCGATCAACGGCCAAGTGTTGTAATGACTAGGAATAACATACTTGGGTCTGAGAAATTTTACGGCTTTTAGTGCATCAGAGGGACCCATCGTATAATTATCTCCGATCGGAAGAACCGCAAGGTCTAGTCCCTCATCCCCGATCAATTGCATATCGCCGAATAATCCCGTGTCACAGGCGCAATAAATTTTCAGGTTATCCTTTGTGGTCAAGAGCATCCCGGTCGGGTTTCCGCCATTAGAGCCATCTGGCAGGGCGGATCCATGCAAGGCATTGGTTAATTTCAAATAGCCAAAGGGATGATGATAGCCACCTCCAACATGTTGTCCATGTGCTTTGACATCTTGTGCAGCAAACCATTTCGAGATTTCTGCATTGGTAATCACTAAGGCGTTCGTGCGTTTTGCAATCGAGACAGCATCCGCCATATGATCAAAATGACCATGACTGACGAAAATAAAATCGGTCTCAACTTGGGAAGCTTTTAGCGGAGACGATGGATTGTCATCAAAAAAAGGATCGACGATGATCTTAACCCCGCCTGTTTCTATACCATGGGTGCCATGTCCATAAAAGGTATATCGTGTGCTCATTCAAACTCCTTTCTGTAGCGTTTCTTATTTATTGTGTTTTAGGGGTTGTTGGTTGTTAAACACATAACCTTATTATATAGGGATAATTAATAATATAGTATTAGTAGTAGGGGTTGGGGATATGTGGATAGTTGAAGAATGCCTCAATTTTATCCTTATATACAGAGCTTTATTAAACCAGAGGTATATATATGGTGGAAATGAGCACTTCAGTTATCCACCAGGGTAATTGGAATAAAAAAGAATAAAACCGAGCGGGAGGGAACAAGAAAAATAAACTGCATTTAAACGGGGAAAATTCTCAAATAGAGGCATTTTAGATGATTAACATGAACAAGGTATAAAGAATATATCCACTCTAAAAGAGAGATACCCCCAGATTTCGAATGCTTATCCCCAGGGATGCTGAAGTTGCGCTTGACAAGCGCCACCCTTATCGGATATAATATGTATTAGATATATATCTAATACATATTGACGTCTAACAATGTTTAGGGTTTTTGCTTTTCAGGAAGGAGAGTAACATGACCGAAAAAATTAATAAGAGCAGGGAATTGGCAAACGAAAAAAAACGACTATCTTCCTGGCTTGGTATTTGAGGATTTTGATGAAAAGGTCTCCCTTTAGAAAAATTAATCGAAGTACTCAAACCAGAAGCGGAAACAGCCTAGGGAAAAAATTAAGGGACTACCAGGAGAGCAAGAATGGGAAACATAAAACTGGATTGCGAATGTTGTATCCAACAGAGTGATGAACTTCACCAAGAAGAAAAAGTTATTTCAAATAATTGCAACGATGCTGAAACACTGAAAACACATAACAGCAAACAAACAAAAGCCCAGCGTACAGTAAAGTTGCAAAAGATTCACCCCGAAGTTTTCTAAGAAAAGGAATTTGGCAAAAGATAATTTGGAATAACGATTCATATGTTTAGCTTTTAGAAACGAAAATAGTAAAGGATCTTGTGATGAGAGGTTCAATAAATTTGATATTTGGAAATGAATATCAAAAATGTGAAAAAATTAGAGCAGGAAACAGGGCTTTAAGGAAATTACAAAAAAAGAAAACTCGAAAATTCAGTTGGCGCAAAAACAAATCAAAGGATCTGGCTTCTCCTTGTACCCAAGGAAGGGTTTGTTAACACAAAGGCGAAATTTCTTTTTTTCTTCTTTCTTTCGGGGTAAGCAGTATAAAAACCACTTGCCCCGAAAGGGTTTAATCCTTTCCCACGATATAATAAAGTATTGCCCGATAGAGCAGTAAAAAGTTACAGCTTGGAGAAATTTAAATGGCGAGCGAAATACAATTTTCTAAAATGATCGAAGCCCCTGTGGAAACTGTTTTCTTTTCATTTTCAACAAAAACCGGTTTCAAGGAATGGTTTTGTAAATTTGTAGAAGTAAACAGACATAAAGCAAATTACTATTCTTTTTATTGGGATGAAGACTATTTTGCTCAGGGCACCTTTTTAAACGTAGAAAAAAACAAAGAAATTTCATTCACTTGGCAGGGAAATGGCGACCCAAATATCACCAATGTAAAAGTTACCTTTGATCGACTTGAAAAAAAACAGACCCAGGTAAATATTGCCCATAGAGGTTTTTCTGAAGATAAAGAATGGGATTCCAAACGCCCTCTTATAAATGACCTGTGGGAAAAGGGTTTAGAGAATCTTAAAACAGTTTTGGAATCAGGAGTTGATTCCCGAGATTTCAAAAAGCCAATGATGGGTATATTAGACGGCGGATTGGTCACCCCCCCCCTTGCCCGTAGTAAAAACTTGCCCGTTGCCCACGGATTGCTATTGGCGGATGTAATTGAAGGCATGGGGGCAGCCAAGGCTGGGTTAATAAAGGGCGATCAAATCACAGAAATTAATGGCATCCCATTTGAAGATGTGCAGGATTTTAGAGATGCAACCGGCCCACTTTCCGTGGGTGATTACGTTGAAGTCGTTTATTTTCGCGGAAACGAGAAAAAGACAGCCAAGGTGGAATTAACTGCTCGCCCCCCCCTGCCAATTCCGGCTACGGCCCAAGAATTAGCAGAAGAAATTGACAGCATTAATAAGAAAGCAAATGCCAAATTGGACGAAGTTCTTTATCAAGTAACTGAAGCACAAGCGGATTTTCGTCCGGCTCCCAAGGAATGGTCTATCAAAGAAATACTTGCCCACATGATCGCAACAGAAACAGATAGCTGTGGTTATGTAGCGACAATGGTGAAGGGAAATGAGTCCTACGCCAGCTCCGCATTTTCTCAAGCAAGGCTGAAAAGCATGTTGCTGACCTATCCTCTGATTAAGGATCTTCGTAAGGCCTTAGAGGAAAACCAAGTTTTGGGCACCCATATGTTGGCAGAACTTCCTGCTGAATTTATGGCTCGTAAATCCACCTATGTACGATTGTCCACAATAATGCTTTACGATACGGGCACGCATTATGCGGAGCATATTGAGCAAATTCAAAACAACCTACTTGCCGCCAAAGATATTAATTGATTTCGGAAATAACAATTAATTGATATTTCAATAAAAAAAACGGGGAATAAGGAGCTTTACACTTTTTCTATAAAAATAGCATAGGAAAATATAAACAACAAATGGGTACGGGTGAAATAATTCAGGTACAATGTTGAAGTAAAAAAAGCCATTTGGAGTTTATATGGTCGAGCAACTCGAAAACATTAATAAAAAGGTCCTTTGGGATATCGGAACTGCGTACGATTTCTTTATTAGTTTGCAAATTTTACAATTTCCTGCCAAGGTGGGGTTAAGGGGTGCTTGGGCTGCTGGGGTGCGCTCTAGGCTCCCGCAAGAAGACAGAAATTTTTTAGAAGAAGTTATCGAATTATTTGAGTCCCCTTATTCTTGGATTTATAATTTACCAAAGCCAAAAGATGTCTCCACCGTTTTATATACACTGAAACAAACCCCCCCAGCCGAACGACTCCGAAAAGTATTTTTCCCCAAAGAAGAAAATAACCGCATATTTCCATACTTAAGCCTTTTTGATGAACTTTCAGCGAAAGGATCTTGGAATGAAACTGATCGCGAAAATGTCACCCGAGAGATTCGGGTCTATGAGCAAAAACCAAAAAATAAATGGAAGATGTCGCCAAAAGAGATTGAAAGGTTTCTAAATTATGTGAGCGCTCCTGCTGAATTTGGGGAAAAATATTTGAAAGCTTTGCAATCCTATTACGATGTCTTTTTTGCGGAAGAAGAAAGAAGAATTGCCCCCCACTTAGAAAATGCAATTGAAGAGGCAAAAGAAAAAGAAAGCAAACTGTCTTTCATTAATCTCCTTGAAGACTTATCTCAAGGCGTTCGTTATGAAAAGCTACCCAAGGCTGAGAATTTTATATTTGTCCCTTCTTTTTGGTTGTCTCCGTTGATCGTTGACGGATATCCTTTGGAAAAAAACAAAAGTCTATGGATATTCGGTTCTCGTCCCGCAGGAGAGTCGCTGGTACCTGGCGAGATCGTTCCAGACAGTTTATTGAATGCCTTAAAAGCGCTTTCGGATCCTACACGATTACGAATTTTGCGATACCTAATCCAAGAACAGCTCACCCCCGCGGAACTTTCGCGCCGATTACGATTACGCGCCCCAACTGTCACCCACCATCTGCATGCCTTGCGACTTTCTGGCTTGGTCCGCTTTGTATTCAAGGGCAAGCATGAACGTTTGTACTTTGCCAGGATAGAGACAGTCAAAGCAGCCTACGCGAACCTGAAAGAGTTTCTGGAAGAAGAGGAAGCGGAGGCAGAGATTATTGATACCCCGGAACAAAGAAGGGCATTTTAACAGGCACTAGATTTTTCAATAAGGTTTGCTCGCCAAGCCTTATTTTATTTATAAAACGAGGGTTTTGAATTTAAGGAAACGAAGTGAACTTTATTAGCAATAGACCAAAAGCAATTGCCATTTTCCAAGCATTATTTGTGACCTTTCTATGGTCGACCTCCTGGGTGTTGATCAAAGAGGGGCTCAAAGACTTGCCCCCACTGACTTTTGCTGGCCTAAGATATTTACTCGCTTTCCTAATCTTAATCCCCGTTTATTTGCGGCAGTCCAAAAAGGTCGAATTGAAAAGACTGACCAAAAATGATTGGGGATTGCTCATTACACTGGGTATTGTTTACTATACCCTCACCCAAGGCTTGCAATTTTTGGGGCTAAAATATTTACCGGCAATCACATTTAGTCTGTTATTAAATTTTACTGCTTTGTTCACCGCGGTTCTCGCCTTGATTTTCCTCAAAGAAAAGTTATCAAATTGGCAATGGGTCGGCATTTTAGTATTTCTGGCAGGTGTTTTTGTATACTTTTATCCCCTAAATCTTCCCGTCGGTTTGGCATTAGGATTAGCCATCGGGATGGCCACGGTGTTTTCAAATTCTATCGCTTCGATCATTGGGCGATTCATCAACCGCAGCAAACATCTTGATCCTCTAACAGTGACCGTTGTCAGCATGGGCATTGGAGCGATTTTATTATTCACCATTGGTTTATTAACCGAAGAATGGCAGCCCCTTTCATTAACAAACTGGGGGAATATTTTTGTTTTGGCGGCAATAAACACCGCATTTGCATTCACACTTTGGAACCATACTCTGCGAACAATCTCTGCAACTGAGTCTAGTTTGATCAATAACACGATGCTCATTCAAATTGCGATCCTTGCGTGGTTATTCTTAGGAGAGCAACCCAGCATAAAGGAATGGTTAGGGATGGCCATTGTCGGTATTGGCGTAATCATGGTGACTCTGCAAAGAAAAAGGATATCGGAGGGAGAATAATTGGGGCCAAAAGGGGAGGATAAGGCTATTGTTTTCTGCTATTTTTTACAATAAAGGAATAACCAAAATAGCCCAAGATACCTATTACTGTCAGCAAGCTTAGACCATTTAAGAATAATTGAACTTTTGGAATTTCCCAGGCGGGTTGTTTTCGTTCAAGGAAATCCTCGAGTATATCTCTGTCTTCAAGCTTAAACCTTTCATAAGCCACCGTCCCACTTTCTTCAGGGTAAACAAAACCAACCGGATTGTTAAAATTAAAGTATCCGTCTGAAACTTTAAAAGGGTCCCCTTCGACCAGTTGCGATCTTAATTTTTGACTCCCGGAGCTAATTAATGCTTCATAAGTAATTATGCTGCTAATATGGCTTGAATACATCTCTGTATTATGGGAAAAAGAAACATCTGTGACGGAAAAATATTCTTCCTCTGAAAAAGATCGATAAGCAGCAGAAGAAACCCGATCGTGAAATTCTCTCTCCTGTATTTCTGGCGAGATCAAAAAATAACTTCCCAAAAAAAGCAAAGTAACCAAAGAGAGCCCTGCCGTCCAGTAATGCTTAAATTTCGTTTTGAGGGGAGACAAGATGGCGGATAATGAAAATGTACCAAATAACGATGCAGGTAAAAGGAAGGAGATGACATAGCGCTGATTTACTCTCAATGAATTTATTATTGGAAATTTCTTTATTAACTCATAACTAATGCCGCGCGCAGTGACAAATTCAAATGTGATCCACGCGCTTAGGAGGAGAAGGAAAACCCCAATCCAGATTAGTTTAGAATTTTTTCTGGCGAAAATCCTTTTGAAATTAAAGGCTAACCATAGGACCCCAACCATGCATAATAATAGAAGTACGGGAGAAAAAGAGACATCTGTTTCCCAAACGTATCTAAAACGAGAAACGGCGGCCAAAGACTCCAGGACAAATTCTGGGTCAGTACCGCGGAGTATGTAATAGGGAACCAAGCTCATAACGCCGAGTATTTGGTAAAAAACACCCACAAGGGAAGTGATAAAAGTATCATAATAGTGGACAGTCACTAATCTGGGATAAAAGCGCATATAAGAATACACAGCGTAAAGCTTGCCGGCTGTAATTAGAAGAGAAGATATGATCCCAACGAATGTGATCTTTCCTACGCGTTTAAAATCAATAAGCTCAGGTTTAAAGACCACTATTAAGGAAAACGAAATTGCAATCGAAAAAACGAACGAAACAACGATATAAAAACTTCCACTAAAAACCATTACGGCCCCCATGATCCCGATCCATAAACCTGCAGTTATAGGTTTAAATTTCTTGCTAACCAGAAAATATAAGATCACAGAAACCAATGGAAAAGTTTGAAAAGTGATATGCCCTGCGGCAGCATGTTCAATGATGAATCCATTAATCATGAATAAAAGGGCCCCTAAAGAGCTGATACGCCAGCCAACCTTCAATATATCTTGTCCAAATCGGTAAAAGCCCCAATAGCCAAGCAGAGAAAAGAAGATGCTTGAAATTTGAGCCGAAACCCACGGAGTAAAAAAGAAAACCAGTAATTGCGGGAGTGAAAACTGAAGATGTTGGGGATTTGGAAAGGAAGGTAACCCTCCCCCAAAACTAGGTGAAAACCACTGAATCGATAGGCCATTGATTTTGTAATGCAAAAATGTATCCAACAGTCGGGGAAAATGATAGCTATAATCGTGGCCAATTGCGGGGTAGACGGCATTCAAATAAAGCAGCAAAAAAACAATATATACACCCAAGCTAAACAGGATTGAACTATATTTGAGTAAGTTTTCTTTTTTAGTTTCTGTATTGACCATTCAAAATCCCTTTGAAACAAAACTGATTTTTAATCCATAAAAAGGTTCATTTTTGCTTAGAAAAATTTTACCCCAAATAGCTTTTGAGGAAGGTTCCATAAAAGACTTTGCATGTTTATTGATTCCAAAATAATATTTAATCGATAGCCGAACCCTCAGATGTTGAAACAGGCAATTTCCCTCCGCCAAAATATTTCCTTTGGAATTTTAATGCCACATTCACCAATCCGATCATTACCGGCACCTCGATCAATGGCCCGATCACCGCTGCAAATGCCACCCCCGAATTAATCCCAAATACCGCCACCGCCACCGCTATTCCTAGTTCAAAATTATTGCTCGCTGCAGTAAAAGCTAAGGTCGTCGTTTTAGAATAATCTGCCCCAATTTTGTGCCCCATATAGAAAGAAACCAGAAACATAATTACAAAGTAGATCAAAAGAGGAATCGCGATTCGGACCACATCCATTGGAATGGTGAGGATCAGCTCCCCTTTAAGGGAGAACATCACTGCGATTGTAAATAACAAGGCGACCAAAGTGATCGGGCTGATCTTTGGAATGAAATTTTCATAATACCAAGTTTTGCCTTTGGCGCGAACAAGAAGGAACCGAGTTAAGAATCCAGCTAAAAATGGAATTCCCAAGTAAATAAATACGCTCTTTGCGATCTCGCCAATGGTGATTTCCACAATGCTGCCAGTTAACCCAAACCAGGTGGGCAGCACAGTAATAAATAGATAGGCATAAAGGCTATAAAACAAGACCTGAAAAATGCTATTGAATGCGACTAATCCGGCAGCATATTCATTATCCCCCTTGGCCAATTCATTCCAAACAATCACCATCGCAATACATCGCGCTAGGCCAATTAATATTAAACCGGTCATATATTCGGGGAAATCGTGCAAGAAAAGTACAGCCAAAGCAAACATTAATATCGGACCAATAATCCAATTTTGAATGAGTGAAAGACCCAACACTTTCCAATTTCGGAATACGTCTCCTAATTCATCATAATGAACCTTGGCTAATGGTGGGTACATCATTAGAATTAAACCGATAGCGATTGGAATGTTGGTAGTGCCGAGTGAAACGGCTGAATTGAAAGATTCAACACCCTTTGGAAAGATATAACCGATCCCCACACCGATTAGCATCGCCAAAAATATCCACAAGGTCAAATATCGATCTAAAAAAGATAATTCTTTTTCCTTTCGTTCGCCCATTTCTATCTCCTCAAATTAAAATCTTTTCTAAATAACCAAGAATGCGGTCTTCTATTTCCTTGCGGACATTCCTAAAAACTGACAATATTTCTTCCTCTGTTCCGGAGGCCTTTGCCGGGTCCAAAAAGCGAATATGGACTTTGTTCCCCTCCCTCAACCACGCGGGGCAGTTCTCCGCCGCATCATCACAAACCGTGATCACCAAATCAAATGCCCTGGTGGGAAGATCATCGATTTTCTTCGATATCCCTTTATGGAAAATTCCAATTTCTTCCAGGGCAGCAATGGCTTTAGGGTGTACATAACCAGCTGGTTCAGTTCCGGCGCTATAGGCCTGCCATTTTTCTCCCGCCTTAAAATTTATAATCGCCTCCGCGATTTGGGAGCGGCATGAATTTCCAGTACAGAGGAGCAACACTTTTCTTTTATCCATAGTAATTATTTTTATTGCGGTTTATTTGTCGGTGTGTTTCAATTTTCGATAATGAGGAGCGATCATTCTGGTATTCTGAAAAGAGAACCGCCTATATAGGACCAAGGGATAGTTCCGAGACACAAACACATCCTTGCACGCCTATCATTATATGTTAAATCCCCTGCAGGATAAAGCATAAAATAAAGGCCCTAATTTATTTGACAGTTTGTCTTATTTTGAACTAAAAAAAGAAGATATTATTAATTGCACTACGCAGAATTTTTCTTCCCTAAAACATACCAAACGGGCATTTCCCCTTTGCCCTTGATATTCACTTTTCCTTGTGGCCCACACAAAAACGAGTCCTTGATTAATTCCTGAGTGGCTTGAGAGATCTGAATATTGCCGGACGATCCATGAGATTCCATTCGGCTCGCCACGTTTACCGTATCCCCCCACACAGCATAGACAAATTTCTTCCGCCCGATCACACCTGCAACAACCGGACCAGAGTTGATACCAAATCGAAACCCTATTTTCTGGCCTTTATCGGACTCAAAATTTGAAATATACTCCCGCATATCTAATCCCATTTGAGCAATGGCCAGGGCATGATCCTCTCGCGGCTTTGGGACCCCACTAGCAACCATATAGGAATCACCAATCGTTCTGATTTTTTCAACGCCATATTTTTCTAGTAAAGAATCAAAATAGGAGAACACCTCGTTGAGCAGTTCAACCATTTCAACCGGCGCCATGGTTGCAGACAATGGGGTGAATCCCACCAGATCGGCAAACAGCACACTGGCCGCATCAAATTGGTCGGCAATAATGTCTTGTTCCTGGTCTTGTTTCAAAATGGCCGCGATATCTTTTGGGAGGATATTTAATAATAAAGATTCAGAACGAAGCTGGAAAACATCTTTTTGTGTGATGAAATAATAAACCATCCAAAAAACAAGAGAACTCACACCAAGAATATTTAGAACAAAGAAAAAGTTTATCGCTCCCGTAGAGAGATTGTTTGGAATATGTACTATGGGTTGGAGGAAACCACTGATAAATAAAAGTATAAGGAAAGCAATGAACCACTTGAAGGCATTCCTTAATTCATCAAAAAGCATTGCGCCTAAAGGGCTGACCAATGCCCAGAATATAACGGCACTTCCATTGATAAACCCCCCCAAGGTGATCATGAGAAAAAAGGGGAGAAGCAAGGTTAATGCAAGCTGGTTAAATCGAAAAAACCGATACTTCCCAGTAATTCCAAAATATATAATATTGATGGATGAGACGATGCCATAGGAGAAAGGAATTGCCCCCGGAATTGGTTCATTGATTATGAAGTACATTAATCCCCAGCCCAGCAAAAACAAAAGGAATTGACGTCAACAGCAGCATTGATTTTTTTAATTGAAGGTCTTCACTGTCTGTTGGATCAGATCCAATTTGAGTAATTTTGAATAAAAGACTATTTGTTATACTTTTCATGGGCTGGTTGTCGTCTCCCTCCCAATGCGGGGAATCAGTTTTAGTAATAGGTGTAATTTTATCCGAATAAGGGATTTAATACAATTACACCTAAAATAATTGTCGACTTTATGTTGACACGCATATTTTAGCTTGCTAAAAACGCCAATACGAGCTCGTTAAATTTTTCAGATTGCTCATCATTAGGACAATGCCCCGCGTCGTCAAGTATTTCAAGCTGGCTTCCCTTAAGGATTTGGTGCACCTTCTCGCTCAATCGAGTTGGTATTCCCGCTGACTGTCGACCGGCAACAATTAGTTTAGGGAGTTCTATCTTGCCTAATTGGCTAACCTCGTCTCCCAAAGTATGAAAAAATTGTTTTCTAAGAATAGCCAATAATATTTCAGTGGAATTTTCAATTTTTTGAAACCGGGTAACCTTTTCGAAATATTCCGCTGTGATATGTTTTTTGTTGTGGATAAAGGTGTTGCCCAAGGTCATTTTTCGGGGGTAATTAATATTCGCACCGAATAAAAGTTCCCCCACAATCGGCAAATTTGCAATTTTTCCCATAATGGGGAGTTTGTTGGGCAGTATTGCAGGATCCACCAACACGACCTTGTCCACCCGCTCGGAAGTTGAAATAGCAAATTTAACGATCGTCCCCCCACCCATCGATTGACCGATCAGTGTAGCTCTCTTAATTTTCAACGCATCCATAAACAGGCGCAGTTGTCTTGTATATAGAGGATAACCAAAATCTAGATTTTCTCTAGAACTATATCCAAATCCCCAAAGATCCATGGCGTAAACCTTGTACTTCTTTGCCAGCTGATCAATATTGTTATCCCATAAATGGGTGTCATAGAAAAAACCGTGAATTAAGATCATGGGATCCCCCTCCCCTTTTTCAATATAATGAGTCTGGTGACCATCCAACTCAATAAACTTGCCCCGTGCGAATTTATTTGCCCAAGAATTTAGCGGTTGGCTGTTCCAACGAACTTGAGAAGACAGGGTGCCCTCCCGTGGTATTTAAAAAACTATGGTTTTTGGACGTCTGGGCCAAGATCCCGACCCATCAAAGCGAAATATATTGTGCCTACGAGGCCAAAGCCAAACGCGACCAAGAAATTGGTTTGTGGGGAAAGCAACCAAAGAAATGCGCCGCCAAATGCGGCTACAGAGACGATCACATCGCGAATAAGATAATAAAATCCAAATGTTGCCGCTTTTCTATCTTCTGGGGCTAAATCCATTATCAGTGCTTTGCGTGTGGGTTCACCAAACTCTTTCAATCCACGGACGATGAAAGCAAGCACCATCATCCAAAAGGAATGCGAGAATAGCAGGATTAAAGGGAAAAGTGTAAAAAAGACAAAAGTGATCACCACAAAAGGTTTTTTTGTTGAGCGGTCAGCCAGATATGCCACCGGGATGTAAACCACCATTGCCACCGCCATTTCCACAGTCGTCAATATCCCAAATTGAACCGGGGTGATGCCATGTTCATTGACTGCCCAAAGTACTACAAACGCGTAGGGAATTTGCTCACAAAAACGAATTAAGATATCGGCGGTGAGCAATCTTCTTAAATTCTTGTTGATGAGAGCGAAGTTGTAAAAGCCCTTTTTGTATTCTCTTACCACCGGTGGTGCCTGTTCTTGAATCATGAATTGTTGAAAAACCAAGGCTGCACCAGCCAAAATGAATGCGATGATTAATGCCAATCTCACACCTTCGATCTCCCCATACTTTCCTATTAATATCCCGCCAATAATTGGACCCAAAGCCATAGGAATTCTTCGCACAAAGGAATGCATGGAAACGCCCATTGTTCTTTTATTTTTGGGTAATACCGTAGAAACCAGATCCATCGTGGCTGGCAGTGAAATCGCCGTCCACGAGATGAATAAAATTGCCCCAATGATGGCCGCCTGCCAAGAAGGGAAAAGAATGACGATCAAATAACCGCTCATCGCGATCAAGTTGAAGATAAGTAAGGCGCGTTTATTCCCAAACTTTTCGCTGAGATAGGCCCCCGGCAGTGAATATATTGCGCTCAACAAATTGTCTAGCCCGTTTAGTAAACCAACCGATATTGCGCCGCCCCCAACCGCGATAAGGTAAAGCGGAAGAAAACGCTCAGCCATCCTTTCACCCAAACCAACCAAAATAACCATGGTGAGAAGGCCGACCATGCTTTTTTGAAGCCCCAGAAAATTAAAAAATCTTTTTATAGAAGGATTTTTTTGATTCATAACGATTTTTGATTTTATCATGCTGAAAGGTTTTCTTTATTCAGAGCAACCTTGTGAAAATTTCGTTCAGGGTCCTTTTTTTTAAAAACTTACGGTATTAAAAAAAGAGAAACTCCCCGTTGAAAATCGGGGAGTTTCTAAATCATTTTGTTATTCTTTCTTGGAAAAGCGAAACTTATTTCTTTCCAAATTCGATTAGCTCATCCTGGCCGCTAGCACGGAAATTTACCTGGTCAATTTCGCTGACCTTATCTAACTCGGCTTGGATCTTCCCTTCGTCTCCGCCGCGTTCCTTCACATCCACATAACCATAACCGTCATCGTTATAGGTAAGCACTACCGAGACGATATAACTTCCAGCATCGGTGATCGCCTGAATGAATGGAGCTAATTTTCCGGGTTGGTCGGGCATGCGTGCTTCAATATGTGTGCCTGCTTTTCCGCCGCCGGTGATCTCTACAAAATTCTTGAAGATATCGGTGTCGGTGATAATGCCCACCAATTTGTCACCATCAACGACGGGGAGACATTTGATGTTATTAGAAAGCATAAAACTGGCCGCATTGGTGATGCTGCAGTTTTCGTCCACCGCAAAGACAGGGCTGCTCATGATCAGCGACATGGAGACCTTGTCCAGCATTGCAACCATTTCAAACATGCTCAATGTGGTTACCGGGGAAGGTTCTGCCTGCAGCATATCTGTGAACGTGACAATGCCAACCAATTGGTCTTTTTTGTCCACGATTGGCAAGTTTTTGATTTTGTTTTGTTTCATCAATTGCATTGCTTCGTTATAATTTGTATCTAGGGTAGCCGTAATTGGGCTGGGGGTCATTCGGTTTTTTACTCGCATCGTATTTGTTATTCCTTTTTTATGAGCTTTTAATTCTACTTCGCTTGATTTTATTTGCCATTGCCCGCGATATTTTCCGCCCATCTTTTGGCCGGATAATTGTCCTTCAGCCACCATTTGGCGGATACGGGCCGTGCTTACGCCTAGGCGGGTCGCTGCTTCTTGGGTTGTGATCCATTCAAAATCTTCTGCCATATATTTCTCCTTACGCTAGCGTAAACCAGCAAACATAGTATAGCGTTTACGCTAGCGTAAGTCAAGGGTGTTGAACACAGGAAAATCGAAAAACAGCCTGTGTTGGCGCGTTTATTCCACGTTATGACCGCCTCAGAAATTTAATAAAATTAAGGGGTTAGATAGGGAGTCGTTAGGCTAAATGCTTGTTTTCTTGGATTTGGTATTTGTTTTGCACAAATCCATTTTCAAAAGGTAGCGATTCAAGAAGTTCTAATGGGATATCCTCGGGGATAGATCCAAATAAGGGGAGTCCCTCGCCAATCAGGATAGGAATTTGGGTTACGATAATTTCTTGGATTAATCCTTCTCGAATAAAACCTTGGATCGTCAATCCGCCGTCAATATAAACATGCTGATACCCTTGCGCCGTAAGTTGGGCTACTATTTCCTTGGGTCTCCCCCCCATCTGGGAGACGGTCTTAATTAAGTTATCCGGGAGTTCCAAATTCCGGCTGCTTAATACAATTACCGGTTTATCCCCATAAGGCCACTCCCCAAATGACAAGACCATCTCGTAGGTGTTTCTCCCCATCACGAGAGCATCCACTGAGCTCATGAAAGCATGATAACCATAATCCTCCCCCGTTTCACTTTCTCCACCAGGCAGCCAATCTACACTCCCGTTTGGGCGAGAAATAAATCCGTCTAAACTTGTCGCAATATATACGCTTGCTTTCATGATCGTCACCTTCCAGGAATAATGAGGAGTTTTAAAATAGTATATGTTATTAAAGAGAAGAAATAAACAGAAAAAAATTTCCGCCACAAAAAGAAAGAATCTCCCTCTGACCAATTGAAACCCTAGCTAATCAGATCCTAAAAATTAATATTTGTTTACAAGTGATTAAATGCCTGAATAAGGTGCCTCCCTTTAATGTGGCGCCATTTTCCCAAATTCTTCACCCAAATATTTGCCGATCTCTTGGGTATTCTCAATAAATGCTCGCCCCGTGCTTTCGCTTACCTGCGCATACTCCGGCACCCTCGCGCCCTCTGCGATCACCAATACGGGTGTGCCCTGGTTTTCTTCACCAAGCAGGGTTAATACGCCCGGTCTTGGGCGTGGGAATGCAATCCGATGGACTTCCACGAGTTCTTCAAATTCCGGAATATATTTAAACATGCCCTCCACTGCAGCAGCATATGGACAATAAAAAGGACCTTTTTCGCCATCATAAAAGCCGGGACTAAGCAAAAACAAAACATGTTTTAGCATAGTTATTCTCCTTTTGGTGGAAAGGAAACGATTTTAGCACATAAAAAGAGTGACCAGAAAAATGACATCTTGACATGCCTAATCGCGAAAAGCTATAATGAGCAAAGGCTCACTAGATGAGGAGCAACTCATGTTCTCGAATAGGAATTGATAAATGGCAATCGCAAAATTTAAAAGCACAGTTTCAGACATGTGGCGAGAACGCATCTTGACGGGGGCTGCGCAAGTTTTCGCTGAAAAAGGATTCAATAAGTCCACCACCAAACAGATCGCAGCAGCAGCTGGAGTAGGGGAAGGCACGATCTATAACTATTTCAAAAACAAACGGGAATTATTGTATGCTCTTCTTGAAGAAATTTCCTCCGAACCCATAAAAAATATTCATGTGAACAATCCTCAAACCGAACCAGCGGAGTTTTTAAAATTGATCATTGAAGACCGGGTGCAGTTTATTCAATCCTACGGGAATTTGTTTTCCTCGATTATTGCTGAAGTTTTTGTAGATCCTGAATTAAGAGAAGAACTTTATACAAAAATATTCAAACCGTCTTACACTCTGCTGGAAAAATATCTCGAAAACCAAATCAAATTGGGAACCATTCGATCAGTCAATCCAATGATTATTGGAAATGGGTTTATTGGTGCGGTCTTACTTAATAATTTGTTTATGCATTTAGAGCAAGATCAAAATACCGAAAAAATTTCTCAAGACGAAATCACCGAGGAGTTAATTACTTGGTTTATGTCAGGGCTAAAGATAAAGTAACTAAAAAATATGAAGTCTAACAACTTTCGCATGGGGATTGACATTGGTTCGACTACTGCCAAGGTAGTCGTCGTAGATCATTTGGGGGAAATTGTTTTCTCTACATATCAGCGCCATAATGCCGAAACCCTGAAAACACTTATTGATAGCTTAAATATTGCCCGTCAATCTCTGGGGAATATTGATATAAGCTTTTTAATTACTGGCTCTGCCGGTTTGGGGATTTCTGAATCCTATAAATTGCCATTTATTCAAGAAGTGGTCGCTTCAGCTGAGGTAGTCAATCAACGTTTTCCTGAGGTGAGAACACTCATTGATATTGGGGGAGAAGACGCAAAGATAATTTTTTTTGACGAAAACAAACCTCCCGATATTCGAATGAATGGTGCTTGCGCAGGAGGCACAGGTGCATTTATTGATGAAATGGCGACATTATTAAATGTACATATAACTGAGATTGAAAAACTGGCTTCCAAATATTCCACCCTCTACCCAATGGCTTCTCGCTGTGGTGTTTTTGCAAAAACCGATTTACAAAATCTCCTTAGTCGGCAGGTGCCCAAAGAAGATATCGCCGCTTCCGTTTTCCAGGCGGTTGTCCTGCAAACTCTTGCCACACTATCGCGCGGTAGAGAGGTGCAACCAAAAATCCTTTTTAGTGGCGGACCCTTAACATTCATGCCCACATTAAAAGAGACCTTTCTTAGATTATTAAACCTAACCCAAGACGATATGGTTGAAGTCGACTCTGCAGAATTATTTACAGCATTCGGAGCGGCACTAGCCAAAAGCACCTCTCGCAAGAAAATTTCTATTGAGGAATTAATCCAGTGCCTCTCCATAAAGCGCGTCCATTCTCAATCAAACAAGAACCGACTTGATCCACTTTTTTATTCTATTGATGAGCATCAAGATTGGGAAGAAATCCAAAAATCGAATCAAATAAAACGCGTGGATGTTGCTGATTGCATAGACAGCGAGTATTTTCTAGGCATTGATTCAGGGTCTACCACCACCAAGTTAGTATTAATTGATGAGAATGGCCGTGTGGTATTTTCTTATTATTCCAATAACAAAGGGAATGCAATAGAAGCAGCTAGAAAAGGGATGGAAGAAATTAATCAAACCTTTGCCAATAGCCCATTCATGCCTAAAATTTCTCGATCAGTTGTAACTGGTTACGGGGAAGATCTTATCCGTAATGCTTTTGGCGTAGATGACGGAATTGTCGAAACCCTGGCACATTATCAAGCAGCAAAGACCTTTGACCCCAATGTCTCATTTATTTTAGATATTGGGGGCCAGGACATGAAAGCAATATTTGTCCAGGACGGAAAGATCCAAAATATTGAAATCAATGAGGCCTGTTCCTCAGGGTGTGGTTCATTCATAGAATCTTTTGCAAATAACATGAATTACAACGTAGTTGAATTTTCACAGTTGGCTTGTGAAGCCGAATCACCGTACAACTTAGGCACGCGCTGTACCGTTTTTATGAATTCCCGGGTAAAACAAGCCTTGCGAGAAGGTGCACATATCAAGGATATTTCGGCAGGATTGGCCTACTCTGTAATTAAAAACGCCCTGCATAAAGTATTAAAAATTGTGGACACCGCTAAGTTGGGGGAGCATATCGTCGTTCAGGGCGGAACCTTCCGCAACCCCGCAGTACAAAAAGCATTGGAAGAACTTCTCGGCAGACCCGTAGTTTGCCCAGACATGGCTGAGCTGATGGGTGCCTATGGCGCAGCCTTGATTGCCCGCGAAGAGTTTCTAAACGGAAAAAATGAAACAAGTTCATTTTTAGGGCTGGAGGAAATGGGGAATCTCGACGACTATGTTCGCCGTGAAATTCGTTGTCGGGGTTGTGAAAATACCTGCGCCATCACCAAGTTGGTTTTCTCCAACGAAAACGGTTTTTATTCCGGCAACCGCTGCGAAAAAATTTATTCAAACAATTCTAAAGCCGATCGCCGCGGGGTCAGTATCCCCACACTCAAAAATCAGATCTTATTCGATCGCACATCTTCCCCCAAAACAACACCCCTTATGACGCTTGGCATCCCGCGTGTGCTCAATATGTTTGAGAATTTTCCCTTTTGGAATACGCTCTTTGTGGAATCTGGCATCAAGGTGCACCTCTCTGCGCCATCCAGTAACGGGCTGTATCAGAGTGGCGCGGCCCATATCATGTCCGAGAATTTATGTTTCCCCGGGAAACTGGTCAGTGGGCATATCATGGATTTGGTAAACGCAAATGTGGACCGCATCTTTTATCCAATGGTTTTCTACGAAGAGAATGAATTTGCCGATGCAAATAATAGTTTTAACTGTCCCATAGTCTCGGGTTATCCAGATGTCATCCGCAGTTCGATGGATTTAGAGGCTAAGTACAGTATTCCCTTGGATTCACCTTCGATTTCCTTTAAGGATAAAAGCCTACTAAAGAAAGCATGCATTAAGTACCTCGGTCAGCTGGGGATTCTTTCCCGGGTGGCAAAAAAAGCCTATGAATATGCAATAAAAGCACAAATTGATTTCAAAGACCAGCTTATTGAAATGGGGGCGGAATTAATTCGCACTGCGGAAGAAAGTGGCCGTCCCCTAATGATGTTGATGGGAAGACCCTATCAGATTGATCCGCTCATCAGCCATAATGTGCCCGAAATACTAGTCGGCTTTGGAGTGGATGTCATCACCGAAGATTGCATTCCTATGCATGGAGAATTACTTGACACCAAACACGTGATGACCCAATGGGAGTATCTCAATCGCTATTACCGCGTAGCACGCTGGGTGGGAAATCATGAAAATGTTGAATTGGTTCAGCTAAATTCTTTCGGTTGTGGCCCGGACTCTTTTGTGCTCGATGAAATAAGTGCAATATTAGCGGAGTATGGGAAACGTTCAACCGTCATCCGTATTGATGAAATTGAAAGTATCGGCTCAACGAAATTGCGCTTGCGTTCAATGATGGAATCATTGCGCCAAGCCAGTTCTGGCAGCACCAGCGTGGGGAAACCGCGTAAAACGACCAAGACCTATCAAACCGAAGATCGCTCTCGCACCCTGATTGTCCCCGATTTCTCTCAATTCTGTTCTCCTCCCGTTGTGCGTCCATTCATGGAGATGGGATACAAAATCGTGCAGCTCCCTCCCCCTACAGACGAATCCGTAGAAACCGGCCTGAAGTACACCAACAACGAAATTTGTTATCCCGGCATTATTACACTCGGAGATATCATAAAAGGGCTTCAATCGGGAGAATATGATTTATCACGCACAGCCATCGGCTTTTCCCAAACAGGGGGTCAATGCCGTGCAACCAGCTATCCCTCAATGATCAAGAAAGCGATGGTTGCTGCAGGCTTTGACCAAGTACCCGTGGTTACACTTTCCACTAGCTTAGATGTCTTCAATGACCAACCAGGTTTTAAATTTGACATCAAAGAGTATCTCTACAAAGCCACTGTGGGCATGATGTTCACCGACGCACTTTCGGAAATGTATTACGCCACGGTTTCAAGAGAAAAGGTTAAGGGCACCACCCAAGCGATCGCCACCAAATATTTAGATTGGTATATGGACGGCAGAATTTCATTAAAAGTAAAATCGCTGCTTGAATGGCTGAGACGCGCAATTCGGGAATTTAATCAGATCAAAACAAATCCTGGAAACTATCCCCGTGTAGGCATTGTGGGAGAAATTTATGTAAAATACAACTCATTCTCCAATAATCATGTCGCCCAATGGCTGATCGATCAAGGCATCGAGGTCGTAATCCCCAGTTTCTTTGAGTTTTTTGATGGCGGCATGGTTTCTGAGGACAATAATGTCAGATCTCTGGTAAAAAAACCCAGCGCACAATGGATGTTAACCATGCTGGGTCAAAAATTAGCGGTCAATATCCTCGGTCAATTCGATTCGGTCAAACAAAACTTTCGATATTATCATCCCCATCGAAGCATAAAAGAGGTTGCCAGTTTAGCCGAGGAAATCCTTAGCTTAAACCATCAATATGGCGAAGGCTGGTTGATTGCTGGCGAAGTTGCCTCAATGGTCCTGGATGGCGTTAAAAATGTGCTTTGTTTACAGCCCTTTGGCTGCATCGCCAACCATGTGGTCGCAAAAGGGGTCCAGAAAAAATTGAAGGATACCTATCCGCAACTTAATTTATTGTTCCTGGATGCCGATGCCGGGGTCAGCGACGTGAACTTCTTTAACCGCATGCACTTCTTTGTCAATCACGCTAGAACTGAAGCAAAACCCAGCACATCCACTGAGTTCATGAAAGCATGATAACCAAAATCCTCACCCGATTCACTTTCTCCCGTGGGAAGCCAATCCACGCTCCCGTTTGGGCGCGAAATATAGCCGTCTAAACTTGTTGCTATATAAACGCTTGCTTTCATGATTTCCTCAAATTAGAAGGATTGTTATTACCCTGTATGACTGTTTTGTCAATCTATGATCTTGTATACTTTTGTCAGTGGGATTCCGGATCGCTCTACTGCATAAACTTGTTTTAGGTTTGGATAAAGTTGTTCATAGTCTAAATCAAGATTTAAGTTTGTCTTGATGACCAAGTAATCAATCTGATCTATGGTTTCTGAATCTAAACGACCGGTAAATTGTATATCTTGTCTAGCAAAAGGCTTAATGAGTCCGCTTTCTAGATTGAAAACAATTGAATTTGGAGCTGCTTCTTCATTTAAATATTCAACAGCATCCTTATAAGATATCAACCAGTAATCCAATTCATATTCACGAAATACACCGGGCACTCCCCCTGCAAAGGAATTGTAATAAACATACTCATATGGATGGAGCTGAAAGATTCCAAATAAACCAGGAAGCAATAAAGTCACTGCAAGAATAATTTGCCAGGAAGTTCCTTTGACCTTTAAAAGGAGATATTCAAAACCGATCCCTGCAAAAATAAATAATGGGGGCAAAATAAATAAGAAATGACGAAAACCGCTATAAAATACAGGATGAACAATGATTGCCAATATAACGGGTCCAATAAACCAACCAGCAACAATAATAGTTAATAACCAATCTTGCTCTTTTCGCGAAATCTTTCTGATGGAAAGAACCAAGCCCAATCCAAATAAGAGCAACACGGGTTCAGTTATTTGAAACCCAATCAATTTTGGCAATAGATGGCTGGGATAATTTTGTCCATCAAAAAGTTCTCCCTCAAAAAGAATTCTTCCCCCCCAACTATCAAAGCCAACAACATTTTTTAAATACTCTAAATATTTAGGGATTGGTGATTCCCACAGGTCTGGCCAAAGAATTATGCTGATTATTGCCCCAAAGAATATATACCATCCCAAAAGCGAAATTGAATTTCTTCCATTTTTGTATAACCAATAAAAGCAAATAATAACAATGGCTGCTACCCCAAAGGTCCGTGCAGATACGCACATGCCTAATAATAGAGCGGCAGGAAACACACTCTTTGTTTTGAGTGCCTTTTTTGCAGAACTAAGTATTTGATTCCCGATTTGGGGAAATAACCAAATAAAACCGACTGTTAAAATCAGCAATAAGGAAATGAACCCATACTGAATAATTGCTTGATTATAATAATCAATGGCTTTGGTAATATATTTTTCGATTGATAAACTTTCTGAATTCGAAGCAAATACAGAAAAAAGTCTGCCAAGTAAACTTTCAGGCTTTGCCAAATACAGCGAGGTAACCAAAGACGCCAACATATCATAAATAACAGATTTTGCTAAAATTACAAAAAGGGTAACGCCTAGAACTAAACCAATAACAATTACCTGGATACCATATTTTCTTGAATTTTGTTTTTTCCTTGCTTCCGCCACTGTTTTTCGGATGCTTTGGAAAATTGAGATCTCCGTCCAGTTAATATTAGAAAAGTTGTCTGCTAAATTAAATCCAAGGACCAAGGACCCTAACAACAAGGCCATAAACGGGGTATCTTTCGGGTTCATAAAAGAATGTCCCCATAACAAGGGTTGAGTGATATAAAGCAAGGATGAAAAAATGGCGGCACCTTTTCCAACAAACCTTCTTGCAAGCAAATATATAAAAAAGACAGAAAGCTGAAAAACAAGAAAATAAGTAAAGTGCCAGGTCGCGGGTTCGAGCCAATTTTGGAAAATGAAGGAAAAAAGCAGTGCCCCGATTTTAGCCGGGATAAGAAATCCGCCCCCATGACTATAATTAACGTTTACTGCTTCTCCTTTCCCGACGTACTCCCTTAGTGCCTGTGTGCCGAATTCCCAGCTTAGCGGTTCATCATAAGAGTTCCCATAATCCTCAACTGTAAAAATCCCAATAAGTATGTTTATGCCAATAATCAGCAGAATAAAAAAATACTCATGTCGAAGAACTTTGTTTATTTTTTCGTTTTTGAAAAGCATTTCTTCTCCAATTTGGGAAAACTAAAAGGGGGTATTGAAGTATTATAATTCACGGAAGATAAAAGAAAAAGTATAAAAAAATTGGGGCCTGGGGGAAAGTGCCATAATAAAACAGCCCTACACAGGGCTGTTTTTTATATGCCGAAGGAGGGAATCGAATCTACAAAATCAGCATGGATTTTATTTTAACTCTCTCGCTGATAATTCCAGATCAAATTATCGAGTTTTCTGGGGGAGAGCTTAGGATGAGCTTGATTCAATAGTGAGCAAGTTTCTATTATTAAATTCGTAGCTTCTTCTATACTTGGTTTTTTGCCAATTACATGCTCAATGAACCTCATTATCATTCTGTCTGGTTTGATATAGTTTTTATCACCCGCAAGCATATAGAAATACCGAAGAGAAATACCACTTGCCTGCCCCGGTATTTTTTTGATAGCCGACTCAAATTTGGGATTACCAACAACTTTGTCCATGTCATTCAAATAGTCAACATTAAAACTTTTTAATGCTTGGCTAAATAGATATACTGCTTCTGATTTGAGTATGCCGCCTCGGGGGGATGTTCTGTTTCGGTTTTGAAATACCTTTTCAGTCATTACTGAAATGCCGTTTTTATCATAAAGATCGATAAATTCGGATATCGATAGTGTTTTATCTGGAGATAAGGGCGGGTTCTCAAAAGTATTTGGGATCTTAAAATAAGCACAGAATCTATTTACTACGTTTTCTGTAGATGTATACGTAACACCAATAGAAAAAACCGCATCTATCACACACAAGGGCAAAATAGGATAACCATAGTCATCAGAATTTGCAGAAGTATTTAATTCCAAATGCTTTTCACAATAGAAAGCAATTTTTTCAACATCAGTTTTTTGTTCCATAGTTTTATTTTTTTAGTTTAAAAAAACGACCCTCAGCCATACGGGCTAACGAGTTTGGGGTTATTATCTAGCGATTACTTATCATTTCTCTTCTTAATTATACCCATGATCGAAATCGCCATTGTCTCAACTATTAACTCATGGTTTAATCTCTAAAATTTCTTTGACCATAATTGTGTTTCACAACAAGTATCTTAATGGCTTCTAATAAAACCAAATTCTTTTGTATAATTGATTATCAAAGAAAATACCCTTGACAATCCTTGTTTTCACATATAATAGTGGATGAAAGGTTCAATAAGTAGTTAACAGCTTTAAAAACTAGTGAAGTAATAGGAGGGATATTTTGATCGAAAAAAAAGATTTAAAGGCACTAATAACGCGACTTCTTGATTTGGGTTTCGAGGAGGCAGAGGACGAAGGGGACGGAGTAATACAGAGGTTTTTCGATAGGGTATATCGGGGATATCGAGTGCCGGTTAAATTTAAAGTAGACGAAGAACACCTGAGTTATTTTGAAGAAGAAAAAACATTAAAAAAAGAATACAAGCAAATAGGTCCTTGCTGGTTATTAGGAGAAAATTTTGCTGAATTACTTTTACACACATCTGGTGAATTCTCAAAAAACTTAGTTGAACATGCAATTTCTGAATGGGGAAACATCAAATTTGCCGGGGAAATAGAAGCTATTATTGGGGAGGCTTCAAGTGACTTTATTGGATACTATCGTTTTAATCCCGAGTTTATTACATTTTTAGGGAATTTAAGGCCAGAAGAAATTGTTAAAACAAATGATCTTTCTTCTTTCTTTGTCCCCCCGCTTACAATGCGCATATCTTTTCCAAAAAACAGCGCATTTTCGAAAGAAAAGATACTTAAAATTGCAGATACATGTTTATTTCACGTTGCAGATGTATCTCATATATCTATAAAGCTCGCCCTTGAATGGGAACCATCGGGTGAGCGATTAATATTTTCTCAAGGGGGAATTAATCCCCCAGAGAATATGGTGTTTCCAAAAAGTTTAATAAATAGGGAGCTTGTTAATTTTTATACCCGAGCAATAAATGGAAACGTTCCAGAGTATCAGTTTTTAGGTTTTTATCATTGTTTGGAATATTTCTTCCTGGCGGTGTCAGATAATGTTCTATATCAACGCATTAAGACTCATCTTCTGAATCCGTCATTTTCTGTTACAGATAATTATATTGACAAAATTGTTGTGGAAATCCATCAGCATCGGTCTGAGGAAAATGAGGTTGTCATGTTAAGGCAAGTTTTACAGAAATATATTTCTAAAAACGAGCTTGAAAGATTTATAAACTCCCACGAAACTATTAAGGGGAAGAAGGTATATACCGAGAGCCATGAGATACTTGGGAAAACCTACACAATCAATCCTTTGTCAAAAAACATCTTTGAATTACTTGCTCAAAGAATCAAGCACATAAGAAATGAAATAGTTCATTCTGAAAATAGAAGGCAGCGGTCTAAACAAAGATGGGTGGAATTAGAAAGTATCTCTATTGATGAATTGCCTCTAATGAGGTTTCTTGCTCAGCAAGTGATTAGTGGCACATCCAAACCATTGGAGTAAATAATAAAGAATTCTTTCTTTGTAAAAAACGGGGCAAACATTTTTTCCAAACCAATCTGGCGGAGAGTTAAGATATCCCGTGGTTAGTCCCGCTATTTATGTAAAAGAAAGGATTAGGTTCATTTGAAATGTGCAATAAAAAATGGCGGGCATGAACTGTGAAATAGCAGTCATTTCAAATCGACCCCGGTGAAAAACATATAAAAAAACCCCCAGCCTATTGCTGAGGGTTTTTATTATGCCGAAGGAGGGAATCGAACCCTCACACCCTTACGGGCTTGCGAGTTTGAGTCGCACGCGTCTGCCAGTTCCGCCACTTCGGCTGGCGAACCATAGTATAATCAACAGTTTGTTTAAGGTCAAGCACCGAGGTGCTTGACCAGGTCTATGAAGTGTCTTGACCAGGTCAATGCACGGTGCTTGACCAGTGCAACCAGAACCAACCCTTGACCACAAAGAACAAATGTGCTACAATTATCACAGTAGAGGGAAAGTGATTTTTGGGGTGCATTTGAAAAAACTTTAAAAAAAATACAGATAAAAACTCAGGCTGAGTAGCACAAACCGCTCTTTTTATTTCGCAAGATTTAACCTCAGCCCTGGAGACGATCTTTATGAAAATCGACTTAAAACAACCAAGCATGCGCATCACCGCCACATTATTCGCCGGGCAAAGCTTCACCTCCGCCGCAATAATCGCCATTGGTACCGTTTTAACCATCGTTGCCACCCAGCTCAGCGGAGATCCCGCCAAGGCTGGCTTACCCACCGCATTTGCAAGTTTGGCCGCCGCCCCCGCCTCATTCGTCTGGGGCATCCTTTGGGATCGCATTGGTCGCCGCAAAGGTCTCGCCATCGGCGTACTTTTCGGCGCGGTTGGCATGGTCGTCGCCATCATCGCCTTTCAAATTCAATCCTTTGTGCTATTTGTGTTTGCCTATATCGGCATCGGGTTTTCACGCTCAGCCATGCTTTTAGGCCGCTTCATCGCCGCAGAGGTCAATCCCCCAAATAAACGTGGGCAAGCCATCTCCTACGTGGTCTTCGGTGGCACAGTTGGGGCGGTTCTAGGTCCCCTGCTCGTCAGCCCCAGTGCCAAAATTGCCATCAAACTCGGGATGGATGAATTAGCAGGTCCCTTCCTTATCGCCATTTTCATCTTCCTCATCGCTGCCATAATTATTTATTTCGGCTTGAATCCCGAACCCAAAACGATCGGTGAACAAATTGACCTCGAATATCCCGAAGAAGAGATCGCTTCCGGAAAGGTGCGCACCTTCCCTGAATTACTTAAAAATCCAGGGGTCATCGTCGCTGTAACCTCTATGATAATTGGTCAAGCAGTAATGACCTTAGTGATGGGTATGACTGCTCTATTTATGCGCGATAATGGACATAATCTTGCTGATATTTCAATCGTGTTCTCAGCGCACACCTTGGGCATGTTTGCCTTTTCCGTGCTGACCGGCAACCTTGCCGACCGTTGGGGCAGACCACAAGTGATCATCACCGGAAGCATGATCCTGTTGGCCTCATTTGTACTTGCCCCCCTAAGCTTAACAACAAGCATGATCGCCCTGGCATTATTTTTACTCGGCCTCGGTTGGAATTTCTGTTTTGTGGCCGGGTCCGCATTATTGGCCGACATTCTAAACCATGCCGAAAGATCGAAATCTCAAGGTGCCAACGACCTTCTCATCGCCCTCTCGGCCGCGGGTGCAAGTTTTGGCGGCGGCGTAGTTTATGCCAATTATGGATTTCCCTCCCTCAATGGGATCGGCGCATTTTTAACCCTGATCCCCCTCATATTAACCCTTTGGTGGTCCTTGGTCTATCAAAAAAGAATAAAAAATAGGATTTAAGAAAAATGAAATTAGCGATTATCGGATTGCCACAATCTGGCAAAACCACAATTTATAATGCGCTCACGCGCAGCAATCAGCCCACAGATATGGGCGGAAAGATGGAGATCCATACCGCCGTCGTCGATGTCCCCGACCCACGTGTCACAGTTTTAACCGAGATGTATCAGCCCAAAAAGACCGCCTTTGCAAAAGTGACCTACAGCGACATTGCTGGCCTGGAAGGCAGTGGCCAAGGAGATATCTCCGGGAAGATGGTCAACGAATTGGGACAGATGGACGGTTTTATCCATGTCGTGCGCTGTTTCGAAAGCGATAATGTCCCCCATATATCCGGGACCGTGGACCCCGGCCGAGATATTCAATCAATGGATTCAGAATTATTGCTCAATGACCTCATCGTCGTGGAACGCCGGATCGAGCGTTTGACTGATGAAAGGAAAAAGGGCGGAAGAGATAAACTGGCAGTCGAAAAAGAGATGGCTCTTTTTGAAAAGCTGCAAAATATATTAATGGAAGATTCCCCACTCCGGGCTGCAGACCTGAGTGAAGAAGAGAATAAGCATATTTCCGGGTATCAATTTTTGACTATGAAACCGATGTTGATCGTCTTAAATCTTGGGGAAAGCCAAGATACCCCCGATGTTTCTTCCGCCATTAAGGATAGCCGGGTGGTAGCTTTGCAGGGCCAATTAGAAATGGAGATCGCCCAACTAGCCCCCGAGGAAGCGGAGATCTTTTTAAAAGAATATAAAATCGAGGAACCAAGCCTTTACTTAATGATCCGGGAATCCTATGAATTGCTAGGACTAATTTCCTTCTTCACAGTGGGGGAAGACGAAGTTCGTGCCTGGACAGTGAAGAAAGGTGCCGCCGCACCAGTGGCAGCCGGGGTGATTCACACCGACTTGCAAAAAGGCTTCATTCGAGCCGAAATTGTGAGCTATGAGGATCTAACTACACTAGGAAGCATGTCCGCTGCCCGCGACCAGGGAAAACTGCGCGTAGAGGGCAAGACCTACATCGTCAAAGATGGCGAGATCATGCATGTTCGGTTTAATGTGTAAATAAAATTGAATTATTAAAAAGACCCCCAAATATTTTTCTTCGGGGTATTTTTAATTTCACATAGCTTAATTCTAATTGTGAAAATTATTCAGGTTAAAAAGCTTCGATCAGCCTATCCACCTGTGCCTCATCTGTCGTCCAAGAGGTAACCAGGCGAATGACAGAATGTGCCTCATCCTTTTTTTCCCATATATGGAAAGAAAAGTTTTCTTCTAAAATTCGGATTAGTGTGTTTGGCAAAATGGGGAACACTTGGTTGGTTACCGTTTCGTCCAATAACTTATAACCCTTTTGAACTAGAGCGTTTGAAATTTTTTCTGCAAGCCGGTTTGCTTTTCTAGCAAGATTATAAAACAAGTCATCTTTGAATAATTCCAGGAATTGAACCCCAAGCACACGTCCCTTTGATAACAGCGCGCCCCTCTGTTTAATATGGATTTCAAAATCTCGATTGATCTGCTCATTATTCACCACGATCGCTTCCCCTAGCAAGGCTCCATTTTTTGTTCCACCGATATAAAATACATCCGTTAATCTTGAAAGGTCTGCCAAAGTTAAATCATTTTTCTTAGCAGAAAGTGCTGACCCCAACCGTGCCCCATCGACAAATAATAGCAACTCTTTTTCTTTGCAGAAGGCATGTATTTCTTCCAACTCATTTTTGGTATAGATTGTGCCGATCTCGGTGGCATTTGAGAGATAGACCATTTTTGGTTTCACCATATGCGGGATATGGGTATGCCCATCTAAAGCAGACTGAATTGTTGAAACATCCAATTTTCCACTATCGGTCTTCATGGAAATGATCTTGTGCCCCACGGCTTCATGTGCCCCGGCTTCATGCGCCAAAATATGCCCAATTTCAGCCGAGATAATTGCTTCATGGGGTCGCAAACTCGCTGCAGAAACGATCAAATTGGCCTGCGTCCCGCCAGACACAAAATAGATCTTTGCACTGGGGTTATCTAACTTCCGGTGGATGAGTTCTTTAGCCTGAATACTACTAGAATCATAGCCATAGGCCAATTCTTGATCTAAGTTTGTTTTGGTTAAGGCCTTAAGAATGTTCGGGTGGCATCCTTCGCTGTAATCATCTAGAAAACTATACTTTTCCATAGATAAGACTCCAAAATATCCTTTGATTTATTGAGAAGCCCTTTGTCGAGCAACTTCAAAGAGCAAAACTGCCCCAGCAATGGCGGCGTTTAGGGATTCGCTTTTCCCTGGCATAGGGATATGGATTGGGCTGGGTTCAAGAGCAAGGATCTCTGGGCTAACCCCGTTTGCCTCTCCGCCGATCACTAATGCTAGAGGTTTACTCAGATCAGTTTGATGGTAAATCGTCCCCCCACTAACTTCTGCAACATGCAGGGAAAGATGGTGCGTTTTGCAAATAGCGGCCAACTCCGAATAATCCCCCTGCTGGATTGAAATTTTAAAATGGGCACCCATCGCACTTCGAAGTACTTTAGGCGAGAAGACATCAGCGGTGCCAGGCGGAATAAATACGGCCTGTACCCCTGCTGCAGAGGCGGTCCGTAAAAGGGTGCCTAAGTTTCCTGGATCACGAATTTGGTCTGTAACAAGTACAAAATCAATGTCATCTGTGGGTTCGGCCTCTTTCATTGGAATCACCGCAATGATCCCTTGAGGGTTTTTGGTATCGCTTGCATACTGCAGCACATGGGGTTCAGCAACCTCAACATCTGCTTCAAGCGATTGAATTTGTCGGACTAGTTCAAAACCGCGTTCACTTAATTCCTCGGAATAAAGGACCGATGTGGGTGTCCATCCCACTTTAACCGCTTCCTCAATTAAACGGACTCCTTCGACCACAAATTTCCCCATTTCACGACGGTTTTTTGATCGCCCTTGAAGATGGCGGATCTCTTTTACTTTAATGTTTTTTGTAGAGGTAATCATTAAATCTATTGTACCCGGAATGAGAGCGATAAATGATAAAATATTTTAAAAAGCATCTTTTTTTGAAGAGGAGTTTGAATAAATGACAGACCCACGTGTATTAAGATTAGCCGATGTGCTGGTTAATTATTCTGTAAAAATCAAACCAGGGGATTGGGTAATGATCAATGCAGCTATTCTTGCTGAACCTTTGGTAAACGAAGTTTATAAAAAAGTTACTCAAGCTGGAGGGAACTGTTCCGTCCAATGGAGCAATGATGCAACAGCAGAAACATTTTTGAAAGAGGGCAATAAAGAGCAACTCGGCTGGCTTTCACCGGTAAAGAAAATGTTGTATGAGCAGGCCGATGTGCTGATTGCTATAAGAGCCCCTGAAAACACCCGCAGTTTATCTGGGGTGGATACGGAAAAACAAAAACAACTTGGCCTTACAAACAGACCTCTTTCTGAAACCTATATGAAGCGGGCCGCAGCAGGTGAGCTAAGATGGGTGGTGACCCAATATCCTTGCCCAGCCTATGCCCAAGAAGCGGACATGAGCTTGAGTGATTATCAAGACTTTGTCTACTCAACCACTTTTTGTGATTTGGAGGACCCGGTTTCCGAATGGCTGAAAGTGCATGATGAACAGCAAAAGATCATTGATTGGCTAAAAGGTAAAAAGATCGTCACGGTCAAAAGTCCAAATGTTGATCTGACACTTTCAGTAGAAGATCGCGTCTTTATCAATTCAGATGGTTCTAAAAACATGCCTAGCGGCGAGGTTTATACAGGCCCGGTGGAAGACTCGGCAAATGGATGGGTAAAATTCACCTACCCTGCAATCCGCGGTGGGCGCGAAGTGGAAGGCGTACGCTTAGAATTCAAAGATGGCAAGGTGGTCAAAGCTAGCGCAGATAAAAATGAGGAATATCTGATTTCCCAATTGGATAGTGATGAAGGGGCGCGCTACTTAGGTGAGTTTGCGATCGGCACCAATTATGGGATTAAGCAATTCACCAAAAGTATTTTATATGATGAGAAGATTGGCGGCTCATTCCATATGGCTGTTGGTGCGGGGTATCCTGAAACAGGTAGTTCCAACAAATCGGCGATTCACTGGGACTTTATCTGCGATATCCAAGAAGATAGTGAGATCCGTGTGGATGGGGACTTGCTTTATAAGGATGGACAATTTCAGATTTAAGGATTTTCTTAGATGAAACATAAATAGATTTAAAAAGAGAGACATTTGATAATATCTCTCTTTTTATTTAATAAAAAAAACACCCGAAGCATTTTTGCTTCGGGTGTAAATTTCAAGAGAAGTTAAAATTTGTGTGGTTTAGGTTATTTTAATTTTGCCTCCGCAACCACTGCAGTGAAGCCTTCCGGGTCTCGGACAGCCATATCTGCGAGTATTTTGCGGTTTAGCGTGATATTTGCTTGTTTCAAGCCATGGATCAAACGGCTATAAGTTGTGCCATTCAATCGGGCAGCAGCATTGATTCGGGCGATCCATAAACGGCGCAAATCGCGTCGGCGATTGCGGCGGTCACGGTAGGAAAGCCATAAACTCTTCAACATCGCTTCATTCGCGCGTCGGAAAAGTTTAGAGCGTGTTCCGTACTGCCCTTTTGTTATCTTTAGAATTTTTTTATGTCGCTTTCGGCGAACATAACCTGTCTTTACTCTTGCCATGTCTTACCTCCTGCGAACCCCAGGGCGTCGATGAGCTAGGCTCACCAGTTGTATACACCAAGCGGTTGCAAATAGAAAAAATTATTACTTAGCAGTTCTCGCCGTTGGTGTGGTTCTGTGCTTATTCAAGTACGGAGCCAAACGGTGAATCTTTTTTAAGTAACTTTTACCCTTTACAGGTACCATTGAGCTAAGTTGAGCTTTTGCACGTTTGGATCGGCGTCGACGGAAGTGACTTTTGCCACCTTTGGTCCGCATCAGTTTACCCGACCCAGTTACGCGAAAACGCTTCGACGTTGCTTTATGGGTTTTTAGTTTGTATTTCTTGCCAGATTTCTTTTTGCTAGACATATTATTAATACCTCTCACACAAATTCCGTGACCCTCAGGTGCACGGAGCTCTTAACACTCTCTTGAAATTTAGAGTGGTATAGACTTATTTTTTTGCGGTATCGGGGGACAAAACCATTAGCATTGTCCGTCCTTCAAAAGTTGCAGCCTGCTCGATCACTGAAATATCTGCCAACTCTGTGGCAATTTCTCTCAGGTCTTGCATCGCAATTTCAGGATAATCCCTTTCTCGACCGCGGAATCGGATTCGTACCTTTACTTTTTTACCTTCTAACAGCCAACGGCGCGCGTCACGCACCTTAAACCCACGATGATGATCAGTTGTTTTAGGTCGCATACGAATCTCTTTGATCTCGATCTTCTTTTGCGCTCTACGGGCTTCTTTCTCTTTTTTATTTCGTTCGTAAATGAACTTCCCGTAATCAATGATCCTGCACACTGGCGGATTTGCGTTGGGGGCCACTTCAACGAGGTCTAAATCAGCTTCAATGGCCATGTTCATGGCATCAGTGAAGGAAACTACACCTACATTTTCGCCTGTGGCGTCAATCAGGCGAACTTCTTTGGCCCGAATTCTTTCATTTATTCGGTAATTTGATGTACTTATCTCTAACTCCTTAGTTAAATAAAAAATGCACAGCCTTTCTAAAAAGGCGCGTGCCATAGTACCACAATCGCGGTTGAATCGTCAACGTTTCTCTCGTGTTAGGAGGAAAATAATTGATGAAATGGAGGGCTAAATCCTGATTTTATCTAAATTTTTCAGAGGGACCCACCCTTTTGTTCCATCGGCTTTCTCCCCCATCCCAAATCCATTTATCAACTTGTATATTGAGACCACCTCCCCCGGAAAAACACTCAATTCTAAAGCATCATAATCTTGGAGTAGCACTCCCTCTTTTCCTTTTATTTCAATAAATTGCTCAGGTACCCACGCTTTATTGCTATTTTCGCCTTCACACCATATCCAGTCTTTCCAATTTGGGTCATCTTCGAATTTTTTCCCGACTTTAATACGTTCACCCACAAAAAAGAAGATTGAATTTGGGTATGGAGAGATATACTCTTTGATTACAGTATATTTATCAGGGCCTTTATCCATTGAACTAAATCCTTATAAATTCGCACCATGATGTTTCGTGATACTGACTTTTCCAAATTATATATTATTATGTTAGGCATATCAATAATTATCAACTTTACCCCTAGCTTTTTTTTTTGGTCTGCTTGACAGTCTATATTGTGCTGGTATACTGAAACTTACAAGGATATAGCACGGGGAGCTTGGGAAAGCCAAGCTGAGATGTAGACCGATTGTCTACGACCCGCATACCTGATCCGGATAATGCCGGCGGAGGAATTGCAAGCTTTAATTAATCATCCCTCCCCCAACGGCGGAGGGATTTTTTTTGAGAGCAATTGTTTTCGCAAATGGAGAGATAAGAGATCTACAAGGGGCAAAAGAGTTAATTAACCCCGGTGACATATTAATTGCTGCGGATGGTGGGGCGCGGTTTTGCAGGGAAATGGATCTCATTCCAGATATCTTGATCGGAGACTTGGATTCGGTTAGTAAAAAAGACGAAGACTATTTTCAAAAAGCTGGAACCAAGATATTGAAATTTGAGCCTCGAAAGGATGAGACCGATCTTGAATTAGCCCTTTTGCATAGTCTCTCACTTGAGATTGAGCAAATAATTATATTAGGTGGTCTAGGAAGGCGCTGGGATCACTCATTGGCTAATTTGTTGCTGCCCGCGCTCCCCGCTTTAGATTCGCTCAATATCTCATTTTGGGAAGAGGGGCAATGGATTTATTTGATTCGCAATGAGATTGAAATAAAAGCTGATCGTGGATCGACTCTGTCCCTGATCCCTTTGGGCGGAGATGCGGAAGGAGTGAACACCAAGGGGCTGGAATGGCCCTTGATAGACGAAACCCTTGTCTTTGGAGCCACCCGCGGCTTGAGTAATAAAGTTTTGCAAGAAAAAGTATCCATAAAAATCAAAAAAGGTAAGCTGCTTTGTGTGTATGGCGCTAAGGACTGATGGTTTGAAAACAGGAAGTGGCAACAAATTTTAAGGAGAATAAATGTTTAAAAAAGGAATACTTATACTGACCCTTGTTGGCATTGGGTTAATGGGATGCACAAATAACCAAAATATTAATAACGAGATAATTGAGGAGGATGCTGAACCAGCAACCCTCACGGTGATGACCCACGATTCATTTGCAATATCTGAAGAGGTTTTGGCTGAATTTGAGAACGAAAACAATGTGCAAGTGCAGTTTTTACGAGCTGGGGATACGGGCACAGCTGTCAATAAGGCCGCCCTTGCGGGAGATTCCCCCTTGGCAGATGTGTTCTATGGGGTGGATAATACATTTCTAAGTAGGGCATTAGAAGAAAATATATTTGAAAGCTATCAGTCTCCTCTTTTAGGTGAAATCCCCGATCAGTATAAATTGGATGAGCAGTTTCGTGCTTTACCTGTAGATTTTGGTGATGTTTGTTTGAATTATGATATTGAGTATTTTGCCCAAAATAAATTAGCGATCCCTAAAAAACTGAAAGATTTGCAGATTCCTAAATACAAGAGTTTGTTGGTTGTACAAAACCCCGCCACCTCCTCCCCCGGGCTTGCTTTCTTATTTGCGACTATTGGGGAATTTGGTCCAGACGGTTATTTGAAGTTCTGGGAAAAGTTAGTTAAAAACGATGTGTTGGTGGTAAATGATTGGGAAACAGCCTATTATTCTGAGTTTAGCCGCTGGGGTGGCACTCGCCCCATCGTGGTTTCGTACGGATCGAGCCCACCCTTCGAAGTGATTTTTGCTGAAGAAGAAATGTCTGACCCCCCCACTGCTGCAATTGTTGCTGACAGTACCTGTTTCCGGCAGATCGAATTTGTGGGTATCTTGCGCGGTACTGAAAACCGAGAAATGGCTGAAAAATGGGTAGACTTTATGCTCTCAACCACTTTTCAAGAGGATCTGCCCTTACAAATGTATGTGTTCCCGGTGAATGAAAATGCTGTGATGGATGAGGCCTTTGTTGAGTTTCTCGCAGTTCCCGATGAACCAGTTTATCTTGCACCTGAAGATATTGCTGAGCATCGAGAGGAATGGATCGAGGCTTGGACGGATGTCGTAATCCGTTAGAGATTAAGAATGAATATGGGAAATGGAAAAGAAAAAAAACAAACCAATAGGCAGTGGCTATTTTGGCTATTGCCGCTTAGTTTTTTTGTGATTTTCTATTTCTACCCCTTAGGAAATATTTTTGCCTTAAGTTTCAGCAGAAGCGAGACTGGTGTGCTTGTCCCATTCTTGGATGCGATCCAGTCCAATTCGGTGCAGAATGTGCTATCTTTTACCGTTTGGCAAGCCCTGCTTTCTACCCTATTGACATTAGCGATTGGTTTACCTGGCGCTTATTTATTTGGTCGATTTAAATTTAGGGGGAAAAACCTTTTGCGCGCCCTCACAGGAGTGCCTTTTGTGATGCCCACCTTGGTGGTTGCTGCGGCTTTCAATGCGCTTTTAGGACCTCGCGGTTGGCTAAATTTAGGCTTGATGGATATTTTTGATCTATCTGAACCACCGATCCGGTTTATCAATACTCTGGGCGCGATATTGTTGGCGCATGTGTTTTATAACACCACGATCGTCCTACGGATGGTCGGAGATTTTTGGGGACGCTTAGATCCAAAACTTACCCAAGCTGCCCAAACCTTGGGGGCAAATCGTTGGCAGAGTTGGTGGGGAGTGACCGTTCCCTTATTATTACCCGCAATTACCGCTGCAGCATTGCTGGTTTTTATCTTTGATTTCACTTCTTTCGGCGTGGTATTGGTTTTGGGGGGGCCTAAATTCTCTACGCTGGAAGTTGAGATCTTTTACCAAACCATCAGCCTCTTCAATTTGCCGATGGCAGCCGTGCTTTCCCTTATACAGTTATTCACCACCTTGGGTTTGACGATCATTTACACCCGATTGAGCAACAAACTTTCCCGACCGCTAAAACAACGAGGAAGAAAAATTACTCAAAGTAAATTATTAGGATGGCGACAAAAGACATTTGGGGCCACGATGATCGGATTGATGGTTCTCTTATTTGTCACCCCTTTATTGGCCTTGGGAGTAAGGTCCTTCACTCGCCTAGACCCAGATAAACGCCAAACAGTAGAATCGGTTCAATCTGGATTCACGACTGACTTTTATGAGGAATTATCGGTCAACAGTAGAGACTCTTATTTTTATGCTCCCCCCACTTCCGCCATTCAAACTTCTTTGCTATATGCCTCTGCCACTGTGTTTTTTGCATTGGTTTTGGGTTTTCCAGCAGCTTGGGCGCTGGCGCGCTACAAAAAAAGTTTAGCCAGCCGACTCTTAGACCCGATCTTGATGCTCCCCCTTGGCACCTCAGCGGTTACCTTAGGCTTGGGGTTTATCGTTGCTTTGGATTCCCCTCCCCTGGATTTGCGAACCTCTCCCCTGTTGATCCCTCTTGCACATACTTTGGTCGCTTTTCCTTTTGTGGTACGCTCGCTCACACCCGCATTGCGAAGTATTCAGCCAGTTTTGAGAAAGGCTGCCGCAAGTTTGGGGGCTTCACCATCCAAAGTTTTTAAAGAAATTGATCTGCCCTTAATTGGCCGAGCGCTGATTGTATCTGCAACCTTTGCCCTCACCATTTCATTAGGGGAGTTTGGGGCGACAGCTCTGGTAGCCCGCCCAGAATTCCCTACAATACCAGTAGTGATCTATCGTTTTCTCTCTCAACCGGGTGGCTTGAATTATGGTCAGGCGCTGGCCTTAAGTACAATTTTGATGGTGGTCACCACTCTAGGCATGTTAGCCATTGAGCGGCTCCGCATTGCTGAAGTAAATGAATTTTAAAGGATGAACCTTGACATTAATCGTATCTGAGCTCTCAAAATCTTTTGAAGATAAAAAAGCAGTGAATAATGTTTCTTTTGAACTTTCTCAAGGAGAAATTGTTGCCCTGTTGGGTCCGAGCGGTTGCGGAAAATCCACATTGCTGAATATGATCGCCGGTTTAGAAAAAGCAGATGCCGGCATTATTAAATGGCATGGAAATGATCTTGCCGATATTGAGGTTCATAAACGGAATTTTGGGTTGATGTTCCAAGATTTTGCCCTTTTTCCCCATAAGAACGTTTTTCATAATGTTGCATTTGGATTGAAAATGCAGGATAAAAATGAGATTGAGATCAAGACACGGGTTAGGGAAGTGATTAACCTGGTTGGTTTATCTGATTTTGAAACTCGGGACGTGAATAGTTTGTCAGGGGGGGAACAACAGCGGGTGGCATTGGCGCGTGCACTAGCCCCTAAACCCGAGCTATTAATGTTGGATGAACCATTAGGGTCCCTGGATCGTGCCTTACGCCAACGATTGTTGGAGGAGCTAAAATCCATTTTGCGGGAAACACAGCAAACCACGTTATATGTGACCCATGATCAAGAAGAAGCGTTTGCCTTAGCAGATAAGATCATCATCATGGATCGTGGAAATATTATACAAATTGGCTCCCCAAATCAGATCTACCGTCAACCCGCTTCCGTTTTTGTGGCCAATTTTATTGGGCTTTCCAATATCCTCGACGGAAAAATTAAGGGAAGTGAGGTTGAGACCCTTTTGGGTACCTTCCCTATTCAAAACCGTTCACCTGGCGATGTCAAAGTACTGCTTCGTCCCGACCGAGTCGTTATCGGTGAGAGTCTTCCCTTTAAGTTATCAGGACAGGTGATTGATAAGAGTTTTCGAGGAGAAAACACACGTATTCGAATTGAAAGCCAAGGATTAATGCTTGATTTTAGCTCATTTGAAGATCTTCCCAACGTCGGAGAGCAAATTCAAATCAGCTTGGATCCATTTGAGGCGTTCCAGATAATGAGAAAAGATTAAATAAAAAAAAGAGGACAGCTTTCACCATCCTCTTATGTATTAATAATAATATTTTTAGGGGAGCATATCGTATAAGATATCGCCCCACCAATTCCAACCGGAATAAACAAAACCCACACAGCAACAGCAAATAATCAGTCCAACTGCCACAGCAATAATCGTCTTTTTACGGCGGGCTTTACCTTCTGGGTCCCCATTATCAAATTGGGATAGATCGTCTTGCCCACCATCTGCACTTTGGTTCACGAATTCTTCTTCCATAATAATCTCCTTGTTCATTCATTATACAATAATGCATACAGCAGACAAGTGCTTTAATGTCTTTGCAATTTCAAAAAGGGTCCTAAAAAAAGTTATTCAGCCATTGATTGGGCATTTCTTTTGTTTGCTCTCCGCCAAAAGAACCAGATCACCCAAGCAGCAAACATGCTTAATAAGATGCCAGCTACGATTGGGATCAAAATTGCCAAAATCGATAGTACGGTCGCGACAACATCTTCTGCAACAGAAACAAACACATTGCCGACGCCGCCAGTCGTTGCAGTCACTGCTGGGCGCACCGCGACAGCCTTGGCCGCATGCACACCTCCCGCAACAAGTAGGCCCATGGCAAGAGAAAACACCGGGCTGATTTCCGTAATCACATTTGCACTAGCGGCAAAGGCAATTGCACCTGCTACTGGCCGAATAATAGTTTGAATGGCGTCATTCACATGATTAATCGCAGGGATTTTGTCTGCGAAAAACTCTACCAAAGAAAGCACAACCAAAATACCAATGATCCACCAATTGGACAGGGTATCCCAAGGTTCGTTCAGATTGAGTATATTTGTGAACTTTGAAATGATCGCCACAGCCAGCAAAGGTATATATGCATTTAACCCTGCACTGGCAGATAGCCCAAAAGCTGAAAAAACACCTAATAATAGATCCATATGTATTACCTCAAAATTAATTAAACCACAAAAACTAGAATCCGAACCCCGTCCAGGTATTTGTTAATAAAAATCTACCATAATCTAAAAGGGCGATCTGGGCGAGTGCGAGGAATAAGCCACCGCTCATCGGCAGGATCAAATCCTGCCATTTATATGCAATATTCTCTCGCTTAAAGAGCATTAGGACCACCATGGTATAGATCATGGTGAGAAGGAGGAGAATGCCTACTGTACTAATCAAACTTAGTGGATATAAAATCAGCGGGTTTTCACTCATTATGAGGAAAACAATGATCAATCCGCCCAAAAGTAGTCCTGCGAATTGTTTCCAATTCTCAATACCTGCTTTCTTGCTATATCTCTGCCAAACAGATTGATTAAACGCAGGGGTGATCAACACTGCCAAAACTAAACCCATGCCCGTGCCAGTAATCAAGCGAATTGTATTCGTGGTGGTATATAGCAAGCCTTTACCATCGCGGATCAACTGAATTAGGGAATTGCTGCCATCAAACGCAAAGGCAAAAAACAAAATCCCCAGGAAGAACAAGATGCTTTTGGGAGGGTATTCAGTCCTTCTTCGTCCGAGTAATAATTGGAAAAGGATACCAAAAACTGCCGCTAAGTACATCCCCGTACATCTGGCGCAAAGTGGGATCTGTCTATCACCCAAATGAAAAGAGCGCAGATCAATCCGATGGCAGACCGCATAACCAACAGCATCTGCCTTGCTTAATAAGCCAGGAGGTGTGTTTGAAAGCCAGGCAAATAACAGGATGCCAAGCGCAATGAATATCATGCTTTTTGTTATTCTGTTTTTATTTGAATCCGTGGGTAGATTTTGGTCTGCCTCTTTCATTTACGCCTCAATTCGATTGTAACATTTTTCAATTTTATGAAAAAAAGACGAGGAAAATACCCTCGTCTTTATAATGCCTGAAAATCACCAAACTAACTATGTCGTATCCATCGTTCAAGCTGGAAGATCATCTGATGGCCTAATCCGATCTCATTGACCAGATTTTTTCTCATGAAGTCCAATAACATTAATGCTGTGATGTTTCGCATTCCCCAACCTGTATCAATCTGAGTTGAATCTTGGAAATAAAAACGGGAATCGAAATTATTGGCAAGGTTTAAACTAAATGTGAGGTGAAAGCGGTCTGCGTCCAAACCCTGTTTAGGAATATCCTGTACAGATGCCCAAAAATTCCATAGGGGTAATTCATATCGGCGAGCAATTTCAACGATCGCACGGTTGATGCTGTGATCTCCTTCCAGGTTATTGGCTTTGGTTGATAATATGGGAATGACCCCTTGAGATAGGGTATAGAGCACGACTTTCTCTAAATTATTTACATAGCCGACTAAATCCCCTTTCCAGTTTTCTTCTAAGCTGATGAAGGTAAATACCGATTTTTTTAATCGCAATTCACAAGCCAGGGGGCCTTCATCTGATTTACAAAATTCAGGGTTTGCCCAAAGTGGAGAAAATACTGCGGCAACATTTTGGCCTCCCTTTGCTGCCACTCCGCCCTTATAAGACCCTTTATAATAATCGATCGTTTCTTGTAAATACGCATATTCATCCCCAAGGGTATATCTTGAAGAGGATAAGGAATCATCAAAATTCCCTAAAAAATAGGAGGGAATGGTTTGGCAATCCCCCACCACTGAAAATAAACGCGCGTCGCGCCCCATTTCTTGGCCAAGGGCAAACAAGCGCAGCATCCGTTGACTGAGTTTTTCGGGGACGATGGGAAGGGACATCCACTCATCTTCTGATAAGGGATCAATGTTTAGCGGTTGTTGAATTTGGAGAAATTCTTCCTCTAGGGATAGCGGCAGATCTGTAGGTGCGTCAGTGGGTGAAAATTCGGATTCCGTTGATTTGGGGGCGTCGGTTTCAGATGAAGTTTTAGGAACATCTGAAGCTTTTGGGGGAAGGGTAGAACTATTTTCGGCATTAGTGTTTTGAGATTTGCTTACGCAGGAACTGAGCAACAAAGCACTTCCGAAACCAAATAATTTCAGAAGTTCTCTTCTATTTATTGGTTCATTATTGTTTTTATTAATCATATACCAGTTCTCTATCCTATTTTAAGATTTTGCTATAGTACTCGTTCTATTGAATTTGGGCAAGGTGAAAAGGAGCTTAGGGGTCAACTGTTTACAATCCAGCGTTCCAACATGAAAACCATCTGATGCCCGAGGCCTATTTCGTTGATAAGAGATTTGCGCATGAAATCAAGGATCATTAATCCAGTGAGATTTCGCAATGCCCAGCCGTTATCAAAATTTTGAGGGTCACTAAAATCATAATAAGTTTTAAGGTTTAGAGAGAGATGTTCAAGGTCTTCTTCTAGGCCACCTCTTGGCACATCCTGCACAGAAGCCCAAAAGTTCCAAAGTGGGATTTCATAGCGTCGGGCAACTTCGACAACTGCATGGTTAATAAAGTGCTCCCCTTCTAGGTTATGGGCTTTCGTACCCAAAATCGGGATAATTCCTTCTCCGATTGTATAGTTGATGATTGTTTCTAAGTAAGTGGTGTATTCCTCTTTTGTCCCCCACCAATTCTTTTCCAAACTAATAAATGCAAATGCGGGATTCTTAATCCGTAATTCACAGGCCAGTGGTCCTTCGCTTGGCTCACAACGCTCCGGATCAGCCCAAAAAGCCGAGAGTACCGAGGTTACATTTTGCCCATTTCTTGCGCCAACGCCAGTGTTGAACGAGCCTTTATAGTAATCGATCGTTTCTTGCAAATATTGGTACTGTTTACCTAAATTGTATCGAGGGTTGGGAGGGGGATCATCAAAGTTCTTTAGAAAAAACACCGGACTGCTGTGGCAATCACCCACGACGGCAAATTGACGTGGATCCCTTCCCATCTTTTTACCCATTTTAAATAACTTTAGCATGCGGTCACTTATTCCGGCGGGAATGATCGGTAGAGATGTCCAAGCGTCCTCTGACAATGGGTCGATATCTATTGGTGTTTGAATGATTGCTAATTCTTCCTCTAAGGTTAATGGCACTTCTGAAGGTGGTTCAGTGGGAGAAAGAGTGTCAGTTTCAAGGGACTGACTTTGATCACTAGAACCTTGATCTGTTGAGTTATTTTTATTTGAGGAAGGTTCAATATTTGTAGGTTTTGAAAGCTCGGAGGAAAGCCCAATTGATTCAGAATCATTGAGATTGGTGGCACAAACGCTGAGTACCAGCGCGCCCCCAAAGCCCAATATTTTTAGCATCTCTCTTCGATTTATTGGGGCATTTTGTGGCTGGATTGGTCTACTCCCATTCCCATTGATTTAGTTCTTCTTTTACCTTGTAATCTGTGAGGTCTAGATGCAGTGGTGTAACTGAAACATACCCATCAGATAATGCCCCCGAGTCGCTTCCTTGATTGGGTTCACTGCTGGGCCATTCTCCCCCAATCCAATAATAGGCTTTTCCACGCGGGTCTGCGCGCTCGATTAATTCATCGCGGTAGATGCGCTGGCCCTGTCGGGTGATTTGAATGCCCTTGATCTCACTAATAGGCAGATAGGGTACATTGACACTCAAAATTAAGTTTGTCGGCGTTTCCCGATCAATTACTTGTTTGGCAACCACACGGGCAAAGTGGGCTGCTGATTCATAATTTAAGGAACATGGATGATCGCCAGGTGAATCTAAGGAAACGGCAATGCCGGGAATTTGATCGATCGCTGCTTCCATCGCGGCGGTTACCGTGCCCGAATACGTCACATCATGACCTATATTGGCATTGGGATTAATCCCTGAGACGACCAGATCGATCTTTTCGGGCACGAGCCCTAATAATGCCATTGCAACACAATCAGAAGGTGCGCCATCTGGTGCCAAAGCTGGGCTGCCATCTGCAAGAGTTACTTGTTTGACCCTTAAAGGCCGATGCATGGTTTTTACATGCCCGGAGGCAGACCAGTTCTTATCTGGTGCAACAACGGTCACTTTACCCAACTTTCTCATTTCAGTGGCCAATGCAAGCAAGCCCGGGGCAGTTACCCCATCATCATTAGTCACGAGTATATGCATTTATATAATCCTCATATGATTAATCTTGATTTGATGGAGTATTATAACTTAGTGAGTCCGAATTGAAAAACACCCATATCTAAAATTAGAAAAGGCCAAATAGCAATATGTATGAAAAAGATTATCTTAAACGCATCATCCAGCAGGCTGCTCATTTGGCTGGCACGAAGATCGCTCAAATATTAGGTCTAATAGAAGAAAAAGAATATCTTAACGCTATTGAGCAGCTCGACGGCGCATTCATGTCATTTTATGGGATGGACTCCTCCATGCTAAAAATCCTCTCGGCGGACACGGTCATTGATACCCTGACCAGTGAGAACGAAGAGCCAGACCCCGCCCGCTTGCTTGTGCTTGCTGAACTGTTGAAATTGGAAGGTGATGCGTATCTCGGGGAGGACAATCAAGCCGAAGCATCGCGTAGCTTCCACGCTTCGCTTGACCTATATTTGTCTGTTGCCGAAAGAACCGGAATCACAGAAAACCGATTAGAAAATAGTCATGTGGCAGAATTGGCTACCTTTTTGAAAAAGAGTAGCTTTCCAAACGCCCTACAATTACGGTTGATGAAATATTATCAATCAGATCTGCAATATGGCAAAGCCGAAGACGAGTTACACGAGATGCTAGACCAGGATGATGTTTCTGAGGAAGTGATCCGAGAAGGGAAATCCTTTTACGAAGATTTGCTTAAATTAGGAGATGAGGAACTGGAGAAAGGGGAAATTTATCGAGCTGAACTTTTAGAGGGCCTGGAAGAGATACGGGGTATTGAGCTGGGGGAATAGTATTTAAACCTTAGAGTTGCAGGATGGGTATAATAGGGCAAGGCGCAAGGGAAATGTTTTTCTTCTGCTTTTACTTTAAACCATAAGTGATCATGATATAAATCTTTTTATTCAAGAGAGGTTGGTTTTATGAATAAAAAAACAGCAAACATATTAAAAATTACCGTTCTATCTCTTCCGGTATTCCTAATTTTTCTGCCCTTATTTTTCTCATTGAAATTCTATATTTTCCGGATTGAGATTGCAATTCTAATGCTGGCATATATTTTTTTCATGGTGGGATACTACAGGAAAAAACCACTTCAATTATTTTCAAACAACAAAAATTATCAGAAGCAAAAAGAGTTTTTATTCATCACAATTCTTTCCTCAACTGCCATTACTATCTGGTTTTACATTGAAGGTTTTTTTGGAAATGAAATAATTCGATGGTTTAATTCATCTGTATCCATGCTGGTTTTTCAAAAATCACTTATTCAGCCAGAAAATCTTTTAGCGGGTCAAATTGGGTTTTTTACAATGGTTTTTTTGTTTTCTATACCTTTAGGCATCCTAAATTTTATTATTTATAAGGTAGGGAAAAAAGAAAATAAAAACATATTTTTGAAGTATAAAAAAACCGTTGTTTTTATCTCATTGCTAAGCATACTGACTTGTGTTTTTTCCTCTGAACTTTTCCAAAACAATGCCGGGCGCGGCTCAAATATGTTTTGGGGGGGCACTGAGGATTATATTAACTTCAGAATTCGAAATGGTTTGTCCTTTATGGAGGACCTCAAAGAATTTGGCGGTTTTAATCATGGTTTTTTCATGGAAGAACCATTTAAAGTGTACCTGTCTCACACTGGATTTTGGGGCTCTGCATTAAAATTTATTCAGAGTATATTTAATGTTGATCCTGAGGCATTTTTAATTGGTGCAAGAATTACATTTTCCTTGATATATTCAACGATAATTCTTGGGTTTGGATATAAGCTATCAAAAAAATTTGGAATTATTACTGGTGGACTATTTATCATTCCCCAAATTTTCACATATTGGATCCTTGGGCCATCAAAACACCTTTTGTGGGTTTACCCATTATTTTTTGTCCCATTTTTTCATTCATTATTTAGATACCCAAAAGTTGTGGTAAACGAGATAACAACAAAAAGATTTTTTATTGAACAAACACTAGTTTTTTCTCTTGTTTTCCTGAGGGGATATGAATATCTTTCTAATGTGATTCTGTTTGCAATCGTCCCCATTTTATACGTTGAATTAAAAAACAGGGCTGGGTTAAAACAGATTTTCAAGAAATTGACGCCAACAGGAATAGCTGGAGGATTGGCCCTAATAAGTGTTCTCGGGTTTCATTTAATTCAGTTGGTTCAATATTTAGGTGGTCTTTCGGACGCCCTGCTGTATTTCAATGAAAAAGCGACACACAGATTGGGATTTAATTCATCTGTTTCTTACTGGAAAGTTTTTTTGGAGTGGCTTGATGTCAGGTTTTTGTATTTTCCTGAAACAGGAATAAATAATATAAATACTTTTGAAAACAGCATCAATGGAATTTCTATTGGAGAAATTCACTTGTTTTTCTTTTTCGTGTTATTAATTGCAGTCTTAATGAAAAAGACGTCGAAAAACATGAAGAACATAAGCTTATTGGAAAACATTAATATTGTGTTTTATGTAGGAGTTTCCACCATTTTTTCTGTCTTTGCCAGTTGGACTTGGTTTATTAATAAAGGACATATGCTGCCACACGCCCATATGAATGGCATAATGTATATTGTCCCATTTGGATTTTGCCTATTCATATTTTTTAGTATATTTCTTCAAACGTTTTTGGATTATTTAGATTATTATTCAGTAGATGAAATTGGACAAGGCTAAAGCTATGAAAGCGATTATTCAAATTCCATGTTTAAATGAGGAAGAAAACCTTCCGGCTACATTAAAAGAACTTCCCCGAAAGCTAACTGGAATAGATGAAGTTAAATGGTTGGTTGTAGATGATGGTTCCCGAGATGATACTGTAAAAATTGCCATAGAAAATGGTGTTGACTATATTATCTCTCATCCCAACAATAAAGGACTAGCCCAATCTTTCATTACCGGGTTGGAGGCATGTCTGTATTTTGGTGCGGATATCATAATAAATACGGACGCGGATAATCAATATTTTGCTGGGGACATTCAAAAGCTAGTGGATCCAATCATAAAAAAAGAAGCAGACTATGTGATAGGTGCGCGTCCAATAGCAGAAACCACACACTTTTCTCCATTAAAAAAAGTTCTTCAAAGTATTGGCAGTCGGATAGTGCGTTTTGTGAGTAAAACGAATGTCACTGATGCTCCTAGCGGCTTTCGGGCGATATCAAGAAAAGCGGCAATGCGCTTGCAGGTATTTAATAATTATACATATACGCTTGAGACGATCATCCAGGCGGGAAGAGCGAATATAAAAGTCGTATCCGTTCCAATTCGTACGAACCCGCAATTAAGAGAATCAAGGTTGATTTCTTCAATCCCGAACTATATATTTAGATCAGCACAGACAATAATAAGAAGTTTGCTTGCTTACGACCCATTTAAGTTTTTTGTGATTCCGAGCATGGGTTTTATTATTAGTGCACTTGGAATTGGGTTCCGTTTTTTGTATTTTTATTTTATTGGGAACGGAGACGGACATATCCAATCCCTTATATTTGGCACGATTTTATTCGTTTTGGGCGGATTGCTGTTTGTAACCGGATTATTATCTGACCTTATTTCTGTAAACCGAAAATTATTAGAAAGAACTGATTATAAAATCCGAACGATCTACTATGAGAATAATGGACATACCCCAAAGTCAGATCTATTTTTACAATATGGGGAAATTGTCTACATCCGGCAAGAAACTGCTAACTAAATTTATACATAGCGTTATTTAGGATTATTGAATTAAATGGAAATATTTGAAAAATACCAACTTGATTTTTGGACGTTATTGGGACTAACTGGGCAGGGATTCTTCTTTCTTAGGATGATCATCCAATGGTGGCAGTCAGAAAAAGAAAAAAGAACAGTGGTCCCCCTAAGTTTTTGGTGGTTGGGACTAGTTGGGGCAGCAATACTTTTTATATACGCAATAGCCAGAAAGGATATAGTGTTTATCCTTACGGCAATTATTCAATCCTTTTTATATTCAAGAAATCTTGTAATCGCGATTAGATCACAGAGTTGATCCTCAGGGGGTCAGAGTGACAAATAATTTTGTAAGTGGTAATTACGAAGACAAATACAACACGAACAATAAGCTCTATCAATTATTGATGGGGAAATTCCTTAAGGATTTAGAGGGTAGCTTAGACTACATCAACGAGAATAATGAAAAGATTGAAATTTGCGAAGTTGGGTGTGGAGATGGCGAAATATTAAAAGTGCTGAAGAATAAATTTTTAGATTCCGATCTTTTTGCATGTGATCTGTCAGCTGAAGAAATCGAAAAAGCACAAGAAAAATGTACTGATTTCGAGGTTGAATTTTCTGTTCAGAATGCTGAAGACCTGAATAAATATTCAAATGAGCAATTTGATTTGGTTGTATGCGTTGAGGTTTTAGAGCATTTATCGGATCCGAATTATGGCCTAAGGGAATTAAAAAGAATTTCCGCAAAATATTTATTGGTTTCAGTACCCAACGAGCCAATATGGCGAATTCTAAATATGTTGAGGGGAAAATATCTAAAAAATTATGGCAATACACCAGGTCACCTCAATCATTGGAGTTTGGCTAATTTTAAAAAATTTCTATCATTAAATACTGAATACGAAATTGTACGTAGTAAAAATCCGTTCCCTTGGCAAATGACACTTTTAAAAAGAGTTTAATTAAGCTAAATAAATTGATGGCCCCAACAATTTTTTCATTTTTTCATTTTATTCACAAATCGCCAAGCCAAGGGCAACGCAGCCCCAGCAAGAATCGCTTTGATCAGATCGCCTAGCAAAAAGGGCATCATTCCCGCTTGGATGGCTTGGGGAATTCCGACAAAGGCGGAAAGCCAAAGTACACCAAATAGATAGATCACCGCACTCCCCAAAAGAAATGAAAGGAAGGCGGTGACTAAATTGCGATCCATGCCTCGTTGAGCGAGGTTACCTACGACCCAAGCTGCGGCAATAAAGCCAAATAAATATCCCCCGGTAGGTCCGGCGATCACAGCCCACCCGCCGCGCCCACCCGCAAAAAATGGAAGTCCTACCCCTCCCTCAAAGAGATACAGCAATAAGGAAAGGGCTCCCCTCTTGGGGCCTAATACCATCCCGATCAATAAAACCGCAAAAGTTTGTCCGGTGATTGGGACAGGGGAAAATGGCAAAGGAATTGCTATTTGGGCCATCAAAGCCACCAACAGGCTTCCAGCCGTTACCAATACGGCATCTGTCATGAAAGCATATTTTTGTTTCCAGGGGTGGCTGATCTTCTGTGCTAAGACTTCGTACATGGGTGAGCTCCTTTGGGTCAAAAACTATACTAGCAATAACCCCCCAAAAGGGAAAAGACACGATTCAATTCAAGAGATCAGAAATAAAAAAGTCTCCTGCACATATGCGGGAGACTTTTTCTTTAGGTATAGTAGTTTTACAGGCGATCTCTAAGCACAGTGTGCAATATGCCGCCATTTCGGTAATATTCCACGTCGATCTCTGTATCCAAACGTGAGTCTACAGAAAATACTACCTGGCTGCCATCTGCCTTGGTCGCTGTAACAGTGAGCTCACTTTGAGGAGGCATGTCATTGCTCATCCCAGAAATGTCAAAACTTTCGTTGCCATCCAAACCTAAGCTTGAAGCACTATCGCCATCTTTGAACTGTAACGGCAAAACACCCATGCCCACCAAGTTAGAGCGGTGAATGCGTTCGTAAGATTCTGCGATGACGGCTTTGACCCCTAAGAGCAGAGTGCCTTTTGCTGCCCAGTCTCGGCTCGAGCCGGTGCCGTACATCTTGCCCGCCAAAACGACCAAAGGGGTACCGTCTTTTTTATATTTTTGTGCAGCATCAAAGATCGACAATTGTTCACTAGTGGGATGATATTTAGTAAACCCGCCCTCCACGCCAGGGACCAATTGATTCTTCAACCGGATATTTGCGAAAGTTCCGCGAGTCATTACGCGGTCATTTCCACGGCGAGAACCAAATGAGTTGAATTGATTGACAGCCACATCGTGTTCTTGCAAGTATTGCCCTGCCGGACCATTCGCGGGAATCGCACCTGCGGGAGAAATATGATCGGTAGTAATAGAATCGTTCAATAAGGCCATTACTTTCGCACCCTTAATTGGAGCAATATTGGGCACATCCGCGGACAGTTCTGTGAAGAACGGAGGTTCCTGAATATAGGTGGAGTCTTCTTTCCAATCATATACATCGCTATCTCCGCCCTGAATATTATTCCAGGTCTCATTTATCGTGAAAACATTACTATATTGTTTTTTAAACATTTCGGGCTGAACAGCTGACAGTACTGTTTTCTTTACTTCTTCCGAGGAAGGCCAGATATCGCTGAGATAAACCGGATTGCCTGCATCATCTTCGCCGAGTGGTTCAGTGGTCAGATCAATATCCACCGTGCCTGCTAATGCAAAGGCCACTACCAAGGGTGGGGAGGCTAAATAATTGGCTAATGAATAGGCATGGATTCGCCCCTCAAAGTTACGATTCCCGGAAAGCACCGAAGCGGCGACCAGATCTTTGCTGGTGACTGCCTTGACCACTGCGCCTGGAAGCGGACCAGAATTGCCGATACAAGTGGTACAGCCATAGCCCACCACATTGAATCCCAGCTCTGCTAGAGGTGCATCTAAACCTGCCGCCACCAAATAATCTGTGACCACACGTGAACCGGGAGCCAAGCTGGTCTTTACATAGGGTTTAACTTTCAAACCTTTTTCTATTGCTTTCTTAGCCACTAACCCCGCACTCACCATTACAAAAGGATTAGAGGTATTTGTACAAGAAGTAATCGCGGCGATGACCAATGAGCCATGGCTCATTTTTGTACTACTGCCATTGGTGCCAAACTCTACTTCTTTATCAAGGTCTTCTTCTTTTAACTCGAATCCACGTTCACTTTTCGGCATCACCAAAGATTTCTGGAAGGAGGTCTTCATTTCTTCTAAGGAAATACGTTCGTGGGGGAGCTTGGGTCCCGCTAAACTTGGATTGACTGTGCTGATATCCAACTCCAAAACGCTTGTAAATTCAGGGTCGGGCATTTCGTCTGAGTGGAATAAGCCTTGGGCTTTGTAATAGGCTTCAACCAATTCAACTTCTTCATCCGTTCGCCCTGACAAACGCAAATAACTCAAGGTTTCGTCATCCACTGGGAAAAATGTGATTGTGGCACCATTTTCAGGAGACATATTAGCGATCATTGCTCGATCTGCAAGGCTGAGATTCTTTAAGCCAGGGCCGAAAAATTCCACAAAATTACCGACCACGCCATGTGCTCTCAACATCTGAACGATGACCAAGGTCAGATCTGTGGGGGTTACCCCATCCTTGATCTCGCCAGACAGTTTGAATCCAACGACATCAGGGGTCAACATATCTAATGACTGGCCTAAGATCGCAGCTTCTGCTTCGATGCCGCCCACACCCCATCCGACAACACCTAATCCATTGATCATCGTTGTATGGGAGTCTGTGCCAACCAAAGTGTCCGGGAACGCGACGGTCTCACCACCTACCTTGCGGGTGAGCACACCTTTTGCCAAATACTCTAAATTAACCTGATGCACAATGCCCGTGGCAGGGGGAACGACACGGAATTTATCGAAGGCTTTTTGCCCCCAATGTAAGAACTCATATCGTTCTTTGTTGCGGGCAAATTCGAGCTCAGCGTTTCGATCTAGGGCATCCTCGCTAGCAAAGAAATCCACCTGCACTGAATGGTCGATCACCAGATCGACTGGAATGACGGGGTTGATCTTTTTGGGGTCACCGCCCAAGCGGGCCATTGCGGATCGCATGGCCGCCAGGTCAACCACCGCGGGAACGCCAGTGAAGTCTTGCATAATCACTCGCCCAGGTTTGAAAGGCATTGCAGGTCGATCGGCTACTTTTGGCGTCCAACCGGCAAGCGTAATCACATCATTGCTTGTGACATCTTTTTCGTTGATCTGGCGTAAAGCCGCTTCAAGTAACACTCGAATCGAGATCGGCAATTTGGATAATTTTGCATGCCCTTCTTTTTCCAGGGCATCCAATCGATAATAGACATATTGTCCATGGCTTGTATCTAAAATATCTTTTGCATTAAAGAAATCTTTTGTCATACCTATCTCCTAAAGGAGGGATTAACATGTAAAATGTTTGAATTTTGAGCGATGGCTATTATAACAGGTGACCGAAAATTTATTGAAATTTGATGAAAAATAATCTCCCCCTCCTGCCTGACTGAATGGCAGGTCTTACCGTTTTGGTAATCCGCGTGCTCCCGAATATTGAATTTTTAGAGCCGCCGTTTCATTCCCGCGTTTTGAAGCCTCAGCAACGTCCGCCCCTGTAATTTGGGCAGCAATGAAACCGGCATTAAAGGCATCTCCCGCGCCCAGCGTATCTACAACCTTTACTTGCAATGCAGGAGAATGGAATAGGCCATCGGGGGTACAAATCAACGCCCCCTCGCTCCCCTGGCGGGCTATGATCACTCGTTTATTCTCACAAAGCCCCTTCACCGCTGATTCCAAACTTCTTTTCTTTGATAGAGGCAGAATTTCTTCTTCAGCATTACCAAAAACCACATCAGAAAGGCCGATTGCTCGTTCAAAGATTTCTTGCGTTTCCGGGTTCAACCCCCATGATTCGGTTCGGAGATTGAGGTCAAGGGAAACTTCCCAACCTAATTTCCTTGCTTCTACCATCGCAGCTAGTACGGTTTCACGGACCGGTTTCCCCCGCAAGCAAATTCCGGTCGTATGCAGCCATTTTGCTGACGGCCATGAAGAAAGATCAATTTCGTTTAGCGTGAAATGGTTATGGGCGCCGCCAGTCGGTGGCCAGACATAAATGAGTCGTTCTCCGTTTGGTTCTATTAAGGCCATCACCATTACTGTAAAAGCATCCTCAACCATTTGAAGACCGCTAATTTCTATCCCTTCTCGTTTAAAATCTTCTTCCACCCAATGCCCATAATTATCCGCACCAACAGATCCCATGAAAGAAACGGGTACTCCTAATCGTGCCAAGGAGACGGCAACATTGGCAGCAGTGCCACCACCGTGTAATTCAGGGGGGGCATATTTATGATCAGTTATTATGGGTTGATTGCGATCGGGGAGACGAACAAGTATATCCACATTTGAGTCTCCCAAAACAACAACTTTGGTTTCGTTTTTATTCATAAATCTTAATTGCGGCTATGTGAGCCTCTTCGACAAACTTTTGGATGCGGCCGATGTCTTTTTTAAATCCACCTCCAGCCAAGGGGTGATTGGTATGGGTTAGAGAATCAACCCCCCAGGGTTGCACCACCCTGATCGATTCCCCCACGTTTTCGGGGGAAAGCCCCCCAGCCAAGATCACCGGGATATTTAATTGCCGCACGATTTCCCGGCTGACAGTCCAATCATGGGTTTCTCCCGAAGCGCCAATACCATCAATGTCGGCCGCCTGCGTATCTAAAATAATATATTCCGCCACTTCTTGATAGGCCAATGCCAGGTCAATCGCCTTCGGCCCTGCCACCGAGATAGCCTGCATGATTGGCAATCCGGGGAGATTTGCCCTCAATTTGGCAACTTCGTTTGGAGGTAAAGCTCCTTCTAAAGCACATAAATGGAGGATACCTGGGTGCACGGCTTTTGCCATTTCCTCGATTATTTCTAGATCAGTATCTACCGTTAACGCAACTGAAACCGCCTTATCCCCCACGGTATCCACAATTTTTCTCGCCGTCTGGAAATCAACCTCTCCCGGTAGGCCGTAAGATCCTGGGGTGATGCCTATATGGTCAACCCCTGAGGCAATTACTTCCAAGGCCTCCTCTGGCGTTTGCATCGTATAGATCTGTATTTTCATTGAATTTCCCTTAATTATTTTTTGATGAGTATTATATCAATTGGGTAGCTCTACTATTAACCCTAATGGCTATCCAGCCTATTATTTCCCCGCTTTTATTTGTGGTTTTCCAATCCCGCTGCACTTTCTACCAATTCTTTGAAATGAGCCAGAAATTGTGCGGCCGGCACTCCATCGACAATATCATGGTCCACTGCGATAGTGAGATCCAAGACTTCTCGGGAAACAATTTGTCCATCTACTACAACGGCTTTTTGGCTGATTCCCCCCAGGGCAACACTTAGCGTATGGTTAGGTTGGTTGATTCCCCAGCCGCTTAAACCCGAAGCTACCATGCCAACTGCAGATAAGGAAACCGTGCCCGATATTTCCTTCCGCCGTTCAGGGTTATTGAGAATTGATTTGTAGAAGAGCCGACGAATAAACCAAGGGAAATGGAGAAAGTATTTCATAAATTTCCAGTAACCCATGCTTCGGCTACTTTCTCGGTTGGATTGAACCTGTCGGATTTCATCGTGTAAACTTTTTACATCCCTTTGGTTTGCGCTCCGGAGAATATGCGCCAATGGATAACGTTTATTTTCTAATTCAATTTCTATGATCGTCGTCACATCCACGTCATCAAAAACGACGACCTTTCTTTGCCCTTTTCGATACCCTTGCAAATTTTTGTTTTGGTCAATCGCTTTTGCCATGCAATAGAGAATAAAGGCGGTGAAGGAAAGTTTTTCTCCGCTTTGCTCTTCATATTTTTGAATGAGGATTCGAGCCTTAGATACATCAAACTCGCTGATCCCATGAATCAGGTTTTTTTCTTTTGCCAGCCGATTGAAATCGGAGATCGCCTGTCGTGATATTGGAAAGGGTCGAATGGTTTGTTTTGGTTTCATACTGCTTTTTCAGAATACCAATAACGGTATTGTTTATTAAATCCGGCATTTTTATATAAGGCTAATGCGGGTTGATTGTTTTCCATTACTTGTAAGTATATGTGCTCCACCGAATGATTCCCACCCCATTTTGCTAGGGCATGAAGAATCTCCGTGGCGGCCCCCTGCCTTCGATAGGATTCGGGCGTCACCATACAGTAGATACCGAGATGTTTTCCCTCAATCACCCCCAATCCAATTGCAGAGATCTGGGCATCATCTTTGAGCATAAAAAAGCCTGCCAAACCAGGGATTTTTTCCAGGATATTTTTTCTTACTTCTGCGCTAAGCGCCCCATATTGGCTGGTTTCAAAATACACATCCAGCCATTTGGGAATTGGTCTTGTTTCCATAATCGCTGTAAACACCGTTTTTCTTTTTGTGTTTTTAAGGACTACATCAGTTTTTGCAGATTGAACTTGGGTGAAAAAGGCATCTCGGTATCCCCTCTTTTTTAGATTTTCGTATAGACCTGCGGGGAGAGCCGCCTGAGTCATTTGAAATATCGCAGGTTGTCCCTTTTTCGAATAAAAGGCTTCAACTGCATCAATTTTCTTATCCAACTCAACCTGCCCATGATCGCGTTGGGGGAACACAGAATTTCCGCGCCTTGTAATGCCCCTTGAAAATCGCAAAAGCCAGCCTTCTAAACCTTGTGAGCTTTCTGCTTGCCAGGCATTCGCCGCCAGAGATTCGATTAATTGGATGTTTTTATTTTCCATACCTTATTGTAATAAGGTTTTGATTTAAATCCAAAAAATTATCTAGATATATATATGGACGAAAGTTTCTAAAAGGGGTAAATTTTTGATAAAGCAGGAGGATTTTAGTATGATTAGCGGCAATCCAGGAGTACTAATATCTCGTCACTATCTTCATTAAAAGCACAAAAATCTAAAATGCTTCCATCGAAATATTGATTCCAATCGTCGCTGACCAGTAGGACATAGTCAAATTCATTATTGCTCGCTATATCCATTAGTTCTTCGGGGGTAGGATTAAAAATAAAATTTTCCCGATCGGCCTGAACATTGAAGACCAGGTTAAAAACTGCAACGACAGTATCCACATTCTCAGATAAATAGAAATTCGTTTTGGGTACATTCGGCGAAATATAAAAACTCATCTCCGGACTGAATTCGATTTGATCCTCAAATTCCATGAACGGATAAAAGCGAGGTTGAACAGTGTATATTTCCTCTGGAATTGCAAGTGCTTGATAATTCTTCTTTATCGGTTGTATTAAAAAACCAATAATTAAAAATATTGGAATAAATACAAAATAGGACTTATATTTATCAACCAATAGGATTAATAACAAAAGCAAGGTGAAAATGATCGGCCGAAACAAGCTGTTTATTAATTGAGGGTGATCCAAATCATTAATGTTGGAGAAGATTTCCGTTCCTAGCCAAACATACCTTAAAAACATGCTTCCTAAAATGAGGGTGGACCAAAAAATTATTTGATCTTTCTTTGAAACGGGCATTTTAAATTCTATAAATTGGGGAGCAGCAATTGAAAATATTGCTAACACGGGAAATAAGAAACGCAGCAAAAAGAGATCATAGTTTGCTGTTAGTTGGAAAGCGGTAATGCTGAGAATAGTAAAAATAGGAATTGACCAAAACAACCGATTTGCTAAAGGCCAAGCATGCTTTTTTTGTTTTACCAGGCTGATTAAATAGAATGCTAAAAGATGGGGGGCAGCTTGGAAAAGCACATTGTTATACCAGTTTCCAGGTTCAGTGAGATTTGGATTTGCATTGATAAAAAAACCGGTGGGGGTTGAAAGATTAGCTGGCCGTAATCCAAAAAGAGGATCCTTAAGCAAAAGACCATCCAATACAATAAATAATAATCCGCCAATTAATCCACCAATAAGGACTTGCAGCCCATTTTTTTTCAAACTTTCGACATTAAATGTATTATTTTCATCAAACATCAAACCAAAAAGCAAAATGGCAGAAACCCAAGCGGTTTCTTTAGTCTTAAAGGCTATAAAGAATAAAAACCCTAAAAGGATCAGCAGCCATTTGACTGTATGCCCCCTTCTCAAAGAGCTCAAATACACCAGCGAGATTGTCAAAACGATCAACATGCTTGTGTAATCTACAAGGGGAACACCAAGGGTGTTTGAAAAAACATTGATGGAAAGGAAAAATCCAACGGCCAGTATGCCATGGAGAAATTTGCTGCGAGGGGTTAGAAGGCGGGCATTAAGGTAAACCAACAAGGTTGTTGCAGTGAACATAAACACCCAATAATTTTTTCCAACTTCGAAAGGATCGTTGGAGAAAAGAAAGAAAATTTTGAGGAAATATACATGGGCATATCGATTTACCCAGAGTAAAAAATCTCCAAGGTTATGAAATGCCGCTTCGAGGTACCAGATCACATCAGAGTGATAGGTTCGCGGAATAATGTATTTTTGTAATAAAGAATAAAAAAGAAGGGTGAAGAGACTTACAAAAAAAATCTCCACCCAGGGGTACAGTTTAAATTTACTCATGAACTATATTATAGAGGAGAACACAGAATATATACAATAACCCCTGTCGTTCAGGGTAATTAAGGAAAAAAAGGCCTTGCTATATAGCAAAGCCCTTTCTGAAAAGTCCGAAATGCTTACAATAAATTTATGACACCGACAACTAAGGCAATCACACCTAAAACTGTGCGTAAGGGAGCCAGGGAGCCCGCCGCTTTCGCCAGTGATGGGATCATGCTTACAGCCAATATAATTCCAGCCAGGATCAAGGTGACATTGACAAGGGTAAGGCCGCCGAGTACACTCACAATGCCAAGTACAAGTGCTACCAAACCAACAATACCTTCAATTGGTTTTAAAGCTGAAGCTATTTTTGGGAAATAGTTTGAAAGAAGCAACAGACCACAAAGAATAGCAATAATTGCATAAAGCATAAGAATATCCTCCTAGGGATAAATAGTTTTAATTAATAACCCATCGTGGCAGGAAGAGGTACGATAAAAATTGAAAATTTAGTTTTATAGTGAAGAAATTAATCGTTTAACAATTTATATGCCACTTCTGCGCGTACGGCCTTGCAGCGCTCACAATAAAAATTCTCACATAATAATGCTAGAGGATCTTCTTCTACCAATTTTCTAGTTATTTTAATTAGCCCTCGCAAAGGAATTGCCTTGATCAAAGCTTTTCCCACATGTTTTTTTCGAACGATGGGCTGAATATGATCTTCGATCGCATCAAATCCGTCTGAGCATGAAGGGAAACCCGGGCACTCTACGATAAGATCAGGCACTAATGCCCAACGCATAAAAGTTTTTCTTCCAGCAAGCCGTTCTCCAAGGTGAATACTTGTGTTAGCTTTTTGACCCACCCCCAAGAGCAAAACCCATGCGTCCAGATCCGCTAATTTTGCGATGGGTGCTAGGGGATGTTTTAACGTTTGTTGATCGAGGATTTCTTTTGCATTGATTCCGGCAAAGGACAATATTGGGTGAAATGATCGAGTAGCTTTGGCTTGCTTTCGCAGCAATTCCGGTACAGCCCCCATGAGTTTGTCAGCGGGCATATCTGCATGAAAAAATTCCGTCATTTTGTTCAGATCGACAAGGCTGCCATATTTGCTGGCATTATTCAGTGGGCCAGAACTCGGCACAATCATTGTTTTATAGGTGAAGGTGGGCATGATCACCTGATCAAAATGATGATCTAAGGCTCCAACAACCGCCTCCGCTCCCCCATTCACATAGCCAAAAGAAGACAGGGAAGCATGAGCGATTACCGGTCGGCTTCCATCTAAATCTAATTGCCTAAAGGCCAGGACAAGATCTCGAAATTTTTGCATATCCTCTTTTATTGTTAAAGCAGACGATGCGTATGAATATTGTTTATTTCCCCTGCCATTTTGGGGGTCGTTTTTCGGAAAATGCGCGCATCCCCTCTTTTTGATCTTCAGTGCCAAACAATAGATAAAAGGCCTGGCGTTCGTCCTCCAACCCATCTGACAGTGAAGATTCGTAAGCTTGGTTGATCGCTTTCTTTGCGAACTGAACCGCGATCGGGGCACGTACAGCAATTTCTTGGGCCATTTTTAAGGTTTCTTCTAAATAGATCTCCACGGGTACAACCCGATTAATTAGGCCCATTTGAAGGGCTTCTTCGGCGGTTAGTCTGCGGTCATTTAAGATCATTTCCATGGCAATTGCTTTGCCCACTATTCGGGTTAATCTTTGTGTACCCCCGGCTCCTGGAATCACCCCTAGATTGATTTCAGGTTGCCCAAATTGAGCGGTTTCAGAGGCAATGATCATGTCACAGGCCATGGCAAGTTCACAGCCCCCGCCCAATGCCCATCCAGAAATCGCCGCAATGATCGGTTTCTTGACTTGCCTGATCTTAGATAAGATTGCGATGGAATCATTCTTTATCCGATCCACAACAGTCGACTCGGCCATTTCTTTGATATCCGCACCCGCAGCAAACACCTTGTCATTTCCGGTGATTACTATCGCTCCCACCCCATCTTGCTGATCAAATTTTTGCAGGGCATCCACTAATTCTGTGATCAATTCAGTGTTTAGCGCATTAAAGGCACGCGGACGATTAAGGCGAATCAGTCCAACGTTTTCTCGAGTTTCAACAAGGATAGAGGAATATTCCGTCATTTTTTACTCCTAATTCAGACCTGATTAATTATACGGCAGAATTATTTTTCTTCTTCTATTTTAATCACTTGGGCGGTTTGATCACCTAGTATTAAACGAAGTGCAGCTTGCACACTTTCTTCCATATTTGACTTATTGGGCAATAATGCATTTACATAAACTTTGTGTTCTGCTAACTCTGAAGCGGCAGCTAAAGTGAAAGATTCTATTCCCATTTTAGAGGATAAATAGGCACTTCTTTTATCCAAGCCCTCCCCACTTTCCACCAAACCAATATTTAAAATCTTTCCCCCACCCTGTTCCCGCATCATTCGTCCGACACTTTGTGTTGCCAAAAATGTAGCGGTGAGATTTACATCTAAGGTGCGATGCCAATCCCATTCGTCCATTTCAAGAATTGGCATTCTCGGTTGCACACTGGCATGGTTGATCAATACATCGATTCTTCCAAAATCCTCTAATACATCACCAAGCATCGTTTGTAACGCTAGTTTTTTACATACATCTGCATCGTATGCCTTTGCCCGCCCCCCCGCTGTGATGATTTGCTCAATTGGAGAATCCAGATTGATCGTGGTGATATCATTTGCCGCGATGATCGCACCCTGTTTTGCTAAAGCAGGCAGCATTGCTGCCCCAAAACCCTGCCCGGCACCCGTGATTAAGACCACTTTTCCTTTAAGATCATTCATATTCTTTTACCAGATCCCAATTTTCAAAGGTTATTTCATCCTCGCAAATTGGAAATGTTTCAGGGTTATTCTCATGATTAACTGCTAAATTTAAATAGGGGGAAGGGTCATAAGTATTCTTGATTTCCAATTCATTTAGAAAGGAGCCATTCCCGTCGTCTTTTACTACGGAAAAATGCAAATGAAGCCCAGTCGGGTTTGCCGGGTTTCCGGAATAATTGCCTTGATACCCTAAAAATTGCCCCGCTTCCACAAAGACCTCAGCGGTGCCAGTGGGAAAATCTTCTGACACAAAACTTTCTTCACCCTGGTCATCCGCCATATGGGTGTAATACGTCCAAATTTGTCTACCAGGTTCCAGGGGGTCATTGGGGTGGCGAATAATGACCGTTGAGATCCAATCAGCCTTGCGAGTCAAATAGCCAGGGTATGCCGCATAAACAGGTGTTGCCCCTGGCTCAGTAGCAGAAAAGATATCTAACCCGGCATGGATATGTCCGGGCCGGTAGGATTGACTCCAGAGACCAAATATTGCCCCGGTAGTAGGAAAAGCAAAGGGTGCATCCCCACAACGCATCCCGGGCAGTAACAGAATTTCGGCATAATCGTCTCGGTTTTGTTTAAATGCCGAAAAGTCTAACCATCTGCGAGATCCAGGTGAAAAAAGATATTGATAGGCAAAATATCCCACCACGCCCAATATTAATGTTGAGACCACGATGTATACCCAGATTTTGGGTGACTTCTTTGGATTGATGGGAATGGGTTTAAATGACAATTCATTTTCCTTTTGACATATTTTTGGGAGTGCTTAAATCCAGTACCACGGCGTTTGAAAACTGTAGCACATCCTTTGCCTTCATTCTGAGCATCGCATTATGGGCGCCGCCCCCGACATAGACGACTTCATGCCTTAATATTTTTTCATCCATCAGGGTTGGAATTAGCTGCCGATGACCAATCGGAGGGACGGTCCCAATCGGGTATCCACCATATTTTAATACACCGTCCGCATCCGCCATTTTCACCTTCTTCCTCCCCACTTCGAAATATTTCCCCACCAGCCGTCTATCGATCAGGTCCAAACCACAACCCAGGGCCAATACAGGCTCCTCGTTAATCATAAACAAAATTGATTTGACGATCTGATCAGGTTCAATGCCTAGGGCTTTTGCTGCAGTCTCCACCGTTGGGGTGGGGCTGTCGAGGATCAATATTTCCCCAGGAATCCCTTCCTGTTTGAGATAGGCTTCCAGATCTTTTACCCCAAGGGGTTTAAGCTTTGTCACCGGGGGGTCCTTCAATTTCCGGTTTTTTCAATGCTTCAATGTTTTTGAATTCATCCTCAAGGTGGTCAGCAAATAATAGTGTCACCTTGCCATGGGTGATGATCTGTAAAATTTTCCCTGATTCCTTTCCCTCGTCAGATGTCATCGCCAAACGCAAATCTTCTTGCGAATTAAAATAGAGTTCATGGATCATAGCGACTTCATTGTTGCCGTGTAAAGTAGTATAAATTGGGCTGTTTACTTCACGTTGAAGCCCCGGCATTTTTTCGGCAATTGCCAAAAATTGAGGCCAAGCTTGCTCAAATTGCAGCCAATCTTCTTGCGGCTCAACCAGGATAATTAGCTTAAACATACGGTTCTCCTTTGAGAATAAAATTATACCCTCTGATGAGAATCCGTAAAATAATGCAAACATTAAACTTATATTAAAGCCTCAGCGGGAACAAAATCTTTGTGGTAAGATGTTCGAAAGTGTTTATTAATTAAGCACCTGAGGAAACTATGAAAGACGAAAAAATCACAATTATTGAGGGTCCAACCCCTACATTTGAATTAGTAAACGACGTTTGGGCCAATGGGATTATTGAAGGTCCCACCTTGGCGAATGTGGCAGTTACGCGACTAAGAACTTTTAACGGACAAGCGCTCGTCGAACGCTGCTATCGAGCATGGAACAGCCGTGAACCGATCAATCTAGAATTTCGCGATTCTGCCGGTTTAACCATGGAAGTGCCGATCGTTGCAGCCCGTTCTGCGGATGGCAATGATGGCCAATTGCTTTTACTTTGGGTCCGCTTGCCTGAAGATGAAGTCGAATACGAATTTACTTTTCAGGATGAGAATGAAATTTTTGACGACGAAGATGATTTCGATGATATAGACTTTGAAGACGAAAATGAAGACGAAGATGATTTTGATGAGGACGACTTTGATCTGAGTGCATAAAAGAACATAAACTAATTAAAAGACCATCGAATATACTTTCGGTGGTCTTTTGTTTAATCACATATATTTATTACTAAACAAATTATGGGATTAGTCTTTCTCTTTGCTTCTCCGTCAGACAACCCCAAATGATTTCCAATTCCCTCTTCCCCATGCTCAAAAGCTCAACCTTATCTTGTTTTGATCGGAGGATTACCGGGTAACTAGAGTCGGGGTAATCGATGTTCTCACGTTTTTAGGCAGCAAACACTTTAGCTAAGTCAGCTGGAGAAAAGCCCCCCCGTCGTCTAAATTTGCCCACCACCCAGTGCAAATTTCGCTGTCTCTCACTTGGCAGTAGATCATATAAGGCCACTATTGGCGGCATGATCTTTTCTAAAAGTTCCCCATCTGTTTGTATTTGTTTTTCTTTTTGTTTTGCGCGACGAACTTTTTAACTTCCCCATAAATGCTTTCATCGAAATTCAATATACACTGCGAGCCCACCCAAAGCGCTTCGCCAGTCTGTTTGTGGGCGATCAGATAATGATGTCTTAACCCCTTATTTCCGCACAGTTCACAGGTCGCATTTGGCGACCCATGTTCTTTATAATTGCCAGTAAAGTGCCATTCCTGTCTGATTTGATCAAAACTTGTCTCGACATCCAAGTCTTTTGCTAATTTACTGCGAACCTTTTCTTCCCAAACATTCATTTATTTTATGTCTTTAGTGCAATTACATCCTAAAAATACCAAAGCCCTTTCCTTCCCGAGGCGCTTTAAGGACAACCGATAAAGCCAACCCCAATACTTGGCGGGTCTCCGCAGGATCGATCACTCCGTCATCCCAAAGGCGGGCAGTAGAATAATAAGGACTGCCTTCCTTCTCATATTTTTCTAGAATCGGTTTCATCAGTGCTTCAGCTTCTTTATCGGAAAGAGCAGGTTTTCCCTCTTTGGCTAATTGATCTTGTTTAATCGTAAGCATCACTTTTGCTGCTTGTTCTCCCCCCATTACACTAATTCGCGCATTCGGCCACATCCATAAAAACCGCGGACTGTACCCTCTGCCGGCCATGCCGTAATTTCCTGCCCCAAAAGAACCGCCAATCATCACCGTCAACTTAGGCACAGTCGCAGTAGCCACCGCATGCACCAGCTTTGCCCCGTCTTTTGCGATTCCCCCCGCCTCATATTCCCGCCCAACCATAAACCCGGTGATGTTTTGAAGGAAAAGCAACGGAATGCCGCGTTGCTCACATAACTCAATAAAATGGGTGCCCTTCAACGCACTTTCGCTAAAAAGGATGCCATTATTGGCAATGATCCCCACTGGATAGCCCTCAATATTTGCAAATCCACATACCAAAGTTATGCCATAGCGTGCTTTAAATTCTCGGAACTTGCTGCCATCCACAATGCGGGTGATGATCTCTCGCACATCATAGCTCTCCCGGAAGGATTTGGGCAACACCCCGTAAATTTCTTCTGCTTCATACAAGGGTTCTTCGGGGATTTCAACTTCAGTAGAAAGGGTTTTTTGAAAATTTAGGGTTTCAACAATATCGCGGCAAAGTTCCAAGGCATGCTCATCATCCTCTGCCATATGATCTGCCACCCCCGAAAAGCGAGTATGCACATCCGCGCCCCCCAATTCTTCAGCGGGTATATCCTCTCCAGTAGCTGCTTTCACTAAGGGAGGACCACCCAAGAAGATCGTGCCCGTCCCCTTAACAATGATCGCCTCATCGCTCATTGCTGGTACGTATGCCCCACCAGCGGTGCACGAACCCATTACAGAAGCGATCTGTGGGATTCCTTTTGCACTCATTTGCGCCTGATTATAAAAAATCCGTCCAAAATGAGTCCTATCTGGGAAAACCTCGTCTTGCATGGGCAAAAAAGCCCCCCCCGAATCAACCAAATAGATGCAAGGAAGATGGTTTTCTTCAGCAATTTTCTGGGCACGTAAATGCTTTTTAACGGTCATTGGGTAATAGGAACCCCCTTTAACTGTTGCGTCATTGGCGATGATCATCACTTCTTTTCCCATTACCCGCCCGATGCCGGTGACTATCCCTGCCCCATGGGCATTTCCATCATAAAGATCGGTGGCAGCTAAAGCCGATAATTCTAAGAAGGGGGAACCAGAGTCTAATAGTTTCTTAATTCGATCTCGAACAAAAAGTTTCCCCCGCTTTTCATGTCGTTCTACTCGGCTTGGACCTCCTCCCTCAACAACTTTCAATCTGGCCCGCAGTTCTTTAGCCAATGCAAGGTGATGAGATTGGTTCTCTTTGAAATTCGGATCAGATGAATTAATTTTTGAGGATAGGATTTCCATAGGTTTTCTTTATTATTGGTAGGTGGTTGGCGAATAATACTGACGCTTTGATTATACCCAAAAAGAACAACCCGTTTTGGGGGTTGTTCTTTTTTTAAAAACTGTACTGTCTTATCAAAGACATCAATCAAGGAGAAAGGAAGATCATGAAAAAATTTGTACTAAGCTATCGCTCTTACTAATTGGATGTGGCATAGAAAATTAACCTTACCCCGTAGGTTTTTTTAAGGTTTAGGTAAGATAACTCAGGTTTTCGTATCAAGGAACTATTGGCAAACGAACAAACTTTTTCTTTATCACAGCGGGAGGACGCTAAAGTGAATTTAGTTATTGCAGGAATTGTCGGAACATTGGTCATGACCATGGTAATGGTACTGGCTCCAAAAATGAGCATGCCCGAAATGGACATTGTCGGGATGCTTACGAACAAGTTTGGAAAAGGAAACAAAGCAGTTGGATGGATGATGCACCTTGTAATGGGCATCGTTTTTGTTTTTATCTACTCTTACTCAGGGTTCTTTGACTCCTATCTTAATGCGGCGATCTTAGGTGTAGTGCATTGGTTAGTAGTCGGATTCATGATGGGCATCATGCCGGGCATGGACGGCGGGTTTTACATGACCAAGAATGGTGGCGTGATGGCTTTTATAGGCGGATTGATCGGCCATGTCATTTTTGCCCTTGCTGCATTCTATACCGCAGGATTATTCTAAGCAATTATTCTTAAAACTAAAAAGACCGCTCAGTTTAGATTATTGAGCGGTCTTTTGTTTATTAATTTGGGGCTATAAAATGTTTTTATTCCCAGTACATCAGTTCATCGAAAGTGACCGTAAATTCTGCAGTAGTGGCTCCGGTGATTACAAAACCAAAATAGCCTTCGTCGATATGAGAATCGTCTTCAATAGTAACCAAGAATTTCCCGTTCACGTACAATGAAATATCATTGTCTTCGGCTTTTACACCTAACCGATTGGCTTTGCTCGCACCAGCTTCAATCTTACTGGAAGCAGTCCAATCCTTTAGACTAATCATATTTGCGCCGTTCCAAAAATTAAGTTTATAGGTGCCGTCACAAGCCAAATAAAAGATATAACCTTTATCATAGGTGGGGGCACGGAAGATTAACCCAAACCTGTCTTTTCCCGTACAGCTGTCGGGAGTCACTGCGGTAACTTCAAGATAGAAATCTTTGATTTCGGGCCATGTAAAGAGCCATTCATCTGAATAGGGGGAGGGATTATGTTTAGTAAAGTAAAATCTTCCATTTTTGATCTCGGTAGTCGATGAGGCCTCATCATGCACCGTCCAATTTGAGCCAGAGTTGAATTGATCTCGGAAATCAGGGTCGCCCAATGTCAATTTTGGGTCACCGGCAGGTGGGGTTGGGGAAACTGTGGGGGTAGGTTCTTGGGTTTCAGTGGGTGTGCCAGTAGGCTCTAATGTAGCAGTGGCTACATTTTCAGTGGCATCTCCACCCGGTTCTTCTGTATTGGCTGGGGCAACAGGATTGTCTGGGTCTGCGGCTGAAATTGTTGCAGCCACGCTCGTTTTTAGACTTTCATCATCAAGCCCTTTTTGGTCTGCGCCATCTTGACCTGGCAGATTGCAGGCCAAGGCTGACAGGACCAAAATAAGAATAAAACTAATGATTTTCAAATTCTTTTTCATTATAGTCTCCTCTCCAAAGGATTAACTTGCGATAAGCATTTGATCTAATAATACTGAAAAATCTTCAGTTGTTTTAGCCGTAAATATTTCTTTTCGTTGCTCCCGAGTGAGTGAAACGGGGCTCATATATTGTTTTGCATGTTTTCTAAAACGGGTAAGCCCCTCGTCCTCACCATAAAAGTTTATCATTCTCTCAAGATGCTCCAGCATGGTTATTTTAACCTGGGCGGGTGCTACCTGGTCTCGATCTAATCCGGAAAAGATCCACGGATTTCCAATGGCCGCACGCCCGATCATCACTGCATCACATTTTGTGTGTGCCTTCATTGAAGCGATATCCTTGGCAGAAAAAATGTCTCCATTGCCGATCACCGGAATACTAACGGCTTGTTTTACTTCTGCGATCGTATCCCAGTTGGCTTTTCCACCATAGCCCTGTTCCTTGGTGCGGCCGTGCACGGCGATCATTTGCCCCCCATTATCTTCGATAATCTTTGCCACTTCTAAATAATTGAGGCTTTCTTCATCCCAGCCAATGCGAATCTTTGCCGTCACGGGCATAGATAATTCTTTTGTGAGTTTTTTGAATATTTCCTCGATCTTCTTGGGTGTTTTTAGCAAGCCCGCCCCGGCCCCGCGTGCCGAAACTGCTTTTGCCGAACAGCCCATATTAACATCGATGATATCGGGGTTTTGTTCCTCTAAGATGAGGGCGGCTTCCAGCATTCTGCTGGGGTCGTCGTCATAGATCTGGAATACAACAGGCCGTTCAACTTCTTCATAAGTCAATCGCCAATCGGTTAATCTACGGTTTAATGTGACATCTATACAGCTAACGAATTCTGTATAACTAATTGCAGAGCCCATCTGCCGTACTAAACCCCGAAATGGTTGGTCGGAAAAACCATCCATGGGGGAAAGCACTTTGTCGCCATAAATGGGTATGTCCGCAATATGAAATTTGGGAGTGATTTGTTTGTTGACGCTCATCTTCTTCATAGTATCACAAAGGTATGGGTCTTTTGGAAGGGTGCAAAGGGATAAAGCACCCTGATTAAATGCGAAAGATCGTTTTTTTTTGAGGGAATTTTAGTCAGTAACGGGGTAGTAGCAGAAGCCGACCGTCCCAGGGCCAGTATGAACCCCTAAGGCGGGTGGAAGTTCCGCAATGATCGTTTCAACCACCTCAACCTTTTGTTCAACCAAAACACGCAGTTTTTCCGTTTCTTCCAATGCGGCTGCATGCACATAAGCGATTTTGATCGCGCCCTGACCAACCGCCTTATCCAATTTGTCCACCATCATTGCATAGACTTTCTTTCGAGTTCTCGCCTGCCCAAGGGGGACGATCAAGCCCTCTTCGATCCCAATGATCGGTTTGATGTTTAATGCCGTGGCGGCGATATGTTTTGCTTTGCCAATGCGTCCGCCCAAATAAAGATACCGAAGCGTGTCCGCAGTTTGCAGCATTTTTGTGAGCGGCACCATTTTTTCAACCAAGTCTTTTACCTCGGTTAGGGTTGCGCCCTTCAATGCGGCGCGCGCGGCTTCGATCACCATCCAGCCTTGGCACATAGAGGCGTTCCAGCTATCGATCACCTCCACTTTGATGTCGGGCATAATTTCTTTGAGCATGGATTTTGCCATATTGGCAGCCTGGAAAGCCCCGCTATTTACCGATGAAATATGAATGCTGGCGATTTTTTTGATACCTTTTTCAGCGATGCTTTTATATTTTTCTAAATATTCGCCGGCGCTGGGGTTTGCTGTTTTGGGCAGCTCTTTGGCGGTGGGCAGCCATTCAAAAAACTCTTTCCTTTTGACGGTGATCAGGTCACGAAGCACTTCATTGCCGCGATGAATATAATAGGGTACCCAATTGATCTTTAGTTCCTCCATCATTTCGTCGGGCACTGTAGCGACACTATCGGTCACAATGGCAACTTGGGGCATAGCTTTCTCCTTCTTTTTATTCCACTATAAAATACTGATACTCATAACCAGTCCAGATCACATTATCCAATATCTCGGCTTCCCAATTGCTGTTTTCGGTGTATAAGCTGACAAAGACACCCAGGTCTGAATTGCCAAAATGGTAAAAACCGCTCGAATCGGACAGCCATTGCACCCGGTCGGTGGCGCTGGCGGGGGTTGACCAAAGCAACTCTCCGGAGGGAGTATAAATCTCTAAGAGGAGATCATTGCCGACCAGGATGTACTTGCCATCTGGGGAGGGGGAAATGTCGGGGGTTTGGGGTGTTTCCCAGGCAATTTCCCCGTTGAGATCATATAGATATGCCGCTGGTCCGTCGAATACCAAAAACTTTTCAATTTCGGGATACCAATTTACCAAATAGGATGTTTTGCTGGGGATAAGCAGGTCTACAGCCCCGTCGTCAAGTTGTTTAATGTAGATGCCCTGCTCCATTTCTGTAGGGGCTTGGGAGTAATAAATACTGCCTTCGTAAATATTGGCGAAGAGCAATTGCCCACCTGGGAGTAAATATGCATTGGTCGTAAAATCATCAAAGACAGAAGAAATCTCGCCAGAATTCAAATCCAGGGCTCGTAAATTGGTGGGGGGAAATTCCCATTGCAGGTCTTCGACGACCACCTGGTCGAAATCCATCCAGCCCAGACTTTCCACCATGTATGAGGGGGACATGCCTGCTATGGGTTGATAATCCCCATCAATGGTGGCGGCCCAAACGGATGCATAAGGCACGGAGGGGCCTAAGGTGGGGAGGGTTACATAAACTATTGAATGGCTGTCTGGAGACCAATCGACAAGGCCAATATGCTGGACATGTTCGGCGAGGGTGCTTAGTTCATGGGCGGTAAAATCATAGAGGAGCAAGCTGTGTTCGGAACTTTGTAAATTGGCGGCTAGGGCTAGATAGCTGCCGTCGGGGGACCACTGCATCATTTTATGGCGCCATAAATAATTGCTGAGAATGGTGGTTGGATCGGCGTCTGTCTCTGTGAAAAACAGTTCGATCTTGGCAGTGATCGCATTATTGACCAGATCTAAAACCCATACCTGGGCTTTATCGTCTTTGGTGACATAGAAGGCGACCTTATCCCCGGTTGGGGAGGGCAGGATAACTCGATCAAAGGCACCATTTAAAAAGAGTTCAAAATCTCCCATATAGGCGGGGTCATCGAGGAATTTTTCTTCGGAGCCATTGGCCAGTTGGTAAGCAAAATTGCCGGGGCGGTGTTGGGGATCGGTTTGGTAGAAGACCCAGGGGCCATACTCTAAAACTGCGGGTTCAGGAGGTTCAATGCCTGCATCTGGATAAATGGAGGGATCACTTGTAGGTGTCGGTGAGGAAGATTGTTCGGGGGTTTGTGTAGCCACGATCTCTGTTGTGGTGGTGCAGGCTAAGGCGGAAATGATGATTAAAAGCGCAAAGCCTATTAATCTCCAGCTTCTGGAATGGTTCATCTTTTTCATTGTGCCCTTCCTTGAATGTTTAAAACCAGATGTCTTTTTGTTGAATTTTATGCTTTTAGTATATATCATATTGCCCCCGGTATTCTGGAAATTATTCTTTTAATAAGGCCTTGTCTAATGCTTGGCTAAGGGTACGCGCTTCGATGATCTGGATTTCTTTGGGCCAGGGTTCTCCCTTGCGCAGGCGTTTGGGGACGATGGCGGTTTTGAAGCCCAATTTGGCGGCTTCGTGCAGGCGGGCGGGCATTTGGCTGACCTGGCGCAATTCGCCGGAGAGACCCACTTCACCGATGAGGACGGTGTCTGCTTTGACGGCTTGGTCTTTCATTGAAGAAGCGATGGCGACGGCTACGGCAAGGTCTGCGGCTGGCTCGCCAATTTTCAGGCCGCCGATGACATTGACGAAGGCGTCTTGATCGGAGAGGCGGACACCGATGCGGCGGGTGAGCACTGCGGAGATGAGGAGGAGTCGATTGAAATCTACGCCATTGGCGGTGCGGCGGGGATTGCCAAAGGAGGTGGGACTGGTGAGTCCCTGGACTTCAACCAAAAGGGGGCGAGTGCCTTCCATGGTGACGGCAATGGCGGAGCCGGGGGCGTTGACCATGCGCTCGGCTAAGAAGGCTTCGGAGGGGTTGCTGACTTCGACCATGCCGCGTTCTTGCATTTCGAAGACGCCCACTTCGGCGGTAGCGCCAAAGCGATTTTTGACGGAGCGTAATAAGCGGTATGCGCCGAAACGATCTCCCTCGAGATAGAGAACGGTATCGACGATGTGCTCGAGGACGCGGGGGCCGGCGATGGCGCCTTCTTTGGTGACGTGACCGATGAGGAAGACGGCAATGCCGTTGTTCTTGGCGAGTTCACGCAGGCGGGACGAGCATTCTCGGACTTGGGTGACCGACCCGGCGGAAGAGTCGGAATCGGAAGTGTAGGTGGTTTGGATGGAGTCGACGATTAAGACTGGCGGGGCAACTGAAGCGACATGATCTAAGATGACTTCTAGGTTGGTTTCGGTAACGAGGAGTAGATTATCGGGCAAAGGTGTGGACTCTTTTTCTCCCTGGGTGAGGCGGACGGCGCGCATTTTGATCTGGTGTTCGGATTCTTCGCCAGAGACATAGAGCACTTTTTTGTTTTTGGCGAGGGCCATGGCGGCTTGAAGGAGGAGGGTGGATTTGCCGATGCCGGGATCGCCACCGATGAGGACGACGGAGCCGTGGACGATGCCGCCGCCCAGGACGCGGGCGAACTCGCCGATGGAGAGGGGCATGCGTTCTTCCATATCGCCGGTGATCTGGGATAGTTTGCGGGGAGTGGAGCGACCACTGAGGCCACGGGGGGCTGTTTTTTTAACGGTACTTTTTGCTTCGACGACTTCGCCGACCATGGTGTTGTATTCGCCGCATTGGGGGCAACGCCCCATTTCTTTGGTGGACTGACGCCCACATTCTTGGCAGATATAGACTGTGCGTGCTTTGGCCATTAGCTATTCCTCGGTTTACTAAACATATGTTCTATATTAACCCTTAAGTTAGATATTTGCAAGGTGGAGGGGGTGGGGAGTGAGATGAAAATTGAATATTTTTGTATATGCCCTATTTCCGCCCATAAAGATTTCCTTCTCAGGGTCAATTGTAGCACAGATGTTCTATAAGGTCAAGGGGGAAGTGGGGAAGTTATGACGAGAGGATTTGAACACCCGACCTCACCGGCTAGGGTTCATATCCTGAAAATTAGCCATATTCGCAAATGAATTTTAATTGCCATGAGAATTTAGAATCTTTATATAATTATAAATTAATCTAAAAGGTTGGAATATTTTGGATATAACAAATCATATTTTGAATTAAATTCCTCGGTGTAAATTGAAATGGAATGTTTTTCAAAAGTATTCCTCAAAAAAACCCACATTTGGGGTACATTTTCTGATGAAATTTCAATCCATTGATAGAAATTGGGATCAATACTCATAGTTGTTAAGAAGTCTTTTCCTACAACAACAACATCAACAAGGTTTATGTATTTTTGATAGGCTAAAGTTTTTAATTCTGAAGTTAAATCGAAAAAAGAAATTTCTGTTTTCCCAAAATAATATTCCATATTTGGTGGCTCTAGAGCTCCATGGAGAGCTAGGATTTTTATATCATTGCCAAGTTCCGTGCGAATTTCATATGCAGCAGCTTTAGAACCTGGATCAATAGCTGCCATTCCCCGATTGGCTTTTATAAAAGATGGGTCAAACCCCTGATCTCTTAGTAAAACCGATTCGAAAATTCCCCAGGTGGTCAATAATACCGACGAAAAAAATAAAACCCGAAAAACCAGTCTAGTTTGTTTTATATATCTATTTAGAATTAGGATTACAAACAACAATAAGAAATATGTACTAATTAAAAAATACCCTTCAGCAACTGTTGTTCCAGGGGAGGCACCAAAAATCAGTGGTGCGGAATATATAAATGATACTATCAAAAAGAGCCATTCAGTATGGACCTTTGTATGGTTTGAGATAAAGAATTTTAATATTCCCCATCCAACCAATATTGCGAATCCTGCCCCCAAACCAGATAAAAAGTCACAAAGATAATCAAAAACATAAAATCCTAATCTTGTGTCTTTTGAAAGTGCATGAATGAGGGGGAAAATCGTTAATGGGAGAAAAAGGAGGGGGATGAGATAAATTTTCGAATTAATAATATGATGAATAACTTTTCGCAAACGGTTTATTATTCCATCATCTCTCCCAACTGAGATCATCATTATGATAAATAGTGTGATACTTCCGGGAAGTATGTAGCCATGGGATATGCTGTAAAACCCTATTGATAAAGATACAAAAAAACCATTCTTTTTGGTTGGGTTTTCAAAATAAAGCAATAGTACCCATATTGCTATTGTTAAGAAAAAAGTTCCTAAAACCTCATAACCCCATAAATACCTTGATTGCATTACATGGATTGGAAGAATTGATATTAAACCTGCGCCTAATAATGCGGAAGCTCTATTCTTCATTAACCAATTTAAAAAACCAAAAGATAAAATTATTTGCGCGCTGCCAATAATTGCAATAGGTAATTTAAACCAAAACTCATTTAATGGAATCCCCAATAATGACAAAAAACCTGTAAAAACTTTCACGTAGAAATTTATTAAAACCCCATAATTCTCAAAAATCATCCATCGATAGCCAGGATTAGTCAAAATCTTTGTTGCTAGAAATGCATTGTCAGAGCTTTGAAAGGTGTTGTTCAGCCTATAGGTTCTTAAAAACATTCCAAAACAAAAGATGAGGAATAATAATAGAAAATTGGCTTTATTATTTTTCATTTTCTTCATCCTAAATTAGACATTTTTTAAAGGGAGCACTAAATAAATCCTACATATAAATTTATGAATAGTTACTGATAATTACTCTTATCAAAAACGGTATTTATATTCTCCGTAAATTACACTTAAATTCCTCCACAAATATATCATTACGCCTATTCCATTATACAGAAAAACAAATCCTCTCAATATAGGCATTTGTACTGAATTTTAAGATGGGTATCAGGGTTTGATGTGGGGAAATTTATTGGGAAAGGGGTGGGAGTGCTGTACGCTATTTGAACGTTTATAGTAAATTTAGATGTAACAATCCAATATAACCAGTTTCAGGATCTGTTAATTCACCACTTTTAAGATGTCTTTTAAATTCGTCAATAGATAGTAGTATTGTTTCTGCACCGCCCTCATCGTCTTCAAGCTCAGGTTCTTGAACCTTTTCACAATTTTGGGAAACGAAATTGTATCTAATCATGGTGGAGTACGCGTCTTCATAAGTTGTAGATACTAGTTCAAAGTCTCCAGTGTAGCCAGTCTCTTCCAAGAATTCTCTTCTTATGGCCTTTTCCGGCGTATCCTCACTTTCTATAAGACCTCCTGGAAGTTCTAGAAGTATCTTGTCCGGTCCAGGTCTATAAATCTTAAGCAGTATTACTTTTTTTTCTTTTGTTAACGCTACAGCGCAAACTGCTTTTCCGTTATCGACAATAGCATAGTCTGCAATTTTTCCATTTGGGAGTTTATACTTTCTACGTATCATTTTTCGGTAACCGCTTTTATAGCGTTTTTCACTTAGTTTTTCCCATTTTATTTTCATTATTGTAGTTTAGCACAGACCAAAGTTCGGAAATGAGTTGAGCTGTCTGGGGGAAGAGGATATGAACCTCCCCCATAAAAAAAACGGGTCTGGCATACACCAGACCTGTTTTGAATTAAACATTTTGAAACTATGCTGGGGTTCCCAGCTCTTCTTCTTCGGATTCACCACGTTTGATGATATGGCCCCAATATAATCAAATTAAAGAGTGATAACTTGATCAGGCATGTTTCCAGCTAAAGCTGTGTAAAGATCTGGGAAACAGCCAACTGCTACACCCTCAACCGTATTAAGTGTTTTTACAACACCCGGTTCTGTTCGCCCAGTGCCATCTGGCGCACACCATTTGGGTTCCCCTTCGGCTAAATTTCTTTCCAGGGCGCACATATCACAGATCATTAAAAGCATTCCCTTTTCTTTTGCGACTTTTGACAATCTTTCGCCAATAGGGTCGCCTTCGCGTAACACAAAGGTATTATCATCAAAGAAAAACATACCGACAACTTCAACTCCATGGGTTCCTGCTTCTAGCTGGGGCAAAATCATCTGGGCCAGTTTATAGCTTGCTGAGCGGGGCATTGCAAAAACATAAGCAACCTTCATTATAAAAACTCCTTGATATCGTTGAAAACTTTTTAAAATATATTCACTAGCAGAGCGTAAAGAAATTGAGAAATAGTAGTTAATGAATATCTACATTTTATTATATAAAAGACCTTATAGGTAATATTAAGTTGGTTTTGCTTTAAGTTATGTTTGAAGAATTAGAAATCCCCGATAAATAAAAAAACAGGTCTGGTATATACCAGACCTGTTTTGAATTAAACTTGTTCGGTTTACGCTGGGGTTCCGAGCTCTTCTTCAGATTCTCCACGTTTGATGAAGCTATCGGGGGCATCTTCTCCGATTTCAATGTCAAGAATGAAAATGGAATATATTTGTTTATTTAATCAGTAATATAGTCGAATGATAGAATGGCAATCAAACAATAACCCTTTTGATGATATGACCATGGACTTGATCGAGATAAAAAATAAATATGAAAAGATTCACGTTATTCAAAATGCCGATAGCAATGCGGGTTTTTCGGCATTAATAACGTATGCTTTGAATGGTGTTCGCAAAGCAATTGAAAACAACTGGATTCCAGTTGTTGACTATAACGCGCAAAACTTGGCTTATTTTTATGATGAAGAGAGGGGGGAAAACATATGGGCATATTATTTTTATCCGATTGCCAAACTTTCAATTGACCAAGTGGAGGATTGGCTTGATCAAGATGAAATAGCCAAAGATTTTATCCACGAATATTCAAAAGAAAACATATTAAATTGGCATCATATAGATCCAGCAAGAATTGCTACTTTTTGGTCAAAAGAAAAACCACCGTCGCCAGAAAAATGGATAAACGAAAAGCGGGCCTTAGGCCGAAAATATGTCGCTAAGTACATCAAAGTGAAACCACATATCCTGCAAAAGGTTTCGGACTTTCAGGCCAAATACTTAGAAAACACCTATTCAATCGGTGTGCATATCCGAGGGACTGATTTTTCCTATGCAAAACCAACCAGTCCAGAAACTTATATCGAAGCAATACATCACCACCTGGATGAGAATAAAATAAAAGAATTTAACTTGTTCTTGGCAACGGACCAAGTGCAGTTTATTGAAGTTTTTGAAAAGGAATTTCCTGGAAGAGTTTCTTATTACAATGCCATTCGCTCAGAAAACCATGTTGCCCCGTTTCACTTTAAAGACGTGAATAATTATAAAAAAGGAGAGGATGTCCTTATCGACATGCTTTTGCTTTCAAATTGCCAGTTCCTTTTCAAAGGGGCCGCTGCTGTTGGAGAATACGCATTATGGCTAAATCCAACCCTCTCCTGTTACGATTTTGCCCTGGAAAGTGATATCGAAAGGGGCAGGTATTCTCTTCGCAAGGGTGCTTTTTTCAAAATTGATCTTGGCGACAAGGGATCAATGAAGTTAAAAATTACCTATATCCAACAAGTATTCAGGCAAATTCTAGAACAAGTTAAGTTAATCTTTGAAAAAGACCACGATTGATACCCCTTTTATTAACAATCTAAGAGCGGCCTGCTTTAAAATAAACCTGATCAGTCTACGCTGGGGTTCCCAGTTCTTCGGATTCACCCCGTTTGATGATACGGCCCCCAATTTAGCGAAGGATGTTTCTGTAATTTACTTTTTATATATATAATACAGTTTCCTAACCTGCTTAATCGGTTTGGAAACTTGTTGTCACCGATAAGGTAAACTATCCAATAATTATGAAGATATTAATCGTAGCTCTTTCAAGACACGGTGCGATGGTGCATTACAGCATAGCGCATACGAATTCGCTTAGTGCATTTGCGGAAGTCTCTGTGGTGACTTCTAAAGATGTGGCGCTGGGCAGCTTTGACCCAAAGATCAAACATTATCAGATAGAGACTGGAAAAAAGAAGGTTGGCACCTTATTGAATGCGTTCAATCCAAGGGTGTATAAAGAGTTGGTTGCTATCGCAAAGGAATGCGGGGCGGAGATCGCTCATCTCACGGTTTCTCATGAATGGAACCCGATGGTGGCCTGGGTGCTCAAAAAATATTTAAAATTGCCGTTAGTCTATACGGTGTTTGATCCTACACCGCATGAGGGAACTCCGCTTTATTTTTTGATCCCGGAGGTGTTAGTCAGATTAATTCCAGATGCTTATATTGTGCAAACGGATTGGTTAAAAGAGGATTTTTTATCCAAGGGCTACGCTGCTGATAAAACTTATGTGATCCAACAGGGTTCTTATTCGGCGATTACGCAATGGCGGGATAAAGAAATCCCGAAAGAAAACATGATTCTCTTTTTTGGGCGGATCGATCTGCATAAAGGGATTGAGACCTTATTACAGGCTGCACCTCAAGTTTTGGAGGAGTTACCAGATTGGCGAATTGTGATCGCCGGTAAGGGCAAATTTGAACCTTACCGGAAATTGGATGGGCATGAGCGAATAGAGGTAATCAACCGTTATATCGAAGATGAGGAAGGGGCGGTATTCTTTCAGAAGGCCAAGATGGTTGTCTTACCGTATAATTCGGCAACTTCTACGGGGGTTGTGGGGGTTGCCTATGAATTTGAGAACCCGGTGGTTGCTACTGATGTGGGCAGTTTGGGGGCGGTGGTGGAAGATGAACATACGGGGTTAATGGTTCCCGCAAGAAATCCTGCCTTGTTGGCTGAGGCGATTTTGAGATTGGCAAAAGATGAAGCATATCGAAAACAGCTTGGAAAAAATGCTTTGGCCTATAGCAAAGAAAGCTTGAATTGGGATTCTTTCGCAAAAGCGCATCTTGAGGTCTATCAAGAGGTTATTGAGAAGATTAAAAAGTAGCCGTGTTGAAATCTGAGTTCAGAAATAGTTTAATGGAGTAATACATATGGAAAGAATTCTTGTTACGGGTGCAGGTGGATTTGTAGGACATCATTTGGTTAGAAGGTTAAAAGAAGAGGGAAAATGGGTGCGGGGGGTAGATATCATCACTCCAAAATTTGAAGATACGGTGGCAGATGAGTTTTTGCAAATTGATCTAAGAGAAATGAATAATGCGAAAATTTCTGCTGAAGGGATCGATACGGTTTATGCTTTGGCGGCAGATATGGGCGGGATGGGGTTTATTGCTTTCAATCATGCCCATATATTACAGAATAATTTGCGGATCAATCTCAATACAATTCAGGCGGCAGTTGACTATAATGTGAAAAACTTCTTCTTCTCTTCTTCGGCTTGTGTATACCCTGAATTTAAACAAACGGAGGAAAAGGTAATGGCCTTGAAGGAATCGGATGCTTTTCCTGCTCAGCCACAAGACGCCTATGGATGGGAAAAATTAACCATGGAGCAAATCGCACTTTACCATCAGCATGACCATGGGATCAACGTAAGGATTGCCCGTTTTCATAATATTTATGGACCCAATTGCGAGTGGGAGAATGGCAGGGAAAAAGTTCCTGCTGCCATTTGTAGAAAAGTGGCGATTGCAAAGCTAACGAATAATCCCGAAGTTGAGATTTGGGGAGATGGCAATCAGACGAGATCCTTTGCTTATGTGACGGACTGCCTGGATGGCATTTCTAAATTAATGAAGAGTTCCTATGCCGAGCCACTGAATCTGGGGAGTGATCGATTGATCTCGATCAATGGCTTAGTAGATATTGTGGCTTCAATCAGTGGGACAAAAGTTGTAAAAAAACATATTGATGGACCAGAAGGGGTTAGAGGAAGAAACTCAGATAATAAGTTGATCAACGAGCTGTTTGGCTGGGAGCCCTCGGTGCCACTTGAGGAGGGTTTGGAAAAAACCTATCGATGGATTGAGGCAGAGGTAATCAAAAAAAATACGTAATATTGACATGTTAGTCAATTTAATGACTGGTTATCCTAGATAGATAAAAAAACAGGTCTGGTGTTCACCAGACCTGTTTTGAATTAAACTTGTTTTGTTACGCCGGGGTTCCGAGCTCTTCTTCTTCGGATTCGCCACGTTTGATGATAATGTCAGGGGCATCTTCTCCCATTTCAATGTCAAGAATGACCAGATCGCCATCTTCGACTTCTCCGCCCAGGAGGGCATCGGAGAGGGCATCTTCAACCTTTTGTTGAATGATGCGTTTGAGGGGGCGAGCGCCATATTCTCGGTCGTAGCCAAGCTCGGCTAATAACTCAACAGCAGCATCGGTGGGTTGGAGGCGAATGTCGTGCTCAACCAAGCGTTCAGCCACCTTTTTCAATTCCAAAGAAACGATCTCTTGGATATTTGCGGGTGTGAGCGCTCGGAAGACGATCACGGAATCGACACGGTTGATGAATTCAGGGCGAAATACCCTGCGCAGTGATTCGGTTAATTTCTTGCGCATGTCTCGATAGGCTATTTTTTCTTCGACCTCTTCCTCCACTTTGAGGTTGAAACCGAGGGAGCCTTGGCGCATGATCATGTCGGCACCGACGTTGGAGGTCATGACGATGATGGCATTGCGGAAATCTACTTTGCGACCGCGGGCATCGGAGAGATGTCCTTCTTCCATGATCTGCAAGAGCATATTATGGGCTTCGGGATGCGCCTTTTCGATCTCATCAAAGACGACGATTGAATAGGGGCGGCGGCGAAGGGCTTCAGTAAGTTGACCAGCTTCTTCGTAACCGACATAGCCGGGAGGGGCACCCACTAGACGACTGACGCTATGACGTTCCATAAATTCAGACATATCTAATTGGATGAGGGCCTCTTCACTGCCAAACATTAGTTTGGCGAGGGCTTTGGTTAGCTCTGTTTTACCCACACCGGTGGGGCCGAGGAATACAAAGGAGCCAATCGGACGGGCGGGGTCTTTCATGCCAGCACGGGCTCGTCTGACTGCTTTAGAAATGGCGACGATGGCTTCTTCTTGACCGACAATGACTTTACCGAGGTCTTCTTCCATATGGAGTAATCGATCTGTTTCTTCTTGAGCAATCTGCATTACAGGAATGCCGGTCCACATGGCGACCAGTTCAGCGATGTCTTCTTCGGTCACGGATGGGCTAGTTTCTCGATCCCAACTGGTGCGAAGTTTTTCGAGTTCGGCTTCAACTTCCTCTTGGCGCAAGTTTAATGCGTCAAGTTCTTCGGTATTTTCTTCTTCTGATTTTGCAACTTGTTTCGCCTTCAGCTCTTTGAGCTCAAGGGTTAATTCTTTGGCTTTATCTGCTGCAGGGCTTTTGTACATTCTGACGCGGGAGCCAGATTCGTCGATCAAGTCGATTGCTTTATCGGGCAAAAAGCGCTCGGTTACATAACGGGAAGAAAGTTGCGCGGCGGCTTCGAGTGCTTCATCGGTAATATTTAATCGGTGATGGTCTTCGTAAGCACTTCGCACCCCTTTGAGGATATCAATGGTTTCTTCGACGGTGGGCTCTTCAACCAAGATTGGCTGGAACCGTCGTTCGAGGGCGGCGTCGCTTTCAATATGTTTTCGGTATTCATCAAGGGTGGTGGCGCCGATAACCTGTAATTCACCACGTGAAAGGGCGGGCTTTAGAATATTGGCGGCATCGACTGAGGAGCCGGCAGCGCCAGCACCTACGAGCATATGGACCTCATCGATAAATAAGATCGCGCCTGAGATTTTTAATTCGTCAATTACTTTTTTAAGTCGTTCTTCAAACTGACCACGGTACATTGTTCCAGCAACTAGAGAGCCGACATCTAATCGGAGCACTTGTTTGCCCAAAAGGAGGGCGGGTACGTCACCCTCGATGATGCGTTGAGCAAGACCTTCGACAATGGCGGTCTTACCTACACCCGGTTCACCCATCAGTGCCGGGTTGTTTTTGGTACGGCGGGCCAGAATCTGGATCACACGTTCGATCTCCATCTGGCGGCCAATTACTGGGTCCAATTTACCTTCCTCAGCTAATGATGTTAGGTCGGTGGCTAGTTGGTCGATCATGGGGGATTTGGGGTCAGGTTTTGCAGAACGACTTCGGGCACCTTGTCGAGATTTTTGTGGACTGCGGGTGCTGGACGAAGCTCCGGATTGAAGAATTCTTCGGGTTTGTCGGCGAATCTGTTCGGGAGTGACCCCTAATTTTCGCAGGACGTTGAGGGCGATGCCATCAGTATATCGAATTAGGCCAAGCAATAAATGCTCGGTGCTGACATAGCTGTTGCCCAGTTTTTCGGCTTCCTCAATAGCATATTGCAAAACTTCTTGGGTTCCAGGGGAAAGGTCGATGTTTTCGGTTACTTCTTCACCCGGTTGAGAAAGGCGTTTGACGATCTCCGTAATTCTGGAGGTCTCCAAGCCTAGTTCGCGTAAAACTCTTGCGGCAACGCCACCTTCTTCGCGGATCAACCCGAGGAGCAGGTGTTCGGTGCCAATATAATTATGGCGTAATTGCTCGGCCTCTTGATGGGCTAAGCTCAATACTCGCCTTGCTCTTTGTGTAAACTTTTCTAGACCAGACAATGCGGCCTCCTAAACTTTGATACGTACCAATCTGTAGAAATAAGACCATTTTTGGTCGAAAATTATTTCCTTATTAAATACTATATATTTATTAAAACACAATTTTACCAAAGATTCATGTTTGAACTGTAATGCTTACAAATTTCTTAGATATCCCAAATTCCGGTGAATAAAAAAAGGTCTATCGCTAGCGATAGACCTTTGAATTATAAATCACAGTACTTCTTAGTCTTCGCTCGCTTCTTCAACGACTTCAGCGGCTGCTTCTTCCGTGGCTTCTTCAACTTCAGCGGCTGCCTCTTCAACAACCTCTTCAGCTTCTTCGACAACTTCTTCAACTTCGGTGGTTGCTTCTTCGACGACTTCTTCGACTGCTTCTTCGACTGCTTCTTCAACAACCTCTTCAGCTTCTTCGACAGCTTCTTCAACTTCGGCGGCTGCCTCTTCGACAACTGCCTCTTCCGTGGCTTCTTCAGCTTCTTCGACTACCTCTTTAACTTCAGCGACTACCTCTTCGACAACCTCTACGGCTTCTTCAACAGCTTCTTCGACTTCAGCGGTTGCCTCTTCTACAGCTTCTTCAGCAACTTTTTCTACGCCATTTTCGTCAGTGATCTCAGAGAGAGCAAGTTCCCAATCCATATCAGAATATTTCATGGATTCGACTTTGCGTAAGCTCAGGCCAATTCGGCGGCGTGAGGTATCTACTTTAATAATTCTAAGTGTAACTTTGTCACTCACATCCAAGACCTCTTTGGGGTGTTCGATGCGGCGGTCACTTAATTCAGAAACATGAATCAAGCCTTCGAGGTTTTCATCAATTTTGGCAAAGGCACCAAATTTTGTAAGCCGGGTAATTTCGCCTTCGATCAGTTGACCGACTTCATATTGGTCTAAATAATCTTTCCAGGGATCTTCCTGTAATTGGCGAATGGAGAGACCGATTCGTTTTCGTTCTCGATCGATACTGATGATCTTTACGTCTACTTCTTGGCCAACTTCTAGGACTTCGCTGGGATGATCAATCCTTTCCCAGGAAATTTCAGAAAGATGGACGAGGCCATCAGCCCCGTTGATATTTACGAAGGCGCCAAATTCTGCAAGGCTGGTGACGCGACCTTTGCGGGTCTCGCCTTCTTCCAAACCTTCTAACAGGCGTTCTTTCAAAGTTTCACGGGATTCTTGTGCAGCGGCCCGTTCGGAAATGATTAGGCGGCGGCGTTGGCGATCGACTTCGATCACGCGAACCACAATGGGTTCTCCAACCATTCCGCTCCATCTTTGTTCAGGAGTATCCCCTTTATAGCTCATACGACGAGTCAGGCTAACCTGAGATGCAGGTACGAAGCCACGCAGATATCCAACATTGACGATTAGTCCACCTTTGTTAAAACCAGAGATTGTACTTTCATAGCCTTCTTTGGAAGCTAATAGTTCCTCGGCTTGGTTCCAATCATCTTCTTCTTTTGCCCGTAGGATCGAAAGCATCAAGGTTCCTTGGCGGCTTTCAGGGCTAACAACAAAGACGGTAATCTCTTCGCCAACAACAAGGGCGGCTCTAGCTTCATCACTAAGCTGGCTGAGCTCACGGCCAGGAATGACACCTTCAGACTTGGTGCCGATGCTTACAAGAATTTCATCATCAGAAACACTCGCAATCATTCCTTGGCGAACTTGGCCTTGCTTTGGCATGTTGAGGCTAAAATCACTCTGCGCTAACAACTCTTCCATTGAAAGTTCTTCGTTTTCTGCCTCCAATTGATCTTCTTCCGTTAGGTTCTGCCCGTTTTGGGCGTCGTTTTGATTCATGTCCGACATTTACTCCATTTAACAAGATAGGAGTGATTATAAATCTTAAGATGCAAGTTGACAACCTTTGTGATAACATTGGAACCGCAAAATTAGAGGACATTTAGTCGGTCAATACCCGTATTTTTATCGAGAAATGCACACTTATTGATTTCTTGATAAAATGTCTTTTTTTATAAGAGCAAAATCTGCTGATTTTGAAAAAATCATCTAAAGAGTAGGTCGTATGCGAGCAATTTTTCCATTCACAGCAATCGTCGGACAGAAACGCATGGTGCGTTCTTTGGTGCTTAATGCCATTGACCCAAGGATCGGTGGTGTATTGATCCGCGGGGAACGTGGAACTGCAAAATCTACTGCCGCCAGGGCGTTGGCTGCCCTGCTTCCAGATATTGATGTCATTTTAGGCTCACCCTTCAACGATGACCCCAATGATCCTAATAATTGGTCTGATTGGGCGAAAGAGAACGACTCTGAGAATGGCGAGCTTAAAGTGGAAGAAAGAAAAGTGCCCTTTATTGACCTGCCCGTGAGTGCGACCGAAGACCGAGTTGTTGGTTCTTTAGATATTGAAAAAGCAATCACGGAAGGGAAAAAGCATTTTGATCCAGGTGTCTTGGCTTCAGCAAACCGCGGATTGCTTTATATTGATGAAGTAAATTTGTTAGATGACCATGTGGTAGACGTGCTGCTTGACTCTGCGGCAATGGGTATCAATATTGTGGAACGGGAGGGAATTTCCTTCACGCATCCTGCACGATTTATTTTGATCGGCACGATGAATCCTGAAGAAGGTGATTTGCGACCCCAGTTATTGGATCGTTTTGCTCTTTCTGTGGATATCCGTGGTATTCGGGATGCAAGAGACCGGGTGGCGATCATGGAGCGCAATTTGGGCTTTGAAGCAGATGCCGAAGCCTTCTATAAAGAGTGGGCACCAAAAGAGAAAGACCTTGCAGATAAGATCTCAAAAGCTCGAGATTTGGTTGCTGAGGTGCAGTATAGCAGTAGAGACCTGATCTCGATTGCCTCTTTGACAGCCTCTTTAAATGTAGATGGACATCGTGCTGACCTGGTGATCTTGAAAGCTGCCAGAGCCCATGCCGCATTTGAAGGACGAAAATCGATCAATGATCTGGATATTGCGATTGCAGCAGAATTGGCCTTACCTCACCGCATTAAACGTGGTCCGTTCCATCAGTCTGAAATGACGATGGAGCAACTGCATGAGCAGATCGAAAACCTGCAAGGGGAAATGCAAGGCGAGGGGACCGCAGAAGATCAAGATCAAGATGCGAGTGATAAAGAATCGGCAGATAAAAAAAAAGCGCAGATAGTCGAATAACAGAAAATGCACCTGAGCAGGCCCCAGCAGAACCGGGGCCTCAAGAGGTTTTCGATAGTGGCGATGCTTACTGGTGGGATGGGGGACAAAAAGTTCAATCTGGAGAGACATTTGCTCCGCGCAAGCTAGACAACCAATTAGATAAAATGACCCGTAAACAAAGCGGGCGACGTTCACGGACGCGCACGGAACGGAAGCGCGGACGGTATATTCAGTCGCGACCAGCGATGGGACGGACAGATGATATTGCTTTTGATGCGACGATTCGGGCAGCCGCGCCCTACCAGCAACGGCGGGAAGAGGAACGCAAAGAAAAGAATCTGGCCTTTGCGATCAAGAAACAAGACCTTCAACGCAAGGTGAGGGTTCGGTTAACCGCTAACCTGGTGATATTTGTGGTGGATGCATCGTGGTCGATGGCGGTGGCGGAACGCATGGCTGCGACCAAGGGGGCGATCCTTTCATTATTGACGGATGCTTATCAACGGCGTGACCGCGTAGGTTTGGTGGTTTTCCAAAAAGACCGGGCGAACTTGGTGCTTTCTCCGACAAACTCGGTGCAATTGGCACAGCGCGCCTTGCAAGATATTCCGGTGGGAGGGAAAACCCCTCTTTCGGCTGGTTTATTCCTTACGCTTGAAGTGATCAAACGAGAAAAATTAACCCATCCTGATGTATTGCCTTTGATGATCTTGTTGACGGATGGTGCTGGAAATGTTTCGATGTCGGGTGAAATCTCCCCACAAAAAGAAGCGCATCAATTGGCAGAGCAGATCGCTGAAGAAAATATTCGCAGTGTGGTGATCAATATGGAGCACGCGGCTTTTGATCAGGGTTTAGCGCAAGGATTGGCTAATCATTTGGGTTCGCCATGTTACTCCTTGGCAGATCTGAAAGCAGAGAGCTTATATGAAACCGTACGGGCGGAGATGGGGTAAAGCCTCAGAAATATTGGAGCGATAATGGATTACGAAGAATACCGCAAAAAGTATTTTGTAGACCCCCAACCGAAACAGCGGTTTAACTTTGTTGGGATCCATGGGGTAGCCCTATATTATGAAGATTATGCGGAGGCATTGGCTTTTTGGGAAAAGGTGATTGGCCCTCCAAACTATGTAGAAGGGGAATTTACACATGGGTGGACGGTTGGTAACACCCTGTTCACCTTATTTCCAAGCAAAGATGGGAACCCGAAAAATGTGGAAGTGCCTTTTGTGGTGGAAAACCCCGAGGATGTGGATAAACTGTATGGGGCGTTTGTTGAGGCGGGTGCGGTAGGGGAGGCACCAATCGACACCTTGATGTATGAGCATGTGCGGATGGCGGTGTTAAAGGATCCCTTTGGGGTGGAACTTAGTATTATTTGTTTTATGGGGGAGTAAAGAGGCATTTTTATTGTATAATGAAATAAATCACTAACCATCAAGGCATTGATAACACTTTGGGTAGGGAGCGTGTTTGTACGCCTCCGCAACACTATCTGCTTTATCAAGGAAGGCTACTAGAATTCACTAGTAGTCTTCCTTATATAAAGCGAGGATGAAGATGTCAATAAAACAATTTGTTACCAGATTTTTAGTTTTGATTTTATTTTTGATCGGGATTAGCGCATGCGGGGATAAGGCAGAGATTTCAGTTATAGAATCTGCTGAAACAAAAACATCAGTTCTTGAGCCTACAGTGACTGTGGCGCCGTTATTAATTCCCTCAGAAACCCCAGTGCCGTTCCTTTTTACCCTCAGTGATAGGCCTATGCTAGAAATCGAAGGGTTTTCAAGTGGTTCGTTCATAATGGGATATGCAGTTCTAGATGTAGATCATGATGGATTGGATGACCTTTTGTATTTTGGGGTGAAATGGGTCAATCAGGAGAGTGGATTTGTAAATGACCCTACAGAACTTACTGTGTTGCTGAATAAAGGGGAAAAGGGGTTCGTGGTTGGCACGAAGACTATTTTTCCCTCCGGCGCGCCAACATTAGTGCATGGCCGGGATGCAAAATCAGCAGATTTGAATGGGGATGGAGTTGCTGACATGGTTTTTGTTGGCCATGGTTTTGATAAAGACCCCTTTCCCGGTGAGGAAAATGTGCTGTTGCTATCGCAAGCAGATGGTAGTTACATCGATAAGAGTAATCAATTAAATAACCCCGTTTTGGGTTTTTCACACTCTATGGCACTGGGAGATATTGAGAATGATGGGGATATAGATCTGATAGTTGTGGATGTTTGGGGCGGCAATTCTTCTCCAGGCGTTTATCTTATGAAGAATGATGGATCAGGGCAATTTGATACCAATAAAATATTAGGAGCAAGTGGATATTATAAATGGGCCTCGTCTGAATTAGTTGATCTGAATAATGATGATTATTTAGACCTAGTGTTGGGGGGAGATAGTTCATCTTCAATATCTGCAGTTTTCTGGAACAGAGGTGATGGTAGCTTTAGTTCAGAATATACTGAATTGCCCTCTGCAGACCCTTTTTTTATAGTAGCGGATATTCTTGCACTTGACCTCGATAATGATGGCTTCCAAGATCTTATCCTGTCCTTAACCAAGGAAAAGCCATTTTATGAAGGGAGTTTTTTACATGTGTTGATGAATCGTGAAGGTGAAGAATTTGTAGAATCGCCAACAAAAAATTTTCTAGATCGAAATACGGCGGGAAAGTGGGTTATGAGAATGGAAAAAACAGATATTGATCTGGATGGAGATATTGATCTTGTGATGCTCTATGATTTGCCAGATTCAAACTATACTCAATTGCTATGGCTAAATAATGGTGAAGGTATTTTCGAATTGCTTCCACTAGAAGAAGAAATGCGTGGGACAATGATCCCGATAGATGTGGATGCTGATGGGGACAAAGATCTTTTGGTGGTAGTTGTGCCATTCTTTGGAAATCAAAATCAGGTGCAGCGTTGGCAAATATTGATAAACAACACAAAGTAGTGGGGGGCAATTATTTAATTTATGATCTGGAAAAACTACAACCAACCCCGTTTTGCAGACTCAGCGATGGCAGCGGCACGAGAGTCGACCCCTAATTTTTGGTAGATGCTGGTGAGGTGGGCTTTGATGGTGCGCTCGGTGATGCCTAATGTATAGGCGATCTCTTTGCTGGTTTTGCCTTCGGATACCCCGGTTAAAACTTCCATTTCCCTTTCGGTCAGGGAGATATCTTCTGATGAATTTTTGAGCTGAGAAACTTTCCCTGCCTGGGAGATTACGCGCCCCATAATCTCTGGGCTAAGCAAGGTTTCCCCTCTGGCGGCGGCGCGGATAGTATTGAATAGCGGTTCACGTTCCGTATCTTTGAGTAAATAGCCCCTTGCCCCAGCTTTCAAGCCTTTGAGCATCATCTCATCTTCGTTATAGGTGCTCAAAATAATGACCGCTAGATTGGGATGGTCTTTGTGTAAATGTTGAATGGCAGTGAGCCCATCCATGCCGGGCATGCGGAGATCCATTAAAACCACATCCGGATTTAGGCTGTCCACCAAGGCTAAGCCCTCGGCGCCATCTGCAGCTTCCCCCACGACTTCAATATCTTCCACGGTCTCAAAGATCAATCGGAGACCCTCCCGCACAATGGCATGGTCGTCTACGATCAATATGCGGATTGGGTCAGGCATTGACTTTTTCTCCCATTGGAATGGAAATGCTAATCTTAGTGCCCAATCCTGGTTGGCTGTTGATATCCAATTTCCCACCTGCTAACCTTACACGTTCTTTAATACCCAGAAGACCATAATGGCCCAACTGAGCATGTTCTTTTTCATAATCAAAACCGATGCCATTATCTGAAACAACTGCTTCTATTTGGCCGGCTTTTTCATCAATCGAAACCATCACCGCACTCGCCCGAGCATGGCGGGCAATATTTGTGAGACTTTCGGAAATCGCCCGATAGAGCTGTTCGGCCTTTTCTTCCTCAAAGAATTCAGAGAGATGAATGTTGAGTTGGCAGGGAATGCCAGTGGCATTTTTGAAACGGTCCACGTCTTTTGAGACCGCATCGCAAAATGCTTCCAGGTCAGTCATTTCTACACGCAAATCGTCAATGGCCTTGCGGGCATCGACCAATGTAACTCGGGCGCGGGTCATCGCTTGCTGGACGATCTCTTTACTTTTTTCCATATTGCCTGTCTCAATATGGTGGTCGGCGGCTTCAAGTTGAAGGATTAGCCCGGCCAAACCTTGGGCCAGGGTGTCATGTAATTCACGAGCCATGCGTTGCCGCTCGTTAGAAAGTGTAAGACTTTCTACTTCATTCGAATATTCTTCTAATTGTTTATGAGCAACTTCTAACTCTTTTAATAAGCTACGATCTTTTTCCCGGCCCTCCATTTGCTTCCCTAAAAAATAGGCAAAGAATGCAGCAAAACTGCCGGCGGGCACGAAAAATGAAAGCCATTGCTGGAAAACGGAAAATTCGCTTAGTAAAAAGAAATTAAGTAATAAAAGTGATAAATAAAAGCTTATCCCGATCAGGGATTGTTTTGATCTACCAAACATACCGACGATGTTACCGATCAGGGCACAATATAAACCGATTGCTAATGGAAAACTTCCACTGATCCAGACCAAAACAAATGAAAGGCTTCCTTGAAAAATAATGTAGAAAAATCTACCCTTATCAAATTTTATAAAATGGAAGATCGTCCAATAGAGGGCTAAGTGAATAATATATAGAATAGTAAAAAGTATTCCCCTGAGAGGTTCGGATAATGCATTCGAGCTGCGCATTGTTTCAAAATAGAGCCAGCCTAAAACAGTAATTGCAAAGAGGAAGAAGGGCAAAGTTTCTTTAAAAGCAGCCTGTTCTTCGGGATCCTGAGGGTAGAATACATAAAGAATCTTTTTGATCATGGTTATATTTTACACGGGGATTCAAAACTAGATAGTGTACGAGGGTACAGTGTACGCAGGTACAGTTCTGGAAAACTAAAAGGCCGATGGCAGAACAGGTTTTCCCATCTATACTTTTATCAATAAAAAACAAAATCTTCGGAAAATCGTATAGAAAGAAGAGGATTATAAAAAATTGGAGAAGTTCTAATGAAAGAACATTTGGCAATTGAAGCAAAAAACCTGGATAAAGATTTTGGCGATGTGCATGCCGTAAAGGATGTCAGCTTTGAAATCGAGAAAGGGGAGATTTTCAGTTTGTTGGGACCCAATGGGGCTGGGAAAAGCACAACGATCTCGATGTTATCTGGTTTATTGCGCGCAGATAGCGGGGATGCAAGCATCATGGGTCATTCGATTCGGAATGAGGCGGCTCAAGCCAAAGCTGCGATCGGGGTGGTGCCGCAGGATATTGCTTTATATGAAGACTTGAGCGCAAGAGAGAACCTGGTCTTTTGGGGGAAGATGTATGATCTCAGTGGAAAAGCGCTAAACCAAAGGGTTGATGAGATTTTGGATATTGTGGGTTTGGCAGATCGCCAAAAACACAGAATTGATACCTATTCTGGGGGGATGAAAAGACGGATCAATATTGGAGTGGCTTTATTGCATAAACCCGCGGTGGTGATCATGGATGAGCCCACTGTCGGGATAGACCCCCAAAGTAGGCGGAATATATTGGATAGTGTGAAAGAATTGAATGCCGCCGGGATGACCGTGCTTTACACCACCCATTATATGGAAGAGGCTCAAGAGCTTTCAGACCATCTTGCGATTATGGATCATGGAAAGATCATTGCTTCGGGCACTCATAATGAATTGGTTCAGATCGTAGGTGAACTGGATAAGATTGAACTGACCGTCAACCAAAATGGAAGCAATTTGATCGACGCATGGAAAAAATTAGCGGGCATTACTGAGATCACGAGTGAGAATGGCTCGATCACCCTACTGGTGAAAGACAGTAACAAGGTGCTACCGAGTATTTTTGAAACTGCCAACCAAATGGATAGTCGGATCACATCTGTAGAAATTTTTGAACCCAACCTCGAAACCGTGTTCCTGCACCTTACGGGTCGGGCATTAAGGGACTGAGATAATGATGAAAGCATTTGATATTGCGATAAAAGATCTGAAGCAGTCTTTTCGGAACGTTTCGGCTTTGGTGTTTATGTTTGGGGTGCCAATACTGATGACGACCATGTTCGTTTTTCTTTTTGGTGGCACAGGAGATTCAGACGAAGCTTTTACGATGCCGATCGTGGCTGTTCAAGCAGTTAATTTGGATCAGAGTGAGATTGGATTAGGCAATGTTTTAACCGAAATACTTCAGGGTGAGAGTTTAGCGGATTTGCTAAATGTGAAATTGAACAAGGATGCGGAAGATGCCCGTTTGGCCGTAGATGAACAAACGGCAAATGTGGCAGTAATCATCCCCAAGGATTTCACCACAGCCCTGCTGGGTTCTGGTGACCCCGCAGAAGTTGAAATTTATAGTGACCCAACCCTAACCTTAGGGCCTGATCTGGTTACTAATATCGTCAATTCAAGCCTGGATGGTTTTATTGAGAACAATATTAATAATCAGGTAGTGATCGAACAGCTATCTATTTCTGGGTTGCTGGCAGATCAGGAAAAAATTGGATTAATCGTCGAAGAATACCGACTAAAAAACGCAGAATTGCATGGGGAATTCCAAACTGTTAGTGTAGAAAATACTTCGGGTGAAAGCCAAGAGAGTAGTCAAATTGCGGGTTTCATACAAATGATCATGGTGGCGATGATGCTCTTTTATGCCTTCTACACCGGAGCATCCACAGTTCAGTCGGTATTAACGGAAGAGGAAAAGGGGACCCTGCCAAGGCTTTTCACTACCCCGACACCGCAAAGAACAATTTTGGCAGGGAAATTCTTGGCAAGCTTTTTAACAGTATTGATCCAAATGACCGTCTTGTTGATTTTTGGCGCATTGGTCTTTGATTTTAGTTGGGGGCCGTTGGTGAAGCTTTCCTTGGTGGTCGTGAGTATCACTATTACAGCTGCTAGTTTTGGAATCTTTCTGATCTCCCTGCTTAAAAACAGTAAACAAGCTGGTGTGGCACTTGGTGCGGGTGTAACGGTTACTGGAATGATCGGTATGGCAAAGGTTTTCACATTGAGCATTCCTGATCCTCCCCAAGCGGTTAATTATATTTCTAGGTTTGTGCCGCAGGGCTGGGCCTTGGAAGCAATTCAAACAGTGATGGAAGGTGGATCCAATCAACAATTATTTCTAACCATAGGCGTCTTGCTTCTCTGGAGCCTTGCATTTTTCTTGATTGGCAATCGTCGTTTTACTCGGCGATATGCTTAGGAGCAACAGCATGCGAATAATAAATTTAGCTATAAAAGACTTGACCCAGCTTCTGAGAGAAAAAAGCACGTTCTTGTTTTCGCTCATTATGCCGATCGCCTTTACTTTCCTTTTTGGTTTTATATTTGGGGGCACCGGAAGTAGCGATGCCGAAGATATTCGTCTTCCAGTCGGTATCTTGGTGGAGGATAGCGATGGTTATACTAGCACTCTGTTAGCGGCATTGGAGGAATCGGATGTCTTTAGATTGGTTGATGAAGACAGCTTAACCCACCAAGGCCTAAGTGAACAGGTTGCCGATGGTGACTTAGAGGGTGGATTAATTATCCCAGAAGGATATGGAGAGCAAGTAAGAAATGGAAGTCCGCTATCCTTAACCCTAATTATGGATCCGAGTAATTCGAACGGGTTTTCAATCGAATATAGCGTGAGCAACATCAGTAATCGATTACTCCGATCTGCACGGACAGCTCAATTAAGCGTTGCTGTATTTCAGGATCAATCTTCCTTTGAAAATGATGAGGCTGAAATGGTTTTTTATAACAAGTCTTTTGATAAAGCTTTCTTGGCCTGGGCGGCACCCGCTGTAACAACGGTGAATACTTTTACTGGTCAGGACCAGGCAGAAGAGAAGGAAGACCCCTTTGGGGAAAATCCATATGCTCATTCGTCCCCTGGGATGATGATCCAATTTGCAATTGCTGGTCTGATTGGTGCTGCAGAAATCATTGTCAATGAAAGAAAAACGAAATCAATGCAAAGATTATTGACTACATCGATTTCGCGGATTGAAATTCTTTTGGGACATTTCCTTTCAATGTTCACGATGATCTTTACCCAGATTATGATCTTAATGATCTTTGGGCAGTTTGTTCTCAAATTAGGCTATCTTAATGCCCCATTGGCTTCATTGTTGATGGCTTTCACAATTTCCTTGAGCGTAGCCGCTCTAGGCTTATTGGTGGGTGCATTATCGAAAACCCCTGAGAATGCGGTGGTTTATTCCTTAATCCCCATGTTCGTTCTCTCTGGGTTGGGTGGCGCATGGATGCCCCTAGAATTTACGAGTGAGACTGTGCAAACTGTGGGACATTTCACCCCAGTGGCATGGGGGATGGATGGCTTGAAAAATATTTTGATTCGCGGGCAGGGCTTGGAAGCTACCTGGCTGCCTGCAGGAATGCTGCTTATTTTTGCGGCGATATTCTTTGGATTGGCAGTTTGGAGATTTAAGTTTGAGTAAAGTATCTAATTAATCAATAATATCCTCTGGGCATTTGAAACCAGAAGTTTTTATATCGCAAGAAGGAATTTTCTTGGTTCTTAAAAAACTTGTTATTTTGGGTGTCCATTTTAGTTTTACTTGAATTACTGTGCTCTTTTTACAGAATTATTTAGTAAGAAAAACAAGTAAAAATAGAGAGCTTCATCAAATTAACCCATTTTCGTTCATAACCTTGTTCATAATCAGCTTATTATAATTTGGGGCAGGTTCTCGTTAACAATTTTAATAAAATCAAGCATGGTTATATTTCTCTTAGGAAGGTCAAAATAAGTATCTTTTCTCTGTTGACCCCAATAACTTATTGGGTGTTGATTTTATTGTGGTCCTATATCTTAGTTTTTTATATTCAACGGTCCCGGCAGAAGCGGGTAGAAAACCGACTATATTTTATTCTTATAACAGTTTTAGCAATTGATGCTCTGCGAACATTGTTTGAAAGTATTTATTTCGGTGCTTGGTATACATCTTTATCAGGTTTGCTTCCAATTGAAATTCATAATTTTTTAATTCGTCCAGAAATTATAATTATCCCCAAACTATTAAATGTTGGTGCAGCAGTGATTGTAATCATCCTTTTGATTCGACGATGGTTGCCAGAAGAAGAAAAAGTTAGACAAGTTGAAGAAAAAAAAGTTCAAAGCTTGGAAAATATTATCCGAGAACGCAGGAATGTAGAAACAAAACTAAATGATCTTAACTGTTCGCTTGAAGTTCTGGTAAACGAAAGGACTCAAGAACTTGCACTTTCCGTAGAAAGATTGGAATCTCTTCGTGAAATTGACCGCGCCGTTATTAGCAGCTTAGATATTAATATGACCCTTGAAATTGTTTTGAATCAGGTTTTCAAGCGAATTGGTTTTGATGCTTCTGCTATTTTTATATTCAATGATTCCCATAATTTGGAGTACCAATCTTCAAAGGGTTTTCGTTCAGAAAATAATATTAAATCAATCAACTACCGGGTTGGAGAAGGTTTAATTGGGCGTGCAGTTCTTGAAAGAAAGGTGACAAACTTTCATCGCTCAATCGACTCAGATCCTGTTGCTGATTATTTGGTCAATTTAGATGGCGAGGGATTTATTTCTTGTTATGCAACACCTCTAATTGTAAAGGATCAAATCTTGGGGGCTATGGCAATTTTTCATCGCAAGCTTTTTGCCCCGGACCATGATTCCTTGCTTTATTTGGAAATGTTAGCAGGGCAAGCTGCCATGGCAATAGATAATGCTAATTTATTCAATGATCTTCGACAGGCAAAAATAGAGGTGGAGGTGGCTTATCAAGCTACTTTGGAAGGCTGGGTTAACAATTTGGATCTAAGAGATGAAGAAACAAAGGGTCATACTCGTCGGGTCACTGATATTGCAATGCAAGTTGCAAAAGAGATGAATATTCCCAAAGACAAAATGGTGCATGTTTACCGTGGCGCATTATTGCATGATATCGGGAAAATGGCAGTGCCTGATAGCATCCTCAAAAAAAAGGGGCCGCTCAACGATGAAGAATGGGAGATTATGAAAAAGCATCCAGAAGTCGCTTATAATCTGTTGTCACCGATATCATATTTGGGGCCTGCCTTAGATATCCCTTATTGCCACCATGAAAAATGGGATGGGACTGGATATCCTCGAGGTTTGGCGGGAAAAAAAATTCCAATAGCTGCACGCTGCTTTGCAATTGTAGATGTTTGGGATGCTTTACGTTCTGACAGACCCTATCGGGAAGCCTGGACAGACGAAATGACCCTTGACCATATAAAGGAACAATCCGGGAAGCATTTTGACCCTGAGGTAGTTGAGGTTTTTATTAAAATTGTGATGATGGAAAATTGTTCACAAAAGGTAAGGATTGATTTCCGAAAGGATGAATAGTAAATCTTAGAAATTTGTCATTATGCTCTGTATGGGTTTTTACCCTCCCCAAATCTTTTTATTTAAATTAGGCAAGATTTATAAATATTTTTCCCAAAAACCCTACTAAAACTGGGCGGATGCGGTTAAATCAGGACAAAACAGTACATATTCATATTGGATATTAACCAAGTACCAACCAAGTCATTATCAGGCGTAGTAAATCTATTTTCATCCCTTCTCAAACCGAGGTAACATCTTTGCGTTTAGATTACACATGGCAGCATGATCTTAATGTATTTCAACCTTTGTTTTGCCATGAAGGGGTAGTTGAGAAATAAGAGTTGGTCTAATTGATGATTTTTGCTAAATATATTTTGTTTAATTAAAGTGCATAAAAATGAAAGCTTAGAGATCCGCTTTTATAATTTTTTCTATGGAAAAATATCATCTAAAACGGGTTCATAATTGCAGATACACCCACCCGGCCGTGAGCATCCCCTCACGGGCAGTTCGGGAACATCATCCTTTTCAAAGACACCCTGGGCGTTTTGCCCGACATTGCAATCCTTAGGCGCAGCAAGCCGAACTTGACCGACTCTGGGGTTTTCGCGTAAGCGTTTTAAAATTTCCGCTTGTTCTTTAGTTTTATATTCGGGATCGTAAGACATGCATTTCTCCTCAGGCGAGGAATTGACCTTGCACTTCGCCTGGAAATTGTGTTTTTTGATACAAGGGATTATACCAAATTGAAAAAATATACATAAACCACTTCCGCAAAATATATTCCCTGCAAAAAATGAAAAAATATGCGTAGATTGGATAGGTTCTATAAGTTACTTCTTCTCCATAAACAAGTAAAATAAAACAAGACGAATTTTGAGGAAGAAAGCTTTATGTCAGAAATGGACCCAAAGCCAGAAAATAATAAATATATTCAAAATGGCCCTCCAGAGATTCCGGAAGAGTTTTGGGGTACTGTATCGTATTATTTACAGCGTCTACGCGTGAAGGTGAAGTTTTATTTACGAAAAGTTGTACCAGCTGTTAGCCGAGAAGAGCGCAGTAAAGTTCAGGTGGACTTAAGAGAGGAATCTAAGCCAGATTTTGATTATTTCGTTTTGGTATTCCTTTCTTGCACGATCGCAACATTAGGTCTATTAATCGATTCCCCTGCAACGATCATCGGCGCCATGTTGGTTGCGCCCTTAATGTCCCCCATTTTGGGGATCGGGTTGGCCTCGATTCGTGGGGATACAACCTTATTGACCGATGCGGTAAAGGCTCTTCTTCAGGGCGCTTTGCTTGCAATCGTATTGTCCACAATAATTACCTGGGTTAACACACTTTTACCTTTTGTCTCGTTGCAAGATATTCCGCAAGAAGTTTTGGTTCGTACTCAACCTTCTCCGATCGACTTAGGCGTCGCTTTGGCGGGTGGATTGGCAGCGACCTTTGCATTGGCTCAGCCACAGCTCTCGGCAGCATTGCCGGGTGTTGCAATTGCGACCGCTTTGATGCCCCCCTTATGTGCAGTGGGTGTGGGGATCGCGTTGGGAGATTGGTCCGTGGCTGCGGGTGCATTCTTGTTATTCGTCACTAACGCAGTCACAATTGCCGCTTCTTCAATTTTCCTATTCTTTATTTTGGGGTTTAGTCCCACTCGACGCGAAGGCAGCGGGCTGATTCCTGGAAGTCTCTGGATATCCATTGGTCTTACAATGGTTCTTTTGATCCCCTTGGCGATCACTAGTTATAATTTTGTGGTTGATGCAACCTTTACCTATCAAATCAATGAAGTTGTTAAAGAAGAAGTTGAGAGTATTGGCGCGGAATTAATTGATATGAGTTGGGGGGAAAATCAGATCGATGGGGAGTCGATATTGGTTATTGATGTGGACGTGCAGGTGACCTCTGCCTTATCCCATCCTAATAGTGTTGAACTCCAGAATGAACTTGCTACCAGATTAGACAGGATTGTGCAGTTAAAGGTGAATCAAGTGATCGCAGCACAATTGAATCCTTTAAACCCCCCTACTCATACACCAACGGCTACATTAGGCCCCAGCCCAATCCCGTCGAATACACCGATGCCGATAACCCCTACAGGCACAGCTATTGCAACCTTTACGCCGATAGCGACAGCAACATTTACTGCTACAGCGACATTGACACCCACCCCGGCGCAGGCCATTCTCGCAAAAACCTATGGAGATGGCACATATCTAAGAGCATTTCCAGATGGTCCATCACTAATCTATATGCCGGAAGGCACTGAGTTAACTGTGTTGTATGGATATGAGATCCTAGATGGCTGGGTTTGGGTCGAAGTTGTCGAACCTTTCGGGAGAACTGGTTGGGTACAGCTCTTTTTCTTGTCCACCCCAACCCCTACATCAACTCCGTTTGGACAGGTTGCGGAACCAGCAACCAGTACGGTAATACCTTAATAAAGGTTGTAACACCTGAAAAACAAGAAATAATACGGCAAGATTATTGCAATGATTCAAATAATAATCTAATGAGACGTTGTTTTTTTGTTGATATGCTCAAGGTACAATTTAGAGTAACATCGTTATAGAACAGCTAAAGGCAGGTTTATTTAATTATGATGAGATTTGACCGTTTTACAGAGCGAGCCCAAGAAGCCGCCCAAAGAGCTGCCGAGATCATTCAACGATATGGGCATAATCAGATCGATACCGAGCATATGTTACTGGCATTGATCGAACAACCCCAAGGGATTATCTCCCAGCTATTAGAAATTTTAACCGTAGAGCCTGAGGCGCTTACAGAGCGCTTAGACTATATTTTGAAAACTAGCCCAAAAGCCAACATTTTTGGCGGTGGCGCTGGGCAGATCTTTATCACCCCGCGGGTTAAACGAATAATTGACCTCGCTAATGAAGAAGCCAATAAATTGAAGGATGAATATATTTCTACCGAGCATATCTTCTTAGCTATTTTGAGTGAACGCAGCACCCCCGCAGCTCGTTTATTGGAAGGCGCAGGGGTGACAAAAGAACGTGCTTTGGACGCTGTGCAGCAAGTGCGCGGAGGACAAAGAGTTACCGATCCTCAAGCAGAAACCAAATATAAAACTCTAGAAAAATATTCGCGTGATCTAACCTTGATGGCACGGGAAGGGAAGTTGGACCCGGTGATCGGGCGTGATTCAGAGATCTTGCGAGTGATCCAGATCCTTTCCCGACGAACGAAAAATAACCCGGTGTTGATTGGTGAAGCTGGTGTGGGTAAAACCGCAATTGTGGAAGGATTAGCCCAAAAGATCGATACCAATGATGTACCCGAAATCTTGAATGGCAAGCGAGTGCTTTCCCTGGATTTGAGTGGGATGATCGCTGGTTCTCGTTTTAGAGGTGAGTTCGAAGAACGTTTGAAAACAACAATTGAAGAAGTTCAACGAGCGCAGGGTGAGATCATCTTGTTCATTGATGAGTTGCATACGGTTGTAGGTGCAGGGGCAGCGCAAGGGGCAATGGATGCTTCTAATATGCTTAAACCTGCATTGGCACGGGGTGAACTGCAAGCGATTGGGGCAACCACCCTCGACGAATATCAAAAATATATTGAAAAGGATTCCGCATTGGAGCGACGTTTCGCACCGGTGTTCGTTGAAGAGCCAAGTGAGGAAGACACGATCTTGATGCTCCACGGATTGCGAGATCGCTACGAAGCCCATCATAAGGTGAGTATTTCGGATGAGAGCTTAGAAGCGGCCGTAAAGTTTTCAGTGCGCTATTTGCCGGACCGCAGATTGCCCGATAAGGCGATCGATCTGATGGATGAAGCGGCCGCAAAATTACGTGTCGCTTTATTCTCACTGCCAAAAGAGTTGAAAGAATTAAAAACCGAACTTGATAGATTACAGGCTGAAGAAGAACAAGCGAGTACTTCAAGAGATTATGAACGAGCAGCAATAATGCGTACTAAAAAACTTCAGATGGAAGAAGACTACAACGCAGAACGGCGAAAATGGGAAGAAGAACATGAGCTCGACGAGATCGTTGGCGTCAATGATGTCGCTGAAGTCGTGGCTCAATGGACAGGTATTCCGGTGAGCCAAATGATGGAAACCGAAGCCGAAAAATTACTAACCATGGAAAACCGAATCCAGGAACGAATCGTTGGACAATCTGCAGCGATTTCCGCTGTATCGGATGCCATTAGAAGATCTCGCTCGGGGTTGAAAGATCCTAAGCGACCGATCGGTTCCTTTATTTTTATTGGTCCATCGGGCGTGGGTAAGACCGAATTAGCCAAAGCATTGGCCGAATTTATGTTTGATGACGAAGATGCCTTGGTGCGGATCGATATGAGTGAATATCGTGAACAGCATGCTGTGTCTCGATTGTTTGGTGCCCCTCCTGGGTATGTGGGTTATGAAGAAGGTGGTCAGTTAACCGAAGCCGTTCGGCAGCGACCCTACCGAGTGATTCTTTTTGATGAGATCGAAAAAGCACATCCTGAAGTTTGGAATTCATTATTGCAAATATTGGATGATGGACGCTTGACCGATGGACAAGGCCGCACAGTCAATTTCCGTAATACAGTTTTGATCATGACCAGCAACTTGGGTACCGAATTTGTGCGCCAGGCTGGCTCTCTTGGATTCTTGCAAACCGAAGGGGATGCAGAGATTAAAGAATCTCATAAAAAGATTGAGAAAGCCCTGAAAGATACCTTCCGCCCAGAATTTCTAAACCGAATCGATGAAATCATTACCTTCTCACAATTATCTGTGGAGGAAATGACCGAGATCGTTGGATTACAAATGAAAGAGATCGGTGAACGATTGGCAGATGTGGGGTTACAAGTGGAATTGACCGATAAAGCCAGAGAATGGGTTGCCAAAGAAGGTTATGATCCTGCTTTTGGTGCTCGCCCGATGAAAAGAGTGCTGCAAAAGAGCGTTGAAAGCCCTCTTTCCATTCGTTTGTTGAAAGGTGAATTCGTGGCGGGGGACACGGTGATCGTGGATGTAAACGAGGAAGGCGAAGTGACTTTTAACGTAAAGGTAAAATCTAAGAAAAAGAAGAAAGAACCAGCGTTGAAAGAATAAAACGCAGGAAATTTCTAAGAGTAAGCATACAAGTGCAGATGATTAATCATCTGCACTTTTTTTGTTTAGAAAAGAACTCTATAGACCAACAGCATACCGACCCCTACCAAAGTGAGCGCAACCACCCTTCTTAGTTTTTCATGTAGGAGGGTATGCGCGATTTTTCCACCAAATACAACACCGACTGCTTGGACCAGCCCGAGGGTAATGCCCAAAGCATAATCAATTTTCCCGAAGAGCATAAAGCCAATGGTCGCGAAAACCGCAATGGGGAGTTGAATGGCTTGGCTGATACCCACAGCGGTTAGGGGGAGGAAACTCAGCAGGAGCAAAAGTGGGACGAGCAAAACCGGGCCACCGGTGCCAGTGAGGGAGGAACCAAAGCCAACCCCGAGGCCGATCAATACGAGAAATACTTTATGGATTGGCGAATCCCCTTTTTCTTTTTCGGGGGGCTTTCTTAGGGCATTGAGCCCGGAAAACATGATTAATATGGCTAAGATAAGCGTGAGGGTGGGGCTGGATAGGGAAGTATTGACCTTCGCGCCAAATACTGTAGCAGGGAGGATGCCGATACTGATCCATAACACATGTGACCAAGAGATTGACTTTTGGCGTGCATAGACGATGGTCCCTACGATGCCAGTAAACAAAAAGCTGAAGCTGCTAGATGCTTGGGAAATGTGTAAATCAGTGCCCACAAAAAACACCAATAGGGGTGTAAGCAAAATACCGCCTACCCCGACTGTGCCGATCAATGTGCCACTTATTAATCCAATAAGAATAATTTTTAAGATCAATGGGAAATCCAATTCAGTTTTTTGGCGATTATACCCTATGGCATTTGAAGGGGATGCATTAACATAAGGGGAAGAAATCACACGGAGATAAAAATGACCATCCTCAAAGAAATCGGCAATACCCCCTTAATTAAATTGAAACGCGTGATCGATCACCATGATGTTGAAATCTATGTAAAATGTGAATTTATGAACCCAGGGGGGAGCATCAAAGACCGAATGGCGCTAACGATGATCGAGGAAGCCGAGAAGCGGGGGGATCTAAAACCGGGGGGCAAGATCGTCGAACAGTCGACAGGGAATACCGGCCCAGCGCTAGCTTTTGTGGGCGCTGTAAAGGGATATGATGTGCAATTATTCATGCCAGCGACCTTATCCAGTGCTTATAATCCGGCGGACAGAATCCGGATCGCAAGGTTATTTGGCTGCGAAGTCACTCAAATCGACCTAAAAAAACATATCAATACTATTGAAGTGCTTAGCGAGGTGGAACGGGCGGCGGCATTTGTGGCAGTGCGGATGGCGCAATGTTATGACCTGCAGCAAAAGAACCCGAAGGCGTGGTGGGCGAATCAATTGGGGAATCCTGATAATACAAAGGCCCATCGTGAACAAACAGGCAGAGAAATTGTGGAGCAAATGGGTGGCAAGGTGGATGCTTGGGTGGCTTCGGTTGGGACGGGGGGCACGTTGATGGGGGTGGCGCAGGCGCTTAAGCTGGCCAACCCGGAAATAGTGGTTACTGGGGTGGTGCCGACCGATGACCGAAGGATCGAGTGGGTGCGGTCTGGGGCGGTGCATGATGCCTTAGAAAAATTTGGAGCGCCGAGATTGCGGTTTTTGATCGAGGATGTGCTTGATGAAAAAATCATGGATCATGAGATCGTGGTACGGAACGAAGATGCCAAAAACATGGCGAATCGACTTGCGAGCGAGGAGGGCTTATTCTGCGGCATGTCCTCGGGGGCAAACGTTTTTGCAGCGATAGAGATGGCGAAGACAATGAAGAAAGGCTCGAAGATCGTGACAGTTTTGGTGGATAGGCGGGACAGATATTTTTCGGAATACCCGAATGAGCATTATGTGGTGTAGGGGGGATGGGTAGGGGGCATATAAATTCTTGTATAATAAAATATTGGAGCATGTAATAAACAGTCCATGCAGAAATTGGTAGATTGGTCACACAACTGCCGCTGGGGAAAACGGGGGAGGGGCGTGGGAGGAGATACAAATGGAAAGCAATATTAAAAATGCTCAACAAAAAAAACCAAAAAATGAAACAGGTGGAAATTCAAAAATAACTATTAAACTCTCATCTTTTGGAAATAGCGAATCAAATAACTTATTGGGATTATCCGAGTTATTTAAAGACATTCTTAACCGTCTCTTAACTCAATTTCAAGCAGAATTAAAAAAGGTTTTTGAACCTGGAATATTCGACGAAATAAAAAATTTATTAGAAAGGGAAGAAGAAATTATTAAAGCATTTAATGATTCCAATTGGCCAATTTCACCTTCGATGTCTAAGCATTTTATTCTAAATACCCTCGACTTCTATAAACAAGGAAAAAAAAGCAAAGTCAGCAATAAAATCTTAGGACATTATCAAAAAAATAATTTTAATAATCTAAAAGAAATTGTTAAGTCCTGGGAGAGTAACAGTTTATATTCTGAAAGGATGGAAATCTTTAATAATGCCCTAATTGCACATTGTGAGAAAAAATATATTTTGTCTGTGCCCGCTCTTTTCCCCCAAATTGAAGGAATATTAAATGATTACATATATAAAAACAATATCGATACGGATATTGGAAGAATTACCAAGGTTTATAAAAAGTCAATTGGCGATTTCAATGAATATACAATTAGAAACTGGATTATCGCAAAAACTCTTTTCTTTCAATTTGATACAAACATTTACCCAAAAACCTCATTTGAAAAAGAGTTAAATAAAACACCTAAAACCAGAATAATTAACAGGCATACAGTTTTACATGGTGTATCATATAATTTTAACAAACCGTCAATATCATTGAAATTATTTTTACTTTTAGATTCATTAAAAATATTAAGGGAGTTTAATGATCAAATTGATAGTTAAAACTAGAAATATTTAAAAAATGAGTAAAAAACAATTTCGGTAAAATTGTTTTAGTGAAAATATATGAGTATATCCGAACTAACAAAAAGAAAAATATTCGATTTTTATCAATTGGCTCAATGTCATTGGTCGGGTTCCCTTAATGAACCTGCTTTTTTATACCGCCTATATAAACTTGACGAAATAAAATCCACGGATTCTAGGTTTAATGATGCCGAAAGAGATATTTGGCAACATAGGGAAAACAATGATGATTGGGAAAATGATTGGATACTAACTGATTCAAGATTTGGTTTAAATTCCGAGTCAGATGAATTGTTTTTAAAATTCCTTTGTGAAACAATTCATCCAGTTGTAAGAACGGATGAAGGAGATGTAAAAAGAATTTTCGAAGCTTATAACAATTATTTAAAATTTGATGGTTGGGAAATCTATGAGAACAATTCAATGTCTGGACATCCAATATTTTCATATAGGAAAATATTATTAAATAATTCTCAGTCAATTAAAAACACTAAAATTATTTCAGAAAAAATTGATACAAATTATGTTCAAACACAAATAAAAAGAATTGAAAAATCTATAGTTGATGATCCTGAATTAGCAATTGGAGCCTCCAAAGAGTTTTTGGAGACAGTATGTAAAACTATTCTCTTAGAAAAAGGCATCGAATTAACTAATCCAAAATTACCAGCGCTAGTCCGTGAAACCCTAAAACAACTAAAATTATTGCCTAATGATATTCCAAATGAAGTCAAAGCTTCAGAAACAATAAAGAGATTATTAATGAATCTCGCTTCTATATCAAATAGTTTAGCGGAACTAAGAAATCCTTATGGTAGCGGACACGGAAAAGAAGCTAATTACATAGGTTTGGAACCTAGACATGCAAGATTAGCAGCTGGGTCTGCAATTACATTGGCTGTATTTATATTTGAAACCCACCAAAAAAGGAATATATAAGTTTTGTCAAACCCAAGTAACATTGAAACCATAAAAGTAATAGGCAACTTGATTACTGCCCCTCTCTGGTAAAATAGGCTTAAATAATAAATATCTTCCTAAAGATCAAGCAGGAGTTGAAAATGACCGACCACAGCCATGCAGTGGCAAGTGATGAAGAAAAAATGACCGCTTTGCTCGAAAGAGTGAGTGCTTATATCGAACAGTTTCACGGGGGCTATGTACAATTTGTCTCCTTTGAAGACAATATCGTCAAGGTAAAAATGGGTGGCGCCTGTGATGGCTGTTCGCTGACAGAGACTACCCTGCAGGGATGGATCGCTGGAACGATCCGGCAGTTCTTCCCCGATGTGGAAGAAATCATCGCTGTATAATTCTTAAGCGCTATAAATAGACCTCCCCAAATCGGGGAGGTTTTGGTTTAAGGGGGAAATTGCCTAGGATGTATGTCTGTCTAAAAAATCGAGTAATACAGGTTGAATGATCTCGGAATGGGAGATGAGGCAGAAATGGGTGCCCCCTTTGACGCTAATGAACTCGGCCCCTGGAATCTGATCCGCTGCGCGTACGCCTTGGCGGTGAGAAATGACGGCATCACTGGTGCCATGGATGACCAGGGTGGGGCGGTCGATCTCAGCCAATGAATAGTTAAGCTGATCTTTAATGTTTTCCATATCATTTTCAAGGCCAGCAAATCTCGGACGAGGGGGCCAAAGAGAAGCCACCAGGTTTTTAATTTGCTTTTGTTTCTCTGGTTTCCCAAAGAGCTGGAAGGCTAAATTTGGGCGAATGGCAAATAAACCACCGCGGTTTAAGAAAAGCCATGTAATGAAAGTGGATGGAATGATGTATTTTCCGATGGCATACGCAAAAAACTTATAGGCAGGGATGGGCTGGTTAACTGCGGAAGAAAGGATCAATCCCATACAGCGTTCTGGAAATTTCAGGGAAAACTCGATAGCGGTAGGTCCCCCGGCAGATACCCCCATAATAAAAGCTTTTTTTATTTTCAAAGCATCCATGAGGGCGGCAACCAGGTCTGCTTGTTGGCAAGGTGTCTTGCCCGAGGTCAAGGGGGTACGTAAATAACCAGGGCGGGAGAGGACAATATATTGATAACCAAGATCAGGGTGAGCATAGACTTGTCCGCGATCATAACCACCCCCGGCACCATGTAAAACGATGATGGGTGGCCCTTCCCCAAGGATGGCTGCTTCAACTGGCCCAAGTTTTGTTTCGTATACTCGGCTGCCCGCCAGCAGGCTGGATATTTTTTCTTGGTAGCTTTGTTGATAATAGCGAACCAACCATACTATGAGAATCAGCCCAAATAGGAGGGCAGGAAAGATAACCGTTTGCAACTGCATGGGATTGACTATTTGTATTCTTCTCGAACAGGGTGAAAGACGTCCAGCAGGCGGCATTCTGTAATCGCTCGGCCGGCATGGGGCATATTTGAGGGGATCAGCAGGGCTTGCCCGGGTTTGAGATGGTGGGTTTCTCCATCGAGGGTGAGTTCAAATTCTCCCTCAAGGACATTCGCAATTTGTTCATGCACATGTTGGTGCGCTGGCAGGGATGCACCAGCCTCCACGCGCCAAAAGGCGAGGGTCATGTTCTCACTATGCACAAAACGGGCATGAAAACCGGGGACGATTTCACGTTCTTCAATTTGGTCTAGGTCGATCTTAGGCATAATTTTCTCCCAATAGGGTTGTTTATCCAAATTCAATTATAGACAAAAATAGGCAAACAAGTAAAAGGAATAGTTTTAAAACCATTGGTTCAATTTCTTGTATACTTTGCATATGAGCATAAAAGTCTATGAGAAACCGAAAGAATTTCTCCTTGTAGCGCGAGAATTCTTGGAGAGACAAGAAGTGCTGAATGCGGTGATCTTGGGCGTAGTACAGCGGATGATCGATGACCCAGCACATTTTGATAATGGGGCTTATCTAGCAATTATTCGAGATGCCAGGGATGAGATCGTTTTGGTGGCGATGATGGATCCCCCGCATCCACTCACTTTAGCTGGCGAAAAAGATTGCCCTGAAGAGGCTTTGGTTTTATTAGCTGAAAGTATTCAAATATCGAAAAGACCTTTACCCAGCGTGCATGGGCCAGAGCCTTTGCCTGAACGTTTCGCACCAATCTGGGCATCACTAAACGGATTGGATTATGAATTGGAAATAGGACAAGGGGTTTATGAACTGCGAGAAGTGATCCCCCCCGCAAAAGTGGAAGGAAAGTTGGTGATGGCAACACAGGAAGATTTAGGGTTGATTTCTGATTGGATGATGGGATTTGAGCGGGACGCATTCGGTGAAAATAATTCGACATTAGAAAAAATGACAGAGTCGATGGCGCATCGCATTCGCAAAGGGGAGTGGTATATCTGGAAAGATGGAGATACACCACTTTCGATCGTGATGCGATCACGCCCGACGAGACACGGGATTTGTGTGACGGGTGTGTATACTCCGCCTGAATTGCGGGGAAATGGGTATGCGAGTGCAAGTGTGGCAGCTTTTAGCCAAAAACTTTTGGATGAGGGCTTTGAGTTTACTTCTCTATTTACTGACCTTGCAAACTTGACCTCAAATAAGATCTATATGAATGTGGGATATCAGCATGTGAGTGATTTTAATAAGTATAAGTTTGGGGAGAAGTAAAATATTGTCCTTAGCCGATAAGTTATAATTGCTTAATGACTACAAAACCCCCATTTGAAAAAATTCTGATCGCCAACCGTGGTGAAATCGCCTTGCGGTTGATGCGCGCCTGTCAAGAATTGGGGATTTCAACAGTTGCAGTTTATAGTGAGGCAGATCATAAAGCCCCACATGTGGATATGGCTGATGAGGCGATTCTGATTGGGCCAGCTCCCCCCCTGGAATCCTATTTAAAAATTGAGAATATCCTCGTTGCCGCCAAAGAAAGTGGGGCAGAGGCAGTCCATCCCGGTTATGGCTTTCTCTCTGAGAATACGGATTTTGCGCAGGCGGTGATCGATGCGGGGTTGGTATTCATCGGTCCTTCTCCTGACGCAATCAGGTTGATGGGCGATAAATCTGCGGCCCGCCAATTGATGGAAAAAGCGGGCATTCCCTTAATACCGGGATATCAGGGGGATGACGATCTGAAACAATTAAAAAAGAAAGCGGTAGAGATTGGATATCCAGTATTGCTCAAGGCAGCTGCGGGTGGCGGTGGAAAAGGGATGCGAGTGGTGACAGAGCCAGCCGATTTACAAGACTTATTATCTGCGGCTCGGCGGGAAGCCCAAAATTCTTTTGGGGATTCTCGAATTATTTTAGAAAAATATATATCGGATGCCCATCATATTGAATTCCAAATCTTGGCGGATGGACATGGCAATGTTTTGCATTTTTTTGAAAGAGAATGTTCCATTCAGCGCCGACATCAAAAGGTGATCGAAGAAAGCCCTTCTCCTCTGATGGATGATGCATTGCGCGAGGAAATGGCGAGAACTGCAATCGAAGTGGCAACGTCGGTGAATTACACCAACGCGGGAACGGTTGAATTTATTGTAGATCCCGCCTCCCGAAAATTTTACTTTCTTGAAATGAATACCCGGTTACAGGTTGAACATCCCATTACGGAAATGGTGACAGGGATTGATCTGGTGCAATGGCAGATTAGGATCGCGGCGGGCGAAAAGCTACCATTCAAACAATCAGATCTCAAACAGAAAGGGCATGCGATCGAGGCACGAATTTATGCAGAAGACCCATCTAATTCATTTTTTCCATCCACTGGAAGAATTCATCATGTAGGTTTTGCGGATGGAGAGGGTGTGCGGGTGGATAGTGGTGTTGTTCCAGGCACAGAAGTTGGGGTTCATTATGATCCTTTATTGGCGAAGGTGATCGCATATGCCGATGATCGTCCAAAGGCGATAAAAAAGTTAATGGATGCCCTTAGAAATAGCGTACTTCTGGGGTTAAAGAGCAACCGAGAATTTTTGGTAGATATCCTGCAGGACAAGAAATTTAATAAGGGCTTGGCTAATACCCGTTTTATTGATTCATTTTTCTCTGACTGGCATCCAATGGACAAAATTGTTCCCGATGAGGTATTGATCATTGCTGCAATAGCTGAATTAAGTAAACTTACAGAAAATAGGGAGAGCAGTGGAGAAATTGGGGCAGAAAGTGATCCATACAGCCCATGGAGTAGATTTAAAAACTTTCGGATCGGGGGAAAGGAATCGTGAAATTAACTTATATCATCGACCAAGAACGCTATAGTATTGAACTAGAAATTACAGATGAAGGTTATTTAGCGAAAATCGGAGAGAAAGAGTATCAGATTCCCACTACCAATATTTCTGGTGGGAAGATCGACCTGCAAATAAATGGAAAAAACGTTGAAGGAATTTGGGCAATTGATGGGAACCGCAAGCGGTGGGTAGCGGTAAATGGGCGAGAGTGGTTATTAGAAAAGGCAACTTCTTCAAAACGTTCGGGTATGATGGGAATGCAAAATGCGGACACTTCCGTTTATGCGCCAATGCCAGGGCAAGTGCGCCAAGTGTTGATTGAAGAAGGGGAGGACGTAAGTTCAGGACAATTACTTCTCTTACTTGAAGCAATGAAAATGGAAATCCGCATACTCTCTCCCGGCGATGGAAAGATAATTCGGTTGAATGTTAAAGAAGATCAGCAGGTAGATAAGGACGACTTCCTTTTGGAAATTGAATAAGGGAATGCGATAGGAGGAGTAATGGCTGGAAAATATTATGAGGATCTGGTGGTGGGGGAAACTTTTCAGCATATTAATAAAAAAAAGATTACCAAAAAAGATCATTCAACCTTTAATGCCTTAACGATGAACACCCAACCTTTGCACTCTGATGAAGAATATGCTTCTAAAACCAATTTTGGACAAATAATTGTGAACGGGATTTATACCCTTGGATTGGCAGTGGGAATAACCGTGGCAGATCTTACAGAGGGCACAATCATATCTAATTTGAGTTATGAAAATGTAAAGCACCCCGCACCTGTTTTTCATGGGGATACACTACATGTGGAAACAGAAGTGTTAAGTAAACGAGAGTCGAAATCTAATATATCTGTTGGCATTGTAAAATTGAAACATAGCGGAAGAAAGCAAGACGGCACAATTGTTTTAGAAGTGGAGCGGACCGCGATGTTTTTGAAAAGGGAATCGGAGGAAAATTAATATGAGGGTTCGAAGAGCGATTCTTTATATGCCAGGCAGTGATTGGAGAAAAATTGAAAAGGCAACCCGTTTGGATGTAGACTCCATTTGTATGGATCTTGAGGACGGCGTGGCGTTAAGCAGAAAAGAAGAAGCACGGGAAACTGTTGTAAAAGCTTTGAAAACTCTTGATTTTGGCAGCACAGAAAAATTGGTGCGAATTAATGCGGTTGGATCGGGCATGGAAGAAGCGGACCTGGATGTCATTGTTCCATTTAACCCAGATGGAATCATCATTCCGAAAGTAAGTTCTGCCGCTGATGTTCAATGGGTGAGTGAGCGCTTGGTAGAATTGGAAAAAACGATACCAGACTTAGGTGAACCAATACACATATTAGCTCTAATTGAATCTGCCATAGGAATTGTGAACCTGAAAGAGATCGCCAATTCAGATAGCAGACTGAAAGTATTGATCTTTGGAGCAGAGGACTTAGCGGGGGATGTCGGGGCAGTGCGTACCCCCGAAGGAAACGAAGTTTTGTATGCAAGAAGTGCAGTAGTGACCCACGCCGCTGCTTATAATTTGCAGGCAATTGACATGGTGGCAACTGATTTTAAAGGAATGGACACCTTATTTCAGGAGTCCCGACGGGGAGTAGAGCTTGGTTATGATGGAAGGCAGATTATTCACCCCAAGCAAATCGGCGAAGTGCAACGAGCCTTTACACCAAGTGATAAAGAAATTGAAAAAGCAAAAGTTCTCATTGAAGCATTTACTAAACATCAAGAGAGGGGAGTCGGGGCATTTGAGATCGATGGAAAAATGGTCGATATGCCTAATTTGAAAGCAGCCGAAAATGTATTAAGGAAGGCGAGGGCTGCGGGGAAGTTGGATTGACCGATTTAAATTCTCGAATAATCCCACCTAATTATTAAGCTAAATCAAAAAACACCTCTTCATATTGCTTGCACATTTCATCTTCAGAAAAATTTTCTAAAATATGTTCTCTAGCCTTTATTCCTAATTCATTTCGGATAATCTTATTTTCCATTAAATAAAGAATAGATTTTGAAAGAATAGCCACGTCCTTTAAGGGAGTAATTAGTCCATTTTCGTTATGGGTAAGTACATCATCAATTCCCTCAACGTCCGAAATTATTATTGGGCATTCCATCAACATTGCCTCCAAAAGTGCTACAGGCAATCCCTCCCAAAGCGACGGCATGATGAATATATCGCTGGCTCTAAGAATCTTAAAAACATCACTCCTCACGCCTAATAGTTTTATGCTATTTTGAAGACCTAAGTTTTCTATTTGAGTTGATAATGAATTGCAGAGTTTTCCGTCTCCAATAATATATAGTAGGGTGTTCGGATATTTTTCTAAAACAGAGGGCATCGCATCAATTAAATACTTATGTCCCTTTTGAACAGATAATCTTCCGACCGAGACCAGGATATTAGCTTTTTCGGACCATCCTAATGACTTTCTAGCCTGATATTTATCGGTAAGGGGTTCTTTGGTCTGAATTGCATTTAGGATTACTTCAATTTTTTCAGGACGCACTTTTTCAAGGACTATTGCATTTTCTTTAACTCGATTAGAAACTACAACAAGCTTTGTTGAAAGAGGGCTATTTACCATTCTTCCATGGAGCCATTTCCAAAAAAAAATTCGATCTTCAATATCCCCTTGATGAGCGGGAATTCGTACGGGTATTCCCGCAAGATATCCAAGAGGGATTCCAATTAGGTTGCTGTCATGTGTGAATGTTTCAATAATATCAAAATTGTTTTGAACTAGAAATCGATAAAAACGGGGTAAAGCAAGCAAGAATTTAAGAAGCTTGCCAAAAATATTTCCCTGTAGAGACCAAACGTCAAGGTTAATTACCTTAAAGGGATATCTGGATTTCCAATCCTCAGATAAATTTTCGTTATCGTATAAAAAGACTGAAATAACCTCATGGCCTTTTTTGTGGAACCACGCCGATTGTATTAGCTGCATTTTTTGGGCACCCGCTTGTTGCATTTTTGTGCCTAAAAACAATATTTTCTTTTTCGTAATAGCCATTAAACAAATCCAAATAGAATAATTAATTTCGAACTAAGCAAGTTCGATTTTTAAGGATTGAATAATTCGATAGGTTCATTTTACCCAGCGCCTTGAATTTAAGCATGTCTATAGTGGGGGGAACTTGGAATTATTTTATTGGATAGTATGGAGAAATTCTTTGAACACTACCACCCACTGCTCAACCGGACAATTTGGCGTTCCGGCATTTTATATGAACTCATTCTTTTTTGGGTTTTCTTAATATTATATTCAATTCTCCGATAATCCCAACTTTTTTCTTCCGAATCGAAGATAGCAAAAGAAGATCGGGGATCTCTGTCGCGTGGTTGTCCAATAGACCCTGGATTGAGTATTGACCTTGAGAGAATTGAGTTTATTCGGTCAACTTCAGGAATGTTCAAGGATGTAATTTTTGATGCAGGATCAAGATAAAAATGCACAGGGAGGTGTGTATGTCCGACAAAACAATAATTTGTATCGAAAAAACCAAAATTTTCTTGGGCTACTTGGGAATCTAAAAGATATTCAAATACGGGTTGGCGAGGGCTGCCATGGGCCAAAGTTACCTGATCAATCACTGCAGTTTCAGGAAGATTTTGGAGGAAAGACAAGTTTTCTTTACTGAGTTCGTTTTTTGTCCACTCCACGGATTGCCGTGCTTCGGTATTAAAACTACTTATATCCATGTCTTTTGCCGCAGCAGCATCGTGATTCCCTAATAAGCAGATCAAATTATTTTGTTCTTTCAGGAGCGAAATGCATTCGTTTGGATTTGGGCCATAGCCCACCACGTCCCCCAGACACCAAACAGCATCAATTTCGTCTTTGACATGGTTTAGAACTGTTTCTAACGCAACACTATTCCCATGTATGTCAGTGATTACTAAAGCGCGCATGGGAAATATCTTAACATAAAAATATTAAAATAAGGAAATTGATTTATTCCAATAAATTGGAGGGACCGAAAGATAAGGGGATGAGCTCTTCAACGGTTGACTCTTGTATGTTATCCCCATTTTCATCAGCTAGCCAAACTATGGTATCCAAACCAAACTCAGATAAGACTTGACGACAGCTGCCACAGGGAGAGCCGCCATCCTTGGTAACCACTGCAATGGCTTCAAACTCTCTTTCACCTTCATAAATTGCCTTGAAGATAGCCGTGCGTTCTGCACAAATTGTGCACGAATAAGCCGCATTTTCAATGTTTGTACCCTGAAAAACTTTTCCCGACTTAGTTAGCAGGGCAGCCCCTACAGGATATCTTGAATAAGGGGAATAAGATTTTTTCCTTGCTTCCATTGCCATAGCAATAAGATCTTGTTTTGATACTTTATTTTCCATCTTTATTGTCCTCTTTGATTTCTGGCAGTGAAGCAGGGTCTTGATTTTTTATCACCCGTACTTTTAGGATTCGCCGATCATCAATTTGTTCAACGGTAATTTTCAATTCGTTTTCTACCAAACTTTCCCCTATTCCTGGGACGTGCCCGGTGCGGGCATAGATCAACCCCCCAATCGTGTCTGTATCTTCGACTTCAAGACGGCTGCCTAAAAGTTCGTTGACTTCGACCAGGAGCACATTTCCATTGAAAAGGAATTCATTTTTAGAAATTTGTTTGTAAGGTGCCTCTTCCTCTTCATCAAATTCGTCTTCAATTTCACCAAATATTTCTTCGACAATATCTTCTAATGTGACAAGCCCAGCAACGCCGCCATATTCATCAATTACTACGGCAATGTGAATTCGGCGGGATTGCATTTCATCTAAAAGTTCGTCCACTTTTTTGGTTTCAGGGATAAAGTACGCCGAACGTAACAATTCACTTAATGAGTCAATTCCGTTTCCTTGTCGCCACACCTTCAACATATCTTTGGTGTATAACATCCCGATAATATTATCGATCTGGTTCTTATACACAGGCACTCTGGAAAATCCGGAGGCAAGAACTACGTCGGCAGCTTTTTCGATAGGTGTATTTGCGTCCAGAGTGAGGATATCGACACGGGGAACCATGATCTCTCTTACTAAGGTGTCGTCAAAGCGAAACACTGAATGGATCATTTCACTTTCATCTTTCTCAATTTCTCCAGCCTGTTCGCTGGCGTCCACCAGTGAAATCAATTCATCTTCGGTGATCTTGGCGGGATTCTCGTCGGGGGCATCCTTCTTGGTTAGCGCAAGAGGAATATAAATAATCGGGCTTAGAAGTATTACCAATATATTTGCAAATGGTGTGAGTCGAATGGCCCATAGATTTGGATCATTCAATATCCAACTTTCAATAAAAAATTCGGAGAGCCAAATGATCAGGGCCAGTATGGCGAATAGCAGATAGATTGACATTGATCCATTTAAGAAGGAGCCATATAACGCACCAGCGATCGACAATCGTACTAAGGATTGAATGATTTTAAATGTTGCTCTTAGTTGAGTTCTTTTAGAAGTTAGGGAAAGTGTGAGGGCTGCTTTTTTGGGATCTTCCTGATGTACAGATATCAAATAGGCTTGGCTAACATTTAATAAGCCAGTCCGTGCGATGGTGATTATTAGATCGAAAAGGAGTAATGAGCCTGCAATTACCAGCATTTGTTGACTATTCACTATTGTCTTTTCTTCTTCGAATGGCTCTAGCGGGCATTCCCACCACAACCTCTCCTTCACCAACGTCTTTATTGACAACAGAACCCGCACCGGTGCGAGCCCCTTTCCCAATCTTAACTGGGGCAATTAGCATTGTGTCGCTACCAATAAAGACATCATCTGCAATTTCGGTTTTATTTTTATTCACACCATCGTAATTGGCGGTAATCGTTCCAGCGCCAATATTTACATTTTTTCCAGTCGTCGTATCTCCCAAGTATGAGAAATGACCTATTTTTGTGCCAGGTCCGATATAAGAATTTTTAATTTCTCCATAATTGCCCATATGTACGCCGTCTGCCAAATGGGCACCTTTTCGTAAATGGCCAAAGGGACCAATATCCACATGGTTTTCAACTTTAGCATATTCTAAAACGGAAGAAATTATTTTACAGTTATTACCAATGCAGGTGTTATTAATGGTTGTGTTGGGGCCAATTTCGCAATCTTCACCAATAATTGTATTTCCCTGCAAATGGGTGTTTGGGTAAATGGTCGTGTCCTGCCCAATTTTGACGTTTGTGTGTATATACGTAGTTTGTGGGTCAATAATACTGACACCTGCTTCCATCCAAGTCTGATTAATCCTCCTGCGCATAATTCTCTCAGCTTCGCTTAGGTGGACTCGTGAATTAATCCCAATCGCTTCTTGAGGATCAGAGATTGCTTCAGCATGTACATTTAATCCTTTATCCGTAGCGACTTTGATAATATCAGTGAGATAAAATTCGCCTTTCGATGAGACGGGAATATTTTCCAGGTTATCCCACAGCCAATCAGCCTGGAAACAATAGACGCTCACATTTAATTCGTTAATTTTGAGCTGTTCAGAAGTGCAATCTGCTTCCTCAATAATAGCTTCCACTTGCCCTTTTTTATTTCGTGAAATTCGGCCAAATCCTCGAGGGTTTTCCGATAATACGGTAAGCATACTCACCGGCCCAGTATTATTCTTTTGGGTTTCGGTTAATGCTTTTAGCGTCTGACCTTTGATTAGGGGCATATCGCCAAGGAGGACGACTACTATGTCGGAATTTCCTTTTAGTAAATCCTCAGCTTGTTGTACCGCATGGGCAGTTCCTTTTTGTTCGTTTTGGAGGACAAAATGAGCGTTATCCCCCAAGCTATCTTTTACCTCTTCGGCTTTGTATCCAACCACGACGGTTGGGAGTTCATCAGAAAACTCTTTTACTGCCTGAATGATATGCCAAGCCATAGGTTCCCCGGCAATTGGGTGGAGAACTTTGGGATATTTTGATCTCATTCGGGTGCCTTTCCCAGCAGCTAAGATAATTGTAGATATTTTCATAATTTATTCTCTGATCATTGTATGCAAAAACGACGAGCGCTACAACAATTAAAACGAAGTTGTAGAGTTCGTCACTCTTCAAAAAATCCTATTAATGATTTAGGTTCAGGGTCGTCTAACAATTATTTATCCGGTCACGAATGTGGGTTTCACATTGTGATTAGCCGGGGCGCCTGGATTCGAACCAGGATCAACGAATTCAAAGTCCGGTGTGCTACCGTTGCACCACGCCCCAAAAATTTTTGCTGTGGTTTTTTGCCCAGAGCGGAGCAATTGTATCATAGGCTAAATTTTCCTTCAATATAGTAGAAATGGACATAAGCTTTATGTATATTGATCTTAGGATAGCGGAAAATTGAGTGAAATTAGTCTGCACCTATGTTTGCTGGTGCGAGACCCAAATTATATGCCTGTTGGTAACTTAGGGAATCGAAAAGGTTTTCGGCAGGGAGATTATCCTCTTGGTCGAGATTCCCCCAGTACCTATCCGCATCAGTCTTATGAATTGGATTGTGTTTACACCAACTTGCCAATTCAGAGTCAAACAACGCTCTTTCCTTTGCAGATAATATGGGGGGGGCAGAAGAACAATTATTGAAATTTGTGCTTACGCCAATACGTGAGAAATAATCCAACAAAGTCATGACTGTTTTCTGGGTATCGATATAGTTTTGTTTGGTAAGTTTTGGGCTACCTGATTTGAAAATACTAATAAAAATATAGGATTCCCCTAGATGGGAAACATGTATTTCAAATTGATTTTTTCTTATGATCAAAGGGGGCTTTAGGGCAGGTATACGTGATTTATTCTTGTTTCCTTGGAGTTTATTGACTACTTCATCAATGATTTCATATTGAAATTCATCATTTTGGAACTTCCCTTCACTCAAGATAATTTCACCCAAATTATTTAATACGAAATTTGCCGCAGAATAAGCGTTTTTTCTGCTCCCCGAAATGTTTTGGAGTAAGCCATTAGACTTGTTTCCTTGAGAATCTCTTTGATCTTTGATAGAAAGTTCGGAAGGTAAAACACTGGTAACTATCCCAAGTAACCGTTCAACAGAATCCAAAAAGTCAGCTTTATTAACAGGTTTATTTAGGAGAAAATCGGCTCCAATCATATCCGCCAGTTTTTTGGTTTTTGAAGATATTTGCATACTCATTAAAACATTGAATTTCGACAAGCGGTTACTTATCGAATGAGAAATGAGATTAGCCCCCGAAAGTCCTGGAAGTTGCAAGCCTGTGATTAGTAGGTCTGTTTTACCCAGTAATAATTCATTTTTTGCTTCCTCTGCAGAATAAAACTCGACAATATTTAACTCTTGCTTAAGGCAGAGTAAATAAGATTTTAGAAGACTTCGATTTATTCGGTTATTATCGACGAGCAAAACCTTGAAAGTTGTCATAATAATTTGAGTTTAGCATAATCCTTTCGTGCCAGCCTTAATTTTTTTAGTGCTATTTTTCAATTAAATTATTGAATATGAATTCGAGTCATTACTATTCTTATAGGGGGTTACGAAAACCATGTTGTGATTCCAGGACATATAATCCATTTATTTGTGAAATTCATCCCTTGACTAGAGAAATTCAAGAGTTATAATTCAAAAGTTGAATTTTGAAATTAGGAGAGTATTATGCCTGTTGCATTGGTTACCGGAATTACTGGCCAAGACGGATCTTATTTGGCGGAAATGCTATTAGAGAAGGGTTACGATGTTGTTGGAATGGTTCGACGCTCAAGCACGATCACATTTGATCGTATCGAGCAAATTCAGGACAAGATCACAATCGTGCAAGGGGACTTGCATGATCAAAGCTCATTGGTCAATGTATTTGAAGAATATAAACCAGATGAAGTCTATAACTTAGCAGCACAATCATTTGTTCCAACATCTTGGAACCAACCCGTACTGACGGGTGAAGTAACTGCATTAGGCGTTACTCGAATGCTGGATGCCATGCGCTTGGTAAGGCCAAAAGCTCGTTTTTACCAGGCATCTTCAAGTGAAATGTTTGGGAAGGTTCAGGAAGTTCCCCAATCAGAATCCACCCCCTTATATCCCCGCAGCCCATATGGTGTAGCAAAAGTTTATGGGCATTGGATAACGATCAATTATAGAGAATCTTATGACATGTTTGCAGTATCAGGCATATTGTTCAATCATGAAAGCCCTCGTCGGGGGCTTGAATTTGTGACACGAAAGATAACCAATGGGGTTGCACGAATAAAGCTTGGATTGGATACTGAAATTGGATTAGGAAATTTGGATTCTCGACGTGATTGGGGTTACGCCAAAGACTATGTTGAAGCGATGTGGTTGATGTTGCAGAAAGATTCGCCAGATGATTATGTGATCGGTACTGGTGAGACTCATGAAGTGCGAGAATTTTGTGAGATCGCTTTTTCGTACGCGGACCTTGATTATAAAGAATTTGTGAAAAAGGACGAACGCTTTTTCCGGCCTGCTGAAGTGGATCTGCTTGTATCTGACCCAAGTAAAGCAAAACAGGAACTGGGTTGGGAGATTAAAGTTGGTTTCAAGGAATTGGTGGAGATGATGGTTCAGGCAGACCTAGACAAAATTAAACAAAAACTGGGTCAATAATTTCAATATTGCTGGATATAAACTTATTCTCTTTGCTATTTATTTGGTATAACATTAAATAGCAAAGAGATTTTTTTATTCTCCTTGAAAAATAAAAGGAATATCCGAAGAGGTTCGGTATAAAAATGGATGAAAGGATAGAAAATAGAAATAAGTATCTTCTCTCATGGGCTATGGTAACAAGCCTTTTGGTTGAAATAGGAGGGTTCATATTTCTAATTATTTGGGATGAAAATGTTAGCATATCCTTTGCTTCAAAAAGATTTATATTCCTATCAATATATTGGATAACCGCAGGAATAATTGCTGTCTGGATCTTTTGGAATGGATCTAGGTCAAATTGGAAATATCCACAAATCAGGAATGCTGGGAAAAACCCAACCCGCTACCATCGAATATTCGCATATTTTTTTCTCGCTCTTCCAGCAATTTTATTCAGTGTAATTAGTTTTTTTAACATTCCATATTTTTCTTGGATTGGCTTGTCTATACTTATGTTCTGCTCCACACTTGCTACCATCGTTTTATATCGAGACAAAGATTGGAAAGCCTTAACAAAAAATTGGGGAGTGTTGATATTGGTTGCTTGCGTCTCCTTTTTGGTTGGAAAGGAGCTGAATTCAATAAGTAGTTACCCCTTTTCTATGGGATGGTCCGAAACCAGCCGTTATTATTTAGCATCTTTAACCATGGACAAAACAGTTTACGGAATAGATCTTCCCCTTCCCCATAGAAATTTATCCCGATATCTGATGCAGTCAATCCCATTTTTGTTCTCGGGAGCTGGACTATGGGCTCATCGATTTTGGGAGGGTCTGTTACAGATTGTCTTGCCATTCTTAGCGTCATTCTTTTTGGTACGCCGCTTTTCCTTGGATAATAAAAAGAAAAAAGCCTTTGCCATATTATGGGGAGGCTTATTCATCCAACAGGGCCCTGTTTTCTACCCTATGTTGGTAATTATGATCCTCATATTTAGCACTTTTGATAGCAAACATTTATGGCGATCGACTTTTTGGATATTATTGACATCAATATGGGCGGGAATAACTCGTGTTAATTGGATACCCATGCCAGCCTTAATCGCAATCATGATTTATCTAATGGAAAATAGAAATGAGGTCGAAAATAGGGCTTCACGAATTATTTCATATTTTTCATATCCATTTTTTTGGGGAGTTTCTGGAATACTTGCCGGATTATTATCTCAACAATGGTATCAAGAGAACTCAGGTTTGCCTGCAGATATATTCTCCACAGATTTGAGTTCGGATCTATTATGGTATCGGCTACTCCCCAATATAACTTATAGTCCAGGTATTCTGGTGGGGATTCTGGCAATCACCTTCCCGATATTGCTTTACATTATTCTTAATATGAATGCAAATAAAAAGATATTGCATCCACTTAATAGATTAAGTATATGGGCAATTATTGCGAGTCTGTTTTTGGGAGGAGTAGTTGTTAGTACGAAGATCGGGGGAGGGACAAACCTCCATAATATGGACGTCTTTATAGTTGCTCTTTATGTTATCGGTAGCTATCTGTATTTTGAATATGTTGACAGCCATAAAAATAATAAAACACAAAAACCAGGTTTTTTAATCGGTTTGATACTATTAATACCTGTATTGATTCACGGATTAAGTGGTTCTCCATTTAGCATACAAAACTACTTAGTGCCTGAAGATCATTTGCAACGACTTCAGGGGTATGTAGATGAGTATAAGGATAAAGGGGAAGTTCTTTTTATCGCCGAAAGACATTTACTAACCTTTGGTCTGATAGAAAATGTTGACTTTGTAAATGACTATGAAAAAATGATTTTGATGGAAATGACAATGGGGAGAAATATGAACTATCTTGAGAGATTTTATCAGGATTTAAAAACCCAAAAGTTTTCGATGATTGTCTCAGATATAATAAAGACTTCCCTTAAAGACCCTATGAAGTCTCCCCTTGCGGAAGAAAACAATATAAATGCAGAATTGATCTCAAAACCGATAACCTGTTATTATTCTCCCCTGGAGATTTTCTCTGAGGTTGGTTTTATGGTATGGGTCCCATTAAATGAACCCATTTGTTAAAAAATGGGATTGATAAAAGGACAGTAGATCGCAATTCAATTGGTTATATGGAAAATAAAGCAAAAATCGAGCTGGAAAACAAATTTTTTTTGGGCATTGTTGGATTCTGTTTTTTGGGAATTGGCATCTATTTAGGGTATGTAGAAAACTTTAAATGGAGAAATTTATTTATATCCGAAAGGGCAACAATATTCTTCTTATATATACTATTTACGCTAATTATTTGGGGGGGCGGACTGTGGATAGGGTTTCGAAATAACTGGCAAACAGATCCAACCCAAAAATTACAAAAAATCCCTAAGATCGTTCGATACGCTATTGCTGTATTTCTGCTTTTAACTCCCTCAATCTTGATTCTTTTTACCCATGTAAATGACCGAGAAATATCTTACTATCTAAGAATAATCCTTTCTCTAGCTTGTGTGTTTTTATCTGTGCCATTTGTTTATCCAAAGATCTCAATCCAGAAATTTTTTAAGAAAGTGATTTTGTTTGGATTTTTTGCCGGAGTAATTTTCTCGATTTATCGAATATTCAATCAAGTGACCAGTTATCCGTTTTCTTTGGGGTGGTCTGAAGGGAATCGGATCTGGGATTACTCAGTTCTTTTTGGCTCTAATCGGTATGTAACGATTGACAATAGAGAATTATTTGCATTCACTGACCCTGGCAGGGCGTTTGTTTGGGGAATCCCATTCATATATTCAAAATTAAATATTTATTGGTTTCGTTTTTATGATGCAGCAATAAAAACTTCCCCCTTTTTTCTATTAGGTATCGTAAGTATTTGGACAAAAAGAAAAGAGATTGGAAAATGGGGAGTATTTCTCTTTGGGTTATGGACATTCATGTTTTTATTACAGGGGCCGATCCACCCCCCATTAATTTTTATTGCTATCCTAACTTTTTTCGCAGTCAGGCAAAGAAACCTTATCTTTTCAATGTTTTTGGTTATGGTTGCTGGTTATTTAGCTTTTGTCTCTAGGTTTAGCTGGGCATATGCACCCGGGTTATGGGCCGGGATTCTTTCCTTGCTTCAGCTAGAAACCCCAAAATTTAATAAAGAGAATTTAAGTAAATTATGGCCCCCTGTATTTTTGGGGATTGCAGGATTAATTGGGGGCAGATATTTATCCCCTATTCTTGATTGGATTTCAAGTGGGGGGGAAAGCATAATCGGTTCTCTCTCATTAATTGATCCAATTACTGGGACAACAGCATTAAGCCAGGCCCTATTATGGGAAAGATGGTGGCCAAACCCGACATATGCGCCAGGGATTATTTTCGGAATCCTTCTTACAACTGGGCCAATAATAATTCTAACTATATTAATGATTAGGAAAAATCATTGGAAACTAAATCAGCTTCAACGATTTGGTGCATTTTTGCCTGCATTAGCTTTCCTGATCGTTGGTTTGGTAGCCAGTGTAAAAATCGGGGGTGGGGGAGATTTACACAATTTAGATATGTTCCTCATTACAATGATCTTTATTGCTTCCTTTTATTGGCCAAAGCTAATGGAATATGTTTTTGATCATGAAAATCAGAAAAATCATCGGATAATTAGATTTGTGAGTATTCTCGTATTCCTCATGCCAGTTTTCTGGGCTTTCCGTTCCGGGAATCCCCTAACAGGTTTGTTCTCAGAGGACCGAACAGAGTATATATTAGATTCTATCCAGGGTTACGTGGATGATGTTCAGGCTGAAGGTGGGGAAGTATTATTCATGGACCAGCGGCAATTGATTACCTTTGGGTTGATAGAAGATGTTATCTTATATGATGAATATGATAAGAAATTATTAATTGACTCTGCCTTCCGCGAGGACGAGGAATATTTCGAAAAATTCTATGAAGATATTGAATCTCAAAAATTTGAATTGATCGTGTCTGAAAAATTAAATTTGGAAGAAAAAAACGACAATATATTTTCAAATGAAAATAATGCTTGGGTTAATTGGGTTGCCATTCCACTTTCCGAATATTATTGCCCAATCATGACGGTGGACAACATGAACTTGCAATTAATGGTCCCAGGAACAGATTGTGATGTTCCGAGAAATTATTAATTTTTTTGACTTATTTTGAAGCAAACCTTTTTGGCTAAAGGGGTTTTAGGAAATTTGGAATTTATGAAAGTATTGGTTCTCATCCATGAGTATCCACCAATTGGGGGTGGGGGTGGAGCAGTAGCAGAATCTATTGCTAATGAATTAATTGCCTTGGGGGAGGATATTTGTGTCCTTTCATCAAATGTTGCAGAAGGCTCCTTGCCCAACCACGCTCATCAAAAAGGGGTGAATTTAATTCGAGTTCCCACACGAAGGAAGGAATTACACCGAGCTACATTTTTTGAAATGGTGAGCTATTTGATTAGTGGGTTTTTTGCAGCAAAAAAACTATTAAAAAATTGGAAACCGGACATTATCCATGTTCATTTTGCAGTTCCGGCAGGTGTGTTGGCTTGGGTAATATCAAAATTATATAATATCCCTTACGCCATAACAATCCATTTAGGAGATGTGCCGGGGGGAGCTCCCGAAAAGACAAAAAAGTGGTTCCAGTGGATCTTCCCATTCACAAAAAGTATTTGGGGAAATGCCTCTAGAATTGTTGCGGTCAGTAATTTTACAAAAGAATTAGCATTGGAATCTTATCCCTTTCCAATCGATGTTATTCCAAACGGCATTAAATTGGGAAATATGAAATCAAAAAATATCGTTGTTGGGGAAGTGCCAAAAATCATTTTTGCTGGTCGATTTGTGGAACAGAAAAACCCTATTCAACTGGTGAGAGTATTGGGAAAAGTATCCGATCTTTCCTGGGAATGTTTGATGCTTGGCAATGGCCCATTATTTGAAAATACGATGAATGAAATTGAGGACCAAGGATTACAAAAACGAATTAGTTTGCCCGGATGGGTAAATCCCGAAAGAGTTCAAAACGAACTTGAGAAATCCGATATTTTGTTCATGCCCTCTCTAACGGAAGGAATGCCCATTATTGGGATTGAAGCGTTAGCAGAAGGCTTAGCCATTGTTGCCAGTCATAGTTTTTCTGATTTAGTTGTAGAAAACGAGAATGGCTATACTTATCCTTCAGATGATTACGATGGAATGGAGGCTGGTTTGCGATATTTATTAAATGATGGAGAGAAATTGCTGAAGGCAAGAAACAAAAGCCTAGAAATGTCCGCTGACTTTGATATAAAGATCATTGCACAAAGATATAAAGATTTATTTTATACATACATCTAAAATAGATTTATTCAGCTTTTCAGTATACCTTTTGAAGGTTCGGAGTAATTTCTATTCAATTAAAGGTTTATCATCAAATATTTTTTTCCCTAGTAAGAAAAGAAATATACTATAAGGTAAGAATGCCAATGTTATAGCTATGGCAGAACCGACGGCACCAAATTTTGGTATTAATAGAAAATTGAAAAGGATATTAAGTGAGAAAGACATAAACATCAGCCGGGCAATTTGTGAGGCTTTTCCATGGTAACTCAATAACATATAAAAGTAGTGATTAAGACTTCCAAGAAACAAATTGATGGTCATTATTTGCAAGGGCAAAACTGCTCGTACAAACGATTCCTTATAGAGGACGGGAATTAGGAGGGGGCTTAGAACAATAATTGCTCCACAAATCACCCCATAAAGGATCAAATTCATTTTTAGTACACCAAAAAAGCTTTTTTTCTTTTGAACTCTATTCTCAGATGTAATTTTTGTATAATTTGGCATTATCCCCATAGCCACTGCCAATCCTATTTGAGGGAGCTTGCTGGTAATTTGTTTACCTACATTTAGAAAGGCAACTTCTGTAGGGCTGGTAAGAGAGCCTAAGATTTGGATATTTAATTCTGGGGTTGATTGTACGAGGAAAAAACTAAGAGCGAGAGGCAGGCTATATAGGAAGATTTTTTTATAAAATTTTGTTAGGGGAATTTCTGATGAGATAATTCCGGAATAATGTTTGCGATATAAAATTAATCCAGTAATCACCGAGGTCAACATAGCTGCTGTATACCCATATAGAATTGCTGGAATATCTTTAAAAAAGAGCGTAATGATCAATAAAACAATTAATCTTAGCCCAAAACTCATCACGTTCATATAAAAATGGTAAAGAGTGCGCTTGATACCGACAAATATATTTTTTAGATATTCTTCTAAAGCTCCAATGAGGAGATATGGCGCGGAAAATAGAAGAATGGTCGCAAATTCCGGATGTTTAACAATTTCGGTGATTTGATTCCTGAGCAATAACACTATCCCTGTCGCGGTAATGCTGAAACCAATCTGGAGAATCAATGAGTTTTTCAGAACATTTTTTAGATCTGGTAGATCCCTGTTTTGGGCAGCGAATGATTGAGCAGCAGAGGGCACGCCCGAGTAAGCCACATATAAAAGGATCGTTAAGAGTGAGAAAAATTGTGACCATTTTCCATAAAGCTCTGTCTCCAGCACCCGCCCCAGCAATATGTCAATTAATATGAAGGCCACTGCAGCCACACCTTTGGAAGCAAAACTCCAAAAAATATTTGGCGTAATCTTTGTGTAGTAGGTCTTTAATCCATTTATCATTTTTTAGCCGTAAATTAAATTATTGGCTGATTATAACAGTCATTATTACAGTCTTTTTGCATTCTTTGCTTTATAGTATCATTGAGTGAGCGCTCAATGAAAATCCGCCAACTTCCGCAAAACTCCACTAATCTACGTGTTGATAACGGATATAGATAAACATTTTTACGAGAATAAATGACAAAAAACTTAATTCAACCCATCATTGATCGGGGTATCAAAAAACCCGACCATCTTTCCCTGATCTTTATCGACCCGGATGGCACCGAACAAATTGTCACGGCTGGCCAATTTCACCAAAGCGCATCACTTTACGCTAATGCATTTACCGGTGTTGGGATAAACCCTGGCGATCTTGTAATACTAGTATTAAAACATTCACAAGTATTACTTTCTGCATTTTGGGGAGCAATGTACTTGGGAGCGATTCCATCCATATTTCCATTTCTAACAGAAAAGCTAGATCCTGAGCTTTATTTAAAAAGAGTAAAAACCTTAGTTGGCCATTCTCAGGCAAAAGCGGTAATCACCTTCCCTGAATTTAAGGAAGATTTAGAAAAATTACTTACAAATGTGGATTGTAAAATCATCAATATAGATGAAGTTGCTGGTGAAGAACTAGGGGAAATTGAAAGACCATTGAATTACCCAAAATCTGATGCTATTGCCTTCTTACAACATAGTAGTGGCACAACTGGCTTACAAAAAGGCGTTGCCCTCTCTCATGAGGCTGTAATAAATCAAATTGAGTCCTACGGTAAGGCAATTGAGTTGAATGATCAAGATGTCATCGTGAGTTGGCTTCCTCTTTATCATGATATGGGTTTGATCGCAGGATTTGTGTTGCCACTTTACACCGGCACCCCATTAGTAATAATGTCCCCATTTCAGTGGGTACGAGACCCAAAGATGCTTCTTTATGCAATTGATAAACACAGGGGGACACTTTGTTGGTTGCCAAACTTTGCCTACAATCATATGGCCCGTACAGTGCGTCCAAGTTATTTAGGAGGAGTCGATTTAAGTAGTTTACGGGCATTAATTAATTGTTCTGAACCTGCTCACGCTGTTAGTCACGAAAAGTTTCTAAACAAGTTTTCCCCTTATGGTTTCAACGAAAATGCCTTAACGGTTTGTTATGCAATGGCAGAAAATACTTTTGCGGTTACACAAACCTCCATTGATAATCCCGCAAATATAGAGTGGGTGAGCGTGCCCAAATTACAGGAGGATCGAATTGCCCTCCCGGTTGATCCTCAAGAAATTACTGCGATCGCGATGGTGAGTTGTGGAAAAGCAATCGAAGGTTCTGAAATCATTATCGTGGACGATTCAGGGGAAAGTTTAGAGGATAGATATGTCGGTGAAGTTTTTGTTCGTAGCAATTGTATGTTGACTGAGTATTATCAAAGACCTGAAATTACTGCCGAAGCAATTGTTGACGGTTGGTATCATACCGGGGATATGGGTTATTTGGCGGATGGCGATCTTTATATCACCGGCCGGAAAAAAGACTTGATCATTGTTGGCGGAAAAAATGTTTATCCGCAGGATTTAGAAACAATTGCAAATAATATACCGGGCATTTATCCTGGAAGGGCAGTGGCATTTGGAGTTTTCGATGATCGCTTGGGTTCGGAGACAGTTGTCATCGTTTGCGAATTGCAAAATGGTGATGATGCCCCAGATCCCACCGAAATTGAAAGAGAATTACGTCGTAAATTAGTTGAGCAAACAGAAGTCACCTTGGCAGATCTCCGCTTAGTCGAAAATCGTTGGTTGATCAAGACGTCTAGTGGAAAAATCGCCCGGGGAGACAATCGAGAAAAATATCTCCGTGAATATCGAAACTAAAAAACTGGCTGGAAAATGGATAGGTCTTACGTTATTAATGGGGGGAATATCGGTTTTATTTGCCTATATCTCGAATAGATCATCTTCCATCGACGGATGGATGGGCTTCCTAGCGATATTTATTCTATTAAGTTTAGTCCTGGCATCTGCATGGAAATACATCCAACAGGAGCAAGTCCCCAAATATCTGCTTAGTTTAGCTCTTCTTGCAATTTTGATCCGTTTGTTTTTGGGCTTGGTATGGTTTGTTGCATTTCCCAATAATGGCTATGACACTGAAATGCAGGAAGCAGGATATGTGATGGGGGATGCTTTCAGCAGGGATACCGCTGCGTGGGAATATTCTCAAACGCATGACCCTCTACTATTAGCCTTCCAAGATTATAGCCATACCGATCAATATGGCGGTTTGATATTTTTAAGCGCATTTGTTTACCGATATTTGGGCACAACTGTTCATCAACCCCTGTTGATGGTTGTGTTTTCAGCCATTATCTCAAGCATGGCAGTTTTCTTTGTTTGGGGAATTGCAAACCATACATTTGGGAAAAAGGCAGCAAAGATCGCCGCTTGGTTATTAGTTTTTTACCCTGAGGCTGGTTTATTGGGAAGCTCTCAGATGAGAGAGGCCTATTCCATTACCTTATTGGTATTACTGGTCCACGTTTTTATCAGGTATGTGCAAAATAAAAATAACACAGACTTAGCAATTTTAAGCTTAACTATCCTTGCCTCTTTTTTGCTTTCCACCCCTTTTGCAATTTCTTCTCTTTTATTCCTCAGTCTGATTGTCCTTTGGAGAATGGATAGGACCAGGTTAAAAAATGGAAACCGCTGGTTAAATATGATCGCGGTAATATTTATTTTAATTGTTGTTGTAGGGATTTTTATTATTGGAATAGATAAAATTTATGGGGTGGATTATCAAGAATACCTAAGCGTGTATGCTTCGGGAAAAATAACCCAATTATTTGAACGAATTCCTACTTGGACACATACACCGTTTTTGGTGGGGTATGGAATCGTACGTCCTTTATTACCAGCCGCATTGGCTGATTTTGGGAATCCAATTTGGACCACAATCCAAGTTTGGAGAGCAATTGGCTGGACAGTGATGCTTTCTGGAATTATATATTCAAGCTTTCTAGTATTAAAAGAAAAAGTTCTATTAAAAATACCAGGAGTACTACTGATTTTTATTTGGTTTGGGATTCTCATCTCTTCATACCGTGGGGCGGGTGATGATTGGGATAATCCGAGATATCGAGCCGTTTTTGCCGGATTACAGGTAATCTTTGTTGCCTGGGGATTGATTCGGCAAAAAGAAACCAAAGACCCTTGGCTAAGAAGAGGAATTGGATTTATTTCGGCTATGGTTCTTTGGTTTATGGTTTGGTATATCAATCGAAACGTCTATTTTTTCAATTTTCCGACCGGAAACCTATCGGGCGTGATCGGTTTAGGATTAGCTAGTGGGGTGTTAATTAGCATTTGGGATTGGCTAAAAAGTAAAAAAAATGATAAATAATCCGCTTTTATACAAATCTATCCCCCTTGACGAAAGGTGATCCACTGTTATAATTCAATAATTGAATTTTAGAATGGTGAATTATGAAATCGTCAAAAGAAGCAGTAAGAGACCTAAGTTTATTAGAAGAAATTGAAAAAGATCCAGATATTACGCAGGCATCTATGGCTAACCAACTAGATGTGGCCGTCGGAACTGTCAATTGGCATATAAAACGATTGATAAATAAGGGGTATGTAAAAGTCAAGCGTGCCCAAAGGCGAAAACTACGTTACATCATTACTCCTGAAGGGATTACCTTTCGAGCAAGGCTTACCATTGAATATGTCGAACGCTCCCTTAGCCTGTATCGGGTTACACGCAAGCAGGTCACTCAATTTTTACAAGAAATAAATGCTGTCGGATACGATAGCATAAAGATCAATAGTGAGCTTCAGGGTCCGGACGATATATTAGATATTTGCAGATTAACCTGTCTTGAGCAAAATATTCAAATACTCGAGGAAGGGGAGATCCCCGAACTTGTCATTCAGGGTGGAGAAGTTAAGTTGCATTTACCGGAGAAAATATGATTCCAGAAAAGCATATTTTAATTACTGGGGGGGCAGGATATATTGGGTCAATGCTCACCGGGGAATTATTAAGACAAGGGTATGCTGTTACTGTGATCGATACGCTTTTGTTTGGTGGCGATTCTTTGATTTCTTTTTCCAATGACCCAAATTTTCGGTTTATCAAATCAGATGTATGGGAGCCGAGAGCCATTCGGAATGCAATAAAAAAAGATTGGCCTATCCCCAAAGCAGTGATCCATTTGGCCGCAATTGTGGGCTTTCCGGCCTGTCAGGCTGTGGGAAAACAAGTGGCATGGCGATACAATGTGGAATCCACCCACCGAGTCTTTGAACAATGTGTTGACCTGGGAATTGAGCAGTTTGTCTATGCCTCGACTTATAGCAATTATGGTGTGGCAGATGACGGAAAAGCTGTCACTGAATCCTCCCCCCTCAATCCCCAATCCTTATATGCTGAAACCAAAGTGGCCTCTGAAGAATTTTTACTTAAGCAAAGTGAAGAAACTTGCTCGCCGATCATATTTCGCTTCGCAACTTTGTATGGCACCTCTCCCCGCACTCGGTTTGATCTGATCGTCAATCAGTTTGTCTATGAAGCATTCACCAAAAGAGAATTATTGATTTATCAACGAGGTTATTCTCGCTCCTTTGTGCATGTTTATGATGTTGTCCAAGGAATAATTCTAGGAATAACCTCTTCAAAAGAAAAAACTCGAGGCCAGGTGTACAATCTTGGGACTAATCAGGGCAACCACACCAAAGACGAGGTAGTCACTTTGATCCTAAAGCGCTTGCCCGAAACCACTGTGCGTTATAAAGATTTGACATTCGGTGGAGATATGCGAGACATTAAAGTGTCCTTCGATAAGATCGAAAAAGAATTGGGATTTATTCCGAAACGAACAGTAGATGATGGTGTCAGAGAAGTGTTGCATGCTTTGCAAACAGGCCTGATCCACGATCCCAGCCACGAAAGATATCGCAATGCACGATTTATTGTGCAATAAAGCCAAATTAAGAGGAATTTCTTATGAGTGATTTTTGGAAAGACAAAAATGTTTGTGTAACCGGCGGAGCCGGGTTCTTAGGTTCCTTCGTTTTAGAGAAATTAGCAAAACGAGAAGCAAAAGATGTTTTTGTTCCCCGGATACAAAACTATGATCTCACTGACGTAAGCGACGTTCGGCGAATGCTAGAAGATTCAAAACCAGATATTGTTATTCATTTGGCTGCATTGGCTGGGGGTATCGGTGCGAATCGTGCAAGACCGGCTGAATTCTTTTATAACAATTTAATGATGGGAGTTCCACTGATGCACGAAGCATATGTGCATGAAGTGGATAAATTTGTCGCAATCGGCACGATCTGTTCCTATCCAAAATTTGCTCCGGTACCTTTTAAAGAAGAATACCTTTGGACTGGATATCCAGAAGAAACCAATGCTCCCTATGGCTTGGCTAAAGCAATGTTATTGATCCAAGCCCAAACCTATAGAGAACAATATGACTTTAACGCAATTTACTTATTGCCAGTAAATTTGTACGGCCCTCGAGATAATTTCAATCTTGAAACATCTCATGTAATTCCAGCACTGGTTCGAAAATTTATTGAAGCCCAAGACCGGGGTGATAAAACCGTAACTCTTTGGGGCGATGGCACTCCCACCCGTGAGTTTTTCTATGCAGGAGATGCTGCGGAAGGAATTCTGATGGCTGCAGAAAAATATAATGGTAGTGAGCCAGTAAACCTTGGGGCTGGAATGGAGATCAGTATTAAAGATTTGGCTGGCACTATTTCAAAGTTGACCGGCTTCGAAGGGGAGCTGGTTTGGGACACAAGCAAACCAAACGGACAACCCCGCCGTATGTTGGATGTATCAAGGGCAAAAGAATATTTTGATTTTGAGGCAAAAATGGACTTTGAAGAAGGTTTGAAACGAACGATCGAATGGTTTAAAGAAAACCGAGAGTCTATTAAATAATAATGACTGACAAATCTGATTTACCTTTGATTATTGAAGAACCGGCGGAAACAATTTTGCTCAAACCAAGCAAAGGCTGGATTTCTTTAAATCTAAAAGACCTTTGGCGTTTTAGGGAATTAGCATTTTTCCTGACCTGGCGCGACATCAAAGTACGTTATAAGCAAACCATACTAGGTGCAGCCTGGGCAATCATCCAACCTTTACTCCAGATGGTTGTCTTTACCTTTCTTTTTAACAGAATTGGCCAAATTTCTACTGGCGATGTGCCCGAAGAATTATTCTCTTTTGCTGCATTACTGCCATGGAACCTTTTTCAAAAAGCCCTGCAAGATGCGAGTAGGTCTTTGGTTTCCAATCGAAGTATGATCACAAAGGTCTATTTCCCTCGAATGTTGGTGCCTTTTTCAACAGTTTTAAGTGGCATTGTTGATTTTGCAATTGGATTCGTGATCTTAATGCTTATGATGGCCTATTTTGGTTTTCCCCTCACAACGGCGATCTGGTCAGTTCCCCTATTCCTAACCATGGCATTGATTACTGCATTGGGAGTGGGTCTTTGGCTGTCCGCAATTAATTTGCATTACCGCGATGTGGGTTATTTTCTTCCCTTCCTTACTCAGTTATGGATGTTTATTACGCCGATTGCCTATCCATTATCTGAAGTAACCGAAACATTATTAGGTGGGTCTACCCAATATTTATATTTATTTTACTTAAATCCAATGGTTGCCGTAGTGGAAGGTTTTCGCTCCACACTATTAGGCACGCCATTCCCTGGTTGGGATGTGATCGGAATAGGGGTAGGAATGTCGATCTTTATATTAATTAGCGGTCTTTTCTACTTCCGCCGCATGGAACGCACTTTTGCGGACATGGTCTAGGGTAATAAAATGAGTGAATATTCAATTCAAGTAGAAAACATAGGGAAACGTTACCGGATTGGTGTCGAAAGTAATGATTCCCCAACATTGCGGGATGCACTTACCAACCTAGGTCGTTTACCGAAAAAACTTTTACGCGGGGAACTAAGACTTCCAAAAGAATATATTTGGGCATTGCGCGATATTTCCTTTAATGTCAAAAAAGGGCAGGTGCTGGGTATTATTGGGGGAAATGGGGCAGGTAAAAGCACATTGCTCAAATTGCTCTCCCGTGTAACCGAGCCTACTGAAGGTTTTGCAAAAGTCACGGGGCGGGTGGGGGCACTTTTAGAAGTAGGAACCGGATTTCACCCTGAACTAAGCGGTAGGGAAAATATATATCTGAATGGGGCAGTTTTGGGGATGAAGCGCAAGGAGATCATCACAAAATTTGATGAGATCGTTGATTTTTCGGGTGTCGGGAAATTTATTGATACCCCAGTGAAGCGATATTCAAGCGGGATGTATTTACGCTTAGCGTTTTCTGTGGCCGCCCATTTGGAACCAGATATATTGGTGGTTGATGAAGTTTTGGCTGTGGGGGATGCTGAATTCCAACGAAAGTGTTTGGGAAAAATGAATGAAGTAGCCCAACAGGGCCGGACGGTTTTATTTGTCAGCCATGATATGTCTGCGATATTGCGGCTCACAGAAGAAGCCATCGTTTTGGAGAAGGGTAAAGTTACTTTCAGAGATATCACTTCAAAAGCCGTCGACCATTATATGGCTTCAGGTTATTCACAAAGCGGGGAAAGGATTTGGAGGCCAGATGAGGTTCCAGCCACCGCAGCCCCATTTAAACCCCTCGCGCTGCGCATTTTGAATGAGCAAGGCATAGTAAATAACAATATGCGTTCATCTGAACCGATCAACGTTGAATTTGAATATGAATTATCTGAAGCTCTGCAAGGTTTGCGACTAGGGATATATCTTCTGACTAGCAGAGGAGAATTCGTGTTCACTTCCTTTGACACCGATTCACAACAAAACTACGAGAAATTTGGTATGCGAAATGAAGGGAAATATATGAGTCGCTGTCAAATTCCTGCTGACCTGTTAAATGAAGGGCAATTTATCCTTGGTGTAAACGCAAGTTCCTACCGAGTTAAGCGATATTTCCATGATGACCATACCCTTTCCTTCTCAGTGGATGGAAGCGGTGCACCCGGAAAACAATGGGCAGAATCACGACTAGGTCCAATACGCCCTGATCTAAATTGGCAAATCAAGGAGTTTTGAGATATGCCAAGAGTTAGACAACAAATTAGGCAGATATTTGGAAAATTACCTCTTGCGGTTGAGATTGACTATAAACTGCGATGGAACAACCAACCTATTGGTGGTTTTCGGATGGAACGCTTACGGACAGCAATTCCTGAAATGAAGAGGGATATTGCAAAATCTCAGTATAAAGATTTTGGCCGCAAAAAGGTGTTTATCTTTTCCACCTTACATTATTGGGTTGAACATACCGCCACTTTAGGCTTAACCCTTGCAGGTCTTGGCTATGATGTGACCTTAGGGTTTTTGCCATTTGCGAATTGGCATACCCGAATTGATGATTTTCAGATTAGACAACAAAATGCTTATGGAAATTCGGTTTTGAACAAAGCAAAACCAGAAATTCATATTGAAGAGTTAATCAATTATCCGAGAGCAGAAACCTTGCCCTTAGAAATAATAGAAATTGTTGAAAAAACCTCATTCTTGGATACTCAGTATGATGAACAGATCGAACAAGTGAGCAAAGAAAGCCCTCTTTATGAATTTAGAGTAGAGAGAAATACGGATGCTGCCCGCATTGCCTATCAATGGTTAAGCGATTATCAACCAGATGCCTTAATTGTTCCCAACGGATTGATTTTGGAATTTGGCATATTTTTCCAGGTGGCGCGTCATTTAGAAATCCCTGTCACCACCTATGAATTTGGGGAGCAAAAACAAAGGACTTGGCTGGCTCAAAATGACCCGGTGATGTATCAAGATACAAAAACAATGTGGGAGTCTACCAAGGACAAAGAGTTTGATAATAGTAAGAATGAGCGAATCCAAGAATTGGTCTCTTCACGACAGGGGGCAACCCTCTGGAATAATTTTTACAGAAAATGGCAAGACTCCCCCTCAGAGGGAGAAATCGCAGTTAAAACAAAACTAGGGCTGGACGAACGCCCAATCGTATTGATGGCAACCAATGTGCTGGGTGACAGCCTAACTTTGGATCGACAAACCTTTTCCGAAAGTTTGACCGAATGGGTCAAACGATCCTTAGATTATTTTGTTGAGAATGACAAGATCCAATTTGTTTTGCGCACTCATCCTGGAGAGTTTGGGTTAACGGGACCATCGGTTGCAAAAATTGCAAAAGAATATCTGGGGGGAAAGGTGCCAGAAAATATCCGTTTAATTGCACCTGATGCCCCAGTAAACACATATGATTTGATCGAAGCCGCTGATGTGGGCATGACCTATACAACAACTGTTGGGCTAGAAATGGCAATGAGTGGATTACCCGTAATTTCAGTAGGAAAAACGCATTATAGGGGCAAGGGATTTACGATCGACCCAGAAACCTGGGAGGACTATTTCTCAAATTTAGACCTAGCACTAAAAGATCCGAAGGCATTAAGGTTAAGTAAACAACAAGTCAAGGATGCTTGGCATTATGCGTATCGATACTTTTTTAATTATCCAAAAGTTTTCCCCTGGCATTTGATGCATTTTACAGAAGACTTGGATAACAATCCTTTAGAAAGAATATTTACCAAAGAGGGATTGGAAAAATATGGAGAGACTTTTAAATCACTAGTAAGTGATCCGGTTGATTGGACAATAGAAGCAATATAAAGAATGGAGCAAATTATGGATTGGACAAATAAAACAGTATTGGTGACTGGTGGAACAGGTTCTTTTGGAAAAAAATTCATCAAGATCCTTTTGGAAAAATATAACCCAGCCAAGGTAATTGTTTTCAGTCGTGATGAGTTAAAGCAGCATGAAATGCGAGTGGCTGGATTCAACCAGGAAAATTTAAGATATTTCATTGGCGATGTGCGTGATTTGGGGAGGCTTCGACGAGCGGTGGAGGGGGTAGACATTGTGGTGCATGCCGCAGCCCTCAAGCAAGTGCCAGCCTGTGAATATAATCCGATTGAAGCGATTAAAACCAATATCGAAGGTACCAGCAATGTAGTTGAGGCAGCCTTAGATAGTGGTGTGCGCCGTGTGTTAATGCTCAGCACCGATAAAGCAGTGAGCCCGGCAAACTTATATGGGGCGACAAAATTGGCTGCCGAGAAATTAACCATCCAGAGCAATGCATATGCCGGTGGGCGCGAAACACGATTTAGTTGTGTGCGTTACGGCAATGTGGTGGGAAGTCGTGGATCTGTGGTGCCCGTATTTTTACGTCAACGTGACAGTGGAAAACTAACCATTACCGATGCTCGAATGACACGTTTTTGGCTTTCCCTAGAGCAGGGTGTAAATTTTGTGATCAATGCCATTGAAAAGATGTACGGCGGAGAGGTGTTTGTCCCCAAGATCCCTAGCACAACAATTCCCGATCTTGCAAAAGCTATCGCTCCGGACGCTGAACTAGAAGTGATCGGTATTCGCCCTGGAGAGAAACTCCACGAAGTGCTAATTTCGGAAGACGAAGCCCGCTCGACCATTGAATTAGAAGATATGTATGTGGTTCAACCGGCTACATCTCCCTGGTTTGGCTATGAATGGGAATCCAAGGGGAATAAGGTTCCCGAAGGTTTTCGATATGCAAGTGACACCAATACAGAGTGGTTATCTGTAGACGAGATCAAAGAAATAGTTAACCCAATTGAAAAAGAATTTTTAGCAGGTAAATTGAGCTAATGCGTATTTTGGTCACTGGAGCAAGTGGCTTGCTGGGAATGAATTTTTCCATGCAGGTTAAAACTGAACATTCGATTTCTGCGGTAGTTAATAGCCATGGATTAAGATCTCTTGATTTTGATTCCATTCCTGTTGATCTGCTTGCCAAGAATGTGATTCCCCAGTTAATCGACAAAACCGAGCCAGACTGGATCTTGCACTGTGCAGCAATCGCTGGGATTGATCGATCAGATAATCAAGAGGAACTTTCCCAAAAGTTAAATGCCGAGATTCCAGGTGTTTTGAGTCTCGAGGCGAAAAAGAGAAATATTCGCCTTTTGCATATATCCACAGATGCCGTCTTTGATGGAAAAAAAGGGAACTATTCTGAAGAAGACCCCACTAACCCGATGAGCGTATATGCCAAAACTAAACTCGCGGGAGAACGTGCAGTGTTAGAGGCTAATTCAGATGCATTGGTAGCTCGCGTCGTTTTCTATGGCTGGAGTTTATTTGGCAACCGCAGCTTATCCGAATTTTTTATCAATAACCTTTTGAAAGGTAAGCAAGTAAAAGGATTTACAAATTTGCAGTTTTGCCCCCTTCAAGTGAATCACCTAGCTGATATTTTGTTAGAAATGATGAAAAAGAATTTATCGGGCATCTATCATGCTGTAAGCTCAGAAAGTCTCAGTAAATATGACTTTGGAGTCAAACTAGCCCAAAAATTTGCTTTGGATGCCGGGTTAATCGCGCCAGTAAAAAATAATCGGGAAAACCGATCTCTAAATCTAACGTTGAACACCGATAAATTAACCAAAGAGTTAGGGCATGCTATGCCAAATATTCAGATAGGTATCGAGCACCTTTTTGAACAATTCAATACGGGTTATTTAGATAAGATCGAAAGAATGCGATTTTAGAATAATGGAGAATACAATGGAAATTACTATTCTTGATAAAAAAATTGGCATAAATCATCCCACCTATTTCATTGCAGATATTGCTGCCAACCATGACGGAGATTTGGACCGGGCGGTTGAACTCATTCGATTGGCTAAATTAGCAGGTGCGGATGCAGCCAAATTCCAAAATTTCCGTGCCCCCCAGATCGTTTCAGATTATGGCTTTAGCCATATGAATAGTCAGGTTTCTCACCAAGCCAGTTGGGAAAAAAGTGTAGTTGAAGTCTATGATAATGCGTCCATTCCATTTGAATGGACACCCACCTTGAAGGATGCTTGTGATGAATTCAAGATCCATTATTTTTCATCCCCCTATGATTATGAAGCGATTGATATGCTCGACCCCTATGTGCCCGCCTACAAAGCAGGCTCGGGTCTAATTTCTTGGCCCGATGGCATAGTTAATATGGCGAAGAAAGGCAAACCGATCTTGATCGCAACCGGCGCTAGTAGTATTGGTGAGGTGGCCCGAGCCATGGAAATGACCATGGAAGTGACCGATCAAATTGTATTATTGCAATGCAATACCAATTACACTGCCGACGAAGGAAATTACGATCATTTGAATATCAATGTGCTCAAAACTTATGCAGCCATGTATCCGAATGTGATTTTAGGATTATCCGATCATACCCAAAGTCCGGCGCCCGTTGTCGCAGCCGTTGCCCTCGGGGCTCGAGTGATTGAAAGACATTTCACCGATAGCAATGATCGTGAAGGACCTGACCATAAATTTGCGCTGAACCCAGACACCTGGGCAGATATGGTCGATCAGGTAAGGATTGTAGAGCGTTCCCTAGGTTCCTCCCGAAAATTTATCACCGATAATGAAAAAGATACCTATATTGTGCAGCGACGTTGTTTAAGGGCTGCGCGTGAGATCAAAGCCGGAGAAATATTCACCCGAGACCTCATCGAAGTTTTAAGACCAGCAACTCCTGGAGCATTGATGGTCTGGGACCTGGATGACGTGATCGGCAAGAAGGCTAGAACCGACTTGCCCTTCGGCAAAGATTTGCGTTGGGTAGATTTGGAGGAGTAGGAAAATAGGACTGTTCAATTTTCCTGAAAATTTCTGATGAAGATTCTTTATTTTAGTCGAGACTATACCACCCACGACCATCGCTTTTTGACTGCAATCGCAACCAGGGAGCATGAGGTCTATTATCTCCGATTGGAAAATAGAAACCCCCATAGGGATGAGCAGCCCCTGCCATCCTCCGTAAATATCATCGATTGGGCGGGCGGCAAAAGCCCGGCAAAACTGGCCGATAGCTTTAAATTATTAAATCAGCTAAAAAAGATCATTCAAAAGATCAATCCAGATATCATCCACGCCGGACCCATTCAAAGCGCGGGTTTATTAGCCGTGCTTAGTGGATTCCGTCCAATAATAACGATGTCCTGGGCTTATGATCTGCTCTTTGATGCTAAGAAGAATAGTTTTTATCGTTGGGCAACAAAGAAGACCTTGATGAACACAGATGTTTTGATCGTCGACAGCGAGCATATTGGACAGCTTGCCGTAAAGCGGGGGTTTCCCAGTAAGAAGATCGTTAAATTCCCTTGGGGGATTGACCTTGACTTATTTTCTCCAGATCAGGAAGATGGTATCGGAGTCGATCTGGGATGGAATGAAAACCATTTCGTTCTTTTACATAATCGCGCTTGGGAACCCATCTATGGTGTAGAGATGTTTGTTGAGGCCTTTGTGAAAGCTGCAAAAAAACACTCCGAATTACGTTTATTACTATTGGGTGATGGCTCTATGGCGCCATTAATAAGAGAAACTTTAGAGAAAAGCGGGGTCATGGACAAGGTTTATTTTGCTGGACAAGTAAATCAGGTTGAACTCCCCCGATATTATCAGTCTGCTGATCTTTACATCAGTGCATCGCATAGTGATGGTTCCTCGGTTTCATTAATGGAAGCTTTAGGATGCGGAACCCCGGTTTTGATTTCCGACATACCCGGAAATAAAGAATGGGTTTCAGCAGGAGAACAAGGATGGTTCTTCAAAGATGGGAATGTGGAAGATTTATCTGCAGGGATTTCTCTTGCAATTGAGAATAAAGACCATCTAAACAAGATGGGTCTGAAAGCACGAGAATTGGCAGAAAAAAGAGCGGATTGGCATAAAAACTCTGAAATTTTATTGCAATCCTATGATCTTACCCAAGGGAACTATGCCTAAAAAAGTGGTCGCGATCATCCAAGCCCGTATGGCCTCTACCAGGTTGCCCGGAAAAATATTGAAAGAAATCGGCCATATGCCTGCCTTGGAGTGGATGATTAAGCGCGCCGGAAGATCGAAAATGATTGATCAGGTTGTTGTTGCCACCACTACCGATGCCAGTGATAATCTTGTAGCGAAGTTTTGCGAGAAGAAAGCATATACTTATCATCGAGGCAGCATGAAAGATGTGCTTGATCGTGTCTATCGGGCGGCCAAAGAAAATCAGGCAGATGTTGTCGTCAGGTTGACTGGGGATTGCCCTTTCATTGATCCTGAAATGTTAGACAGTAATTTGAGAGCCTTTTTGAAAGCCGAACCCCCGCTAGATTTTGCCGCTAACCGTCTGCCACCCCCTTATACCCGCACCATACCGATTGGCTTAGATGCGGAATATTGCTATTTCGCTGGCTTAGAAACTCTGTGGCAGGAAGCCAAAGAAAAACATCATCGCGAACATGTGATGCCCTTCTTCTATGAACATCCAGAACGATTCAATATTCTCCACATCGAACACAATCCGAATTATGGGAATCATAGATGGACTCTTGACACTCCAGAAGACCTAAAATTATTAAGAGAGATCGTCAAACATTTCAATGGGCGGGATGATTTCAAATGGACAGAAGTTCTTCAAGTATTGACGGATCATCCAAAATTATTAGAGATCAATAAAGATGTGCGGCATAAAAATTATCAAGAGGTAGAGTAATAAATAATGGAAACGACCAAGAATTGTCTATTATGTAAGCATGAAGAGAGTTCCCTCTTTGATAAAAGAGAAATGCATGGCCTTGAGGTCAACAACCGCATTTGCAAAAACTGCGGATTCGTTTACCTATCCCCCCGTATGACTGAAGAGGAGTTGGATCAATTTTATAAAAACGAATATCGAACGCTCTATCATGGGCAAGAAGCACCCACACCTGCAGACTTAAATACTCAGCAACAACGCGCAGACCATCTTCTTTCACTGGTAAAAAACGAAAACCAAAATATAACTAGGCATTTGGATATTGGCAGTTCTTCTGGCGTATTATTAAAGACTATTATTAAAGGGTTCAACTGTATAGGCATTGGGGTTGAACCGGGAGATAGTTATCGGGATTATGCAGAAAGCCAAGGGCTAAAGATATATGCATCCCTGGAACAATTGAAAAAAGATGAAAAAGAGAAATTCGATCTGATCAGTATGTCGCATGTGCTGGAACATATGCCAGACCCGATCGCACTCCTTTCAGAACTGTCCGGATTATTGACCGAGGAGGGAAAACTATTGGTTGAGGTTCCCAACTTATATGGGCATACCTCCTTTGAAATATCACATCTTTCCTCATTTAGCCCACATACCCTTGCTGAAATATTTAAACAAGCTGGTTATAAAGACTTGAAAATAAAAGTGCATGGAACACCCAGGTCAAAGATCCTCCCACTTTACCTAACCTTATTGGCAAGCCCAAATAACGAGGCTGAAAAACAAGAAATTATTCCTGAGCGATTTGTTCCTGCGAAGAGAAAATTGGGCATGTTAAACCAAAAAATAATGGGCCGCTTGTTTCCCAAAAAAGCCTGGCTTCCTAAAATATAAATTATGAGTTTTCTAACGATTTTTACTTCCCCCAAACCCTTCATAGACCCGCATGTTGTTACGATTCAACGAAATGCGATTCGCTCATGGACGGAACTTGGCGATCAGGTGGAAGTAAAAATGATTGGTGATGAAGAAGGGATGGCGGAAATATGTAAGGAATTTAATATCCGCCATATCCCTGAGGTCAAAACAAATGAGAAGGGAACCCCATATATAAATTCCATTTTTGATCAGGCTCGGTCAAACAGTGATTCCCCATATTTAGCCTATGTGAACGCCGATATAATTCTCCTCCCCAATTTTTTGACTTCTACGAAAAATGTTGCGAGGCAGTATGAGAAATTTTTACTAGTTGGCCAACGCTGGGATATGGATATCACTCAGGAATTAGATTTTAATTTGGGATGGCAAGATCGCCTCGAAGCTGACCGCTTAGAAAATAGCAAGATTTATCCTCCAAACGGCAGTGATTATTTTATATATTCACGTTCGATCCTAAAAAATATCCCACAATTTACCGTGGGTCGTGCAGGATGGGATAATTGGATGATCTATCATGGCGCAAAAGCCAAATGGCCTGCTATTGATGCTACAAATGATATTCATGTCATCCATCAAAACCATGATTATCATCATTTACCCGAAGGAAAACCACATTATCGCAACCCAGAGACTTTCGTAAATGTAGACCTTGCCGGAGGAAGAAGAAATATGTTCCTTCTCATTGACACAAATAAAATTCTGGTGGATGGCAAAGTGCGTAGTCCGGGTTCCTTTATTTCACGTTCTTTGCGATTTTTTGAGCGTATGTTTACTACAAATGATCCCGACAATGATAAATATATTGAAGCGATTAGGAAAAGGATCAATGTTTTTCGTATCAATATTGAAAATAAAAAGGCAAGAATATGAGAGTAGGGCAAAATCCGGCGAAATCAGAAAAAACAATCGCAAAACCAAGAAATATTACTGTATGCACGATTACCTATATTCCCTTCCTCTCTGGATTTTACGAGCAAAGTTTGGATGTATTGAAGGAAAGTTTGAATAGTCTTTGGTCTAATACTAAAGTTCCCTTTGATCTATTGGTTTTTGACAACAATAGTTGCAAAGAAGTCAAAGAGTATTTGCTTGAGGAACAGGCAAATGGAAGGATTCAATTCCTCACCCTCTCCGATCAAAACATTGGTAAGGGGGGCGCTTGGAATTATATTTTCAACGCCGTCCCTGGTGAGATTGTAGCTTTTTCAGACAGTGACATATTCTATGAAGAAGGGTGGTTAAAGGAATCGATCAATGTCATGGAGATTTATCCAAAAGTGGGTATGGTCACCGGTCGCCCGATTTATTCTTCTCCCGAATATTTTACTGCCACCATTGAATGGGCCGACTCAGATAAAAACGCAAAATTATTAAAAGCGCCAGCGCAAATACCCTGGGAAATTTTTGAACAGCATACCAACAGTTTGGGGCTTAGTGATGAATTTGCTCGAAATGAACATGAAACTGGAGATATATACAGCATAAAATACCAGAATCTTAATGTGGTGATGGGTGCCGGTCATTTTCAATTTGTTTCAAAACGAAGCTTGTTGAAGCAAACGGGCCCCTATAATTGGGACAAACCTTTAGGTCCAGATCGCGAATTGGATGTTTGGTTTAACGATAATGGCTATTTGCGCCTTTGTCTTAACAAGCCTCTAGTCCGCCATATGGGGAACCGCCTTGAGAAAAAATCAGGATTTCAAAGTTCAACTAAAGGCTCGTTGAAAAAAAGAATTCTAAATAACCGTATTGTTCGGGCGGTTTTATTACGTACATATAATAGGATCTTCAAACTTTATTTTGAAGACTGATCGAGGATTTTTGCAGGTATGAAGAAAACAGTTTTTATTATTACAGATCACGGATTAGCAATCATTTACTTTCTTAAGAGTGATGTGATCAACAAATTATTAGAAAAAGGAATTCGGGCAGTTGTTTTTGTCGACGATCAAATTTTGGAATCGATCGAATCTCAATTTGATTCTGATAACCTGATATTTGAGGGTCTAAGGCTGAAAGAAGCAAAAAATTATTGGAAGAATTATCGCCCATCTATACAATATTGGTTGGATTTTTTACGTCGAGCCGGGGCCTCAAATAAAATAAACCTAGAGGCTGTGGATAGCTATATTGACCAAGTACGAGTAGAAATGAAAGGAAATGCAAATAAACTGTTTCCCCTAATTATGTTTCTTGTAAAAACCCTCCGCAATTTAAAGATTGCCAGAAAAATGCTAGTAAGCTTGCAGTCTTTATTTTCTCCTCAGATTTATACGGACCTTTTTGACAAATATCAACCAGAAATGGTGATCGGGAGCTCCCCAGGTTGGCGTTATGACAAATATATGTTGAGGGAAGCTGCAGCAAGAAAGGTGAAAACGACGACCGCCATCATCGGCTGGGATAACACCAGCAGTTACTCATTACCTGGTGCCAAAATGAACTACGCAATATGCTGGTCTGAGTTACAGAAAGAAGAGTTGCTCAAAGGTTCAGATTGGCAAGCTGATCAGGTATTCATCGGCGGAATCCCCTCCTATGATGGGTACATTAATAAAAAATGGCTAATCGGAAAAGAAAAATATTATCAAATGCATGGCCTTGACCCGCAACGAAAATTAATAACTTATGCGGCAAGCTTTCTCACTTTTTCACCAAACATTCAAAACATGAAAGCACTTGCAGACCTCGTAACCGGAAATGAGTTAATAGAGGATTGCCAATTGCTCATTCGCCTGCATCCAAACCACTTCATGGACGACCCTAGATTTATATGGGAGAAAGAGCAAGTAGATGCATTAGTAACGAGTCATCCCCATTTACATGTGGTTGAACCTGCATCCTTGGGTGGGGATATGGGGCATTATTCCGGGGAAGATATGGACGAGAAAAGTAGTATGATGGAATATGCCGATATCTTTACAACCGTTTATTCCACCATGGTCGTTGAAGCTAGCGTGCATGATAGCCCAGTAGTTAGCATTTGCATTGATGCGGAGGAAGGTTGGAAAAAGAATTTTTATCTTCCGCTTTCAAAAGTGGGTGGCTGGCCTACTCACCAACGGTTTAGAGAGTCGGGCTCTGGACCAGTTGCTTTAGATAAAAACACATTAAAAAAGCATATAAACGCATATTTAAAGAATCCAAACCAAGATGATCTGGTTCGTAAAGATTTTCTTAAACGGGAGATCACGATTACCGATGGATCAGCTGGAAATCAGGTTGGAGAATTATTGTTGGGGTTGATAGGTTAATCTATGAAGTTTTTAATTGCTGGATTAGGGTCAATTGGTCGCCGTCATCTTCGCCATCTCGATGAGTTGGGTGAGAGCGATATTATCCTTTATCGCACCAATAACAGCACCCTCCCAGATGAAATCTTGGAAAAATATATTGTCGAGACAGATCTAGAAAAAGCATTAGAGCATAAACCAGATGCAGCGATTGTTTCTAACCCCACCGCCTTACATATAGAAACAGCCTTGCCAATCATCCAGGCGGGTTGCCATTTGTTGATTGAAAAACCAATTTCCAACGATCTTTCCCAAATCGCAGAATTAGAAAAAACAGTCTCGGAAAATCAAAGCAAGGTATTGGTCGGTTTTCAATTCCGACATCATCCTGCATTAAAAAAAATCGCTGAATTAGTCAAAGAGGAAGCGGTGGGCAGGCCGATTTCGTTTCGTGTACATTGGGGCGAATATTTGCCCGACTGGCATCCTTGGGAAGACTATCGCCAGGGATATGCCGCCCGCAAAGACCTCGGTGGTGGTGTTGTGTTGACCCTGACCCACCCAATGGATTATTTGCGTATGGTCTTTGGAGAAGTCAAAAAGCTCAGTGCATTTGCAGGACAATTGAGTGATTTGGAAATAGACGTTGAAGATACGGCAGAGATAATCCTCCAATTTGAAAATGATGTGATGGGCAGCTTGCATTTAGATTTCAACCAACAGCCACCGAAACATCAATTTGAAGTAATCTGTACTGACGGCACAATTGTCTTTGATAATGATGCAACCGCAGTTCAAGCCTATAGCGCAAAAGATGAGAAATGGATCGAGTTCCCCTTCCCAAAGGATTTTGAACGTGATCATCTATTTAGAGATCAAATGAAGCATTTCCTTGATATTGTTTATCAGGATGTTTCTCCTATCTGCTCTCTGGCAGATGGCATTCAGGCTCAAAAATTAGCCATGGCCGTATTGAAGGCTGCGGAAGATAATATTGTTATAAAAAAGGAAGATTTATGAGTGACCTACCCAAGCTATTTGATCTAACTGGGCAAGTGGCAATCGTCACAGGAGGAGCGGGCCTGCTTGGTCGCCAATTCTGCCGAACCCTAGCTGAAGCTGGGGCAAAGGTTGTGATCTTGGATATCGATCCCGCAGCAGTTTCAGAGCTGACTCAAGAGCTTAATAAATCTGGATTCTCTGTACTGGGGATATCCACAGATATCTCTAAGCCCGAATCTGCGAAGCAGTTACGTGAAGAAGTACTTAATAAATTTGGCCGGATCGACATCTTAGTGAATAGTGCAGCACTTGATCCAAAATTTGATCCAAAGCAAATTAGTGAACAGGGTGCAAATGCCTTTGAAGATTATCCCTTAGAGGCTTGGCAACAGGCGCTGGATGTAAACTTGACTGGCATGTTCCTCACTACCCAGGCTGTGGTTACACCAATGCTCGCACAGGGCAAGGGAGTTGTGATTAACATCTGTTCAATGTATGGAATCACCGCACCAGACCAAAGTTTATATCAACGAGAAGGGCAACCACCCCAGTATAAACCGGTCACTTACAGCACAACAAAAGCGGGTGTAATCGGATTTACGAAATATTTGGCTGCATATTATGCCGGGAAAAACATTCGTGTAAATGCACTCACCCCTGGTGGTGTATTTAATGACCATGACGCAGAATTTACCCAGCGCTATGCCTCACGAGCCATCATGGGGCGCATGGCAGAGCAAGACGAAATGAACGGTGCTTTGCTTTTCTTGGCCTCGGACGCTTCAAAATATATGACCGGTGCAAACGTGGTCGTCGATGGTGGCTGGACTGCCTGGTAACAGAAACTGAAAATATTATGACAAATATAAAAAAAGAAGTCTTAGCAATCATCCCTGCTAGAGGGGGATCAAAGGGAATCCCACGCAAGAACGTAATCGATTTTGCGGGGTATCCGCTTATTTCATACAGCATCGCCGCAGGTCTTGCATCTGAGCATATCAATCGCGTAATCGTGTCCACCGACAATGAAGAAATAGCGGAAGTATCACGACGCTATGGTGCGGAAACCCCATTCATGCGTCCAAGCATTCATGCCCAAGATTTGACGCCAGACTTACCCGTTTTTTCGCATGCCTTGGAGTGGTTGGCAGAAAATGAAGACTACCACCCCGATATCGTAGTTCAATTGCGCCCCACATCACCATTTCGACGGTTATGGCATATCGAAAAGGCTGTGGAAAAATTAATAGAAGAACCCGAGGCCGACGCTGTTCGCACAGTTATCGAACCATTTCAAAACCCCTATAAAATGTGGCAAATAGGTAAAAACGGGTTTCTTCAACCCATTGTGGAAAGCTTATATAAAGAGCCCTATAATATGCCCCGACAAGCTCTGCCAGATGTGTTTTGGCAGACAGGTTATGTGGATGTGGTATGGGTAAAAACTATATTAGAAAAAAAATCTATGACAGGAGACCGGATATTGCCCTTGCAGATTGATTCCGAGGATTGGGTGGACATTGATTCATTGGATGATTGGCGCAGAGCAGAAAGACTGATCTCGTCTGGGGAAATATCCCTAAATGATCTGGGTTTCCAGATCTCGGAGGTTTAATAAATTATGCCTGAAATTAAAATTGGCGATCGATTAATCGGTGAGGGACATCCCTCATATATTATTGCTGAGATCGGTGTAAACCATAACGGAATTCTTCAATTGGCATTTGAATTAATTGACAAAGCTGTTGAAGCAAATGTGGATGCAGTAAAGTTTCAAAAAAGGAAACTAGAAAACCTATACCCGAAGACCATGTTGGAGGATGTAAATACGGGCGAAAAGAATATGGCTTATCTTCTCCCCATCCTTCAAAAGGTTGAACTTTCCGATGAAGATTATTATCGCTTATGGGAATATTGTAAGGAGAAGAGTGTCACATTTATGTGCTCTCCCTTTGACACCGACAGTGCCGATTTCTTAAATGAAATGGGTGTGCCGGCTTTCAAGGTTGCCTCCGCCGACATGATCAACCTTCCTCTTTTGGACCACCTTTGCAATATTGGTAAACCAATGATCCTCTCTACTGGAATGAGCCGGTGGGAAGAGGTTGAATTTACGGTAAATTTCTTAAAGGAACGAAACGCAAATTTCGCATTATTACACTGCAACAGTGCTTATCCAGCAGCTTTTGAAGACATTAATTTGAGTTTCATGGACCAATTACGGCAGTTTGATGTTCCTGTGGGATATTCTGGACATGAGCGCGGTATCTCTGTTTCAACAGTAGCTGCAGCAATGGGGGCTGCCATCATCGAAAGGCATATCACATTAGATCGCACAATGGATGGTCCCGATCATGCTGCAAGCTTAGAACCACATGGTTTCGGAAAATTAGTGCGTGATATTCGTCAAGTTGAATCCTCATTGGGTACTGGTAAAGAAAAATTCATGTCCAGGGGAGAAATTCTCAATCGAGAGGTTTTGGCAAAGAGCCTTGTTGCGGCCCGTGATATTCATGCAGGGGAAACACTTTCTTCTGAATTGATCACGGTAAAAGGTCCCGGCCAAGGACTATCCCCCCAAAGATACGAAGAGTTAATTGGACGAAAGGTCGAAAGAGAAATATTGATAGATACGCCTTTCCTGCCTGAAGATATTGGCGAACAAATTGCTCTCAATATGGAAAAAACTGTACCAATGAAATGGGGATTTGTGGTTCGTTACACAGATTATCAGCCCATGCTGCAATATAACCCCCACATCTTAGAATTTCATTTCACCGACCGTGATTTAAATGAAAAGTATGATGGCATGAAACATGATATGGGTTTGGTCGTACATGCACCTGAATTTTGGGGTAATAATTTGGTCGACCTATGTACCTTTGACGATAAACTTCGCCAAAACTCAATTGATATGATGCAGCGCTCTTTGGACGTCACCCGGGAGTTGTCCAACTACTTCGTTGGTACACCTAAAATGGTCGTTCACCCTGGGGCAGCCAGCCTCGATCATCCGATCACTGACAAACAGGGTTTATATGATAATTTGGGGGAAGCTGTGGAAAAACTGGATTATGAGGGTGTTGAATTGCTCCTCGAAAATCTACCCGCCCATCCCTGGTATTTTGGGGGGCAGTGGCTCACAAATGCATTTATGGATACCTCGGAGATCATCGATTTCATTGAACCTCGCGGAATGAAGATCTGTTTTGACACTTCCCATTCAAAATTGTATTGCAATTGGGCAAATGTAGATTTTTATGATCAGGTTCGAGAAATCTTGCCCTACACCTCCCACTTACATTTGGCGGATGCTTCTGGTCTAGATGGGGAAGGCTTGCAAGTTGGGGAAGGCGTAATCGATTGGGTCGAATTCTTCAAGGTCGCCAAGGGCTATCACGGCACCATGATCCCAGAGATCTGGCGCGGCCATCAACGCGGTGGTGAAGGCTTTTTAATTGCGCTCAACCGCCTTTCCGAAGCCTATTTCAAGGTGATCGAGGAATAGCATTACAGGAATATTGGATCAATCTCCTGAAATATAATATGAATAAAATGAGTCGTTCTTTTTCTGGTCGCTTTAAATATAAAATGTATGAAGCCCAAAACATCCTTCGTATTGGGCGGTTAACGCGTGCCGTAGCAAAGAAAGCTAAAGTAAATAAAGAGCAAAAGCCAGTCATTTTTTTCAACGCAAGTGCCCGAATTATCTCTACTAGTTTAAACGCAGCTTTTTCTTCCCTAACCGCTTGGGGATTACGCTTAACGGGTGTGCCAGTCAAACATTTCGTCTGCAATGCGGGGATGAGCCGCTGTGTGCTCGAAACCAGATACGATGAGCCATCGTATGAACCCGCCTGCCATCTTTGCACCGCTCAATCGCAGCGTTTAACTGCCGGGGCAAGTGTGGAATGGTTTGATTATCAAGAAAATAATAGCTTAAAAAAGAAAATAATAGGCTTAACGGTAGAAGAGTTAAGTGAAGTAGTTTTTCAAGACATTCCTTTGGGTAAATTGGTTCTCCCCTCATTTAGGTGGGCTTTACGCCGTCAGTATTTACCCGAAGATGACGCAACTCAGTTCTTATTAACCCAATTCATATTATCTGCGTACAACGTGGCAAATAAATTCAAGAAGCTATTAGATGAAAACCCGCCTGCGGTGGTGGTTGTATTCAATGGTCAGATGTTTCCTGAAGCCGTTGCTCGCTTTATAGCGCAAAAGCAAGATATCCCCGTGGTTACCCATGAAGTAAGCTTTCAACCACTTTCAGGGTTCTTCACTTATGGCGAGGCAACCGCCTTCCCAATCGAAATTCCTGAAGACTTTGAGTTAAATGAAATCCAAAATCTGGAATTAGATGAATATTTAGGGAAAAGATTTCAGGGAAGTTTTACAATGGCAGGTATTCAGTTTTGGCCTGAAATGAAAAGCTTAAGCCAAGAACTAGTCAATAAAATCGAAAAATTTGAGCAAGTGGTGCCCATTTTTACAAATGTAGTATTTGACACCAGTCAACCCCACGCCAACATGGTTTTTGAGAATATGTTTACTTGGTTGGATTCAATACTTGAAAAAATAAAAGTACATCCAGAAACTTTATTTGTCATTCGTGCCCATCCCGATGAACACCGCGAAGGTAAAGCAAGCGTCGATAGTGTTCAGAAATGGCTTTTAAAAAACCAAGTGGACCAACTTCCTAACGTGGTTTTTATCGATTCTAATGATTTTATTAGTTCCTATGACCTAATTGCGAGAGCAAAATTCGTCATCGTTTATAATTCCTCGATCGCATTAGAAGCCACCTTGATGGGGGCAGCAGTATTATGCGGTGGAAAATCTCGATTCACGGCGTATGACACAATGTTCTTTCCAGCCACTGTTCCAGAATACCAAGAAAAAATTGAAGAATTTTTAAATACAGAAAATGTGGATGTCCCAGATAAATTTATTATGAACGCGAGAAGATTTTTGTATTTTCAAAATTGGCAGGTTTCATTGCCCTTTGATGACTTTATCGAAGAACACGCTCTGAATGGATATGTAAAATTTAAAAATTTTAATCCTGAAACCCTCCATCCAAATCAGTCTAAGACGATCCAAAAAATAGTTGATGGTCTTTTTGAAGATAAAAGCTTCACTAAAAAGGTTGCCAAATGAGTTCTAAACAAAGAAAAACCTTTGAACTTCTCTTTATAACTATTATTCTTTCTTTTTACCTTTTCCTTACATTAAGTAACATTAACGCGATTTTAAATTGGTTCCTAACCGATGACGCTTTTTACTATTTCAAAGTAGCCCAAAATGTTTCAGAAGGTGCCGGTTTTAGTTTTGATGGGATCAACCTTGGCAACGGTTTCCAACCCTTATGGATGTTCATTTGTATTCCGGTGTTCGCTTTGGCTCGATTTGATTTGTTTTTACCATTTCGAGTATTGCTAGTCATTATTGGCCTATTCCATGCTGGAAGTTTTATATTGTTATATAGATTATTAAGGCGTTTTATTTCAGAAGAAATCGCGGTGATCACAGCCGTCCTATGGGGGTTTTCACCTTTCATAATTAATACAGTCTTCAACGGCGGACTCGAATCAGGGTTGAACGCCTTTTTCATACTCCTGTTTTGGGAAAGATTAACCCATTTCAATTTGAAAGATAAAATTTCCGAAGAAAACCTCAAACAAATATTTTGGTTGGGAGTAATCGGTCTACTGACAATTCTAAGTAGGTTAGATAACGTCTTCCTGGTCTTCTTTGGCAGTGTTTGGTTATGGATAAGATGGTGGAATCCTCCTAATGGTCAAACCTCCTCATTACGTAATAAATGGCTTTGGAGAATCAAAACCGGGACGGCCTTTAATGGCATTATTGTTTTTGGGATGTCTCTCTACTTAGCCTGGAATAAAATTACGTTTGGGGATTTTATGCCAGTAAGCGGTAAAGTAAAAATTATGTGGGGGAGCATGTGGGATACCATCTATGGAAAACGTGTGATAAATATCTCGCAATTACTAGATGAATTGTTGTCTGCAAATTTCAAGGTTGGCCCCTGGGCATTACTTATTTCAAAAATCCATTTATCTATAGCGTGGTTTCGGGGTGTTGTTGGAATTTCGGGCGGAGAAGAAATCTCAAATAATGTAATTTTGGGGGCGGTAGGTTTTCTTGGGGCACTCACCATAATACTATTTTGGTTGAATCGAAAAAAATCAGTAAACATCCTGATAAAAATTGGATTAATCCCTCTGTTTTTGGGCACAGTTTTACAAGCAGCCTATTATAAAAAGTTTGGGAGCGTGGCTCACAAAGCTTGGTATTGGATCCAAGAATACATTTTTATATATATTGCAGTGGCGATTTTCGCTTATCTAACATACTCCTTGATTAAGAAAATGTTATGGGGGCAAAAAATCGTTCTTGTGCTAGTCGTGTTTTATTCAATCTGGCTCCCTTTCAAAACTTTCCAACAATTTAAAGCAATGGTTGAGCATGGCGCCAGAAGTGAAACTCATGAATATAATAGATACACAGAATTATTAAATGAAAATTTTGAACCAGGAACGGTCATTGGCATGACTGGGAGTGGTGCATGGGGATATTTTGCAGAAAGTCAAACGATAATAAACTTAGACGGATTAATTAACAGTATAGAATATTATCAAGGACTCAAGGATGGCACCGCTGCTGATCTGCTCTCCGACAATGGCATGCAATACGTGATTGGGAAAAAGGTTATCATTACCGAATCAATGCCTTATTACAGGGTTTTTGAGAACCACCTGGAAGAAATTGACCTGAAATTTTTTACAGGTTCTAGCCAGCTAAATGTTTGGAAATTTATTCCCTAGGGATTCTTATGTCACCTAAATACTCAGTTGTTATCCGGGCATATAACGAAGAAAAACATATTGGTCGCTTGTTGGAAGGAATCTCTCAACAAGATGTCAGTGACGTTGAGATCATCCTGGTTGATTCAGGCTCTACAGATTCAACTCGAGAAATTGCTAGCAAGTACTCAGTCAATATAGTAAATATTGATCCTGAGGAATTCACTTTTGGCCGATCCTTAAACATGGGGATTGCTGCCGCCCGAGGCGAATTCATCGCAATTATTAGCGCTCACTGCTATCCTGTTTACCCTGATTGGTTAAATGAACTAGGAAAAGCGTTCGACGACCCCCAGGTCGCTGTGAGCTATGGAAAACAACGCGGAGGTGAGACCAACCAATATTCCGAGCACCAATGGTTCAAACAATATTTCACTGAAGTTACCCAACCTCGGCAGGGGCATCCGTATTCCCATAACGCCAATGCAATGATTCGTCGATCCCTCTGGGAAGAACATCCCTATGGCGAAAATTTAACCGGGCTTGAAGACCTCGCCTGGAGCAGCTGGGCGATGGAAGCAGGGCACACGATTTCCTATATTTCGGAAGCAGAAATCATTCATGTGCATGATGAGAAACCCTCTCAGGTTTATAATCGATATCGTCGGGAAGCGATCGCCATGAAACAAATTCTCCCAGACAGCAATTTTTCCCTATGGAATTTCTTCCGGTTTTGGACCAGTACAAGTATTTCTGACCTAAATCAGGCTCGAAGAGAGAAGGTTCTATCGCAGGAATGGTGGAGCATTCTTTGGTTTAGATGGATGCAATATTTGGGCACATACCAGGGTTATCGTTATTCTGGAAAAGTCGATGCGCAATTGCATCACCAATTTAGTTACCCCCCAGGAATATTATCAACAAAAGACCCTGCAGAACGTCAAATTCAACCAATAGAATATCAAGAAAAAGGTGCAGATCAAAAGGAAATGGAAAACTAAAGATGTCAATTACTAAGAATATTGTTGCTTTGGTTCCGATGCGCCATTTTTCAGAGAGAGTTGTTGGAAAAAACTATCGAGAAATGGCCGGAAAACCCTTATTTCACTATATAATCGAAACCCTGGCTCAATGTGAAGAGATATCAAAGATCATTGTGGACACAGATAGCCCCACAATCATAAAGGGTTTAGCCACACATTTTCCTGATGTAGTCGTATTGGAACGCCCCGAGCATCTCTGCGATGACAAGATACCTATGAACGAGATCTTGCTGTACGACACTGCTCAGGTAGAAGCGGACTATTACCTGCAAACCCATAGCACCAATCCATTATTAAAGACCGAAACAATTTCTAAGGCGATCCAGACTTTTTACGATAATAATAAAGATTACGATTCATTATTTTCAGTTACAGCCTGGCATACCCGCCTCTATGATGAAAATGGAAAAGCGATTAACCATAATCCAAATGAATTATTGAGAACCCAAGACTTACCCCCGGTTTACGAAGAAAACTCCTGCATATATATTTTTAATCGTCAAACTCTTGTGGAGAGAAACCATCGCCTAGGAAATAAACCGATGATGTTTGAGATCGATAGCCGAGAAGCAATGGATATTGATGAAGAGATTGATTTTTCGCTTACTGAATTTTTAGCAAACCAATATAAAAATAACTGAAGAGTACTAAATTTATGCCTAAAACAGTCTTACTTACTGCCCCCTACATGAAACCTTTTGTTGAAAAATTTCGTCCAGTTTTTGACCATTATCAACTTGATCTTGTCGTCCCTGAAGTTGAAGAAAGAATGGAAGAAGAAGATATTCAGAAATTTGCCGGTCAATTTGATGGAGTGATCTGCGGAGATGACCAATATACCCAAAAGGCGATTGAAGCATGTCTGCCAAGATTAAAAGTTATTTCTAAATGGGGAACCGGAATTGACTCGATTGACAAGGAATTTGCTGAAACACAAGGAGTATTAGTGGGGAATACCCTAAATGCTTTTACTCAACCTGTTGCGGACACTGTGCTGGGCTATATTTTGGCTTTTGCTCGCCGTCAACCCTGGATGGACAAAGATGTTAAAAAAGGGAAATGGGTAAAAATTTCTGGACATGCCCTTAATGAAAGCACCCTTGGGGTGATCGGGGTGGGTAATATTGGCAAAGCGGTGATAAGAAGAGCAAAAGCTTTTGGTATGAAAATTCTAGGAAATGATATTGTCGATATCGATCCAAATTTTATAAAAGAGTTTGAAGTGGAGATGTTAAGTCTTGACGAACTCTTGGCCAAAGCAGATTATGTGAGTTTGAACTGTGATCTAAATCCGACAAGCTATCATCTGATGGATAGCAACGCACTAAATAAAATGAAAGAATCTGCTGTGCTGATCAATACTGCCCGGGGACCCGTAGTAAATGAGGAAAACTTCATTAAAGCCTTAAACAATAAACAGATCGCTGGAGCAGCCTTGGATGTATTCGAATACGAACCCTTATCCAAAGACAGTCCATTGTTGAATTTTGAAAATCTAATGCTTGCTCCCCATAATTCAAATTCAAGTCCCACTGCCTGGGAACATGTGCATTGGAATAGCATTAGAAACTTATTAATTGGATTAAATATCCCTCATGAAGATCTTTCGCCGGAGTTGCTAAATGGATAATAAGAAACGATCGGTTTTGATTACCGGTGCTAATGGGGGCATTGGTCGAGCAACGGTCAAATATTTTTCAAAGATGGGTTGGCAAGTGGTAGGGGTGGATATAAATCCCTGTGAATATGATTTCCCTGAGGGTGGATTATTCATTCATACCGACATTGCTGAACCTGAAAATGTGGCCATCTTGTTTAGATTAACTGCAGAATTCACTCAAAAATTAAATGCCCTCGTCAATAATGCTGCAATTCAGATCGCCAAACCGGTCTTAGAGACTTCCATTGAAGAATGGGACGACTTGATGGACATCAACTTAAGAGCGGTCTTTCTGAGCATTAAACAAGCTTATTCTCTGTTAAAACCAGTCGAAGGAGCCATCGTCAACGTTTCTTCTGTTCATGCAGTACAGACCTCTGCTGATATTGCTAGTTATGCAGCCAGTAAAGGAGCTCTTTTGGCTTTTACAAGAGCTCTGGCAATAGAATTCGCCGCAGATAATATTAGAGTAAATACCATATTACCGGGGGCAGTGGATACCCCGATGCTCGATGCCGGGCTTTCTCGCGGACATGCGAAAGGAAAGACTCTTTCTGATAAAAAAGCGGATCTTGCAAAAAGAACTGTTCTTGGACGAGTCGGCACTCCCGAAGAAATCGCCAAAGCGATTTATTTTTTGGCGGACAATGAGCAATCTTCCTTCATTACTGGTCAACCCCTGATTGTGGATGGGGGAGCTACAATCCGGTTGAGTACTGAATAATTATGAGAGCGAAGATTAAACGGCTAGTTCCCGATCCATTACTGCGCGTTGCGCGCGAACTATGGTTCGCATACCAGCATGGAAAGCAATGGCCCTTGGCAACATTCCATCCCTGGCGGCGGGATAGTATTAAACAATTGGCTTCCTATAAAGATATTCATAAAGGAGAACGTTGTTTTATTATTGGTAATGGACCCAGTTTAAATAAGACGGATGTATCAAAACTCCAAAACGAATTTACATTTGGTATGAATCGCATCTATTTAGCTTTTCCAGACTGGGGTTTTGAGCCAACCTACTTTGCATCTGTCAATGATCTTGTCATTGAGCAATCATCCAAAGAAATTAGAGCCCTAAAAATGCCAAAATTCCTCTCCTGGCATTCCCGTCCCCATATATCCCCCACCGATAACACGATGTTTTTACATACGACCTATACCGGCCCGAAGTTCTCTGAAGATGTGCGCCATCGAGTTTGGGAAGGGGGTACAGTAACCTATGTTGCCCTTCAACTCGCCTTTTATATGGGTTTTGAGAAGGTGATCCTGATTGGCGTGGATCATAATTATCAAAATAAAGGCGAACCAAATAAGACGATAGTCTCTGGTGGAGATGATATTGATCATTTCCATGCCGGGTATTTTGGAAAAGGTTTCCGCTGGCAGCTCCCTGATCTAGAAGCCTGGGATTTAGCCTATAATCAAGCACGAACGGCCTACGAAAACGCAGGTCGAGAAGTAATCGATGCAACCATCGGTGGTAAGCTCCAAGTATTCCCCAAAGTGGATTATGACAGCTTGTTTTAATGAAATGAACTATGCAAAAAAACTTTTTTAAATTCTCCAATAAAACAACAATAGTCCTGGCTTTGACATTCTTGTTGGCCGGATTAGGTATTCGTCTGTATGACCTGACCGATGCCCCCTTTGATTTCAATCCCACGCGCCAATTTAGAGGGGCATTAAATGCACGCTATCTGTATTATCAGATGTTGTCAGATGCCACCGAAATAGAACTAGACAAAGTAGATTTTTTTAGAAGTCAGCAAGAAGATCTCGAGCCACTGATCATTGAAGGTTTGATGGCTGTGACCTATAAAATTGTTGGGGCAGAAAAAATTTGGATCGCTCGCATTTATAGCTCAATATTCTGGATAATCGGCGGATGGTTCCTTTTCCAACTTGCCCGTAAAAGCGGGTCGGATGGGGGGGCATTATTTGCACTAGGGTTTTACCTCTTTTTGCCCTTTAGTGTGCAAGCTAGCCGCTCATTCCAACCTGACCCCCTGATGACAATGTGGATCATTCTAACCGCCTATGCTGCTTATACATGGGCAGAAGAGAAGACTTGGACGCGGGCAATTTTTCTTGGAGTTGCTGGGGGGATGGCCATACTAACCAAGGGAAATGCAGCATTTTATATTGGGATGATGATGCTCACTTTGGTAATACATGAGTTCGGCCTTAAAAAGTCATTTAAAGATAAAAAAACTTGGGCCATTGGCGCTTTAATGATCGCACCGATCCTCATTCATTATGTTTTTGTTTTAGGCGATAAATTTGGAGATTATGTGGATCGTGCAACAGTAAGAAATTTCGGTGAAATTTTCAACCCCCGTTTTTATATTCTCTGGATGGACCGGGTAGAAGATTTTTTGAATATTGCACTGATATTTATTGCCATAATTGGGGTTTTCATAGCAAAAGACAGATTGAAAGCCCTTTTAATCGGCTTATGGATAGGTTATGGCATCATGGGCTTGGTTTTTCATTACCATATCACCACTCACGATTATTATCACATCCTCCTGCCATTTTTAGTTGGGCTTTCTCTGGTTCCTGTGGCAGATGCAATCTTTGAAAAAATTAGCAAGGAAAACACCTTTTGGCAAATATCATTAATGATCATTCTAGTGCTCGCAATGGCCTTCGGAATTTTCAGAGCACGCAGCACGCTAAAAGCCGAAGACTTTCAAGCCGAGGTGGCTCTTTGGGAGCAACTTGGCGCTGAATTGCCAGATGATGGGCGCACAAGTTCGATCGTACCCCATTTTGGCTACCAACTCATGTATTACGGTTGGCAGAAGACCGACATCCTTCTTCCCCAAGGATTTTATTCCTTTAACCCAGATTCGTTTTCCTATCTCCTTGTATTGAACACCCGTGTTTTTGATGAAGATCCCGCGTTTAAACAAAGCATTGTAGACAACTATCCGGTTTTGGTTGATGGCGGGTATTACTATATCTTCGACCTCCGTGAGCAGATCCATTAGTTCATATGACAAATAAATCTAGCAACCTTCCCAAAGTATCGATCATTACCCCTTCATACAATCAAGGTCAATATCTTGAACAGACGATCAAATCCGTCCTCGATCAAGATTACCCAAACCTGGAGTATATTCTTATGGATGGGGGATCTACCGATAACAGTGTGGAGATCATCAAAAAATATGCGGACAGATTAGCATATTGGGTTTCTGAACCTGACGACGGTCAAGCTGATGCGATCAACAAAGGCTTTCAACGGGCAACCGGCGAGATCATTGCCTGGATCAACTCAGACGATCTCTATCTCCCCGGGACGATCAGTAGGGCAGTGAAGGTCTTGCAAGAAAACCCTGAAACAGGAATGGTCTATGGTGACCTTCGTTCAATAAATGCCCTCGGAGAGCATGTCAATACCATCCAATACACGCAATACGATGCCCTAGATTTATTATCGTTGCAAATCATTGGGCAGCCAACGGTTTTTATGCGAAAGGAAGTGCTTGATAAAGCCGGCCATTTGTCATTAGAGTACAATTTTTTAATGGATCACCACCTTTGGTTGCGCATGATCCAACAAGCACCCATAAAATATATTCCTGAAGAATGGGCGGCTGCACGCTATCATTTGTCGGCAAAGAATGTCGCCTTGGCAGAAGGTTTTGGTCAGGAAGCTTTCAAAATAGTTGAATGGGCAAAACCCCAGCCAAATTTCCAAAGCATCATTGAGATGAATAATAAGGAAATATCGGCTGGGCTTTATCAGTTTGATGCCTTTTATTTATTGGATGGGGGGAAACCCTGGTTGGCCTTAAAAGCCTATTGGCAAAGTTTTGTTCTTAAACCAATTCCCACCCTAAAAAAAGCCCCGCGTATCATATTTGCCTTTCTCAGTCTGTTTGGTTTCGGCTGGCTTCGGAAGATACTTAAACATAAATATTATCGTCAATAACCTGCTCATTTTCTTTCCAATTATCGTTAAAACCCCCTTAGGATATAATAAGCATATTCAAATTTGAAGGATTTTTGTTTTTATGAAAAATCAGCCCCTTGTTTCCATTATCACACCATCATATAACCAGGCCGAATATCTGGAAAAAACGATCACCTCGGTCCTCGGTCAAACCTATCCTAATATTGAATATATTATTATCGATGGTGGCTCTGAGGATGGAAGCAAAGAAATTATTGAAAAATATCAAAAAAAGATAAAGTATTGGGTGTCCGAACCAGATCAAGGGCAAACCGATGCAATTAACAAAGGTTTTGCAAAAGCCAATGGGGAAATATTGGCATGGTTGAACTCCGATGACACCTACGAACCTCACGCAGTCGCCGAAGCAGTTACATATTTACTGGAGCACCCCGAGATAGGCTTGGTGTACGGAGATACAGACTTTATCGACGCCCAAGATCGAAAGATCGGCAAATTTCCCTCGGCCCAAACGGATCTTCGTCGTCTGAAACGCGGATATGTGCATGTCGCCCAGCAAGCTTCTTTTTGGCGAGCCGAGTTATGGAAACAAGTCGGCCCGTTAGACCCAAGTTTCTATTTTGCCATGGATTATGATCTCTGGGTGCGCTTAGCCTCTGTTACTGAGATTAAATATTTGCCTAAGCAATGGGCAAATTTCAGGCTTCACGGGCATGCAAAAACGATTGCGAACGATGACCGTTGTTGGCCAGAGATGATCCGGGTCCATCAGCGAGAGGGTGGCGCTTTTTTCTCTGTGATTATGGCAAAATTCTATTTACGAAAATTACTAGCTCCCTTTATCAATTGGCGACGAAAAAGACGCCTGGTTGAACCCATTCAGGAGTAAAAATAGATGAACAAACTCATTTCTCATCTAACCAGTTCAGAGTCAACTGAAAACCTATTCAAGGTGCTTTCCTCATGGCGCCTATACATCGTTGGAGCATTATTGGGGAGTATATTGGGGTTCGGTGTCTATTTAATATTCCCTCCTGATTACCGCGCCCAAGCCACCATCATCGTCGATCAAAACCCCGAAGAATCCTGGGTATATTTCCCCGACCGGCAAATTTTCCATTTTTTGGAACGCGAAACTCAAAAACTTGAAGCCGTCGCCTGGGCTGACGCCACTTTAGAACTTGTCTCCCAAGAGCTAAATTTTTCAATCGCCCAACTTCGCGAAAACCATTTAGTCCTTAGTTACCCAGAAGATGGCCCCTGGCATTTTTACGGTGTCCACCCAGATTCCAAAACCGCCCAATCCTTGGCTTCTGCCTGGGCAGTGGCTTTTACTGCCGAAGCCAGAGCGGGCATCGAAATCTCCCCTGAACTTGAAGCAGCCAGAGACGAACTTGAAAATATTTTGGCCGAAGATCCAAATGCACCTCTTGAGCAGATTAATCCCTTGCTAGATAAAATTGATGCCCTGCATGAACAAACCAAAGGGATATCCTCCTATTTCGAAATATTGAGTAGCGAAATAATAGAAACCCCTGTTTCAAGGCCCGGAGCATCGCTCTATTTATTAGGGGGGTCGATCCTCGGGGTTCTTATCCTTTTGCTAACCGTATTTTTTTCAATTTCCACCGATTCTAAAAATGATTAAGAATTTATTTTCCGAAAGATCACTCAACTCAATATCTGCTATTTTCTGGGGATTGGTTTTATTTACGCTGCCAATCACCAGTTTCCGCCATTACCCCGCCATTTTCGGAAACACCCTCCGCCAACCACTAGCCTTTATTCCCCTTGGATTCTTTTTCATTGCCATCATATTTTCGATCTGGCGCAGAAAAAAAGTTGAGCTCCCACCACAAACCACTCAATTGGTCTTGTTTCTAATCGCAGTGGCCATTGCAACCATCATTGGCATCCTGTATTCCCCCACCATAGTTCGCAACACTCAGTATCTGTCCCGCGGCATTAGAGCATGGGTATCTTTTGGTATTGGTTTGGGTTTCTTTGTAGCGGCAATTTTTGCCGCCCGATCCGAACTCGGATTGAAAAAGATGCTCAATTGGCTTTACGCAGGCTTTATCCTCTCTTTCATTTGGGGGATAGTGCAATTATTAGCCTATAACACCTCCTTTGTCGGTCTCCCATTCGTCAATTCAATTAGAGAACTCTACACATTTCCAGCAGTGATCTATAATCGCATTTATGGTTTTGCCTTCGAGCCTTCCTGGTTCGCAGACCAGATCACCATCTTATATTTACCCTGGTTATTAGCTTCAGTATTGACAGGGTATAAACTTGGTTTTAATAAATGGATCACATGGTTATTCATCCTGGGGAGTGGCATTCTTCTAATATTCTCTTTTTCCCGTCACGGCATATTAGGGGCAGTAGTGGCCACCCCGATCGTTGTTTTGGTCACAGGAAGAAAACAAGTAAAGATTGCCTGGAATTGGTTCTGGGATGCTGTCAAATCAAAAAAGGGAAATCTTAAAAGTTGGCTGCTCAGGTTCGCGGTTGTCGCTCTCATTTTAATAATTTTTGTAGGTTCAGCCTACTTCCTTAATCGCTCAGATTATTTTTCCACCCTATGGCAAGTGAGTTTGGATGAAGGCTTGGTTCAATATGTCATCAAAAATAACGCCGGCCCCCGCCTGGCTTATTTAGATGCTGGTTTAGGTATATTTGATCGCTACCCCATTACAGGGGTCGGGCTGGGTGGCGCAGGATTATACATGTTCGAAGAATTTCCAGACTGGTCGTTGTCAGGTTTGCCCGAAATGGATCGATTTCTTAGCCCCGATTCAAACCTGATCCCCAACATTAAAAATCTTTACGTACGCCTATTGGCCGAAACAGGCCTGGTAGGGTTTTGGTTTTACATTGCTTTTTATTTTTCAATACTCGCAAGTATATGGAAATTAATTCGAAGTAAGCTTGTTTTTCCAAGGTTCGTCGGTACAGCAGGATTGTTCATCTGGATAACGATTGCCATGAGAAATTTCACCCAAGACTCTTTAACCTTCCCAGTAATGTGGGTAAGCCTTGGTCTTGTGGTGGGATTCGCTCACAGGTATAATTCTGGGTTATTAGATCTAGAAGGAGAAAGTTTTGAATAATAATAAATCATTGGTCATCGGTTGTTTTATCGGCATATTAATCATCGCTTGTTTTGCCTGTTTGGCAGTTGTTGGCCTAAGTGCTTACTTTGTCACTCAGGTGGCGGATGAAGGCTTTACCTATGAAGATTTTGGGAATAATGATAACGGACTTCCTACGCCCACCCCCAACCTGGTTCGAGTGGACGAAGAAGAAAACACACCTCAAGATACACTCAATGCCTTAGAACAAGTAATCGTCCCAGAAAACGATCCTAGAGACTTAGCGGAAAGACTGGTCGGGATTGAAAATATTCCCGAACTCGTACTTGATCCTAACGCACCCTATGATGTCGGTGATACAAAAACTTTTTGGGTTATGGATACCGACACCAATATCTCTAATGAAAAAGACACCACCTTAAGATATGTCACCCCACATGCATACTTTTGGATTGGAAATAATGTAGATTACGACGAAGAAGAACTCTTCTTACTCGCCGAGGTATTTGAAACTAAGATTTATCCCACCAACCGAGAGTTTTTTGGTAGCGAATGGTCCCCAGGCGTGGATGGCGATCCCCATATTTATATCGTCTATGTCCCCGGTTTAGGCGGCAACGTAGCTGGCTATTTCTCCCCCGGTGATGAAGTCCACCCCTTGGCAAGTGAATACTCCAATGGTCACGAAATGTTTATGTTCAATTCTGACAATACTCCCCTTTCCGCAAACTACACCCGCGGAGTGTTGGCCCATGAATTCCAACATATGATCCATTGGTTCCGAGACCGAAATGAAACTTCCTGGATGAACGAAGGCTTCTCAGAAGTATCTGTATTATTAAATGGTTATGATGTCGGTGGGGTAGACTCTCTCTTCTTACAAAACCCTGATGACCAACTTAATGATTGGCCGAATGATGGCAACACTTCTCCCAATTATGGATCTTCGTTTATCTTCCTCGCCTACTTCTTAGATAAAATGGGTGAAGAAGTCACAAAATCTGTCATTGCCCATCCCGCAAATGGATTGAAAAGCATTGATATTGTGCTTGAAGATATGAACATTAAAGATTCGCTGACTGGGCAACCGATTGGCGCAGATGATCTCGTTTTAGATTGGGGGCTCACCAATTACATCCAAAATAATTCCGTGATGGATGGTCGCTTTACTTATAATAATTACCCCTTTGCCCCACAGGCATTTGAAACTGAAACTTTAACCAGTTGCAATGGTTCCGAGGGACTGCGTGATGTTGAGCAATATGGCACGGATTATATCCGGATCACTTGTGACGGCTCACATAATCTTAGTTTTGTCGGCTCCATTCGAACCGAAGTCCTCCCTGAAAACCCACATACTGGAGACTATGCCTTTTGGTCAAACAAAGGGGATGAATCCGATATGACCCTGACCAAAACCTTTGATTTCACCGATCTTGATGGACCGATTAATTTTAATTACTGGCTTTGGTACGATTTAGAAATTGATTATGACTATATCTACCTCTTAGCATCCGCCGATGGTGGCCCATGGGAATTTTTGATCACTCCCTCGGGTACCGATTATGATCCCTCCGGAAATAGCTATGGCTGGGGGTTCAATGGCATTACTGAAGGATGGATTGAAGAAACGATTGATCTTTCAATGTATGCTGGGCAGGAGGTGCAATTACGTTTTGAATATGTCACCGATGCGGCAGTTCATGGGGAAGGCTTGCTATTAGATGATGTATCCATTCCCGAATTAGACTACTTCGAAGGTTTTGAAGACGGCGATGGTGGTTGGGAAGCTGAAGGATTTGCACGAATTTCAAATCAATTGCCCCAAACCTATAACCTCGCCTTGATCTCTTATGGAGATGAAACCACGGTTGAATACATTACCCTTGGAGAGGACAACACCGCAGAAATTTCATTCGAAATTGGCAATGGGGTGGATGAAGTTGTTTTGGTCGTCCAGGGCACAACCAGGTTCACCCGTCAAAAAGCTGCCTACAAACTAGAATTTTTACCTTAATTTCGATAACAAAAAAACGAGGCCATTTGGCCTCGTTTTTAGTTTAAGGTTGATCAGGATTTATTCTGCCTTTTCAGCAGTTTTCTTAGATTTTGCTCTTTCTCTGAGAACCTCAATGATCGGTGGGAGGATCGAGAGAATAATAATTCCGAAGATCACGTAGGTGAAATTCTCTTCAACAGCAGGAATATTCCCAAAATTAAATCCTAAGAAAGTAAATAAGCCTACCCAGGCAACTGCCCCGACAACATTATATAAGGCAAATTTTGGATAGGTCATTGAACCTGCCCCAGCCACAAATGGCACAAAAGTACGGATAATGGGCATGAATCGGGCTAAGATAATCGCTTTTCCGCCATGTTTCTCGAAAAACTGATGTGCTTTTTCCAAATGTTCTTTCTTTAAATATTTAATATCATCACTAAACACTCGCGGGCCAATATAATTCCCGATCGCATAGTTCACCCCGTCCCCCAAAATACCTGCCACACTCATCACTGCAAAAAGCAACCAAGGGTTTAATACCCCTTTGGCCGCAAAGGTTGCAGCCGCAAAGATCAGCGAATCCCCTGGTAAAAACGGCGTGATCACGAACCCGGTTTCAGCAAAGATGATCAAGAACAAGATCGCGTAAGTCCAGGTACCATAATCTTGAATAATCACAGCTAAATGTTCATCGATATGTAAAATAAAATCAAAAAGTTTTAAAATTAAGTCCCACATGAATTTGTTTGATCTCCTTCAATTAATCTTGAATATCTGTGCTTGGCACAACTGCATATTCTACCACTTCTCCCCTTTGAAAGTTTCGTTTTACGAGCATGAGGACAATAAATGAGAACAGAGCCAATATCCCTAAAAGATAAGGCAATAAGGTTTCAAAAAATGGAGGCAAAATCGGGGCATGTTCTAATCGAGAAGATTGGGAAATAACTGAGGAGAGGCTGCTTAAGAGTACGCCACCATTCCATATCGCATGGATGCCCACAGAAAGCAAATAGATTGCTACTAATTTCAGGTATTTTTTCTCCTGCCATGCGGTAGCAAGCGCCCAACCAGTCAACGCCGATGTCAGAAGGTGGATGATCGTTGTTGCGCCCCGCGCTGCAACCAGTGAAGCCCAAGTCTCATCAGCCGTCAACATCCATATATTTTCAAAAAATGCAAAACCAGCGCCACTAATTAGGCCTAAAACCCAACCATCCTTGGGCGTTAAATCTCTTCCAGCCAAGAGCCAAACCCCGAAAGGTTTCAGAATTTCTTCTGCCAAGGGTGTAACAACCGCGATAAACAGAAGGCTTGCCCCGATAACAATTGGAGAATTGAATATATTTGCGATCAGGTTTTTAAATTGAATTGAACCCAAAGGTGCTGAAGATATCTGATTGAGCGTTCGAGTAAAAAATTGTTCCATATCCGGATTAAAACTAATCAACCCAACGACTATTAGAAGAATAAAAAGCCCACCAATGATCTCGAATATGAATGCGAGTGGCGGGCTAACCATCATGCCCCCACCAAAACTCCCCCAAAAGCGTTGAAACGAAACTGGTGTAATTCCTCGCGAACTAATAATTGCCAGCCAAGTGATCGGCAAGATGGTTGCGATCATATGTATCGGGGGCATCAACAACCAGGCCAATTCAGAAGAATTGATCACCCAATTGCCTATCCATAAAATGATAGGAAAGAGAATGAGAAGTATGGAAGGCTTGATCAATTGGGAGAATTTATTAAACCATTTCGATTTTTCTATTGAAAATCCGAATAATTTCCCCGCTGCAGATAAAGCAGATATCATCGCGATGATACCGCTCAAAAAGCATGCCCCCACAAACATCGAGGTATTGATAATTTGTATTTCAATGCTTGGGTCAATACTTTGCACAAAACCCGCGAAAACCATTATTGCCCCGATCCCCCAAAGGAGCAAGGTTGCCAACAGGCTCAGACCAAATTGGAAAATGGAAGCCCAGTCCGTAAAAACGGACTGGGCTGGAAGTTCTTTATTACCGATCTTAATTTCCATCATTTTACATCAATCGACACGTTCAAGATCAAATTCCCGGGGGGAGCGCTCAGGTCATCTGGATCACGCTCTGCGATATTATTTACCACATCCATCCCTTCAAGCACTTCACCAAAGATTGTATAGTTCCCAAAAAGGTGATCCGCTGGGGCATAGGTGATGAAAAATTGGCTCCCATTTGAGGTAGGTCCAGCATTTGCCAGAGCCAACAGACCCTCGCGATCGAAATGATAATCGGGGGATACTTCAATACTATAAAAATAACCAGGATTACCTGCACCCGTACCAGAGGGATCACCTGCTTGAGCCATAAATCCCTTGATCACTCGGTGGAATGTCACATTATCGTAAAAATCATTCTCAGCCAAAAAGATGAAACTGTTTACTGCAAAGGGAGCTACCTTGGGGTACAAAGCCACCACGATATCTCCAATATCAGTTTCGATCGTTGCTGTATATTGTTTATCGGGGTCAATTGTGATCTCGGGACATTCAGAAAATTGGTTTTTAGCAAGCTTCCCTAAAGGAATAAAATAATTTTCCAAGATAACGGACAATGAATCATAGGAATAGTAATCCGAAGGAATTGCTTGCCCATCGATCAATAGGAAAGGCGTGCCGGGAATTTCTAACCCGATCGCTTCGTCGAAGGCATTTTGGATTTTACTAACCACTTCGTCACTATTAAGATCAGATTCAAATTGATCAACATCTAAACCTAATTCATCCGCTTTATCTACTAACCAGTTTTCGAAATCAGCCACACTTAATGGGGACCATTCAGTTTGATATGCGAAAAGCTCATCATGGAATTCCCAAAACATACCCTGCATGCCAGCAGCTTCTGAGGCCTGGCTGGCAATTGCAGCTTTATCATGTCCAGATAGGGGAAAATGGCGGTAAATTATTCTTAGATCGTCAGGAAAATCAGCTTTGAGTTGCGCCAACACGGGCGACATATATCCACAAGCCGGTCACTGAAAATCACCATATTCAATGATTGTTACGTTGTAATCCTGCTCGGCACCCTCTACCCAATCGCCTTCCTGAATTACGTCTTCCACAACTGCTTGCGATTGTGCAGTACAAATTGCCTCTGAATGTTGAATATCTTCAGAGACAGGTTCTGTATTGACGACTTCCGCTGCTTCGGGTATTTCAGTCGGGGCGAGTTCCTGGTTTTCTCCTGAGCCACAAGCACTCAAAAGTACTAAAAGAACCAAGAGTATCAGTATTTTTTTTGTTTGCATTAGTTAATATCCTCATTTTTAAATAATTCGGATTGTACCATTTTCCTGGAATCTGAATTATGAAACACCCTTTGCATAAACCAAGAAAATTAGCGGATCTATGAGTCTGATGAACAACGGGATAGTAAGGGTTGAACTATAATAATCAGACACTACGAAAAAAAAAGGAAAAATGCCTAAACTCGTCCCAAATCAGATCATCCCCGGAAATTGCATCGATGTCTTAGCGGAAATGCCTGCTGAGTCTGTGGATTTGATCTTTGCTGATCCCCCCTATAATCTGCAATTAAGACGGGCCCTTTGGCGTCCGGACCAATCAAAAGTGGAAGCGGTCAATAACGATTGGGACAAGTTTACCGATTTCCAAGCCTACGATCAATTTACTGAAATATGGTTAAATGCCTGTAAAAGAGTATTAAAACCAACCGGCACATTATGGGTCATCGGCAGCTATCATAATATCCATCGGGTGGGCACCATCCTCCAAAATTTAGGGTTTTGGACCCTCAATGAAATTGCCTGGGTAAAAGTAAACCCTATGCCCAATTTTAGGGGAGTGCGCTTTGCCAATGCCCATGAAAGCTTGCTTTGGGTCCAGAAAAAGAAGGGCGAAAAATATACCTTTAATCATCATGCCATGAAGGCTTTAAATGGCGAAAAACAAATGAGAAGCGATTGGCTGCTTCCGATCTGCAAGGGGCCTGAGCGAATTCGCGTCAATGGTGAAACTGCCCATCCCACTCAAAAACCAGAAGCCCTTCTATACAGAGTGATCACATCTAGCTCCAATCCGGGTGATATAGTCTTAGACCCCTTTTTTGGCACGGGCACCACCGGGGCTGTGGCAAAACGGCTGCACCGTCATTGGATCGGCATTGAGCAGGACCCCCAATATATCAAGGTCGCCCGAAATCGGATTGACGCAGTTCAAGTTGAAGAATTTAGTGATGAGATTTATGTTGCACCTAACCCACGAAAACTTGCCCGTGTCCCCTTTGGAAGATTAATTGAGGCCGGTCTTCTTCAACCCGGCCAATCGCTATACTTTCGCAAATCAGGCAAACACCAGGCCCGCGTCACCGCCGACGGCATGTTAGAAATAAACGGGGAACGAGCTTCTATCCACACCTTTGCCCGAAAGCTCACCAATGGGGCGCCAGCTAATGGATGGGACTATTGGTTTTACGAAAATGAGCAAGGTGAGCGTTTGGATATCAATAACTTAAGAGAAGAAATAAGAAAGCGGGAATCTGAAAAAGCTTAATTCCAAATTATTTTATTAAATCATATTCTTCTTGCTAATTCCTAATATGTTTTCTCCCTATTAAGAAATAGTATAATATTTATTCGAATTTAAACTGACCTACAATAAATTTTTATGGATCAATGGAGAAAAAATGACCGAAACTTATCAAACTGGCTCTTGGAACTTAGAGGAACTGTTTTCGAGCCCCGAAAGTAAAGAAGTGGAATCTGCGATTAAACAACTTGAAACATTTGCAGAAGACTTTGAAGGCTGGCGAGAAAAATTAACCCCAGATATGGGTTACGAAGATTTTATGGATTGTTTAGATCTTCAAGAAAAGAATACAAGAGTGATCGCTCGCTTATTCCAATATTCTTATCTGAATTTTTCCGGAGACACCCAAGATCAAAACGCCCAAGCATTTGTTGCTAAAATCCAACAATTTGGCGCAGACTTAGAAAACCAAACCTTGTTCTTTGGTCTTTGGTGGAAAGCCCTTGATTCCGAAGCCGCAGATCGCCTAATGAAAGACACTGGAGATTTTGAATATTGGCTCAGAAATATGAGGAATTTCAAGCCTTATACCCTTACCGAGCCCGAAGAAAAGATCATTAATGTCAAAAATGTGACCGGCTCGAACGCCCTGCAAAATCTCTATACCTCGATCACCAATCGCTATGTCTACAAATTAGAAGTCGATGGCGAAGAAAAAGAAATGACTCGTGGGGAATTAATGTCCCATGTCCAATCCCCCGATGCTGACCTCCGCGCCAGAGCTTACCAAAAACTATACCAAGTCTACGGTGACGATGGCCCCATTTTGGGTCAGATTTACCAGTCCTTTGTAAAAGATTTCCACAATGAAAACGTAAAACTGCGCGGCATGAAAAGCACAATTTCCGCTAGAAACTTGGCAAACGATCTTCCAGATGAGGTTGTTGAGACCTTAATGGATGTGGCTCAAAAAAATTCTGGGATATTCCAAAAATATTTCAAGTTAAAAGCAAAATGGCTCAAGGTGGACAAATTACGTCGATACGATATTTATGCACCCGTCGCCAAAGCAGACAAAAAGTATAGCTATGATGAAGCAGTCAATATGGTGCTCGAATCTTTCAGGGAATTCGACCCTGATTTTGAAAATTTAGCCAAGCAAGTTTTTGAAAAGGAACATATTGACAGCAAGGTCGTCAAAGGAAAAATGGGTGGGGCTTACAACTACGGGGCAGACCCAGCCTTATTGCCCTATGTCCTCATCAACTATAACGATCAACCCCGCGACGTTGCGACATTAGCCCATGAGTTAGGTCATTCTTTACATAGCATCTTGGCTTCCGAGCATAATATTTTTGCCTCTGGTTCATCTTTGCCTCTCGCAGAAACCGCCAGCACTTTCGCTGAAATGGTCTTGACCGATAAGCTCTTAGCCGAAGAAAAAGATGCCGGCGTTCGCCGTGATATTCTCTTTGCTCAAATGGATGATGCCTTTGCAACCATCCTGCGCCAGATCTTTTTTGCGCTATTCGAGCGCGAAGCCCATGATTTGAGCATGAAAGGTGCTACGATTGACGAAATGAACGCCGCCTACCTCAAAAACTTAGAAACCCAATTTGGGGATGCAGTAGAAATAAGTGAAGAGTTTAAATGGGAATGGGTCTCGATTCCCCATATCTATGACCGCCCATTTTATGTCTATGCCTATGCCTTCGGTCAACTCCTAGTAATGGCTCTCTACCAACAATTCAAAAAAGAAGGTGCCCCCTTTGTGCCTCGCTATAAAGAACTCCTATCTGCCGGCACTTCAATGTCCCCCATGAATATCCTCGATCGTGCCGGTGTAGATGTCCGCAAAGCCGAGTTTTGGCAGGGTGGCTTTGACGTGATCGCCGAAATGCTTGAAAAATTGGAAAGCATTCCCGTCGAATAACAATCCCGAATGATCCCCAAGAAGTAAAGAAAATTTCAAAAGGCTCTTCAAACAGAAATGTTGGAGAGCTTTTTGCCATCTTTTAATCTCTAGTTTGAATATCGGGTACAATACTCCTAAATATTTTTAACTAAAAAAAGAATGTGAAATTACTGAAAACTATGACAAAAAACTACCTTTCCCACCGTGTCGCCACTTTACCCCCCTCTGGAATTCGCAAATTTTTTGACATCCTCGCCGACATGCCCGATGTGATTTCCCTGGGCATTGGAGAGCCAGATTTTGTCACTCCCCGGCCCATTTTAGAGGCAGGAATTCAATCCTTAAACGACGGAATGACCCAATACACCTCTAATTCCGGAACCGTTGAGCTTCGCCAGGCTTTATCTAAGCATCTAGACGCAATCTATCAGGTGACCTACGATCCTATGACTGAAATGGTCATCACCGTGGGAGTATCCGAAGCCCTATATTTAGCCTTAACCGCTACCCTTGACCCCGGCGACGAGGTCATCATTCCCACACCCTGTTTTGTTTCCTATCAAGCAGAAGTAACACTGGCAGGCGGTGTGCCAATTGAAATCCCATCCCATATGAAGGATGATTTTCAACCAGATGTGGAAGCAATTAAAGCAGCCATCACACCCAAAACAAAAGTTATTTTTATCGGTTATCCCAATAATCCAACCGGAGCAGTAGCGAGCAAAGAAATCCTAGAAGAAATCGCAAAGATCGCCGAAGAGTATGATCTCCTCGTGATATCTGACGAAATTTATGACCAATTGGTCTATGGTGTCGACCATGTTTGTTTTTCAAAAATCCCCGGCATGAAAGAACGCACTATCTTATTAGGTGGTTTTTCAAAAAACTATGCCATGACAGGTTGGCGGGTGGGTTATGCCTGTGCCCCAAAAGCAATTCTAGATGGCATGCTTCGAGTGCACCAATACACCATCATGTCAGCCCCCACAATGAGCCAGGCTGCTGCCCTTAAAGCCCTAGAAATCGGGCAAGAACATGTCGAAGTTATGCGCACTGAATATGATCGACGCCGAAGACTGATCGTCGATGGATTCAATCGAATGGGCCTCGAAACCTTTGAACCCAGAGGTGCTTTCTACGCTTTTCCAAAGATCTCCAGCACCGGTTTAGATGGAGACACCTTTGCAACTCGCTTGCTTAAAGAGCATGGAGTCGCCATGGTTCCGGGTGAGGCTTTTGGCCCCGGGGGGGAAGGTTTCATGCGCTGTTCCTATGCCACATCCTATGAAGAAATTGCTGAAGCGCTCGAAAGAATTGAAACATTTATTGGCAAACTTTAATTAAACAATTAGCTTGGAGAGTCGATCATGACCGAAGAAACAACAAATAACAAAAAGTGGATCACTTGTGGGGTCGTCTTCCTCATCCTGGCCTGTCTTGTTGTGGTCTTCATATTCGGCGGAATTGGACTCAACAAATTGTTTTCATCCAATAATTCAAATAATCCTTTGCAAAACCAAAATCCAGTGAATCAAGATCCAACGGCGCTACCCTTAGAATCTACAGTTCCTTTTGAGGCAGTCGTTCAAATATTAGCCTTATACGAAGACCAAGGGGAATTGCAAGTCGGCTGGACGGGTTCCGGTTCCATTATTTCTCCCGATGGTTTAATCTTAACCAACGCCCATGTTGTGCTGCCCGATCGCTATTTTGATGTCGATGCATTGGCTGTGGCGATTACGGTTGGCGATGACCGTCCTCCCGAAATTACTTATTTCGCAGAAGTCCTTCAAGCAGACGAAGCCCTCGACATTGCCGTCATTCAAATCATTGCAGATATTGATGATAATCCCATTGATAAGAACGACCTAAATTTGCCCTATGTGCTTTTGGGTGAATCTGAAAACTTAAGTCTTGGGGATGAGATATCCATCCTGGGTTACCCAGATATTGGTGGGGAGACGATCACCTTCACTACCGGGGAAGTAAGTGGTTTTACTACCGAATCTGCTTTTGGTAACCGGGCCTTCATAAAAACCTCTGCAACCATTGCAGGCGGAAACAGCGGCGGTCTGGCCACCGATGCCCAGGGCAAACTAATTGGTATCCCCACCCAGCTAGGATATGGTGGAGATGGGCAATTTGTGGACTGCCGAGTGCTTGTGGACACCAATCGAGATGGCATCACTGATGGGGGCGATAGTTGCATTCCTACCGGCGGCTTTATCAACGCCCTCCGTCCTGTAAGGCTCGCTCTGCCCCTCATTGAAGCGGCCCGAGCGGGACAAGTGTCGATTAAGTATATTGAAGCACCCGTTGAGGACATGGACATTCCAGATCAGGGATTTGTATTATTCCAAGATGATTTTTCCGACCCAAATTCAGGCTGGGGCAGTCTATCCGGAGATTATGGTAGCGTGGATTATGTAAGCAATAGTCTCCAAATAGATGTGCAGAGTGACAATTATATTATTTGGTCAACGCCCCAAAAGTCATTCAACGGGATAATAGTGGCAGTCGATATTAATGTGCTCAACCCCGTCGGAGATGGAGAATATGGAATTCTCTGTGGTTATCAAGACACCGAAAATTATTTTGGCTTAGAGATCTCCGAAGATGGTTATTACACAATTTGGAAATATGTGGACGGTGAATTCCTCTCAGTTGTCGATTGGCAGCCCTCTTCCCTGGTCCCAACCGGGGGTAGTTCTATTACATTAACCGCTGCCTGTTTAGAGGATTCAATTTCCATCGGTGTCAATGGCGAATTATTAGCAGAAGCATATGACCCCGATTTCTCATTTGGGGATATTGGTCTCATTGCGGGCACTTTAGATGCACCCGGGTTAAAAGTATCCTTTGATAACCTAGTTGTTACCGATATCTCACCCTAGTGCCTGGGTATATGAATTGGGAAAAATGTCGAATATGACAAACAAATACGAACCCGTCATTGGTTTAGAGATCCATGCCGTCCTCGAAACAAAGTCAAAATTATTTTGTGCTTGCGAGGTGTTAGATTCAACAACCCAAAAAGCCAATTCCGCTGTATGTCCGGTCTGCACGGGCATGCCAGGCGTGCTGCCCGTCGTCAATAAAAAAGTGGTGGAGTTCGCCATCCGTGTGGCAGCTGCCCTAAAATGCGAAATTTCTTTAACCAGTATCTTTGCCAGAAAAAGCTATTTTTACCCAGATATTCCCAAGGGATATCAGATCTCACAATATGAACAACCCCTGGCAATTAACGGCTCCATTAATATTGAAACATCATTGGGTGAACAGAATATTCAAATAACCCGTGTCCATCTAGAAGAAGATACCGGAAAACTAACCCACATTCATACCGAAAAAGAAGATTATTCACTCGTTGACCTAAACCGTTCTGGCATGCCCTTATTAGAGATCGTTTCAGAACCGGTAATTCATTCTGCTGAATCTGCCAGAGCTTATGCTTTTGGACTCAGAAATATTATGAGATATTTAGGCGTTAACTCTGGCAATCTCGAAAAGGGCTTATTTCGTATCGAACCCAACATTTCTATAAGACCTATAGGAAGTGAAAAATTTGGCACCCGAGTCGAAATCAAGAACTTAAATAGTTTTCGGGCTTTGGAACGCGGCATCGAATATGAAATTAAACGACAAACGGAGTTATTAGATCAAGGATTACCAGTCGTCCAACAAACCCTGGGCTGGGATGAAGAATTGCAGATAACGGTCCCCCAACGTTCAAAAGAAGACGCCGAAGATTATCGCTATTTTCCAGAACCAGACCTTCCCCCCTTAGTCTTATCCGAAGAATGGGTTCAGGAAATTAAATCCTCTTTGCCCGAACTTCCATTTACAAGATTCAAAAGGTTCCAAGAAGCATATCAATTATCTTCTTATGATGCCCAAGTATTGACCAATGAAAAAGCTGTCGCCGATTATTTTGAAGATGTGGTTATTACCGCTAAATCGGTTTCCCCAAAAACAATTTCAAATTGGCTTACTGGTGATCTATTTGCGCTAATGAATCAAAAAAACATTCTCATTGAATCCTTAGAAATTTCTCCCCAAGCATTTGCAAAACTGCTTCAAATGCTAGAAGGGGATGAGATAAACCAAAATACTGCTAAAAAAGTTCTAAGTGAAATGCTAACGAATGGAAAAGATCCTGCTCAGATTGTTAAGGAAAGCGGTTTGGGCCAAGTTTCAGATCTCGGGCAGATCGAGGACCTTGTTGATCAGATCATAAATAGCAACCCGCTACAAGTGAAAGCATACCTTGAAGGAAAAACAAATTTAGCAAAATGGATGTTTGGACAGGTGATGAAATTAGCCGATGGAAAAGCAAACCCTCAGATGATTCAAAAGATATTAAACGAGCGATTACAAGTACTCGAAAAAGAAAAAAGTCCCAACAAATGAGTGATACGTATAGGACAATTGTCTCTTGACGTTTTTGCTTTATTTAGGTAACTTTAAGGAGAAATATACTCCTTTGCAACGAGCAAAAGATGATTTTAACGAGAGTATTAGCTCAACAACCTAAAGTCTTATTTATGACGGACACTTCTTCCGAAGTGTCCGTTTATTTATTATTAAATCTGGTGAAACACCAAAAGATTTAAAAGGAAAATATGTCTAAAAACTTAAATGCTTTTAAAATGGCTCAACGACAGTTTAACGGTGTGGCCGAACTCTTGAACCTCGATCCTGATGTGCGAGAAATGTTGCGTTGGCCCACCAGGGAATTTAAATTCCAGATCCCTGTCAAAATGGATGATGGACGATACAAAGTCTTTATGGGGTACCGTGTACAGCACAGTGATGCCCGCGGTCCATCAAAGGGTGGCATTCGTTTCCATTCTTCTGAAACCTTAGACACTGTTCGAGCCTTAGCCATGTGGATGACCTGGAAATGCGCAGTCGCCGATATTCCTCTCGGTGGCGGTAAGGGTGGGGTTGCCGTAGACTCCGCCTCTCTTTCACCTTCAGAGAAAGAGCGCTTATGCCGCGGTTGGATCAGCCAAGTCTATCGAAACATTGGCCCCCGCCAAGATGTCCCCGCCCCAGATGTAGGCACAAACCCACAAATGATGGGCTGGATGATGGATGAATACTCCCGCCTAGTAGGTGAATATACCCCGGGTGTGATTACTGGTAAACCAGTCGGTAGTGGCGGGTCTTTGGGCCGAACAGAAGCTACCGGATTCGGTGTGATCTATACAGTCCGAGAAGCTATGAAACATTTAGGAATGGATCCTAAAAAATCTACCGCCTCACTTCAAGGATTTGGCAACGTGGCTCAATATGCAGCCATCGGTTTTACCGAATTATTAGGCGGCACCGTGACTTGTGTATCCTATTGGGACAGCATGGATCGCACAGCTTACACCGTCAGCAAAGATGATGGCGTAGATACCCGCTTCCTGATGACCATCACCGATCAATATGGGGGGATCGATAAGGACAAGGCAAAAGAGGCTGGCTATGAAATTGAGTCGGGCGAAGCTTGGATCAGCAAAGACGTAGATGTCCTCATTCCTTCTGCACTTGAAGGACAGATCAATGGCGAATCCGTCAAACTGATCAGTGACCGGGTGAAGATCATCGCCGAAGGTGCCAATGGTCCCACAACGCCCGAAGCCGATGAAGTGTTCAAAGAACGAGGTGTCTTTGTCATCCCAGATTTCTTATGCAATGCGGGTGGCGTAACGGTTTCTTACTTTGAGGGCGTCCAGAATGACATGAATTTTTACTGGAGCGAAGAAGAAGTGTTTGAACGCCTAGACACCAAAATGACCCGTGCTTTCAAAAGCGTATTGGATGTATCTGAACGTGAGAAAGCCTTTATGCGAGATGCGGCCTATATGGTTGCCATCGGTCGAGTCGTCGAAGCGATGCAATTACGTGGCTGGTTATAATTAATTGCGATTAACTTAACAGGCCCTATAGAATAGGGCCTGTTTTTTATTAAGAAAAAATCGAATTACGTCGGGAAATATTATATTTCTATAATATTAAAAGGGTATGATAGGAAGGCAAATTACGTCTTTAGAGTTGAGAAAATAGTTAAAAGGAAAGAAAATGTCTGATAAAGAAATTTCAAATGCCTTAAATATGATCCCTTACGGGTTTTATGCGCTTACGAGTAGAAATGGGGATGATCGAAACGTCATGGTGCTAAATTGGTTTTCCCAAGTCTCATTTAAACCCCAACATGTTGCCATTGGTTTACAAAAAAATTCTTACACTTTTGGTCTGATCAATCAAAGTAGAAAATTTATTGTGAATATTTTTCAAAAAGATGGCGCAAAAATCATCAAGGCCTTTTCGAAAAGCCGTGAGAAAAATCCTGAAAAATTTGATAATGTTGAATTTACAGACGGCCCCGTAACCCGGGTGCCCGTTTTGGATGGTGCAGCCGCCTATATTGAATGCGAAGTCATTGATATCGTAGATACAAACAGTGGGCATTCTGTAGTGGTTGCAGTGGTTGTCGGTGGGGATGTAATCACTGATGGCAAAGTAGAAGAAACACTCACGTTACAAGACCTGGGTTGGAATTATTCGGGATAAAAATTAAACTAAAAAAGAGAACTTATCGATAAGTTCTCTTTTTTTATGTGTTTACTGCTTCTAACACCATCACCGGAATTCTCCGATGCTTTGCCCAATCGGCATAATTTTTATACCCCACATATGTATCGACCGCCTGCTGCCAATACTTCTCCCGTTCTTCCCCCTCAGCTTCCCGAGCCATATAGCCCATATCCTCCCCCTCGAACATTACTTGGCAAGTTGGGTTTGCGACTAAGTTGTAATACCAGCCCGGATGGTTTTTCCGCCCAAAACTAGAAGCGATCAAGATAAAATTTTCACCATCTTGTATACAAAACAAAGGCAAACGCCTTGGCATCCCACTTTTCGCACCTGTCGTCGTCACTACCACGACCGGAATACCAGTCAAGATCGAACTTAGTGAAGCCCGTCCTTTTGAAAAATAAATAAAGGGTCGATCTAAATGGTGAAGGATGCCAGCCAACCAATTCGAATTGAATCGGGAAGCTGCCGTATTTTTGACAAAACGAAAGAGTTTATTTTCTTTTTTCAGTGATGTCTCCAAAATCCTAAGATGAGTTTTTCAACGATTTATAGATATGGATTTTCTTTACGGAAATCGCAATATTCTTGCACCGGGCATTCAGAACAATGTGGCTTTCGAGCATAACAAATTTCGCGCCCCAATCGGATGATATTTAGGTGCGCAGTGTAATAAGTTTCGGGCGGCAGCAAACTTTCCATATACGGATGCGCCTTATCCGCACTCATTTTCTCTGGTCTTAACCCAATTCTGCCCGTGATGCGATACACATGGGTATCCACCGGGAAAGCAGGCAGCCCCAAGGAAAACTGGAGCACGATTGCAGCAGTTTTCGGCCCTACACCCTTGAACTTAACCAGCCATTTTGTTGCATCCTGCGGTGTATATTCCTTCAAGAAATCTAAATTCAAATCCCCGCGTTCTTCCGTGATCTGCTCCAGTACATTCTTAATCCGCGGCCCCTTGATATTCGCCAATCCTGCAGGTCTGATTGCCTCAACGATATCATCCGCATCGGCATCTCGCACGGCTTCCCAGGTTTTGAATTTGCCAATTAAGGCATCAAAACCCTTGTCCCGGTTAGTATCGCTCGTGTTTTGTGAAAGAATCGTAGAAACCAACTCGTCTATCGCTGGCAGTGGCGTGCGCCATTCTGGTTCTCCATAAAATTTCAATAAGCTATTATGAACGGCATAGGCTCTTTCGGCGAGGGCTTTTTTTTCTTTATCCATAATTCCTTAGGCGAACTTTAATTTAAAGCTTGGACGCATTTGACCCACAACAAGTTTTCTCCAATTGAGCACATCCTTTTCTGGGCCAAAATTTTTCAATTCCTCTAAAGCAGACGCAGAGATTGCGCCAAGCTGTCGAAGAACTTCTAAGGTGACAATCGGTCGCGCTCGGTTCAGAATATCCCCATCAGAAACCTTGATCGTGATCCCAAGTCCCGGAGAACCCTCTCCCAACGCCCCAGGAAGCAGTCCAATGCCCTGATAGCCCTCTGCCCCACCCTTAGCCACAATTAATCCATTCCCTGCCTCCATAAGCGCAGTATCAAATCGGTCTGGTCCAGCCACCATAAACGCATGCGCCATCATCGCCTTCGTGATCGTTTTGCATGCCACCTGACGTTCAGAAGATAATTCTGACGGGTCGGCCAACGAAGCCCATGCACATGCACCGTTAAATAGGGGCACCGCAAAATTGGGGGCAGAACAACCATCGATTCCAAGCCCTATTTTTTCTATAGGAACCCGGCTAAATTCAGAAAAACATTTCAGAATGGCATCCTGAACCGGGCGACCATTTTTAAGATATTCTTCTGTCGGGAAGTTTTTATGAACGGCGTAAGCAAGCATCCCAGTATGTTTTCCAGAGCAATTATGTCGATTAGGGCTTGGTTTTTCATTTCTGAGGATGAGTTGATCACCGGTTGGCACATGATATGGGCGGTGGGATCCGCAAGCCAGATCAGATTCGGTTAAACCTACCTTGGCCTGAATCCCTTTAACTGCTTCAAAATGTGCATCTGTCCCAGAATGTGAGGCGCAGATCAACGCAATTTCTTTCTCAGTAAAGTTGAATTTGATATGACCTTCAGATTCAATAAAAGGGAGTGCCTGGAAGGGTTTTGCAGTAGAGCGTAAAAAGCTGACCTTATTCGGATCCCCAAAAGACGCAAAGAGTTCCCCATTTTTATCCGCTATGGCAATCGCCCCATAATGGATCGATTCAACCGTCTCCCCGCGGGAGACTTCAACCAAAGGAAGATAACTGTCAGCGGTCATTTTTCACTTTAAAATTACTCTGGTTTTTTAGGGAAATAATTTCGAGCATAGTAATGATACAAACCATACTTCAAACGCTGGCTATATAAATCTTTATATTTTGCTGGGCTTTCACTGTTTGCTAAAATTTTCGCCACCATTTTTTCTGTTTCTTCGGGGGAGGCTTTTCTTTTCCCAAGTCTTTCCATCCGCTTATGGATGTCAACCAATAATTTCCGCATACTTCGAATATGTTTTTCGTTAATCAGTCCACCGCGGCCGCTTATTATTTTATATTCTTTTTGCTTTGTAAGTAAAAGATCGATCGTTTCGATCCATGCCGGGAGATCGGCATTTGCCAAGAAGGGAGGTTGTTTCACAACCACCGCGTCACCAACAAATATCACCTTTCTTTCGGGGACAACCACCCATGAGGCGCCCTTTGCAGGCCCGGGATGATGTTCAACCAGTATGTCCAGGTCTTTTCCCCGAATGATTATTTGTTCCGAAAAAACAATGTCTGGCTGCTTATAGCGAATGCCAGTCAGCCCACTACAACCTTCCCATTCAGCCCCAGTATCAATATTTTGTGTCTTAAAAATCGCAGGTCTTTGTCTAAAAGTTTCTGCAATATCCTTTTGGGCAACGATCGAACTTTCGATCATATGAGAACCAAGCACGCGGTCTGGATGAGAATCAAGATTAACCAATAGCCTTTCAGGTCCAGATTTAATTTCCTTTAATGCCGATATCCAATTTCTTCCATCTTCTGGAATGGGGGGTGTATCTACCAATAATAATCCTCGAGAATATACGATCGCCCCTAGGCAGACACCTGGGTAGCCACTTTCCATATAAACCCCTGCAGCAAGCTTTTTCATACATTCTCCAGTTTAAAATTGTCCTCAGTACGCATAATTATAACGTGAAGTCTTCAGGAACGCAAAAAACGACGTTTTTAGAGGGTTTTAAAGTGTTTTTTCTGGAAAATGGTTTTTATTAGGAGGGGTTATCTTACAAATAAGGCAGATCTAAAAGCAGTACTTCTGAGGCCAGACGAATATTTACATTCGTTTTTAATAATCCAATTGTTTTCTCGATCGATTTGACGGCACTCGAGGCTTGGGCAATATCCATTCGCCTTGCCAATTTATCCACATTTTCCGCAAGATCCAAATTAACCAGGGGGGTATCCGCCTGGGCAGTTCTCATCAAAATATCCCGCCAAAATGAAAGCCATACCTGCAGTAACTCATGAAATTTTTCTTTGTCTTTGTCAATTTTTGAAGCATATGCAAATCTTTTTACCCGTGAATCCGATAAAAGAATTTGAAGCTCCTCGATCCACTGACTTCGTTGTTCTAAATATTCGGGGTTCTTATGCAAATACAAGGCATATCCTGGTCGTCCGCCAGATATATGGGCGAGAAGTCGAGAATCATCGGCCGGAATATCCCAAAGATTCTGCAATCCTTCCGCCACTTCATCCAAAGGAATTGGGCGCAGTTTTACCACTTCGCATCTCGAAACGATCGTCGGAAGTAGCCCTTCTGCACTTTCCGCCGTGACCATAAGGACCACCGTGGAAGGGGGTTCTTCAAGTGTTTTTAAAATTGCGTTGCTCGCAGAAATGGTTGCTTTATCAAAATTTCTTAATAATGCGATTCGATACGTAGCGCTATAGGGGGATAAAATCAAACTTTGTTGTAAATTCCTAACCGCTTCGATCTTGATGTTTTTATCCCCTTCTTGCAGTTCAAGAAGAGAAAGATCAGGATGTTGCATTTTTTCAATTTGCTTGCTAATCGGGTTTTGGGGGTCAAATTCTCCCGGAGAGCTTGGGTTCTCCGCATTGATTGCTTGCGCAAATCTCAAGGCGATCGTGCGGCGTCCAACCCCAGCCGGGCCCACAAAAAGGTAGGCATGCCGAGGCGCCCCATTCCTCAAATGTCCTTTTAAAAGCTCAACCACCCATTGATGTCCGATCAAACCCCAGTTTTCATTCATAGGTTTATTGTAAGCGAGAGCCGATTGCTTTGCAATGAGATTTCGCAAGACCTGTTTAAACCAAGAGTGGTTCTGGTACTATCCAGAACCACTCTTCCAAAAGGAGCGATAGCTACCTGCTATCTAATCTAATTTGAGCGTAAGTAGTCCACCATCGATTTTGCTACTTCACGCCCTGCTCTCATGGCCGTGACAACCAGGTCAGGACCAGTAACAGCATCTCCGCCTGCAAAAACACCAGGACGGCTTGTTTCACCTGTCTCGTTTGTCACGATCAGGCCCCATTTATGAGTTTCTAGGTCGGGGGTTGTTTTTCCTAAAATCTCGTCTGGCCAATAACCCAAAGCCAAAATGGCGGTATCTGTTTCGATTTCAAAGTTGCTGTCTTCGATTGTCACCGGACGTCGTCGGCCGTCACTTCCTGGCTCACCTAATTCCATGCGCACACATTCAACAGCAGCCAAACGACCATCATCTCCCGCAATAAAGCGGATCGGCTGGGTTAAAAATTCGTAATTTACGCCCTCTTCTTTTGCCAGTCTTCGATCTTTCGCACTACCTGGCATTTCTTTTTCAGTACGTCGGTAAAGGCAAGTAACCTCTTCGCCATCCATCCGTACTGCGGTTCGTAAGCAGTCAGAGGCCGTATCACCACCACCGATCACGACAACCTTTTTTCCTAATACTTTTTCTTTTAGATCGTCTGGCAAAAATGCGGGGTCCACATTATTGCGAATAAGGAACTCTGTGCCCTTCCAAACGCCTTGTAGATCTTCGCCAGGGACGTCCATTGGGGAATCAACCCAGGTGCCCACTGCCAAATAAACCGATTCAAATCCTTCTTTAAATAAGTCGTCAACTGTTTTGTCTTTTCCTATATACGTGTTCCCCTGGAAATGTATGCCTAATTTATATAGGTCTTCAATACAGCTGATCACAACTTCTTTTTCTAATTTAAAATTGGGGATACCATAAAGCAATAATCCGCCCGGTTCGGGTTTGCTGTCAAAAATTGTGACATCAAATCCTTCTCTCGCCATAGATTCTGCTGCGGCTAAGCCCGATGGGCCCGCACCGACAATCGCAACTTTTCGGCCGTTCGAAGCGGGTTTTTCAATATGAACCGTGCCGTGTAATCTTTGGTAATCTGTGGCATAAGCTTCTAATAAGCCGGTATAAACAGGTTCGTCGTGCTTGCTCTGTACACAAGACCCTTGGCATAATTGCTCGTGTGGACAAACTCGTCCGCAGATCTCTGGCAGGGTGCTGGTCTTTCGATATAGTTCTGCTGCTTCAATAAACTTCCCTTGCGAGATCAACCACATCGCCGAAGGAATATCATTGTCCACTGGGCAAGCGCGTACACAAGGTGCTGGATCCGGACAAAGGATACAGCGTGACGCCTCGTACATCGCTTGTTCAGGTGTAAGGGGAAGGCTTACTTCGTCAAAATCACAAACTCTTAGCTCGGGGTTTCGATAATCAATCTCCAAAGAAGGGCGTTGGGCCACCTCTTTTCGGTTGATCTCTTGTAAATCACCACGGATAGCTTGCATATTTTAGGCTCCTTTTGGTAGATACATAAAATATTCGACCCAAAATCAGGTTTTTGAGTGCCTGCTAATTAAAATGTATGCACGCTTATCTGCTCAGTTGCAGATGTACCTCATTTGGGAGGGCATATGTCCTTTTTAAACAATTACGAGAAAAATAGGCGTATTTGCCCTTATTGTGAAATATAGCACTAATAAACCATTCATATTGTACTTTGTTTAATCAAAAAAGCAAGAAGCAATTTCCATTTTTCATTTGAACCCATAATTCCATTCCTCCCCTCCCAAAATCCATAAAGAATCACCCCTTCCCTTTACACCAACCGCGCTCAACAGTACAATCGTTCTATGGAACTTTCCAAAGGATTAAACCCCCAACAAAAACAAGCAATGACCGCCGGTCTTGGCCCTATTTTGGTCATGGCAGGCCCTGGGTCTGGAAAAACCCGCGTCCTCACCCAGCGTATTGCCTATCTCATCAGCCATATGGGGATTCGTCCCTATAATATTCTCGCCGTCACATTTACCAATAAGGCCGCCAAACAAATGGGCGAGCGCGTCAATGAAATTTTGGGGGGAGAAACTCGCGGTCTTAGTTTAGGAACTTTCCATGCCAGTTGTGCAAGAATCCTTCGCCGCGAATCAGAAGTCCTGCCCTTTGACAGTAATTTTGTCATTTTTGATGCCGATGATCAGCGCGGCCTGGTGAAATCTGCGATCAAAGAAATGAATCTCGACGATAAAGCCTATCGACCGCACAGCGTTCATAACAGCATTTCCCGCGCCAAAAATGAATTGATCCTGCCTGACGATTTCCCCATCAATACCTATCGTGACGAAGTCGTTCAGCGCATTTTCGTGCGCTACCAAGAATTACTGCTCAATAGCAATGCCCTTGATTTCGATGATCTCCTTTTGTGGACTGCCCAATTATTAGAAGATCATCCCGCGGTTAGAGAAAAATATGCCCGGCGTTTCGAACATGTTCTAGTCGATGAATTTCAAGACACCAACATGGCCCAATACATATTGCTCAAACATTTGGCCGGACATCACCGCAATATCTTTGTTGTCGGCGATATCGATCAAAGCATCTATCGCTGGCGGGGGGCAGACTACCGCAATATCATGCGCTTTGAACAAGATTTCCCCAATGCCCAAACTATTCTGCTTGAACAAAATTATCGCAGTACCCAAAACATACTCGATGCAGCCATGGCAGTCATCGATAAAAACGCCCATCGAAAACGCAAGGAACTTTTTACCGACCGAGGCAGAGGCGATAAACTTGTCCTCCAAGAAACATTTGATGGTCGCGAAGAAAGCACCTATATTGTTGACACGATCGCCAAGCAAGTCCTCAAAGGACGCCAACCCGGAGATTTTGCGGTCATGTACCGTACCAACGCCCAATCTCGCTTACTAGAAGAAAGCTTTATTCGTGCCGGACTTCCCTATAAATTGGTCGGGGCACAAAGGTTTTACGGTCGCCGCGAGATCAAAGATATTCTCGCCTATTTACGCTTGGTGCATAACCCCAATGACGAGGCCAGCCTCAGCAGAGTGATCAATACCCCGCGCCGTAAGATCGGCAACAAGGCTATTCAAGCTCTTCGCGCCGTATCGGTCAACGAAAAGAAATCGATGAGCGAAGTAATGCTGGATCTGGCCACTGGGGAGCAAAGTGAATATTATGGGACGTTTAGCACAGCCCAGGCTCGTGCATTTTCTGTATTTGGAAGGCTATTGCAAAGTTGGCGAAAAGAAGCGGAAGATCTCAAGCCATTAGCCTTAATGGATAAAATTCTTAATGACATTGATTATCAAAGCTTTCTCGATGATGGCACTGAGGAAGGGATTGAACGTTGGGAAAATGTAATGGAACTCCGTCGCCTCGCCGCAGAATATGACCAACGCCCATTAATAGAATTTCTTGAAGAAGTAGCCCTGGTATCTGATCAGGATACTGTGGATTCAAATGCCAATGTCCCCACCTTATTAACCTTACATGCCGCCAAAGGCTTAGAATATCCCGTTGTATTTATTTCGGGTCTCGAAGATGGTACCCTCCCACATATCCGCAGTTTTGATGAGCCAGAAAGCATGGACGAGGAACGTCGCTTGCTTTATGTCGGGATCACTCGAGCCAAAGATCGTCTATACCTCACTCATGCGCTTAACCGAAGCACCTATGGCTTTACTGAACCCACGGACCCCTCCCGCTTCCTTGAAGACATCCCTGATGAACTCACTGAGGGTTCTGCTCCTGCAGGCATTCGCATCTCCACCCGCCAAAGAAAATTTAAAGAACAGACCACTTGGGGTTCCAACGATGCCTCTGCACCGATCATCGAACCCACATTTCGGGCCGGTCAAAATGTACGCCATCCCACCTATGGGGAGGGCATGGTTTTAAATACGAAAATAGATGATGGGGATGAAATTGTGGACGTGTTCTTTGGCGATATGGGTACGAACAAACGCTTGCTTGCATCATTTGCGAAATTGGAGATCATAGAATAATGGGGTTTATGATTTTGCTTTTTGGCATAAATTCGAATAAAAATGAAATTCCTGGAATCTTGAAAAATATATAAATTTCGACCTTTTGCATCTAGTACTTATTTATCATTTAACTATATACTTATGTTGAAAGATTTTTGAAAAGGAAAAGATGTATGGTAATACCTAGGCCAGGAAAAAAATATATCAATTTGTTTTACTATCAATCGATGACCAGGATTTGGCGCAGATTATTGCCCTTTAACCTCGTCTTATGGATCGTTTGGTGGTTTGCCCCATCCCTCCCTTCATTTCAACCTCCCAAAGATGAGATCGTCCTTTATGCCGCGATAGCTTCTACAACGATCATGGTCTTGATATTCTTGATGAGCAATAAAGCTTACGTGCGTGCCAACCGTGAATATATGTACATCGGCGTACCCTTTTATCGAGTGAAGATCCCTTATTCCTATGTAAAATCCTTAAGGATCACCGACCTACGACATGCTCTCAACGGGGTCAAATTAGAAAAAGGCGATATAAAATTCATTCTCCGCTATGAGGCGGATACCCCAGTTTCAGCCTTGATATTGAAAGAAATGCCTAAACCTGAAGGCATCTTGCATCTCTTCCTCCCAAGATATATGTTCCTGGCTGCAAATAGAGGGTTTTTCTTTTTGTTGGAAGACCTGATGGGTTTCAAATCTGAATTCGACAGCCGGTTAAAAAGCTCCCGCACGATCGAAGAATTAATCAGTTAATAATTAAATAAATTTGCAAATGAAAAGACCAGGCAACCTGCCTGGTCTTTTTTTATTCAGTATATAAATCTTCGCCCGCAGGTGGAGCGGCCTGCCCATAATCGATGATCTTGCGGGGTACGGAACTTCCGGTGGGAGGGCCAATAATGCCCTCTTCCTCCATTTGGTCAATTAAACGTGAGGCCCGAGTATAACCAATGCGTAGGCGTCTTTGCAGCATGGAGACTGAGGCGCGCCCTTGCTTTCGGACTAATGAGACGGCTTCCTCATAGATATTGTCTTTTTCATCTTGCTCCTGCATTTCATCCCAGATGCCAATTTGTTTTAGCGGCACACCTTTGGGGGGCGCATTGACCGGGGTGCTGGTGGCGATTGGGGCTGTGGCTGCCGTACCTGCAAAACCGCGCCAATATTGCACGATGCGTAAGATCTCATTTTCGGAGAGGAATACACCCTGCATGCGGATCGGGGCGGGGGCATCGGGGGCTTGGAAGAGCATATCGCCACGGCCTAATAGGCGTTCTGCGCCGGGCTGGTCGAGGATCACGCGGCTGTCTGTGCCGGATGCAACGGCAAATGAGATCCTTGCGGGGAAGTTGGCTTTGATCAGTCCGGTGACCACATCCACGGAGGGGCGTTGGGTGGAGATGACCAGGTGAATGCCGGTTGCCCGGGCAAGCTGGGCCATGCGGGTGATGAGTCGTTCAGTTTGGTCGGGGGCGATCATCATCATGTCGGCTAATTCGTCGATGACCAAGACCAAATAGGGGATGGGAGTTTCGCCTTGTGCGGCGATCTTTTTGTTATAGTCAGCAATATTTCGGGAGCCGATATCGGCAAATTTTTGGTAGCGGCTGTCCATCTCTCTGGTGACCCATTGCAATACGCCAACCACACGGTCGATCTCGGTGACGACGGGGGCTAATAGATGCGGGACGCCATTGTAGCCAGTTAGCTCGACACGTTTGGGGTCAACCATAATAAAACGCAGGGTGGCGGGGGTGTTGTTGACTAATAGACCAGAGATTAATGCGTTGACGAAGACGGATTTGCCGGAGCCTGTTGCGCCAGCGACGAGCAAATGGGGCATGGCGGTGAGGTCGGCGGCAATGGCATGGCCAGCTACGTCTTGGCCGAGGGCAAAACGGAGGGGTGATTTGAGTTTGTTGAAGGCTTTGCTTTCGATGACGTCACGCAGGGTGACGACGGCAATTTCTTCGTTGGGGACTTCGATGCCGATGTAGCCTTTGCCGGGGACGGGGGCTTGGATGCGGATGCGGGAGGCGGCTAGGGCTAGGGAGAGGTCATCGGCGAGGGCGGCGATCTTGCCGACACGGACACGGGTACGTCCATTGCGGGATTCGAGGAAGGCCGGCTCAACCCCGAATTGGGTAATGGTGGGGCCACGGTTGATTTCGATGACATGACCGGGGGCACCGAATGAGGCGAGGGTGTCTTCGATGAGTTTGGCGCGTTTTTGGTCGGCTTCATCGTTGTAATTGACTGCTGCACCTTCATCGAGCATTTTGGATATTTGGGGGAGGACCCAGTCTCGTTTTTCGGGCTGGGTGGTGTTGATGAGGTGGGCGGCTTGACCCGAGGAGGGGGCGGGTGTGAGAGGTTGGGGGTCCTCATTTTGGGTTGGGGGATCGAAATCGGCGACCGGCTCGGGCGGAGTTTGAGGGATGTAGGCGGGGGTGTAGGGGGTTTCTGAGCCGCTGGTTTTGCGTGCTTTGCGATCATCTAAATAGTCTTGAATGCGGAGGACGGTGGGTCCAACCCATTTGAAGAGGGCAAGGACGGAGACGTCTAGGGTCATGGCGATGGAGATGAGGAGCCATGCGACGAGGAGGATGAGCATGCCGAGCGTGCCGAGGCGGTCTTCGAAGAGGACCATGAGGGCGGCACCGACGTATCCGCCACCTTTTCCATCGGCTGCGACGCGATAGGCGGCTTCTTTGCCGGGAGGGGAGACGATGAGGTGGGAGATGGTGAGGAGGATGAGGACGGTGAATGTGATGCCGAGGAGGCGTTCAATGGAGATCTTGGGGAGGCGTTCGAAGTTGTGGGCGACGAGCCAGACGCCAAGGAGGATGAAGAGGAGGGGGAGGAGATAGGCGCCGATGCCAAAGCCGGTTTGCCAGATGTTGACCCAGGCGTTGGAGATCTCGCCGTGGCTGTCGGAGAGGACGGCGATGAAGGTGAGGAGGCCGACGAGGGCGAGGAGGATGCCAATGATTTCCATTTTTCGGTCGGCGGAGATGCCGGTGAGGAGGGGTTGGCTGGGTTGCGCTTTACTTTTTGATTTGGCGCGGGTGAAGGTTTTTTTGCGGGCAGCGGATTTGCTGGTTGCTTTGGATTTTTTGCGAGTGGTTTTTCGTTTTTTGGTGGCCATAGGTCTCGTAAGTGGTGGATGAATTACTTGTAAATGATTATAGCATGCCTGTTCTTTTTGGCTGGCGGGGGAGGGATGTGGAATGCTGGATAGGTAGTTGTTTGTTAATGGATGCAAATAGCTTGCCATATTTCCCCGATCAGGGAAAATTATAGCACAGATGTTCTTTAATAACAAGGGTTAATTCGTGGGTGTTTGAGGGTACGAAGGGGTTTTCTTTGTGATCTTTTCGAAGGGGGCCAGCCCCCTTCACCCCCGCCAGGGGCTTTCAGCCCCTAGGATACCCCGAATGGAGCTTGTAAGGGTTACCAGGGATTCTGCCAGGGTCTTTAGGTTCGGGATATGGGTGGAAGACAGGAGGATTTATGCGAGGTTATAGATTGCAAAGTAGCGGATGTGGTGTTTCCCTTTTTCCTTTTGGTTGGGATGCTTGCCCCCGCCGCAGAGCTTCGCTCTGCTAAGGGAGAATGGGAATTGTGGGTTTGCCTAGGGAGTTCGGGTAATAGTAATTTTTTATGTACTTGTTTTACGTTACAATTAGGGGAATGCTTGAGAGAAAGGGTGTATGAATAATTTAATGCCTGAGATAGAGAAACAAGTTGATATTTTGGGGGATAAAACGGCTCTCATTTATAATACCTCTATGCGTGGAAATTGTTTGTCTTGGGGAAAAATGTATCCCGCAGTCAAAAGTGAATTGGAAGCCCTATTAAATCATGAAAAAAATATTATCTGATCTATTAAAACTGAGTTTAATTATCATACCCCCTAAGATTGCCAATGCATTCTACTCAAGAATTTTTTCACCATCTATTATCAGCTTTATGTTCCATGCTGTTTCAAATGAAACTGTACCGCATATAAAATATTTATTCCCAATTTTGGATGAAAAAAGGTTTGAAAATTCAATCCTTTATCTTAAAAATAAATATGAATTTATTGATTATGAAAAATTGATAAGGATTAATAAAAAAGGAAAGGTAACAAAAACCAGAGTTTTTTTATCTTTTGATGATGGATATTCAGAATGTTTTGATGTAGTAAGGCCTATATTAGTGAAGCATAAAATCCCATGTACATTTTTTATCACAACTGATTGGATCGATAATAAAAATATATTTTATGGAAATAAAATTTCGATATGTTTATCTACCTTAAAGGAAAAGAGGAAAGATCAAATTTCTGTTTTATTATTAAAAATTAATCGTAAATTTAAACTAAATTTACATAATTTCAGTGATTTTGAAAATTGGGTTCATAAATTTGATTTTAATGATGAAAATATACTTAATGAGTTGTATGAAATTTTAGAATTAAATGTAAATGAGGTGTTGTCTAAAAAGATATATATGTCCAAAGGTGAAATTAAACAAATGGTCTTAGATGGCTTTACTATTGGCGCTCACTCAAAATCGCATAAAAATTTTCAGTTATTGCCCACAGAATTAATTGAAGAAGAAGTCACTGGCTCGATAAATCTTATTCAAGAAATCACAGGGGCAGAAGAAATACCTTTTGCATTTCCTTACTCTGCAAATAATATTGAATTAGATAAAATAAATCATCTTAGGAAAAAAATACCTAAATTAGGGTTACTATTTGGCAGCAATGGCTTGATATATAATAAGGGAATTGTAAACAGGATTTGGGGAGAAAATCCAGAATTGATTAAATTAGGTAAAGAAACGCATATCCCATATATTATTCACAAAGCATACCTGTTAAAAATTATTGATAAACTGTTATCTCTTTTTAAGATTAATAAATAATGAAAATTGCATATTTTATTTTACATCTTAGATATTTCCATTTACCAAAGGGAGGATTTCCATGCCTATTGTTAGTGTAATTATCCCGACTTACAATCGAAAAAAGCTTTTAATTGAAACATTAACAAGTGTTTTTGAACAGGAGTATAAGGATTTCGAAATAATAGTTGTTGATGATGGTTCGACTGATAATACAAAAGAAGCCCTTCATGCTATTATAAAAAATAATCTAATTAAATATATTTATCAGGATAATGCTGGTTCATCTTCAGCAAGAAATGCAGGTATAAAAAATGCAAAGGGAAAATATCTAACTTTTTTGGATTCCGATGATTTGTATTCTCCAACAAAATTAAGAAAACAAGTAGTCTATTTAGACAAAAATCTAAATATTTCGATAATTCATTGTGATTATTCAAAATTTGATAATTCTGGAATTGACCTAGGGTATCGAAACACTTCTTTTTTCGAAGGTTGGATTTATCCCAGTATACTAAAGCAATGGTCGATGTTAATGGGTGTGTCTTGTGTTATGGTTCGCTCTAATATTTTTGAGAAAGTAGGGTTTTTTGATGAAAGTTTAGAGGCAGCTGAGGATTTAGATATGTGGGCAAGAATTGCTTATCACTATGAGTTTAGGAGGATTCCTGAAAACTTGGTTAAAATAAGAGCTCACTCCTCTAGTATGTCTGCGAATAAAGAGGGGCTCGAAAAAACATTTAGGATTTATCTCGAAAAAGCCTTTGAGCGCGATCCTGAGTTAACAAGGCGTTATAAAAATCGTATTTTATCAACAATGTATACATATTCAGGTTTAAATTTATTGGGAGAGGGAAATCAAACATTAATGAAAGCAGTCAGGAACAACAGCAAAAAAGCAATTAAGTTTTGGCCTTTTGAATTAAAGGCGTATTTAGGCATACTTGCTTCATTGCTTGGGCTAAAGACAAGAAATAGAATGGTGCGTATTTGGCGAAAATATGCAAGGTATAAGTAGTAAAAATGTTGAAGGTGATTTCTGGGCGAGGGGGATATTGCGGGGATGGCGGGGCTGCGGAAGTGAAGGGGGGGATGTGGAGGTTTCTTTTCCTTTTTTTGGAGGGGGAAAATAAACTTAACAAAAATTAGTATTCCCCATTCTCCAAGGAATCAGTTTTATCGATTCCAAACCCCCAATGTAAAAATGTTAATAAAGTGCGGGTGTAGATTGCTTTAGGGTTGAAGGGATTTAGGCATGGAATGCGAAGGGGATGTGGGGATTTTCCGAGGGAGTGGGGTTTTTTTGATGAATGGCCAGATCTTTCTTGGTTTCTTGGGAGGAGGGGGGGGTATTCCGGAGATGGGTGAGATTAATATTCTGTCTATTGTAATTATTGTTTGATTATTATTGCTACAACCAAATTGGTTTGCAAATTAGTTATATCCCTAATTTAGTTTAGTTTCTATATAGAGTCAGTTCATAAAATATTAGGTATATAAGGATGCTAAAAGATATGACATTGACAGGAGAGAAATTTGTAATAAGGCACAGATAATCAAGTTTTCACAGCACAGTCACTATATAGCAACGACATTTATTTCTCAAGTTATCCAAGATAAGCTTGCCAGGGTAACCCAACTTACTTTGGGTAGGTGAATTGCATATTATTCCCTGATATTCATTGAGAGATACTCTAGATTATTATAAATAAGTAGGTCAAGGTATTTTAAGGACTAACATGAGGCTTATATTATCCACATCCACTGAAAAGACTATCGGTAATTCTGAAAAGTAGGGATCGTTATTTTTATATCTTGTTGGGATAATCATATAGTCATACTTTGAATAATCTTTTTCAAGTACTTCTGTGTGTGCTTTGAAATAAAAAGCATTTTCAGAATAGTATTTACCAGCTAAATTATCTTTCCAAACCATTATTTTACTACCAGGGGAAATGTTCTCATTTACAAATTCCATTGCACCCTTATAGGATATTGTCCAATAATCTAGGGTATATAAACCATGAGCACCTTCAACTCCACCTGTAAATGAATTGTAATAAAAATATTCATAAGGGTGAATTTGGGTTATTGAATTCAACCCGGGCACGCATAAAATTAAAACGAGTGGAAGAATCAGGAAATTATTGTTCACTTTTGATGATATTTTTTCTAAGGCAAATCCAGCAACAATAAATAGTGGTGGAATTATAAAAAAGAGAGGTCTAAAATTAGAATAAATAGGAGGATGACCAAAGATGATATATAAGACTGGTATAAAAAACCATGCGTATATTAGTATAAGCTTTACTTTTTCCACTTTTCCTTTCAACAGCAGGTAAATACTTGTTGCGAACCCTGTCAGGACAAGAATTACAAAAGGTTCGGTAAATTGCAACATCATTAATTTAGGTAGATAACTAGCAGGCAACTCTGTGCTGTTATATAAGTTTCCATCGAATAAGACTTTGGAAAACCAGGGGAAATCGCTATTTAATAACAGGGCATCAGTATAGCCTTTAATACCGTATATCCAGATTAATGGCCATGTTATGGAACTAATCAAGGATGCTATTAATGTGTAAATAAACAAGGGAAATACAACAAATTTGCCTTGTTTTAATAATGCATATAGACCGACAATTCCACCCGCTGCGATTGAGAGGACTCTTGTTGACACTGCGAATCCCCATATCCCAGCAGCAAACAACATGAGGAAATCGATTCGCTTATCAAATAGTTCTTGTTTTTTTGCATGGAGAAATATTAGTATTAGCACAATTGGAATTGAAAAACTTATAAGTCGATATGCCTTAATAATTAATATCCTACCAGTAGCTAGATATCCGCTAAGACTTCCAAAAGTGGTAATATTTTTAAATAATTTCCCCAATAATCCTTCTCCATTTGAATTATACCCATACTCAATTAGTTGAAGGAAAACGTTGGTTATCCATGGGCTAGCCAAATATAAGAATAATAAAGAAAGAAAAAATAAGATAATTACAAATTTTTGTCTATTTTTATTATTCCCAAAAAATGGAAGATGGTTGTTTTTTTTGCTATTACAACTTCATTATTATTATCTTTTAACCAATTATCTACCATTGAAAACCCAACAATAATTGTAAATAGAAATGTAGTTAGTAAGGGGATATCCTTTGGGTTGATAAAGGCATGCCCAAATAATAGCGGTTGAGTTGCAAAAAGTATGGCAAGGCTTAAACTTATCCATCCATCAAAAAAAAATCTTGATAACAAGAATAAGCCAATAATTGCAGCTTGGAAAAATAGAAACTGGGTGAAATGCGCAAAAACTTTAGTGGAATGGTCTTCATTTGGAAAAACATACTGCTCAATAACTGAAACTAAGCCTGAAATTGCAGTCCCATAATAGCGACTATGACCTAATTGTTCATAGTTTTCAAAAGGGTTTACAGCAGTGTTTCCGCTATACATATTAATGGCTAATTCAGCTCTTGTAGATTCAACAGATTCGTCAGTACTCCTTCCAAAATCGGGCACAATAATTATCCCAACTAGGAGATTTATACTAACAAATATTAATAGCAAGAGAAGTGGTTTATTTAATTGTTTTCTTTGCATTTTATAAATCCTAGCCCAAAAAAAGATTGTTACCATATAATGTTCTGCTGATTATAATTGGTTTTCAATTAATGGCAAAATTTTGGGGAGAGTTATTGAGCTTGTAAATGCTAATTATTTTGGAGAAACGTTTTACTATAGATATAATAGTCATTGTACTGCTCTGGGGGAATGTATATTCTGCAACGCTGGGTTGAAGGTTCATATATATATTGTAAGAACTCATAATTCCACATTTAAACTAAAATTTTGGGATATATCTAATCTCAAGCTAGAACCATAATAAGGTTGAGTACGTGACTTTGAATTAGTTGGCTGGGGGCAATTTCATAATAGTTAACTTTCACATTTCCACCTTAATCTTGAATGATTGAGACATAGCTGGTCTTAGATTGTAATAATTCTGATTTTGTTTAAGGGCACGCCGGGGCGAGGTAGGGGGGCTAATTTTATATTTCCCCTAGTCTTGGGGGTAAAATTTATTCTATTCTACCGTGAAGAATTTTTATAAAGGGGTTTGAAATGACGAATAAGTTAGAAAGTACACCGATTAATGACCCCAATGTACCTGAAATCTCCGGTTTGGTGTATTGTCGCTTTCTGAGCAAAAGGGATATTTAGGTGATGGGGGCGAAGGCATTAACTATTGGTTGAGTTTCTAGCGCGTGCCGTGGGGGAAAATCGAAAAACAATAATCAAGCCTGCGAAATAGAGCAGCAAGGTGAAAATAAAATAGAGATGTACGGCAAAATCTGGGAGGGAGGAAAGAAGCTTTCCGACATCGTTCATGGCATTCAATCCCCCCAAATAATTGTAGAGCGAGTTGAAGAATGGAGAAATCAGGCCGATAATCATCGCGTTTACCCATAAGCTACGTGACTTGAAGGGGGGGCGCATGCATATCCAGAAGAATAATAAGAATGTGATCAGGTCGAAGAAATAGGTGGCAGCAAGGGTAAGCCATGATGCATTTCCAGAAAATTGAACATAGCCCCATCTGAAGCCGCCATTTGCGAGAACTGTGGGCCAAATGACGAATTTGGTGATCTGGGCACCGCCCAACCAGGCTACCAGCGCATGACTGGCTTCATGGCGGAAGGTGCCGATTAATTGGTAAAGTGGATATGCAAATACCCAAAACAAATCAGTTTTTTTCATGATAAAAAGTTAACGAATTTAATCTCATCTCCAATTTAAAAATGATTTAGATTTGCGGGGGAAGGAATACCGTGCTGCAGAATCCGATCAAATGTATTACATTGTATTAAAGATTACGAATATTGGGGGAACGAGGATGAGAAATAGCCCTGCAACCAATAATGCGATGGCAATTTCTCGTTTCTTCCGGGTGACCAGGAGAACTACCCCTATACCGAACAGGATCAATCCACCAATTAACAAGAATGTCGATATTCCCATGATTTGCTCCTTTTTATGCGGTCTCCATTTTATTATAGTTTGGGTGTTTGTGGTAATTGGTTCAGGTTCACATTGGCGTAGAGCTGCGGGCTAAAAAGGGAGAATGGGGAGTTGTTTAACAATTCCCATGGACTTGGGGTAAAATTTATTCTGTTCTACCGTGAAGAATTTGTAAGATGGGGTTTGAAATGACGGATAAATCAAAAACAACTCAAATTGAAGTGCCCAATGCACCTGATATACACGGTTTGGTGTTTCGCCGATTTCTGGGCGAGGGGGATATTGCGGCGATGGTAGGGATAAAAAATGCTGCGAATAGAGCCGACGGTATTCAAGAATTTGAGAGTGTGGAAGAGTTTGGGACCTATTACAAAAATTTACGCAATACGGATATGGAGAAAGATATTTTTATTGCGGAAGTGGATGGGGAAATGATCGGGTTTGGCCGTACCAGTTGGAAAGAGCTTGAATTCGAAAACACCTTTACTTATCAAAATTTCTTTATCACAGCCCCCGATTGGCGGGAGAAGGGGATCGGGCAGGCGATTCAGCCGGTATTAGAATCGAGGATGGTTGAAATCAGCCAATGGCATCGGGGGGAGGCTAAAAAGTTTATGGAAGCCTTGAGTTGGGATAGCGAGGGGAGTAAGAGAAAGCTGCTGGTCTGGTTTGATTATGAGGAAGTGCGTTATTTCTTTGAAATGAAACGAGATTTGAAAGATACTATTATAGACGCTGAATTGCCAGCTGGGCTGGAGATCAGGCCGGTGAGCGAGGGGCATTTACCGGCGATTCACGCCGGTTGGTATGAGGCTTTTGAGGATCATTGGGCGTTTATTGAAGCCAAAGAGGGCGATCTTGAACGCTGGACGGAGCAGGTGATGACGATCCCGGCGCATGACCCGAAACGTTGGGTGGTGGTATGGGAGGGGGATGAGGTAGCGGGGATGATCTTCAACAGCATTCATGATGAGACGAATAAAGAATTTGGTATCAACGAGGGCTGGCTGGACACGATTTGTGTGCGGCGGTCGTGGCGGAAACGAGGACTGGCATCGGCGATGATCGTGGAGAGTATGCGGCGGTTCAAGGAATGGGGGTTGGATGTGGCTGCCTTGGGCGTCGATTCGAATAATCCGACGGGGGCATTGGGGCTGTATGAACGGCATGGCTTTAAGAAGTTGAACAAAGTCACGAGTTGGCGCAAGGAAATCAAATAGGATTGCCCAAAATATGGGGACACCTCGGGGCGGGGTAGGGGGGTCTTTGACATCATTTTCCTAGTGTCATGAGGTAAAATTGGGTCTATTCTTTTAATGAGGTTACTCTTTTGTTTGAAATCATATTTTTAGGTACATCAGCTTCGGCTCCATCGGTACGGCGCGGGTTGTCGTCTCAGGTGGTTAAGCATAACGAACATCGGTTTTTGATCGACTGCGGTGAGGGGACGCAACGTCAGATCTTGCAATCGGGGATCGGCTTTAAGCGTTTGGATAAAATATTGATCACGCATGGTCATTTGGATCATATCCTTGGATTGGCGGGATTGTTTTCGACTTTTTCACGTTGGGAAACGATCCCTGAAGTGGAGATCATGGCGGGGGGATATGCCTTGGAGCGAATTAAAAAGCTGCTTTATGGCGTGCAGATCATCCATCCGCGAAAATCGCAGATCAAATTGACGATGACCGAGATCCAACCTGGCATTCTTTTTGAAGACGATGATTTTTCAGTAACAGCATTTTCTGTGAGCCATCGCGGACCGGATTGTTTTGGATATTTATTCGAAGAAAAACCGCGGCGACCGTTCTTGGTGGAAAAGGCGGATGCGCTAGGGGTTCCGGCGGGCCCACTGCGGGGGGCGTTGGTGAAGGGTGAGACGATCACGCTGAAAAATGGCAAGGTGATCGGGCCAGAGGAAGTCTTGGGGGAGGAGAAAGAGGGCACGCGCTTGATGCATGTGGGGGATACGGGGCGGATTGATAACTTATTAGCACACTGCAAGGGTGTAGACACCTTGGTGATTGAAGCGACGTATATGGAAGAAGAGAAAGAGATGGCAAAGGATTTTGCGCATTTGACCGCGGGCCAGGCGGCGACCCTGGCAAAAGAGGCAGGGGTCAACCAATTGATCTTGACCCATATTTCGCGACGGTATCGAGAGCGAGATGTGCGCAACGAAGCACGGGAGATTTTCCCGAATACGACCATCGCGCGAGATTTTGATTTGTACCAAGTGAAACGTGGTGAATGCATCAAGGTGAAGCAAAATTAGGTGGATACTTTTTCATAGGATTAATGCCCAATAAGGTGACTCTGCTATGAGTAAATATAAAATTGAAACCAAAGTGATCCATGCGGGGCAGGAAGCGGACCCAAGCACGGGAGCGGTGATGCCTCCGATCTACCAGACCTCGACGTATAAGCAGAAAGGTGTGGGGAAACACAGCGGGTATGAATATTCTCGGACGGGAAACCCGACGCGATCTGCCCTTGAAGCCAACTTGGCAGCTTTAGAAAACAGCAAATTTGGGCTAGCTTTTGCTTCAGGGATGGCGGCGATCGATACGGTATTGCGGATGTTCGAGCCGGGGGATCATATTCTGGCAGGAAACGACGTGTATGGGGGCACTTTTAGACTTTTTGATAAAGAATTCAGACGATATGGGCTGAAATTTAGCTATGTGGACACCACTGATCTGAAAGCGGTAGAAGCAGAACTGCGCCCAGAAACGCGATTAATTTGGATCGAATCTCCCACCAATCCATTATTAAGTATCACCGATATTCATGGCATTTCAGAACTTGGTCATGGATATTCGGAGAAGATATTGGTGGGGGTGGATAATACCTTTGCGACGCCATATTTACAGCAGCCGATCATGTTAGGGGCGGACTTGGTGGTGCATTCGACGACTAAATATTTGGGGGGGCATTCGGATGTGGTGGGCGGCGCAGCAGTGACCAATAATGAGGAGATCTATCTGCGATTGGCATTCTTACAAAATTCGGCTGGCGCGGTACCGGGACCGATGGACTCATTCCTTGTACTACGGGGAATCAAGACCCTGCCGATTCGGATGGACCGACATGCGGAAAATGCGCATACGGTTGCTGAGTTTTTGGACGATCTGCTGCAAGTGGAGAAAATGATCTACCCTGGACATCCCTCTCATCCCCAATATGAAATCGCCAAGAAGCAAATGCGAAATGGCGGGGGGATGGTTTCGTTTATATTGAAAGGTGGGGCGGAGGAAGCATTGCGGGTGGCGGAAGGGACGAAGTTGTTTACTTTGGCGGAATCACTGGGTGGCGTCGAATCTTTGATCGAGGTGCCAGCGGCGATGACACATGCCTCTACGGCGGAATCCTCTTTCCCTGTGGATCCAGGCTTGATACGGTTATCGGTTGGCTTAGAGCATATCGATGATCTGATCGAGGATATGGCAAAAGCGATTGGAAAATAAATCAAAAAGGTCGAGGATTTCCTCGACCTTTTTTTGTTTAAATTATCTAAATTATTGAGCTATTAATTCAAAATCTATGACAATAGGGAGATGGTCATAGTTCCCTAATTCGCTTGCAAATAATACGTCGCCAAAATCTAGCCCATATTTATCAAAGGCCTCGTCTGTGAGCAAGGTGGTATCTAAGATGGCGGAGTTTATTACCTTAAGGATGCTGTCTGTATAGAGTATCCTGTCCAAAGCGCCGGAGGAATAGGGAGAGCCATCGTCACGCCAGGTATCCCAATCTAGCCCTTGGTTATTGATGCTGGGGTAGACGTCACCTAAATCGGTGCCATCCCAATCGGGGGAAATATCTCCGCCATATCTATCCTCGTCGACAATGTCGCCGGTGATCATGCTGGTGAGGTGGTAGGCGGGGTCGGTATCGTAGACATTGAAGTCTCCCATGAGAAGATAAGGGGTGTTGATGGGCAGATCGATACTATCACCGGGGGTCATGGCATCACCGATGCGGTTGAGCAAAACGTCTGCTTGGCGCTGGCGGGTCTTGATGTCTGAGGAGGTTCCGGCTGCTTTGAAATGGGCACATATTGCAAAGAGGTCGGTCTCACCGAATTTTTCGTCTGGCAAATCGATCATGCTGACTGCTTGGGGTAGCTCGGGGGGATAGTTGGAGATATCAAAGATGTAGCCTTCAATAAAATCAAAACGGGTGGCGATTACATTATCTCTTTCGCTGACCGCTTTCCAATTTTCATCTCCAGTGATTTCGATGAGCATATCGGCAATTTGCTGGGGTTTTCTAGCTGGATTAATTTCTTGTAAGCAAATGATATCGGGCTGGATGGCGTTGACCAAGCGACTAAATTCGTCTTGGCGATTGATCTCGCGATAGCCCATATTTTGAAGGTCATCATCTGGGAATATCGAATCCCAATTAATGTTGTAATCCATCAGACGAAATGAGACTGCATCTGGAAAGTCAAGAAATTCTGCGTCACTATATTCAACGGGTACTAAGGTTGGGGTAGGCAAGGGTGTTGGGGGGACTGCTGTGGCGGTAATTTGGGGAGTGTAGGTGGGCACAATTTCTATTACCGGCTCAGCGTTTTTGCCAGTGCAGGCCACCGTAAATACCAGAATTAATAGGAAATATTTTTTCATGGAGAACCCTTTATGAAACGAGAATTGCCTAAATTGGTGAAAGAAAATAATACCAGAAAACAAAAGCTCCCGCATAAGGATCAGCGGGAGCTAATTGTAATCTAGAAGAAACGATTATTCTGTTTCAGCTACCAGATCAGCAGCGGTTTGATTCAATTCATCTAGAATAGCTTGAATTGCATCACCATCAGCGGCTTCGATGACTGCGAAGAATGCAGATCGAATTTCACCACGGACGGAACCGTGAGCGGGCAAGTTTGGTTCGCCTTGTCCAACTGCTAACAGTTCCAGTGCGCCACCCCAAATTGGGTCATCGGTGGCTCGTGTGCCAACGTCAACGCCATCTTGTGATGGGAAGTAACCTGTGTAACCAACCCATTCGGATTGAGTTTCAGGGGAGGTGAGCCATTTCAAGAATAACCATGAGGCTAGATCTTGGTCAGCATTGGATTCGATAACACCAATCATTTGACCGAAGGAGTTGACTGCTAAAGTGCCGTCGGGTCCTGGGAATGGGATCGTGCTCCAAACATCGGTGCTTTCAACATCGCTCATTGCATATCCTTGGAAAGGAATGCCAGCTGTGGAGCTGACTGCAAATAAAGCTTGTCGAGCAGCAAATTCTGGGTTTGGATAGCTAGGTGTGGTTAGGGTACAACCATTGTCGAAGAGATCCTTCAAGAATACTGCGACATCATAAACGGCGGAGTTATTAAGATCATAAGCGCTACCATCTTCGGTTACATATTCTCCACCAAATGCCCAGATCCAAGGGGAAACAAAGGAGGCGTCGGGGTAATAAACGAGACCACCGGTGCCATCATTTTCTGCATCGTCGTCGGAATTATTGAATTCGGCGGCGGCACAGGCTTGTGCTTTGAATTCCTCTGATGTTGCAGGAGGAGCAGCAAAGCCTAAGTCTTCGGCATAACTATTGTTGTAGAAAATTACTTGAGCGGATTGGTGCATTGGGATACCGACTTGGGTACCATCTGCTAATGTACCGGAGGAGTAAGGACCTGCATAAATGCCGGCCAATACGTCTTCGCTAAGTCCAACCATTGGATCTGCAATATAGTCAGATAATCCAGCGATCACACCAAGGTCATACCAGCGGGTAAGGCCATTGGGGAAACCCATGGTTAAGTTGGGGAGTTCACCAGTTGCAATGGCGCCATTGATGGCTGTTTCCAAATCGCCTTGGCGACCTTGGGAAACTGCAACAACGGAAATGCCATATTCATTTTCTGCATTGAACTTAGCAACTAGAGCGTCCATACCTTCGAGGTTCACACCGGAGCTCATAGCGTGCCAGAATGTAATTTCTGTGCCAGCTAGACCATCGGTGGGATACATTTCAGGAACTTCGGTGGGCTCTGGAACATCAGTGGGTTCTGGAGCAGGCTCGTTGTTCATGTTTTCATTCATGTTTTCGTTCATGTTCTCGTTGTTATTGACATCATTGCTTCCACCACATGCGGCAAGCAAAACGGCCAAGATCAATAAAACACTAAAAAGCAATTTGAATCGTTTCATTTTCTTCATCTCCATAAAATTTTAAAATTTACTTAAAAAAATCAAAGCGTTAATGTATGATTTTCTTCGATAAAAACCTCCAATTCTAACAATCAAGTGTGATTGGTCGAAAAATATTATCCCTTTAACCCGGAACGAGAAATACTTTCAGTAAATTGTTTTTGGGTTAAGAAGTATAAACCAAGAATAGGGATTATTGTAATAACTGTTCCTGCCATAATCAGCTGCACCTTACTGCCTTCATCACTGACGAAGTTATATAAGCCCACTGCGATGGGTAACCATTTATCTGTACTGGTTACTAATAAAGGCCATGCGAGCGCGTTCCATGAACCAATGAACGATAGAACAATTATTACCAAGATCGGTGCGGTGGATAATGGCACAACGATTTGGGTGAGCATGCGAAAATGTCCGGCGCCATCAATTTTGGCGGCATCGAATAATTCATCTGGGATTTGACTAAAAAATTGCCTCAAGAGGAATATCGCAAAAACACTTCCCATGAAGGGGATGGTTAATGCGGGCCAATTGTCCATCCAGGGGATGGGACCAACCCGTCCGAGCCAGGTAACCGTTAGAAGATTTGGAATCATGAGTACCATGCCAGGAATCATCATGGTGCTGAGAAGGATGCCAAAGATGGTGTCTCTTCCAGGGAAATGCATGCGAGAAAAGGCATAGGCGGCCAGGATGGCGACGATTAATTCTCCGGTGAGCGTAATAGTGGTGATGATGACCGAGTTGAGAATATAACTGGAAAGTTTTGCTTCTCCCCATGCCTCGGCATAATTGGACCATAAAAATTCTTTGGGAATCCAGGTGTTTCCCATGGCTTCGCCAAGGGACATGAATGAAGTGAGGATCATCCAAATGAAGGGGACTAAGGAGACCACGGCTCCGATAAACAAAATAGTGTAGGAAAAGATTTTCCAACCCCTGCCATGTGATCTATAGGATTGTTTTTTCTTTGGTTTTGATTTCTTATCCATAAAACACCTTTGATCCTTGAATTCGGTTATTGACCACGGTGAGGATCAATATGATTGCAAATAAAACAAAAGATAGGGCGGAAGCGTAGCCGTACCTGGTTTTGATAAAGAATTCTTCAAATATGACGACACTGAAGGTGTCGGTCGTTCCTAGCGATGCCCCCCTTAGGCGCAATATCCAAATGGTGTTGAAGGCTTTGAAGGTGCCCATTACCGCGATCAAGGAGAGGAAATAAGTGGTGGGAGAAAGTAATGGGAAGGTGATATGTCTGAAGACATCCCATTTGTTTGCGCCATCTAGCTCGGCGGCTTCAATGAGTTCTACTGAGATATTGCCAAGGCCAGCTAGATATATGACGACGTTATAGCCGACAAATGTCCAGATCGAGAGCATGATGACGACGGCAAGGGCTTGGCTGGGGCCGTTTAGGTAGCTGCCTAATAGTTCAGTTAATTCTGGGGAGAAAAAATCGGGCATGATGCTGTTTGGATAGTCTGTGATGCCCATGGATTCAGAAAGAATTTTGAATATTCCTGTAGTTTCTCTTAGCCATAATTGCGGTTCAATGCCAAAGAGGCCGATGACCCGATTCATGGGTCCTGAAGAGCGATCTGAGAAGATTACTCTGAAGACAGTTGCGGTGGCAATGGCAGGGGTGACATAGGGCAAGAAGTAAATTATGCGAAAGACTTCGGAGCCACGCATTTTTTGGAAAAGGAGGACGGATAAGAAGAGGGCGATGGTGAGCTGAATGGGTACCGTCCCGAGGGAGAAGAATATGGTTACCCTAAGACCATCCCAAAGGTCTGCATCTCCAGCGGCTACAACGGTGGGGATTTCAATGATGAGGACTGTGGCGGCGATCATTAATAATAGACTTGCGATCACGCGCCATACGAAGATAAAGTTGCTTTTTTGTTTTTCGGAATTTTTCCAGAGCAACCAGGCTACAACCAATAATAAAACCCCAGTTGTGATGGTGATGAGTTGGGGCCAAATGCCAGGGTCTGTGCCAGTTTCAACAGATTCTGTATATACCTTATCTACTGCTTGGTATATGAATCCTAGAAGGCCGACCCCTGAAATTAAGGCCAGCCAGAAACCAGAATATGCGATTTGAATTTGGGCGCCATCTTTGTGTTTTATTATTCTGTTTAGCACCCAACTGACCAGAATGGCGGCAGCGAAAACTGCGATAAATTGAAGCCAATGCGGATAGACCGTTTCTGCTTTGAATGCATCTCGTAATAATCCGGTAAATAAATCTTGGGTTCTTTCAAGCCCCCGCATTTTTTTTGCGATGTCTAGAAATTCTGGTAATTGATAGAAAAACCAGCGCAAAAAGAAGAGAGCGGACACACCGAATAATGCCCCGGATAGTAAGAAGGGATAATGAGATTTACTTTCAGGTTCAACGAGTTCCTTGATTTTTTTCAACTGCAAATAAGCGAGGTAGAGTAAACCTAGGCCAATTGCGAAGCCTCCCAAATAAGCGAAATTGTCGATGGCGGTGACGTAATTGCGGAGGCCACGGAATTCGCCCTGGATGATGAGCCATTTATGGAGACTGACGTATAAGGCAAAAACAACTGGAAACAAGCTGAAAGTAAAAATTAGGATTAGGGCTGGTGATACAAAAGCTAGGGCGGTTAATGTTTCTCTTCTGGTTCTCCCCTTGGGTCCAGAAAACAATTTTGAATTTTTCAAAGCACGCCTCTCCTCTTCGTGGATCTTTTTCGATGAAAACTATGAATAGAATTGGATAATTGCGAAAACTTTATGCTTACCAATTATATCCGATATAATGTATAAAATAAATATTTCATAAAAAATGGTGGATACCCAATGAACCCTTTCAGCAAATCCTTACTAAACGATATACAAAATTACAAAATTCAAAACTTGGATCTTGAGGATGAATTCATTCACCCAAATTATTTGGATCAATCGATTTATAATGTTCCTTCGAGTATTTGTAAGCTATTGAACGTGCCTGAGATGGGTTCTCCTTCTTTGAGGAAGGACATTTTAGAACCTTTGGGGGAGGGTATTGAAAATGTGATCTTTATTTTGGCAGATGCGGTTGCTTTCCACAGAATTGAAAATTGGATGAATGAGAATGAGTCCTTGGTGTGGAATCGTTTTAGGGATTCGGGGGTGTTTGCACCGTTGACATCTGTATCCCCGAGTACTACCTCGGCGGCAACGACCACATTTTGGACGGGCAGCCCTCCGGCACAACATGGGATAGCAGGGTATGAGGTTTGGCTGCGAGAGTACGGGGTGACAGCCAATATGATCTTGCATCGACCGATCACTTATCGGGGGGGCAATGCGGGATTGGAACTGGCAGGTTTTGCACCGGAGACTTTTTTGCCGGTGGATAAATTTGGGACTCACTTGGAAGCCCATGGTGTGGCGGCTCATTCCTTTCAGCATTACAGCATTTCAAATTCTGGTCTTTCAAATAGTTTTTTGCAAGATGCAAGTTTGCATGGAACGAGCACCCTGCCAGATGTGTGGATCAGTTTGAGAGAAATGTTGGAAAGTTCGAAGGGGCAAAAGACGTATAGTTGGGTCTATTGGGGAGATTATGATGGGTCAGCCCATTTCTTTGGGCCAGATGCTGAACGCCCGGTAGCTGATTTTAAGAATTTTAGTGATTCCTTTGAGGAATATTTTCTAGGGCGGATAAGCAGTGAGTTGAAGGAAGGTACTGTGGTTATTTTGGGGGCAGATCACGGCCAAATTACTACGGATAAAGAAGAGGATCATTTTGATCTAAATAACCATCCGGAATTCACTGATTTATTACATATGAATCCGACGGGGGAAAACAGGTTGGCCTACTTGCACGTGCGGCCAGGAAAAGAAGACGAAGTCCTTGCCTATATTGAAAAGGCTTGGCCCGAACAGTTTTCGGTATTGAAATCGGAAGACGCGCTAGCAAATGGATTATTTGGACCGGGACCCTTTCATGAGAATATGAAGAGCCGGATTGGGGATCTCACATTGATTGCGAAGGGCGATGCATTTTTATGGTGGGCGAATAAGCCCAACCCGATCTCAGGGAGACATGGGGGATTGTCTGCAGAAGAAATGATCGTGCCATTTTTGGCAGCACGATTAGACTAAAAATAAATATTCCCAGTAAGTTCTTTTAGAAAAAACTATCTTTGGCTGGCGATATAGTCCAAGAGGTCGATCTTAGTTAAAATCCCAATAGGTTGGTTTTCTTCGGTTACCAATAAGACTTGGCCATCCATTACGGCGGGCAAAACTTCATCTAAGATGACATGGCTGGCGAACACCGCTTTGGTTGAATCTGCCAAGGTGCCGATCTGGGAATCCCCTTGTAATGGATTGTCAGATTCTAAAAGACGACTAAAGAGGGTCATTTCATTGACCAAGCCTTTAATTTGGCCATCCTTATCTAGGATCGGAATTTGGGAAATATCATGATCTTTCATTAGGGAAACCACATCCGAAACGGAGTCCGTATCTTGGGCGGTGATCAGGGACATTTCAGGCTTGGATTTCAAAAGGTCACCAAGAGTGATCTTATCCCAGGTGGCTTCGACATAGCCATTTTCACGCATCCATTTATCATCGAATATTTTTGTGAGGTATCGCGAGCCGGAATCGGGCAAGAGGACCACGACCAATCGATCGGCGGGTAAGTTTTCACAATAGCGCAGGGCGGCGGCAACTGCGGAACCGGAAGAGCCTCCGGCAAAGATGCCTTCTTTGCGGACGAGGCGACGGGTGGATAAAAATGATTCTTTATCTGTGACCCGGATGACTTCGTCAATAAGGGATAGGTCCAGAGTAGTGGGGATAAAATCTTCGCCAAAGCCCTCGACCTTATAGGATTCTGCAACGGCACCTTCGGGGATGACGCCATCATTTTCCCAGGCTTCTTTTAAGATCGACCCGGTCGCATCTACACCAACAATATTTATATCTGAATTCTGTTCTTTTAAATAGCGGGCCACACCGGAAATTGTTCCTCCGGTGCCCATTGTGCATACAAAATCGGTAATTTTTCCTTCGGTTTGTTCCCAGATCTCAGGGCCAGTGGTGAGGTAATGGCTTTTTGGGTTTTCGAGATTATGGTATTGGTTTCCGAGGATGGCATTGGGTGTTTCATCGACAATTTTTTGGGAAACTTTGTAATAGGAACGGGGGTCATCGGGCGTTACGGCAGTAGGGGTGATGACGACCTGAGCCCCGTAGGCACGGAGAAGCTGGATTTTCTCGTCACTCATTTTATCGGGCATGACAAAGATCGACTTATAACCTTTGATCGCAGCAATGATGGCGAGCCCCGCTCCGGTGTTTCCAGATGTGGCTTCGACGATGGTGCCCCCATGTTTTAGTTTTCCAGATCTTTCAGCTTCTTCGACCATGTTGAGGCCAATGCGATCTTTGACTGAACCACCAGGATTGAAAAATTCAACTTTTGCATATAGCGCACAGTTTAAATGCTGACCGATGCGAGTCAATTGAACCAAAGGTGTTTTTCCGATGGTTTGTAAAATGTCGGTATATACGCGGGCACTCTCCGATGTTTTTAATGGAGAAGAAGGGGTCATTTATTTTACTCCTGGTTTATGGCGAAAAATTGAAGGGTTGGGAATTGTGAAACTTCTCAACCCTATTGTATTCTGAAATATGGATTGTCTGGGAACCCCTTCATTATAATAAGTTTATATAATTGGTCAAGATTAGTTAATTGACAGGCATATCTCGGTATGGTAAACTGCGAACTCACTGATTTATTCAGTCTCATCCAGAGAGGTGGAGGGAACCGGCCCGTTGAAACCTCGGCAACCCACACGGAAACGTGGAAGGTGCCAATTCCGTCAGCACGTTCTGGCAGATGAGCAAGACATGTATAAAAATCTTGCCTCTCGCTTTGAGAGGTATTTTTTTTAAGGTCAGCAAGGAGAATGAATGGCTAAAGAACGAAGATTTACTCGAAGCGGATTTATGGATGCGGTTAACGACCGAGTTTTGATCTATGATGGTGCCAATGGCACAACTTTGCAAGATATGAACTTGACCCCGGAACATTTTGGCGGAGAAAAATATAATGGATGCTTTGATTATTTAGCGATCAGTTATCCGAAAGCGGTAGATACGATCCATCGAGCATATTTTGAGGTGGGGGTGGATGTGGTTGAAACGAATACTTTTCGGGGCAACCGGATTTCTTTAGATGAGTATGGATTGGGAGAGCAGACCTACGAGATCAATAAGGCGGCTGCGGAGATTGCTAAGGCTGTCGCAGATGAATTTAGTACAGCGGAACAACCCCGTTTTGTGGCGGGGTCAATGGGGCCATCGGGGAAACTTCCTTCGGCAGATGAGCCGGGCTTGTCAGATGTGAGCTATGATGATTTGGTAGAGGTATTTGAGGTACAAGCCAGAGGGTTGATAGACGGGGGCGTAGATGTGTTGTTGATCGAAACCGCGCAAGATATTTTAGAAGTCAAGGCTGCGATCCAGGGTATTCAGATCGCTTTTGAACAAACGGGGGAAGTTTTACCAATCCAAGCGCAGATCACATTAGATACGACGGGGCGGATGCTTTTAGGGACTGACATTGCCTCGGCTTTGGCTATCCTAGAAAAAATGCCGATCGATGTGGTGGGTCTAAATTGTTCCACAGGACCGGAGCATATGCGGCAACCGTTGGCACATTTGGGTGAACATACCACTTTGCCAGTATCGGCTTTGCCGAATGCGGGTCTGCCATTGAATGTAGATGGAGAGGCGGTGTACCCCTTAGAATCCCAACCTTTCGCTGACGCGATGACCGAGTTTGTGGAAAAGAATAATGTTAATGTGGTGGGGGGCTGTTGTGGGACGACACCTGAACATTTGAAATTGTTGGTTGAACAGATCCATGGCCGACCCACTCCGGAGCGACCTAAAAAAATGGGTGCATTTTTATCCTCATCGATCAAGTCTGTGTCGATGGCGCAGGAACCCCGACCCTTATTGATTGGGGAAAGATTGAATGCCACCGGCAGCAGGAAATTCAAGAAATTACTCCTTAATGAAGATTTTGATGCGATGGTTGAAATTGCTAGAGAGCAGATCAATGGTGGAGCACATACCTTAGATGTATCGGTGGCTGTCACGGAAAATCCGGATGAAATCGGGTTGATGAGTAAGTTGGTAAAGAAATTGGCGATGGCCGTGGAAGCCCCGTTGGTGATCGACTCGACTGAGCCTGATGTGATGGAAGCGGCTTTAAAGATTGCGCCGGGTCGGTGTATGCTTAATTCGACACATTTGGAGGCAGGTCGCCCCAAAATGGAACAGATCTTTCGGATTGCGAAGAAACATAATGCCGCAGTTCTGGTGTTGACGATCGATGAAGAGGGGATGGCAAAAACCGTGGAACGGAAGATGGAAGTGGCCAAACGGATTTACCATATTGCGGTGGACGAGTTTGGATTTGCACCAGAAGACTTGATATATGACACGTTGACCTTTCCCCTTTCTACAGGTGATCCTGAGTTTGCGGATTCGGCGGTAGCAACCTTGGAATCAATCAAACAAATCAAAGAAGAATTGCCGGGCGTATTCACCTCTTTGGGTGTGAGTAATGTGTCCTTCGGGCTTAGCAAGGCTGCCCGCCCAGTTTTGAATAGTTTGATGCTTCACCATGCGGTGCTGTATGGGTTGGATATGGCGATCGTGCATGCTTCAAAGGTGAGACCCTATGGGGAAATCCCTGAGGAAGAACGCCTATTGATGGAAGACTTGATCTTTAATAAGCGGGAAGATGCTCTGCAACGGGTGATTGAATTCTATGAAAATGTGACTGTTTCGGAGGATGAGGTTGAAGATCCGACAGCAGGGATGAGCTCGGAGGAAATCCTTGGTTGGAGCATTAATTTTAGACATAAAGAAGGAATTGAGGAAGCGATTGATGAAGTGATCGGCCGGAAAGAATTTGAGAACGATCATGAGTGCGCGGTCGATTTGCTTAATAATACTTTGTTGCCTGCAATGAAAGAGGTGGGGGATAAATTTGGGAAAGGGGAATTGATCTTGCCCTTTGTGCTGCAATCAGCTGAGGTGATGAAAAAATCGGTAAATCACCTTGAAAACTATTTAGAAAAAATTGAGGGGATTAGTAAGGGGAAGGTTGTGCTTGCCACAGTTTATGGGGATGTGCATGATATTGGAAAAAATTTAACCAAAACCATTTTGGATAATAACGGATTTGATGTGTATGACCTGGGGAAACAGGTGCCAGCGGAAACGATCATTAATAAGGCGATTGAGGTGGATGCAACGGCGATTGGGTTGAGCGCTCTATTGGTCAGCACGAGTAAACAAATGCCTTTAATTGTGAATGAACTGCATCGTCGTGGATTAGATTTTCCGATCTTAATTGGTGGTGCAGCGATCAACCGACGTTTTGGATGGCGAATTTTGTACACGGATGATGGCGAGCGGTATGATCCGGGCGTGTTTTATTGTACGGATGCCTTTGAGGGTCTGGAAACGATGGAACAGATCATTGATGAGGAAAAACAAAAAATATTGTTTGAAAAACTTTTCAGTAAAGCGGAAAACGAGATCGAGCGGGTTGCTCAACCTAAGAAAGTAAAAAAGGCGAAGACGACGCAATTAGCTTCTGCTGAGAATATCCCCAGCCCACCAAAATGGGGGGTGCATGTCGTAAAGGATATGCCCCTTGAGATGGTTTTTACCCATTTATATAAAAAGGAACTTTTTAGGCTGTCATGGGGTGCCAAAAATGCGAGTGGAGAAGAGTGGGATAAATTGGAAAGTGAATTTGAGTTGCGGTTAGCTGAAATGCAAAAAGAAGCCTTGTCGAGCGGGTGGTTACAACCACAGGCTGTATATGGTTATTGGCCTGCACAATCGGATGGGGATGAGTTGATCATTTATGATCCTGACTCGATTGGAAATGGAGATCCAAAAGAGATTAAACGATTTGGATTCCCACGGCAGAGGGGAAGTGAAAATTTGGCCTTGTCCGATTATTATGCGCCTGTGGACTCAGGCAGGATGGATACGGTGGCCTTTCAAATTGTGACTGTTGGTCAGGAAGCAAGCAAGAAATTTGATGATTTACAAGAGGCGGAAGATTTTTCAGAAGCTTATTTTGTACATGGATTGGCGGTACAAACTGCCGAAGCTACCGCAGAATATTTGCACCAGCATATTCGACGAGAATTAGGATTGGAAGAGGGGCAAGGGAAACGCTATTCTTGGGGTTACCCGGCGATACCCGACTTGGATGACCACGAGAAAGTATTCGATTTACTCCCTGCTGAAAAAGAATTGGGGATGTCGTTGACCGAGGCTTGTCAATTGGTACCAGAACAATCTACTGCAGCGATTATCATTCATCACCCGAAGGCAAAGTATTTTGGCGCGGGGGTGAGCAGGGTAGAGCAGTTGATGCAGGAGAAGGCAGGGTAAGGAATTATTCTCGAGAAAACGATAAATTCTGGCATGGTAAACTCTACTAAATTGTATTATTGGAGAGAAATTGAAAAGTAAAAATTTGGATAAAGGGGCAGTCTCTCGAATTGTTTTATTATCCTTACTTACAATATTCTTAATCATCCAAATCATAAATTTGGTGCCCCAGACCTATTCAGATCTAGTATTTATTCGCCAGAACATTGGTCAAACAGCTACCAATAGAGGTTCGAGAATGTTTGGGGGAAATGCATATGGAGAAAAGATCGAATTTCTAGGTTTGAATGTGCCTGAAGATGTAGATCTAGTTTTACCTCCTGAAAAATTAGGGATAAGCCAGTTTGGTTCCTCTAGCGCTTTAGCATATTATTTGGCACCCAGAAAATTTGAAAGTTGCGGCAGTTCATATATAGATTGTATTGAACATTATAAGGATACGCATGCAATAATATATTTTGACATGGGGGAGGATCTCACCCAAATTGGATTAAATCCTGGACAAATCATTATGATGGATGATGCTTTTGGAGTGATCGTTCCAGAAACCTCCTTGGGGGAAATTCCTTTAGCGAATCAAAGTTATGATCGAATTGAGCAAGTATTTATTGATCTGGGTGCTGGAATGTTGTTTTCTTTTGGGTTTGTTTTGATTGGGTATTTTTTGATGGACGGGTTTTTTCAAAAATCCACATTCCTGGTAAAAATATCGTTGGGATTTGGATTGGGGACAGGATTGTTTTCTTTCCTCCTTTACTTGGCGTTGCTCATTGGTATCCCATTGTCAAGCGCAGTGATCTGGGGTCTGTATATTGGGATGATCACAGTATCATTGGGAATATTGATATTAAAAATTAGAAAACAAGATCGGAAAATTGAATTCCCAAATATTCATTCCATTGACTGGATGAGTCTACCGATATTTTTGCTGGGGGGGATTGCGATTGTATTAGCTGTTGGAAAAGGATATTTTCAGACAGATGGCATCATATTATGGGGTTCAAAAGGATTCGGTATTGCAAGAGACGGATTAATCAAGGGTGTTTCTGGTTGGGGAACATCGACGGCTGCTTATCCTCTAAATATTCCTTTGTTGATTGCGACCTATAAAACTCTTTTTAATGAATTGATCCCACAATCTAAACTAATCTTCCCGTTTTATTATCTTTCTTTGCTGATCTTTACTTATAGTATATTGAAAGATAATATCGGGGAATTTGCCGGATTGTTAAGTGCGTTGATCTTGGGAACAATCCCAACAATATTTTTACATGGAACGATCGCCTATGCAAACCTGGTTGCGGGTTTTTACTTTTGTGCAGGGGTTTTGTTGCTTACAGGTAGTTTGTGGAAGGATTCTCAAAAACCCAATGGGATGGGCATATTGGGGGGCATCTTAATTGCTTTAGGTGCTTGGTCAAGACCTGAGACTGCGACGATCAACATGGTATTAATCGTTCTCATTGGGAGTATTGGCCTGATGAGTTGGCGTAAAAAAGAGGGAAAACACAAGGTTATTTGGGCGATCTTCCCACTCATCTTATTCAGCATTCTTTGGAATGTAACCTATTCAAATGTTTATGTAAATATGGGTAGTAATGACAGCACAGTCCTGTTTACTGGCTTAAAGGAATTCCTCGGAGGGAATTTACATATAAAGGAAGCTTTATACTTAATTGGATTTTTCTTCAAATCATTGTTCGATGTGAAAATTTGGGGATTTTTAGGGTGGAGTTTAGGTTTGTCAATCATCCTGTTATTTGTTAATAAGAGGTTCAGGAAGGAATTATTGCCCCCATTTCTCCTAGGATTTACATATATATTCTTTGTAATTGTATCCTATCATCTGCTAGGATACAAAGATGGTGGAACTTATGATATTAGTTGGTGGGCGACCACTGGATTATTGAGAATGGCGATTCCGGGGATATTGGTTGTGTGGGTCACGTTGGTTAAAACCTTAGGGATTGAGAGAGAAGGCATTTTTCTGGGACCTGATAATGAATAATATTGTGAAAAACAAGCATTTTCCAATTGTAATAATTTTTTTATTCCTAATAATAATTGGACTAATTGTTGTTCAGGATTATGGAGAAAGCTGGGATGAAAAATTACACATAGAATATGGTGAATATACATATAATAATTTTAGCAGTCTATTTACCGAAGACAATTTAAAATTTGGTCCGGAAAACCTAAGTTATTATGGTCCGTTTTTTGATTTGATCATAACTTTTGGAACAAAATTTATTCAGATAATTGAACCAGATATTTCTGTAATCCCTATTCGACATTTTTTTTATTACTTCTCCTTTTTAATTGCAGCCGGTAGCATTTATGTGATATCAAATTATCTATTCCAACAAAAACTTTCTTTGGGAATAACGATTTTGTTTATCACCCAACCTGTTTTGTGGGGTCATGCTTTTATTAATCCCAAGGATATTCCATTTATGGCCATGTTTTTGTTGAGCATTGCTGTAGGTATTGTGACTAGCTCAAAAATTGCTCCTCTTATTGCAACTTTTCAAGTTAATCGAGAAACTAATACCGGAAATATTTTTAAAAATGAATGGAAAACTGTCGGTAACCGAAAACCAATTCTAATTTGGGTCGTTATTTTTCTTTCATCAATTATTCTTTTTTTGTTCATGGAAAAGGGGTTAAACCTTTTTGTTGAAAATACGATCATTGATTTGTATAAAAACCAAGAATCATTTCTAGGTACATTGTTTGCTCAACTTGCAATAAATGCTAATGAAATTCCGGTTGATTCTTATGTTTTAAAAAGCATTGCACAATTAAAAAGGTTTTTTGGAATTTACGTAATAATGGGAACACTGCTGACCCTTTTGTGGATTTTTCGATTATTGCCATTGACACGAAAACTCATCTGGGAGGAGAAAGCTAAACCTTTCTTGAATAACTTATTAAATTCACTAAAAAATCCTTGGGTATTATTTACTGGCGTATGTGTTGGAATTACCACGGCAATCAGAATTTTAGGGCCGTTTGCGGGATTTCTTGTAGGATTTTATTTTATTCTCCTTTATAAACAAAAGAGTATTGCCCCAATAATAATCATGGGTTTTATTGCAGTTTTGACAACATATGTTCTTTGGCCATCCTTGTGGGAATCGCCCATCCGCCATTTTTATAAAAGCTTGACAGTAATGTCTGACTTTCCCTGGGGAGGAGAAATATTGTTAAATGGCGAGCTCTTTTTATCAAATTCCCTCCCTAGTTATTATTTGCCTCTATTGATGTCCATACAGTTTACAGAACCGGTAGTGATTCTATTCGTATTTGGAATCCTTATTGTCTCATTGGATATCATAAAAAAGAAAAATAATTGGAAAATTTGGATCATAATTTGCTCTTGGTTTTTTCTTATAGTCTTCATGATTATTTTATATAAACCAATTTTGTATGATAATTTCCGGCAACTTTTGTTTATCATCCCGCCAATATTCTTAATTACTGGCAAGGCTTTAGAATATATATTCAATAAAATAAAACGTATCCAAGGTCAGTGGCTGGTGGTGACATTATTATTAATTCCAGGAGTTTATTCCTTAATCGATCTTCATCCCTATCAATATGTTTACTATAATAGTTTTGTTGGAGGAGTTGAGGGAAGTTATCGTCAATATGAAACGGATTACTGGTCCACTTCATTCAGGGAAGCCTCAGAATTTCTCAATGATTACGCTACAATAAATTCTAAGATCGTAGTAATGGGGAATCACCTTATTGTAAAAAGGGTTGCCAGAAAAGATTTAATAGTTGAACCAGTAAAAGGGGGTACATATGATTTTGAAACGGGATACGATTTTGCGATACAATCCACTAGATGGAATCAAGATCTTAATAATTTCCCAAATGCCCCAATAATTTTTACGGTTGAAAGAGATGGTGCAGTTTTTGCTGTTGTAAAACAGTTAAGATGTACTATAAATAACCCCTGCCCCTAAACTTATTGTTAACCTTTCTCCTCCAAAAAAGAGAAAAAATATGAAAAATAATTTTTTACAGCTTATAGAAGATCAAGACAACCCAGTGCTTTTTGATGGGGCGATGGGGACTGTATTGCATGGCCGGGGTGAGAGTTTTGAGGGGAGTTTTGAAGAACTTAATCTTAGCAACCCCGCGTTAATCGCGGAAATTCATCGAGAATATATTGAAGCCGGTGCGCAAGTGATCATGACGAACACTTTTGGGGCGAACCGTTTTAAGTTAGCAGAAAATGGCTTGGAAGAAAAACTTGAAGAAATCAATTGCGCAGGAGTGCAGCTAGCGAAAAAGGTAGTTCAGGCCTCATTTAAGGATGTATTGGTAGCGGGGGATGTGGGGCCGTTGGGTGTTCGATTGGCACCCTTTGGGCGGGTAAAACCAGAGCAAGCACGCCAGGCATTTGCGGAACAAATTAGGGCGTTGGTGAGTTGTGATGTGGATTTAATTATCATTGAAACGATCAGCGACTTATATGAAGCTAAAGAAGCGGTGCGAGCTGCAAAGGAAAATTCCGATCTGCCAATCGTGGCTTCGATGACTTATACGCGGGATGACCGGACATTGCTAGGGGACAGCCCGGAAAAGGTGGCGCAGATGATATATGACGCTGGGGCAGATATTCTGGGAATCAACTGTTCAGGTGGACCCGCACAAATATTACGAATTCTAAAAAGAATGAATAATACAGTGCCAGATGCGAAATTCTCTGTGATGCCAAACGCGGGATGGCCTGAGAGAGTCAGTGGCAGAATTATGTATTCTGCAGGACCAGAATATTTTGGAGAATATGCACTGGCATTTAGACACGCTGGCGCAATAATAATTGGTGGTTGTTGCGGAACGACGCCCACTCATATTAAGGCAATGAAAACCGCTCTTGATAATACACCCGCTGAAAAATATAAAGATACTAGTCAAATCCGGATATTGCAAAAAAGCGAGCCAGTACCAAGAAGCGATAAAAAATCACAATTAGCCGAAAAAATGGCTTCGGGTAAATTTGCGATTAGTGTTGAAATGGACCCGCCGCGAGGGTTGTCAATTCACAAAGTGCAAGCGGGGGCTGGGTTAATGGCGGATGTGGGAGCGGATGTGATCAGTGTGGCAGACAGCCCGATGGCGAGAATGCGAATGAGCCCATGGGCAGTTTGTGATTTAATCCAGCGGGATGTGGGTATCGAGACCACTTTACATTTTCCTACTCGAGGGAGAAATCTCTTGCGGGTGCAGGGCGACCTGTTGGCTGCACATGCCATCGGGATCAGAAATATCTTTGTGGTGATGGGCGACCCGACCGAGATCGGGGATTACCCAGAGGCGATGGATAATTATGACCTGGTTCCTTCGGGATTGATTAGGTTGGTGAAAGAGGGGTTTAATCTGGGGGTAGACCATGCGGGGGTGCAGATCGGGGAGCCGACAAACTTCTTTGTGGGCAGTGCGTTGAACCTAGCCCCGCGCAACCCGGAAAGGGAAATAAAAATCATCCAACGGAAAATAGAAAGTGGTGCGGATTTCTTTTTAACCCAACCGGTATTTGAGCCAGAAAAAGCGAAAGAATTTTTGGACTTTTATGCTGAGACCTATGGCCCATTGAGTAAACCCCTTTTGGCTGGTGTACTGCCTTTATATAATTCTCGACATGCGAATTTCTTACATAATGAGGTGCCTGGGATTCATATCCCCGAACAGGATCTTGATCGCATTAAAGATGCGGGAGAAAATTCTGCAAAAGAAGGTGTTCAAATGGCGATTGAATTGATCGAAAAGATCAAAGGGTGGGGACAGGGAATATACCTTATGCCGCCATTTGGACGGTTTGAAATGGGTGCTGAGATCATTGAGGCAGTAAAAGAAGAATAATATATTTTAAGAGGGAAATGCAGTTAAAATTTGGCTTTACTTTCATTTAAATTGCTAGTCTCTTGACTTGAATTCCAATCCCCACTACTATTATAAAAGCTAAAGAATTAAGGAGAAATATATATGCATTACCGCCGTTTGGGAAAGTCGGGAATAAAACTGAGCGAAATTTCTTTGGGTGCGTGGGTGACCATGGGATCTCAAATTGACGAAGATACCTCTAAAGAGCTTATCGTTAAGGCTTTTGATAATGGGATTAACTTTTTTGATAACGCCGATATTTATGCTCGTGGACGGGCGGAAACAGCGATGGGTAAAGCTATTAAGGATTTGCCCAGAGAACAATTGGTGATATCTAGCAAGGTGTTTTGGCCGACGATGGAGGGGCCTAATGGACGTGGTCTTTCTCGGAAGCATGTAACAGAGTCTATTCATGCATCACTAAAACGGCTGGGAACTGATTATTTGGATCTATATTTTTGTCACCGATATGACCCTGACACGCCAACAGAAGAGCTGGTTTACACGATGACACATTTGATCGAACAGGGAAAAATCTTATATTGGGGAACTTCAGAGTGGCGCGCTTCTCAAGTTGCTGATGCGATTGGTATTGCACGACAATATAATTTGATTCCACCAACAATGGAGCAACCACAATATCATATGTTCCACCGACAACGTGTTGAATCTGAACTATCTCCTTTATGTACCTCTCATGGCATTGGCCTGACCACCTGGAGCCCATTGGCGTCCGGGATATTATCGGGTAAATATAATGATGGTATTCCTGAGGGGAGCAGAGCAACCATTGAGAACATGGCTTGGTTGAAAGACCATATCACTGAAGACCGCATTGAGAAAGTTAGGCAATTGGAACTTATAGCTGCTGAAATGAACATCACTATGGCTCAGTTGGCGATTGCTTGGTTATTGAGGCGAAAAGAGGTGAGCAGTGTAATCACAGGTGCCACCAAAATATCTCAATTAGAGGATAATTTGGCATCCCGTGAATCAGTGGAGTTGCTAGAAAATGAGATATTGGAGAGGATCGAAGATATCTTAGATAATGATCCGGTAAATGATTAAGGATTGGTCATTGACCTATAGATAATTCACTCATGCTACAAGAAAATCAAAAGACAAATTTTTTTCCGATTGCTACAAATGTATTGCGGATCCATTGGATGGCTATCGCCATCCTTTCGGCATTGGTAATCATCTTGTTTACTTTGGCAACCCAGGTTGAACTGGGACTTCCCTTTTTATTATCTTTATTTGGTGCATTGTTTCTCGCAGTCCCGATACCAGTGATCTTCTCACGACTAAAATCTTTTAGGGAAGGTTCCTACACGTTAGGGCGCGAGGGAATTGTTCTGAAATGGGGAAACCGAATTGAAGAAATCCCGATCTCAGAGGTAGAGTGGGTGAGAGAAGCTATAGACCTTTCCATCCCCTTAACCCTGCCGCGACCCCGATGGCCAGGGGCAATTGTGGGGAGCACAAATCATGCTGATGCTGGGAAAGTCGAATTTATGGCATCAGATGAAAACCAATTGATCTTGGTTGGGACAAAAAGGGGTGTGTTTGCCGTTTCACCAGAAAAGGGAAAGGATTTTATCTCCACTTATTTGCGAGTAACAGAAATGGGGAGTATTTCTCCTTTGGAGCCTTATTCCGCATATCCAAGTTTTTTGTTTAGCAATATTTGGAATTCTCGATCTTCAAAAATATTTTTGGTGGTTTCGATAGTACTTGCTTTGGGATTATTCCTTTGGGTTGGGATTACGGTTCCCAATAAAACAGAAATTTATCTGGGGTTTAATTCCCTGGGATTTCCTATGGGACCGATTCCCGCTACTCAACTCTATTTAGTGCCCTCTATAAACATTATTCTTCAAGGCGGCGCGTTCTTTTTGTCTGCGTATTACCATCGGAAGAAAGCAGATCATCCGATGACCTATATTTTATGGTTTAGCAGCACAGTAATGTCGATATTGTTTTTTGTTGCGACTTATTTAGGTTTAAGTTATTCGTAATATTTATCAAGATATCCACAGTTATCCACAGATCGGATTGAGTTATCCACAAAAAAGTCGATAGAAAACTATGGAAATACCTTTTTCATTACAAAATTTGATCGTTGGTTTTGCCGCTTCTGCTGCAATTGGCCTGGTGGCTTGGCGAATGGGTGCTTTGGCAATTAGCGGGGCATTTGGCGCAACGATGATTGGTGGATTGATCTTTGGATTTGGGGGGCTTTCTTGGGCAGCAATTTTGCTTACTTTCTTTATCTCATCCAGCGTGATGTCAAAACTGTTCGCTAAAAGAAAACTGGAGCTTGCTGAAAAATTTTCAAAGGGTTCTAAACGAGATTGGGGGCAAGTGTTGGCAAATGGGGGTGTGGGTGTGTTTATTGTGGTGATTCAAGTTTTTTTCCCTGAAACGATTTGGCCATTTCTGGCATTTGCGGGGGCTTTTGCAACAGTGAATGGAGACACCTGGGCCACAGAATTGGGGGTGTTGAGCGCTGAAACACCAAGATTGATCAGCAACAGGAAAGCAGTGCCGCGGGGCACATCTGGTGGGGTGACCTGGGCGGGCACAATGGCAACAATTGCCGGGGCAGGATTGATCGGTTTTGTCGCAATATTATTTGAGCCAAATGTGAAGGGGCTGTTGGTTATGCTAATGATCACCCTAGGTGGGTTGGCAGGGGCCACAATGGATTCGTTCTTGGGGGCGACAATCCAGGCGATCTATTATGACCCTGTTCGAGAGAAAGAAACTGAGAAGATCGTTTATGACGAGAATGGAGAAACAATGGCACCGATAAGGGGATGGGATTGGATGAATAATGATATGGTCAATTTCCTTAGCTCGATATTTGGGGCGTTGATAACTGTTGCATTATGGCAAATCTTCAGTTAATATCATTGATTGAAAAGATTGAGGATCGCTAAGGAGCGAAAAAACAGATGAAATTTCGAGTACCAATGTCGTCTCCAGATATTACGGAAAAAGAACGAGAGGCTGTATTAAGGGTCTTGAGTACACGTCATTTAAGTATGGGTCCGGAATACAGGGCGTTTGAGCAGGCGATTGAGGAATATGTGGGGGTAAAACATGCGATCGCGGTGAATTCGGGGACTGCAGGATTACATTTGTGCATCCGAGCAGCTGGCATTGAACCGGGAGATCTGGTGATTACAACCCCCTTCTCTTTTATGGCTTCAAGCAACGTGATTTTATTTGAACAGGCTGTGCCTGTTTTTGTAGATGCGGACCCAATGACTGGAAATATTGACCCGGTACAAGTGGCACAAGCAGCGGCCGATATTAACGAGGGGGGGGAAGCGGCAAAGAAATGGCTTCCCAGAAAAGGTGTGCAGGCGGGTGCAAAGTTAAAAGCGATCTTGCCAGTGGATATATTTGGACAACCCGCTGATATGGATCCGATTCGAGAAGTTGCTGAGCAATATGGACTGAAGATCATTGAGGATTCCTGTGAAGCAATTGGGGCGACCTATAAAGGAAGGAAGGCGGGATTGTTGGGAGATTATGGGGTGTTTGCTTTTTACCCTAACAAACAAATGACAACCGCAGAGGGTGGGGTGGTTGTGACCAATGATGATGAAGCCGCCTCCCTGATGCGAGCATTGCGGAACCAGGGGAGGGCAGAGGGAGATACCTGGCTGGAGCATAGCTATTTGGGCTATAACTACCGGATGCATGAGTTGAGCGCGGCGTTGGGGCGGGTGCAGGTAGCGAGGCTCGATGAGCTTTTGGATCAGCGGGAAAAGGTTGCCCAATACTATGAAAAACACTTGGCTAAATTGCCAGTTGAGACGATAAATGTGGTTGAAGATACCACTCGGATGAGCTGGTTCGTGTATGTGGTGCGAGTGGAAAATGGTGTGGATCGAGATAAACTAATTCGGAAAATGGGGGAGGTGGGCGTACCGGCGCGGCCGTATTTTGCACCAATCCATTTACAGGCCTTTATGGTGGAGAGATTTGGTTTTGAACTGGGAGATTATCCGGTGACAGAAGACCTGGGGCGTCGGGGGTTGGCTCTGCCATTTTCCGGGGTGATGACGGAGGAACAGGTGATAATTGTAAGTGAGGTTTTGGGGGAGTTGTTGGGGTGAAGATTTGATCTGGGATTGATTCCTTAAATTAAAAAGCGCCTGACAAAATAATATTGCCGGGCGCTTTTGTTTATTATTTTCCGAATGAAAAGCGGGATTTCTTTTTTTCTTTTTCCCAAATTTTAGGTTCTAAATGGACAAATTTTATTTTATTCATGTGCTCAATGAACTGAGGTTCGAAATTTAATTTAATATCTGAAGGATTTCCAAATTTTATTTTGTCCAGGTTGGGATCAAAGGGTTGCACGACGACAGATTCGGCATGGAGGAAGGTTTCTGCGGCCCAATTTTCTGGGTGGACCTTCCCGATAGGATTGATAACCTTCGCTTTGATCCAAAATCTGGTGGCGAATTTAAAGGCATTTTTAATACCCATTAAACGGATTAGTTTAATAGTTGTTTGGGTCAAATTCTTAGGGCTTTCGCTCACTTCACCTTCTAACAAAGATTCCCCAGTATCGAGATCGGTAAAGATGAATTTTTTCGTCCCTTTTTCTTCGTCGCGGCTGATGGCTCCATTACATAAATGAGCATTTAATCCTAAATATTCGTTGTTGTAGGCGATCACGGGTTCGGTGTCATTCCAGACCTGATCTGCATAGAGGCCAACCTTGGGTTCGTTGGCGATGATCTTTAAGATCCCAAAGGGATGTGGTTTTAGGGCGGTGAGGGGGGAACGGCTGACAAGATAAGAATATTGAAGTTCGACATGGGGACCTAAGTCAGCTTCTTGAAAATCGCAAAGCTTAATAAGCATTAAAGCTTTGCCATCTTTGGTTTCAATGGGATATACGGCCTGACCGTCTAAGCGTTCTTTGACGACGGAGAGGTCTGCTGTGCCGCCGATTATCAAACAGTTGCCATCGGAGACGCGATAGGGGGTGGACGCGGTGCCAGTGGAGAGTTGAACTTGACCTATAAGGGGATTCGGTTTTGCTTCTTTTTTTGCCATGATTTCCTTAGCTGGGTTCTTTTGTAGGATTAAGACAGATGGACGGCACTAAATTTTCGATTACCTGGATGAATTCTTCTTCTGGAAGATTGGATACAAGCTCAACCTTCAATTCATCGACGAAAAAAGTGACCAAGCGAGTTTGATGGGTGTCATAATTGTTTAGATCAAATTGATTACCAACCCAATCTGCGGGACTCTCGACATAAACGATTTCTGCGGGATACCCGAGAACTAATAATGAGCGGGTAGCGGCGAAGAATTGATCCCATAGGTCGACATCTTGCCCGAGGGATTGAATGATTTTAACAAAATATTTGTCAGACCCGTACCATTCTTCGAACTGATCTAGGTTGGGTTCATGAGTGGCGTAGGTGCCGGTGGTGAGAATAGTGAAATCCTCGGGGAAATAGCCCATCGTGTAGGGAATAAAGGCCTCAAAATCTGCATAGGAGCCGCTGGATGTTTCGGGCTGGAATAGGTGTAGGATTTTTGGGGAAATTAATATGATCGCAATCAGTAGGATGGCGAGCAGGATGATTTTGACATATTTTTTCATGGGGGTATTGTAATGGGAGTTAGGGGGAACGAGTAGGGTCTAATCGGGAGAATTCTTAGCGTTCTCTTTTTGATGGCGGACGCGCCTTAGAAATGCTGGGGAATTGAGCCCGCGTTCTAGTTGGTAGGTGACGTAATGCTGCATGAGAACTTCGAGCTCACGATGGATCTCGGGAGAAATGTTGGCGATTAGCGCATCTTGAAAGCGGCTGCGTTGAAAAAAGCGCAGATATTTAAGGGCTTGCACGGAGATGGGGGTTGTGCCAGGAAGATTTTTACCATGTTCAGGAGAGACAACCCCACCCAGTGAGACGGAGAAGAATTGATCTTGAGCAATGATCTCGTCGTCGGAGACCACGCAGGTTTGGAGTTCGGGGCGGAAGCCGAGGAGGTCTAACATTTGGATCTCATAGTAGCGGACAGTGATCTGGGGGTCAATATCTCGGTTGAGCCGATCAAAGGTCTTGACCAATAACGGGTAAATGGCATTATGCTCATGACCTTCATCATAGGTGAATTTGTCGAGCAATTCAGCGATATAGGCGGCATAGCCGATGCTTTCGAGGTCTTCTCGCAAGGCCTGGTGGGTGTTTTTTGCTTCGGCTTGGGTGACGATATACCAATTTCTTCCTTTAGCAAGTTGTAATGTGACGAGGGTGAAGGGTTCGACATGGCCAGCTTTTCGGGAGCGGACTTTGCGGGCGCCCTTGACCATGGCGCGAAGTTTTCCACGCTCACGGGTGTAGAGGCTGAGGATGCGGTCGGCTTCGCCAAACTCGGTATGCTTGAGGACGATGGCTTCAACGCGAAAGGAGCGGTCTCTTTGGCTCATAAGTGGATTATATCAGGGGGGACGAATGGGAAAATGGGGTCAATTGAGCTTCTCCCAGATCATATAAAGACCCAGGTTTCCGGTTCTGCCATCGGAGCTAAATTCGTTGATGACCTTGAACCCCGAATGCTCGGCTAGATGATGTAGTTCTTCGCTGCTATATTGATGGACATAGCGCAAGCCTTCCCCTCCACGACGCCAATCCATCAAATAATCCCCTTCATCGACATCCGCTTGGTTAAGATCGATGCGGTCCCAGGGTTGAATGCGTGCTTTGAGACTCTCACTGTTAAGAAATTGCCAATTCGAATGAATAAATTGGCCATTTGGTTTGAGTAGAGCATGGACTTTATTGAGAAAATTTAACCGGGAACTTTTACCGGGGAGGTGATGCATTGTGGCGAAGGAGAGGATGAAATCATATGAGTTGGAAACAAGACCATCATCCCAATTATCGCTTGTAAGGTCACCGGTTGAAAAGGAAAAATGTGGATTATTTTGATCTTGGGCAATTTGAACCAAGTCTTCACTAAAGTCTATGCCGGTATAGCTGCCCTGAAAATTTTGTTGGGCTAACTCAAGGGCAAAATTGCCATTCCCACAGCCCAGGTCTAAAATGTTTGCATTTTCTGGGAGCATTTTTATGACTTGCATGACCCCGGATTGCAGGCGCTGACGGGTAGCAGAGAATGACTCTGAAAAGGTCTGGTAAAATTTATAGTTCAGTTTAATTAATTGAGTAGCGGTTTTTTCTTGCATTTCTCTATTATATTAGAATAGCAAGATCGAGAATAGCCCATCAGACAGCAATGTCTAAGATGCTTCTAACGAAAAAGTGAGCCATGAAAAAAGATCTACAGGCACAATCCAAAGAATGGTTTGATCTGAAAAAGCTAACGCCAGATAAGATGGCTTTGGCTAAGTTGGCATTGGCAGATATTCGGGAGGGAGTGGAAGTATTTGACGCGATCAAGCGATATCCTCTGCAGACCAAGGGTGGGGGATATATTGGGAAGCAGATGTTGGTGGCGGCTTATCGGAAAATGGTGGCAGAAGGGGAAATGGAAGCTGATTTAAATCTATTGGCTCAAATCCGGATGAAACCGATGCGCACACAGTCTGGGGTGACGGTGGTGACAGTGCTGACCAAGCCTTACCCATGCCCGGGGAAGTGTATTTTTTGTCCGACAGATATAAGAATGCCAAAAAGCTATTTACCAGATGAACCAGGAGCAATGCGGGCGCTACATCATCAATTTGACCCCTATGACCAGGTGGTGGCCCGGATTCAGGCTTTGGAAGCGGTGGGACATCCGACAGATAAGATTGAATTGTTGATCTTGGGCGGGACTTGGAGCTCGTATCGAAAGGATTACCAGGAATGGTTTATCTTGCGTTTGTTTGATGCGATGAATGAAGTGAAATTTGAATCCCTCGAAGAAGCACAAGAATATAATGAAACTGCTGAACATCGAAATGTGGGGATGGTGATCGAAACCCGACCGGATCATGTAACACCAAAGGAACTGGATTGGCTGAGATATCTCGGGGTGACCAAGGTGCAAATGGGGGCTCAGAGTTTTGATGATGAAATCCTTGATCTAAATAAGCGGGGGCATAGCACCGCAGAAACTTTGGAGGCGGTGCATTTATTGCGAGCGGGGGGATTTAAGATCGTGCTGCATTGGATGCCGAATCTGCATGGAGCGACACCCGAATCTGACAGAGAGGATTTTGCGCGGACCTGGGTGGGGTATTGCCCAGATGAGTTGAAAATATACCCGAATCAGCTTTTGGAAAATGCGGAACTATATGAGTATTGGCAGCGGGGAGAATTTAAACCTTATACGACAGAAGAGCTGGTTGAATTATTAGTAGATATTAAACCGACGGTGCCGAGGTACTGCCGGATAAACCGGGTGATTCGCGATATTCCTTCTACGAATGTGGTGGAGGGGAATAAGCGGACTAGTTTGCGAATGGATATTCATAAGCTGTTAGCTGAGCGGGGAGAAAAATGCTCCTGTGTGCGCTGCCGAGAAGTTCGGGGGGCAGAAGTGGTGGGGGAGGATCTGGTCTTTGATGACTTAGTTTATGAAACAGGCAAAGCTGAGGAACATTTCTTAAGTTTTGTTACGGGGGAAGACAAGATTGCAGGATTTTTGCGACTTTCCCTGCCAGGAGAATCTAGCCCAGAAACAGGGTTGTCCGATTTGGACGACTCCGCAATTGTGCGGGAAGTGCATGTCTATGGCCAGTCGATCGAGGTGGGAAGAGAGAAGGGTGGGGCGGCTCAGCATATTGGACTAGGTACGGCCTTGTTGGAAAAGGCAGAAGAGATTGCAGGGATGAAAGGGTTTGGGAAATTGGCAGTGATCGCTGCAGTAGGGACGCGAAAGTATTACGGGGGACGGGGGTTTGAACTGGGGGAGCGGTATATGGTGAAAAACCTTTAGGCACTGGCATGTGTTCCTTTATACCGTCGGGGGAGAAGTTGTTTCCCACGAGGAAATTGGGCGATTGTATAAGAAGTAGATATATTTGATTTCCTCAATAACCTTGGGAACTCTTTCCAGCAAATCCAAAACAATTAATCAAGTTTTCTATGTGATAATTATGGGGAAATAAAGGAAACCCTTATGACAGAAAAAAAACCTATCGTACATCTGATCGTGGCTGCAAGGCCGAATTTTATGAAGATTGCACCGCTTTATCATGAGTTAATAAAACAAGGTTGGTGCGACCCGATCGTGGTGCATACCGGGCAACATTATGACGCGAATATGTCGGGGAATATACTGCGCGATCTGAATATGCCCGAACCAGATATCCATCTGCGGGTAGGCAGTGGGAGCCATGCCGAGCAAACAGCAGGAGTGATGTTGGCTTATGAAAAGGTCTTGATCGAATCCCCCCCTGATTTTATTGTGGTGGTGGGGGATGTGAATTCGACATTGGCTTGCTCGATCACGGCTAAAAAATTGTGGTTCAAGGTGGCCCATTTAGAAGCTGGCTTGAGAAGCGGTGACCGGACGATGCCGGAAGAGATCAATCGGATCGTGACCGATGCACTCAGTGATTTGTTGTGGACGCCCTCACCGGATGGGGATGAGAATTTGAGGAATGAGGGTGTGGCTGAAGAAAAGATCGTGCGGGTGGGGAATATCATGATGGATTCTTATGAGTTGATGCGCGAGAAGATCGAAGCGGATAAGGGTCTGGAGAAATTGGGGTTGGGGACGGGTGAATATGGTTTAGTGACGATGCACCGCCCAAGTAACGTGGATGATGAAGCACTGTTTAGAAAACTGATCTCTCAAATCATTGAGATTAGCGAGAAACTACCTTTGATCTTTCCGGTTCATCCACGAACTCGTCAGCGGATGGAAGCTTTTGATTTGTTGAAAGAAGTTGAGAGGGCGGCGGGAATCACGTTGCTCGAACCTCTGGGATATATTCCTTTCATGAGTTTGGTAAAGCAGGCAAAAATGGTGCTGACCGACTCGGGGGGGATTCAGGAAGAGACAACTTATTTGAACGTGCCATGTTTGACCATTCGAGAGAATACGGAAAGACCTATAACGATCAGCCAGGGAACCAATGCTCTAGTGGGACCAGATACCTTGATGAAAAATGCACAAAAGATCTTGGATGGCGATTGGCCGAGCGGGATACGACCAGAATTATGGGATGGAAAAACAGCTGGACGAGTGGCAGAGAGTATCAAAAAGTCTTTGGGAATCTAAAAAATAACCTGTTTTTTGGCAATATGAGAATATGAGAAAATTGAGAATTATGGGTTCTGATTAGATTTTTATTGCTCTAATTATGGGCTCGCTTGACATATTTTTCACACGCGAGTAGAATTGCCAAGCATTTGAAAGCCTTCAAATGTGATGCCGAGGTAGCTCAGTTGGTAGAGCATGCGACTGAAAATCGTAGGGTCGACAGTTCAAGTCTGTCTCTCGGCACTCGGCCTATTTATTTAGGCCGACTTGCGGGCGTAGCTCAGCTGGTAGAGCGCCTCCTTGCCAAGGAGAAGGTCAGGAGTTCGAATCTCCTCGCCCGCTCAGGTAATAAAAATGGCTGGTAGTCTCTGGCAGAGTTGGCAGCCAAGAGCGCTATCAGCCGAGTAGTATATACAGGGCGACGTGGCCAAGATGGATAAGGCAGTGGTCTGCAAAACCTCGATCACCGGTTCGAGTCCGGTCGTCGCCTCCAAAGAATAAAAAAGCGAGCAACTGCTCGCTTTTTTTGTTTAATATTATGAAGATTCTCAGTCAGCAATTTTCCTCGATCTCATCTCAGAACGAATTTTTTCCGGGACTTGTTGAATATCAAATGAAATTGCTTGAAGTAATAGTTGAAAACCTAAAATAATGGGCATTGCTGCAATCATCACGGTTCCTGTGGTTGCGGGAATATTGGAAATGATTGAGGTATTCCAGGCCCAAGCTCCCCAAACAGTACCAAATAGACTAAGAAAAATACCGGAAAGTAGGTATATTGAACCTATTGAAAAATCGAGTAAAAAATATTGAATCATTATTCTTCTTATAAACCCCTTGAAGAGTAAAAAAGGGAATTCCAGTAAAGTTTTTGTAATTGAAAGCGAGCTTTTTTCTCCCTGATAACGTGCGGGTGTGGGTACATCAACAATTAATGCCCGTAATAAATTTAACTCAATTAGCATGCTGCTTTCGAAAAAATATCTGTCGTGAAGACGATCTTTGTTAATCAAATTTATAATATCAGTAGATATGCAAGTGAAGCCATTGGTGGGATCAAAAATGTTCCAATACCCACTTGCCATTTTTGTGATGAAGGATAAAGAAAGATTTCCAATACGACGAATTAGGGGCATTTGTCGTATTTCTCCTAAAAACTGAAACCGATTGCCCTTGGTGAAATCTGCTTTACCCAAAAGTATGGGTAATATCATCTGTGTCATATATTCAAGGGGGGATTGATCATCCCCATCCACCTTGAATACGATCGTAGAATCTAGATCTAATGCGGCTTGGTAGCCAGTCAACATTGCTTTACCCACCCCTCCGTTTTTAGAATGTTTCTTCAATGTTAGTCGGGGATCGGTTGCATTCATTACATGCTCAGATGTGGAATCAGGACTTGCATCATCCACAACAATGATGTGATTGACCCAGCTTGGGATTTTTTGAATAACCATTTCAATGGTTTCCTCAACACGATAAGCGGGAATTACAACGCTAATCGTCTCGTTTTCTAACAAGTATTTTAGGTTAGCAGGAAATTTGTTTGTCAAATTATCAATCCTTATACGCCAGTCTTTCAATTTATACAATAAAGTATCTTTACAGGATTATTATAACGATAAATAGTCTTCAAGCAAGAATTGTCTAGGTTGATCTTTAAGGAATGGGATAAAATATAGAAACTATGGCAACCCAAGGATACTTTTGTTAATGAAGACATTGAATAAAATCAGTTCGTTAAAACCTGAGGTTTTATTTGCAATACTGATTATTGTTTTTGGCATGATGAGTGTTTTCTTGGTTCCTGTTGGGGGAGGATTTGATGAAGATACACATTTGGCCCGCATTTGGGAAATGTCAAGTGGGACCCTGCTTCCCAATCAGAAACTTGGAATCAATGGTTTCCCTTCAATTTTCAATGAGTTATCTTATAGGCAAGATTTCATTATTGAGTCAGTTGGATCAGAATATCTGGAAAAGTATTTAGAGGCAAAAATTGATTGGGGTGTGATGATTTCTCATGAAACCCGCTCTATTTATTTTCCAACCCTTTATCTTGTGCAGGCATTTATTATGGGGTTGTTAGGGGGATTGTTTGATACTCCCGTTCTTATTATATATTTCTCTCTTCGAATTTCTTATTTGTTAGTTTACGCATTTTTAACCTTTCTGGCAATTAAGACAATTCCCTTTGGAAAATGGTTGTTGACCTTGCTGGTTCTTTCTCCAATGGCAATAACGCAAGCCTCGATTATCTCGCCAGATGCAATTACTCATGGGATGAGTTTTTTGTTTTTAGCATGGGTGCTCAAGCTTTCTAGGGAGGGGGAGGAACGATTAAATAAAAAGGGTATCATCATATTAATTACCCTCATTGTTTTACTGTTTACATTGAAGATTAACAGCTCAGCTTTAATTTTGTTGGTTTTCTTGATTCCACCTAGTAAATTTGGTTCAATGCGAAATTATTTTTTTGCGATTTTGGGCATTGTCTTGATCTTTATCGTAGTGGTATTGGGTTGGAGTTACCTGACCTCTTCTGAGCTAACCACTTCTGGTAATGATGCGGGTATAGTGCTCGATCAGGCAGAATTCATTATTCGTCATCCAGGGGAATATACTAAGATTATGGTGGATAATTTTAGTCAGAGATTCGAACAATATTATAAGGAATGGGTTGGCGTATTTGGGTATTGGTATTGGGTAATGCCACCTGTTGTATACATATTGTTTTTTGTCTTATTGGTTCTAGCAATTGCGGCTGATGTCCCTGATGAGAGTATTGGGGTTAGAGAGAGAATTATTTTGGCAACCACATTTGTTGCAGGATATGTATTGACTGTTACTCTCCTCTATTTGAAAGATAATTCTTTGGGTACACAATCTATAGGGGGAGTTCAGGGACGATATTTTATTCCAATGATGCCTCTATTATTGCTGGCGTTGAGTAGCAAGAAATTCATATCGATAAATAATTTTAAAAGAATTTTCATTCCGGGTATTTTTCTAATGTTAATGATCTTTGGGGCAGGAATGTACCTCTCCTACCACGTGAATTGTGGAACTAATTACTATACTTCTGGATATTGTTATAAGCCAAATTATAAGAATTGGGATGCTAGCCCTTCTTTTACCGAAGAAATCACAAGTGAGATCACTTTGGAACAGGAAATTTATGTGAGATGTAATAATATGGAAGAGTTGAGGGTGTGGATGAAACCATCTGCGAATCTAAGTGGAACCACCTCTTTTATATTATTGGATGCTAAGACCGAGCGAATAATTTTTGATATTAATATAGATAATGATTCCATTCCATACAATAATTGGATGACAATTAATTTCCCAATTGAAGACAATTCAATAAACCATGGGTATAAATTTAGTATTTTTTCTGAAACTGCTGAAAAAGAAAATGCTGCATTTGTCGGAGTGAGTGCAAGAGAGGAATATTGGGACGGAAAGCTTTTGATAAATGGAGTTCCTCAAAACCATGATGTTTTATTCCAGTATGGGTGCGAGATCAACGTATTTGAAGATTGAAATATTTTAGTAAATGATTATTTTGAGAGTGATTGAGAAATAAAATTATTTGGCCCGATAAGAATTTTGAATTATAAAAAAAAGCGAGCAATTCGTTCGCTTTTTTGTTTTTTGTTGATTGATTCTGAAATATTCTTGGCGAATGATGGAATCGTTCATAGCCTTGTTCATAGAACATATAGTATAAAAAGTATAGAAATAATCCTTATTTGCCTTTTTTTATTAAATTAGTTCAATGTGTAGATTTCTTCTAAAGCTAGAAACGGAAGAAAGGTAATCCGAATAAATTGGAGGATCGATGGCACATAAATATGTTGGGCTTGGAAAAAATGGGAAGAAAATATTCTTATATAAGGATGATCTAAGCACAAAAGTACGCCAAGTGCTTTGGGGGGATTGGCTGCGAATCGACAAAGAGAAACATGAAACTGATCCTAAACCGGGTTGGCTGCCTGTAATTTGGGCACCAAAATTGCTTGAAAGACAATGGTTATATATAAAAGAAGAAGAAACTACTGATAAGCGCCCATTGGAAATTATTTTTCTTGATGTGGGACAGGGGGATGGGTCGGTTCTGATCACTCCAGAAAGCGGGGCAAAAGAAAAAATTATTGTGATCGACGCAGGAGAGGGGGGGAATATGCGGGCATTTTTGAATGGCCGTTTTCGGGCATACCGCGGATTTAATTTTGATGCGGCAGTGATCACCCACCCGGATCAGGATCATTATTTAGGATTTGAGAAAATATTTGAGGACCATGATATTGGATTTAAAACGATTTATCATAGCGGATTGGTTGAGAGGCCAGTGTCTGGAACTTTTGATAAGTTGGGGGAAATGAAAACTGACCCTGCCACTGGGGTGAAATATCTAGTCGATTTGGCAGAAGAAAAGCAAACAATTGAGGATATTTATAGCGATCCTGAAAAAATTAGAAAGTTTTCATTTCCGGGCGTGATGCATAAGGCATTACAGAATGAAAAGATAAAAGATTATCGGATGCTGTCAACTGGACATGGTACATTGGAGGGGGAGCAAGCTTACATGCCAGGGTTTGCCCCGTCGGACCATCGAGGATATACGGTTGAGGTCTTAGGACCAGTGGTGGAATATGATTCTGAACAGAAGCCTCGGTTAAGAAGAATCTCCAGTGCATATGGTGAGACAAAGAATGGCCATTCAGTAATTTTAAAATTAGAATACGGAGATTTCAAAGTTCTGTTTGGGGGAGACCTAAATATTCCCGCAGAAAAATTCTTGTTAAAACATTACACTGGCCGGGAGAAATTTCCATCCAAAAAGAGTGCTGATTATTTGATGATGATCCAAGAAGCAAAGCCTACCTTCGGGGCAGAGGTGATGAAGGTTTGTCACCATGGATCTGAAAAGGTCACAGATGCGTTTTTAGCCGCAGTGAATCCGGCCTGTTTTGTAATCTCATCTGGAGACCAGGAGGGCCATGTACATCCTCGGCCAGACCTGTTAGGCAGGTTGGGAAGGTTTGGACGGGGAGAGTCTCCGGTATTGCTCTCCACTGAATTGCAAAGATCCACAAGAGAGAGGGAAGACAGAAAGTTGGTGGCGGCAATGCATAAAGAGGTGGATAAATTAGCAAAATCTCCAACGGAGAAAATTAGAAAATCTTTGCATAAAAACATCAAAGAATTAGGTAAAACAAATGTGTCAGTGTATGGGGCGATCTATGTGAAGACGGATGGGAAAAAACTCATAGCCGCTTTTAAGAATGAATTGGATGCGCCAAAGAAGAAATGGTTTTATTTTGAATATTCAATTGACGAGGCAGGGAATTTAGTGCAAACATAAAAACACGCTAAACCTGAGGGCGAATAGACTTAGAAACTTTCTAAGTCTTTTTTCATTAATAAATTTATCGGTAGACTTTCCTTTATAATTGATACATTCAATAATTTAGGAATGAAAAGAATGTCTGAATTTGCTAACATATATTATGAGAACGAGAGATTCAGTAAGCTAATCTTAGAAAAAGGCCGGGTAGAACATGTTGAATTCCATGATTGTGAATTTAACAAGTCATCTTTTTGTGAATCTAGTTTTATCAAATGTATTTTTAATAACTGCCGCTTTACTAGTTGTGATTTGAGCAATATTGGTATAAATAATAGCTCTTTCATCCACACTAAGTTCATGGGCTCAAAGATGATCGGGATCGATTGGGTCAGTTCAGGCTTGGGGAAGAAAGAAATCATTAAAATTAATAACCCGATTTCTTTTTATGATTGCGTTTTGAATTATTCAGTGTTTTTGGGGTTAGATCTAAAGAATGTTCAAATTGAAAAATGTCTGGCGAAAGAGGTAGATTTTTCTGAAGCGGTACTGAAAGGGGCGAATTTTTTGAATTCCGATCTAGCAGGTTCCATTTTTAATCAAACAGATCTCACCCAGGCTAATTTTGTGGGGGCGAAAAACTATTCTATAGTGCCTGGAGTTAATAAATTGAAGGGGACCAAATTTTCTATGCCAGAAGCGATGTCTCTCCTTTATAGTATGGAGATCGAAATTGTAGATGAGCTGGCAGGGAATGAATCAGACGCAGATTAAACTATTTATTTGGAGAAATTCTTTTGGAAATAAACCTTGATACGAAGTATGTAAAACTCGATCCTAAGAATCCTGATTTTTATCAAAATCCTTATCCCTACTATGCTGAGATCAGAGAGAAGTGCCCGATATTTTATTGGGAAGATTTTAATATCTGGTGTTTTGTTAATCATGCGGATGTGGATGCTGTTTTGCGAAACCGAGATTTCGGGGTTCAAATTGACCACCTTGCTCCCCGTGAGGAGCTGGGGTTAGATCAAATTCCAGAAAATGTAAAAGTTTTTCATAATAATGACAGCCATGGAATCTTGGGGATGGAGCCACCGAAGCATACTCAAATCAGGAAACTTGTTCAAAAGTCATTCATGAATAGGCAGATTGGGGGATTTAAAACGAGGATCGAAGAACTTTCCCATAAGTTAATCGATGACATTGAAAAGCAAGAAAGAACGAACCTGCTTGAATCTTTTGCCACGCCTATTCCGATCACAATCATTGCTGAATTGTTGGGGGTACCGATAGAGATGGGATCGCAAATGTTGAAATGGTCACATGATATGGTGCGGATGTATCATTTGGGAAAAACTGAAGCGGATGAAGCTAGAGCGGTAAAGGCAACGATTGAATTTAGTGATTATTTGCGAATGCATGTCGCAGAACGCCGATCAAAGCCAAAGGATGATCTGCTAACTCAGTTAATAGAAATTCAAGAGGAGGGGGAGCGACTAACTGAGGAAGAATTGATCGCAAATTGCATATTATTGTTAAACGCGGGACATGAAGCTACGGTAAATGTGATTGGGAATGGAATCTATGCCTTACTAAAAAATCCAGATCAACTACAAATTTTGCGAGAACATCCTGAACTGATAGATCGTGCTGTGGAGGAAATTCTTCGGTATGACACGCCCCTCCATTTTTTCAAACGCTGGGTGTTAAAGGATTCCCAAATTGGGGATATACGGTTTCCTTTCAAAACACAGGTGGCAGTGTTGTTGGGGGCTGCTAACCATGATCCCGGTGTTTTTGAAAACCCAGAAAAGTTGGATGTGATGCGAGAATATAATCCCCATCTTTCCTTTGGTGGGGGAATCCATTTTTGTGTGGGGGCACCATTGGCTAGGTTGGAATTGCAAACGGCAATCCCGATCATTTTGGAACGTCTTCCCAATATGCAATTGGAGTCAGAACCCCTGTTTGCAGATACTTATCATTTTCGTGGGCTTGAATCTTTGGTAGTGAGATATTAGTTAGAAATAACTAAAACATACTTTTTTGTTTGGATTTTTCTCCATAACCTTCGTCTGGGGGCAAGTTTTTTTCTTTGGAAGCCTCCACGGCTAATTTGTCACAACGCTCATTGGCGGGGTCTCCAGCGTGCCCCTTGACCCATATAAACCTTACTTTATGCTTTTTTAGCTCTGGCAAAAGTTGTTTCCAGAGATCCACATTCTCTGCTTTTTCCCTTTTATTCCGTTTCCACTTATTGGTTTGCCATCTAAAGACCCATTCTTTGTTGATGGCGTCGACCAAATATTTACTATCGCTATATAAGGTGATCTCGCTAGGTGTTTTGATTGCTTTGAGACCTTCTATGGCTGCTAAGAGTTCCATACGGTTGTTTGTGGTTAGGGAGAACCCGCCAGACATTTCTTGGGTACCTTCAAGCCCTCTTATGACAATGCCATAGCCACCTGGCCCGGGATTTCCCGTACAGGCACCGTCCGTGTAGATCGTGATTTTATTATTGCTCATCGATTATTTTTTTCCTGGTAATTTCGTTGTTATTGAAGAATTCAATGCAAGCAGGATGTTTCCAGGCTGGACGGATTTAGATCGGGTTAGGCGCATTCCTTCAGGAGGAACCAACTTAATACCCCAATCAGATGAAACCTCACAGCAGTTGGGCACCTGGCCATATTTCTCTGTAAAATATTGGATCGCCCGTACTAAATTTTGGAAGGGAGGGTCTTCACTTTGATTTTTATCGATCTGCCACATCATCCAGTCTAGTGAAGGACCTTTTTTACCACTCATATGGGTATTATACGTCAGAGAAAATAATCGTGTTCCATATAATGAATAAAAAATGAGGTGGTTGATTTATTCAGTCCTTAATAGGATAATTAATTAAATATTAGTCAGGATTTAAATATGCCCATTGTTCCTCTTCCCTTTTCCAGAGAAGAAATTGACACCAGTATCGTAGATAGGTTTGAAAAAATCGTTTCCACCTATCCAAAAAGCTTAGCCATTAAAACGGCTAGGGATAAGTTTACCTTTCTAGACCTAAATCAAAGGGTAAATCAATTGGCATTTAAGATTTTAGAGTTGGGAGAAAAAGCAGATAATACGGTTGCAATATTTCTGAGCCATAATGAGTTTCCGATCATTGCAATGATGAGCATACTTAAGGCGGGAAAGGCATTTGTGCCCTTAAATTCGAGTTCGCCAGATGAACGAATAAAAAAGATACTTCGTTCATCCAGGAGTGAAATGGTGATTACGGACAATCGATTTATAAAAAGATTGTCGAAACTTGGATTAAAAAATGGAAAGAAGATAATCAATATGGATCTTCTTTCGGATGAACTTCCAGATAACAATCCTGGAATCCAAACAAATCCTGAAGACCTAGTTGCAATTATATACACTTCTGGATCCACAGGGGTTCCTAAAGGTGTGATGCATGTTCAAAAAACGATAATGCATAACACTTGGGTACAAACCGACTCATTAAAAATAGACCCCAATGATCGGCATACATTGATTCCTCATCTTTCTTATGTGGCTGGCTCTACGGATATTCTGCGGACATTGCTAAACGGAGCTAGTCTCTTCCCGATAGATTTCTTGGACGTTGGGTTGAATGGTATTGGTAGAACGATTCAAAACGAAAAAATTACGATTTACCATTCTGTGCCTACAATATTTAGAAGGTTGATTGAAGAAGAGGCGGGGGGACAAGATTATTCTTCAGTGAGGATCATTCATTTAGGTGGTGAGCCAGTTTATGCGGGTGATGTGCGATTGATTCGAAAATATTTTTCAAAAGACTGTATCTTGTTAAATAATTTAGGATCTACTGAAGTGCCGACCTATCGAAGGCATATCGTTTCCCAGGAGACGAAGGTTGAGCAGGGGAATTTACCGGTGGGTAATCCGGTATCAGATAAAAAAGTGACAATTGTGGGGGGGAATGGTGAAGAACTGAAACCGGGTGAGGTGGGGGAAATTGTTATTGAGAGTAAGTACATGTCCTGGGGATATTTCAATGACCCAGAGCGAAGTAGCAAATCATACCGTCCACTCCCGACAGCGAATCTCGCAGGACGATTTTTTTCAGGAGATATCGGGATGATCGATGAGCAGGGGGTAATGAAATTTTTAGGAAGAAAAGATTATCAAGTTAAAATTTTTGGCAACCGGGTTGAACTGGGGGAAGTTGAAGCAAACATGCTTTCAATAGATGGTGTACATCAGGCTGTAGCTTTGGTCAAACAGATTGCTGGTGAATATATCTTGATGGGCTATATTGTGCCTTCGAAAGGCAAGATATTAACTATTGAAGAAATTCGACAAGAAATGTTGAAAAAATTGCCAAGTTTTATGGTTCCCAAACAATTTTTGATCATGGAATCTTTTCCATATACACAAACAAATAAAATCGATAGAGAAAGTTTTCCAAGTCCGACACCTAGCAAAGCCCTTGAAATTCATGAAAGCGAATTGCCTAGAAATCAAATGGAAGAAAAACTGACCCAAATATGGCAGGAGACCTTAGGGATTCCTCAGATTGGCATTCGGGCCAACTTTTTTGAACTGGGCGGGGATTCATTGACCGCTGTGAAATTATTTCTCTCAATTGAAGATTCATTTGGGGTAAAGATGCCGATCTCGATTTTATTAGAAGCGGGAGATATCGAAAAACAAGCAATGATCCTGAACAATACGGACAGGGTAATTGATTGGTCTCCCATTATTTCTGTGCAAGCCTTAGGGGATAAGCCTCCCCTGTTTTGTTTATTCGGTAGAGGAGGCAACCCGCTTACTTTTAGGCAATTTTCAGAATATTTTGGGGAGGATCAACCGGTATTCTTTTTACAATCGAGAGGGTTAAATGGGAAAGAAACCCCCATGAAACGGGTTGAAGAGATTGCCACAGATTTTATTAGAGAAATTAAAAAGATTTGGCCAGAAGGACCTTATCGATTTTGTGGTGCCTCGTTTGGGGGAATGGTTGGGTTAGAAATTGCCCAGCAACTTAAGGCCAACCATGAGGTAGTCGATTTGCTCGTCTTATTTGACACTTATGGGCCGGGTTATCCGAAATTTGAAAATGGAATTGGGAAATATAAAAAAGAAATGAATAAGTTTGGATATTATGTAAATAAGCATCTATCTAGTTTTCGAAATGCAGATGCTCAGGGGAGGAAAAACTATTTGAGATATTATCGTGATTTTGTACCTGAATATTTTAGAATAAAGAAGAGCGCATTGGGTGAAAAAATTGAGAATTGGAAATCTCAACGAGAAATCCCAAAGGAGATCAAAGAAGTTATCCGATCCAATATAGAAGCTTCAGAGAAATATCAACCTAGATCCTATGATGGAAAAGTAGTGCTCTTTAGGGTTAGCAATCAGCCCCCGGGGGCAATCACAGATGAGCAATTGGGTTGGGGTAGCGTGGATATCAGTGAGCTAGAGATACATGAAGTTGATGCCCACCACGGTAGTATATTATTTGAACCCAGCGTTAAGAAGGTTGTTGAAAAAATACAACAGTATTTGTAATTAATATAAAAATCCCTAGGCAATCGTTGCTTAGGGATTTTTGGTTTTAATAAATATATATTTTATGAACTTAGAGCCTGCCCATATAATCGGTCTCTAATATCCACGACCTGACTACGTAAGCGGTCATCATGTTCAATCAGTCCAGCAATTTTTTTACAGCCATGCATAATGGTGGTGTGGTCTCTTCCGCCTAAGACTTGACCAATTTGCGGTAGGGATATATGGGCTTCTTCTCTAAGTAAGTACATTGCAATCTGCCGGGGAAGTGCCACTTGTCTGGATCGATTTCGATCCATGATCTGATCGATGGAAATATTGAAGGTTTTCGCAACCATGTTTACAATTTGATCAGGCTCTAAATTTCGCCTTTTTGGCATCATATCAGCCAAGGCAGAGTCTATAAGTTCGGCAGTGAGTGGGATTCCCCTCAAATCTGCATAAGCCATAATTCTATTTAACGCCCCTTCTAATTCTCGAATATTTGACTGCATGCGTTGGGCAATGGCCTCCAAAATTGCATTGGGAACTTTTCGTCCTTGACGTTCCGCTTTAGATTGAAGAATGGCTAACCGGGTTTCAATATCTGGGGCTTGTATATCGGCGATCAACCCCCATTCGAATCTTGAGCGGAGGCGATTTTCGAGGGTGCTAATTGCTTTCGGAGATCGGTCTGAGGAAAGCACAATCTGTTTGTTTTGCCCATGCAAGGTATTGAAGGTATGGAAAAACTCTTCTTGAGTGGATTCTTTTCCAGCGATAAATTGAATATCATCGATCAACAAAACATCTAACCGACGATATTTTTCTCGAAATGCTTGGGTTTTGTGAGAGCGAATAGCAGTGATAAGATCGTTAGTGAATTCTTCTGAGGAAACATAAAGGACAGAGAGCCCCCCCTGATTGCAAGCGTTTCCAATGGCATGTAATAGGTGGGTTTTCCCTAATCCTACTCCACCATAAAGAAATAAAGGGTTGTATGATTTGGATGGATTCTCTGCAACTGATACTGATGCCGCATGGGCTAATCTATTGCTAGATCCCACAACAAAGTTTTCAAAAGAATAGCGAGGATTGAGGCTATTGGAATTTGGGTTAAAGATAACGGGCTTTTCTTCAACAGGTAAAACTGGCAGGTCTTCGGATTCAGTTTCAATATTTTGGGTATTTTCTTGTTGTACGATAAATTGAATTTCAATGGATCGATTCATGATCCCAGTAAGAATTCTCACAACGGTGGAGGTTAAGCGACTTTCTAGCCAATCACGTGCATAGGCATTTTGTACGCCAACAATAAAGATGCCTTCTTCAAAGGAAATGAAATTGGTGTCTTTGGCCCATGTATCAAATGTTGCTTTAGCCATTTCCATTTGAAGTTGACCAAGAACTGCCTGCCAGGCTTGGTTCGCGCTCATCATGTACTCCTCCTCCGGAGTGTGTAAAAGTGAAATAGCAAAAATAAATACTGCTGCAATGCGCGTAATAGCTTGCCCCATACCGCAAAACCTGGTTGGAAATTTTCTTGGGATTATGCTACTTGCTGGCTTAACTATTTTGGAAAATGTTAAGTCCTGTAAAATTGTGGTAACAAAAAGAATTTGTTGATTTCAGGTTTTCATTGTAGCAGATGCTCGAGTTGTGTACAATACTAAATGCCTACGCCAACCTAAATAAATTCCTTTTTTTAAGTTTCGGAATTGTTAAAGGGTTTGACGCGCGTGAAATATTTTTTAATATTTTTATTAGATTTTTTGTTCCCAATAGAAGTCGCCGGTTAAAATTCCTCTCCCCCATATATGGGGGGTAGATAGCAAATTAGGTATTTTTGTCCATGGGCAGGGGGTGAACCTTAAATATATTTAAGGTTCGTTTCCTTGATGTTTTTTTTAATTGAGGTTCCAAAAAAAACATTTCATTTATTGATTCATCTGATGATTGGGCTGTTTTTATGAATCAGGGGAACATGAAAAATTTATATGGCGACAAACCCATTTTTATTTTAGGTGTCATAGGCAAAGAATGGTTATAATTTGGAATAAATTAGATGAAATGGCTTGGTCTGGAGATGAAATGAGCAAAAAATCTTCGTTATCGGGGGAAGAGCTATATTTAGACAGCATAGAGGAACAAGATTCTGAAATTTTGTTGTCTTGGTTACAAAACGAAAACACCTTGAGGCTGCTAAACTCTGTTCCTGCATCTCCTTGGACAGTGGAAACTATTGGTGAATGGATCAAAAGGGTAAATGGCTCAAAGAATGATTGTTTGTTTGGGATACGGGCAATGCCTGATGGGGAAATGATCGGTTATTTAGAAATCGATGGCATTCGTTGGGAGGATCATACTTGTGGGATGTCTTACCTAATTGGCGATGAGGGGTTAAGGGGAATGGGGTTGGGTTATCAAGCTGTAAAAATTGGATTAGATTATGCATTTTTTGAGTTAGATATGTATCGAGTTCAGATCACAATATTTGAAAATAATCCTGTTTCTATAAAACTGGCCCAAAAATTAAACTTTGTTAAAGAGGGAACATTTAGAGAACATATCGCACGAGATGGTCGAAGGTATGATATGTATTTATATGGATTGTTAAGGAAGGAGTGGAAAAGCGAAAAATAAAAATATTATTGGTAAGGGTTGCGATGTAACAAGTCGAGAGGAATTTCCTGTTTAGGAAATGACAGGCAAAGTTTGATTATAGGTTTATATAAAGGAATGCTAATATTCCCGATTCTATATGTAATTGTTTTATGACTGATATTTGATAATGGATAACCATTCTGTCTCCATAGAGGGATCATGACTGACTTAAAAACTGTACCAAAAGCTTTAAGAAACTGGTTCGTTGTTCATGCAGTAGTTGATTTGCTATTTGGGATTCCACTGATGCTCATGCCAGTTTTTACTTTAGAACTATTTGGATGGCAAACAATGGATGTGATCAGCGCAAGGGTGGTGGCGGCTGCCCTATTTGGTATTGGGATAGAATCTTATATTGGTCGAAATGCAGGCAGGGAGGTATTTCTAGGGATGTTAAATTTGAAGATCATTTGGTCGCTGGCCGTTATTTTGGGGGTGAGTTGGTCATTGTTGAATAATGCCCAGGGGGCACCGATGATGGGATGGGTACTAGTTGGTGTTTTCTTGGCTTTTAATTTTCTGTGGATTTATTGGCGAATTAAATTAAAATCGTGATTATTCCTCTTTATTTCTAAGGGAAATGGGGTATAAAGAGGCCAAGGATAAATAAAAATTGGAGAGCAAAATGACATTGGAAATTAATAAGATCAGGGATAAATTTCCCGCACTTAATGACGAGATAATCTATTTTGATAACCCGGCGGGCACCCAGGTAGTTAGAAATGCGGTTGATCGTATGACTACCTATATGATCGAAACGAATGCCAACCATGAGGGGGTTTTTGCGAGCAGCCGAGCCTCAGATGCGGTGATTGATGATGCAAGATTGGCGATGTCCGAATTTTTGAATGCAAACAGCCCGAATGAAATTGTTTATGGTCCAAATATGACCAGCTTAACTTTCCATCTTAGTCGTTCACTGGCTCATCTGTTCAACCCGGGGGATACGATTGTGGTGACTCGCCTGGATCATGATGCAAATATTTCTCCTTGGGTTTTGATCGCTGAAGATGGGGGATTAAATATCGAGTGGGTCGATTTTAATATCGAAGATGGCACACTAGATATGGACTCATTTTCCTTAGCTTTGGAGAAAAGCCCCAAGTTGGTTGCGGTTGGTTATGCGTCTAATGCATTGGGAACGATCAATCCGGTAAAGAAAATTATTGAGATGGCGAAATCCGTAGGAGCCCTGACCTTCATTGACGCTGTTCAGTATGCACCGCATGGACTGATTGATGTGCAGGATCTTGATTGTGATTTTTTGGTTTGCTCGGCGTATAAATTTTATGGTCCACATTTGGGGATCTTATTTGGGAAATTTGATTTATTGGATGAACTAAAAGCTTATAAGGTTCGACCTTCTTCCAATAAGCCCCCTGAAAAATGGCAGACGGGGACCGCAAACTTTGAAGGGATTTGTTCTACCCATGGTGCGTTAGAGCATTTTGCTTGGGTTGGAGATACATTTGGACAGGATTATAAGGATAGTTTCTCTGACAAATTGAGTGAGAGGGGAATGAGTTATCGACAAGGGATGGCGTCAATTCGAGCTTATGAATACGAACTCAGCAGGAGAATGATCGATACTTTGAACTCTATCCCTGGGATAAAGTTGTATGGGATAAATGATATTCGCAGAATTGAGGAGCGAGTGCCTACTTTTGCAATCAATTTGGCAGGCATGCACCCTAAAAAACTGGCGGAGGAGCTAGATAAACACAATATTTATGTCTGGGATGGCAATTATTATGCGCTGGCTGTTACTGAACATTTGGGGGTGGAAGACAGTGGGGGGATGGTGCGAATTGGTCCTGCTCATTACAATACGGTGGATGAAATCGATCGATTTGGTCGAGTATTAGAAAAGATCAAAAATAACCACAAATAGAAACATTTGAAATATATAGCGTGATGAATCGCCTGCGAATACTTATTGACAATAATTTCGCAGGTGATTTTCGTGTTTTAATTTTTGGGGTTATTGGGGATTTTTTTATTTAAAAGATAAACGCTAAGGTGAGGGGGGCACCCTAGCGCTCATCAACCTAAATATAACAAACTGCATTAATAAAGTCAATATTTGAACATAAGAATTATATTAATTCGCGGAGTGGGGCTGAAATTAAAAAGATAAACGCCAAAGTGAGGGGGGCACTCTGACGTTCATCCGCAGAATTATACTACTTGTCTAACAATTGTCAAGGGGTAGAAATAAACCTTTTTTCTAATGATAAATTAAATTTTTAGCAGATGATTTGAGGTCTTATTCTGCCTCGAATCATCTATTTGTGAGTTCAAAACTGCCTAATAGTGAGAAACAAGTTTCACCTTCAGCAGCTTCACAACGGAGCGGGTGTCTCACCTCCCCCTAGTTCTTTCATCATGCTATCACAGGGCCAGTAGCCTTCCATGTCTAGGGTGCCTTTTTCGTTGATCCATTGATAGACAGGTCCTTGGCAGATAGCGCAATAATGCTAATCGGGGAGTCAAAAAAGCAAGAAGGAGAAAAACAATTCATAAGTGGTTATTGTTAAGGCGAGTTTGTTGGGATCAAATGCAAATCATGAAAATATAGGAGAAAAATATTCTAACTTTTCCTAATAAAAGAAAATCATTTTCATGAAGAGAGGGGGAATAATATTCAGTTAAAAGATCTACTTTTTTACCTCTGGAATGAAAATATCAGCCCCAAGGTTGAATCCTGCCGATTGTAATTTGCTCATGAAGAGAGGGCGAATGCCAGTAGGTCTGTGATTTCCAATTACTTTACCCTCAGGGGAAATGCCTATTTGTTCAAATTCAAATAGATCTGTCATTACGACGGTATCTCCCTCCATTCCTGCAATTTCAGTAATGTTGGTGACTTTGCGAGAACCATCAATTATTCTTGATTGTTGAACTATTAAATCTACTGCAGAAGCAATTTGTTTTCTAATAATTGGAATGGGCATATCTATCCCTGCTTGCATAGTTAAGGTTTCTAATCGGGATATAGAATCCCGGGGGTTGTTTGCATGGACAGTAGTTAAGGACCCATCATGGCCAGTATTCATTGCCTGTAGCATATCTAAGGCTTCACCACCACGGACTTCCCCAATAACGATACGATCGGGGCGCATTCTTAATGAATTTCTTAATAAGTCCCTAATCGTCATTTGTCCAATACCATCTGTATTTGCTACCTTGGTTTCTAATCGAACAACATGATCCTGTTGTAATTGTAATTCTGCTGCATCTTCAATGGTAACGATTCGTTCAGTATCTTGGATAAAACTAGAAAGAATATTTAATAATGTGGTCTTTCCTGAACCTGTTCCACCAGATACCACAATGTTTAAATGGGCTTTAACGCATGCTTCAAGGAAATCCCCCATCTGGGCAGTTAATGAACCAAATTCTATTAAGTCCTGAATTCCTAATCGATCTTTGGCAAATTTCCGAATAGTGATTGATGGGCCATCTATTGCAACGGGGGGTATTATGGCGTTTACTCGAGAGCCATCAGGCAGACGTGCGTCCACCGCAGGGCTATCTTTATCTATTCGTCTACCAATTGGTAACACAATTTTTTCAATTAGCCGGATTACTTCGGCGTCATTTTCAAACATGACCGCTGTTTTCTCTAATTTTCCATTTATTTCGGCATACACACTTTTGGGGCCATTCACCATAACTTCAGTAATATTTGGGTCATCTAGTAGAATCTGAATAGGTCCGAATCCCAAAAGATCATTCTTTAATTCTAAAAATAATTTTGATTTTATTTTTTCAGGAATATGTACATTCATTTGCTTACAAACATTTTCCATTGTTGAGGCTAATTCATTTGTGTCAAAGCTGCCGTTTCCCACAACAATTTTTACTTCTTTGAATATATACGCGCGGAGTTTATTTAAATTTGAGATATTGGATTCATTTTCAGGGTTATTATTGCTCATCGACTATTCCTTTGGAATAATCCATACAATATGATCTCGATTAACGATCATAAAAGGAATTAATTCTGATTTTTCCACTGGGGCTGAATCATCGATTAGAACAGCATTGGTTATTGCCAAAAATTGTTCACTGATATTAAGGGAATCTAAAATTCTCTTATCATATTTTTTGTATATTTCCCCTGTTATTATCGAGTTTATGGTTTTAATGGTAACAGTTAAGGCTTCTTTCGGAATAACGTGTGAAAAAAATTTGCCTTCCTGATCATACTTAGTGGACATAATTCTCTCCTTCAGGAAAAAGTCAGCTGAATGTAAGGTTTATTCTAATTGTTATTATCAATTATATACTTACAACTTACTTAGTTGTTTAATTTGTTTTTATAAGTTAAGAATATTTATTGAATTTATATTAAAAAAATTCAATCCAGGGCTGGAAATAATAAACCCTAGGGAATTTATTCCCTAGGGTTTATTGTCTTACCTGCAGTTATAGATGATTACGGCAGTTGGGTCAAGGTATTTGTGGTGGCGATGATAGTCATAATCAGGGCGAAGATAATTCCACCGAGATATGGATTTTTAGTAACTTTGTATAGCTTGCGATCAAGGATCACAGCTAATGGGAAGTAAAGCAATACTGGGAAAGCCTAAATACCATAAATATTTGAAACACTGGGGTCCATTACTTCTATCCAGGATTTTCAACGGTAGGATTAGAGGGCGTAAAAAGTAAAGCGTTCATATACTGTCCGGAGGGGGTTTTCCGGTGCAAATCATAATTTTGACATCTCCACCGTTTGCTTGCATTAAGCTTGCGCGAAAAATTACAACAACGCATAAAATTTAAACAACTTTTAACCAATATTGGGGTGTTTTGGTTTTTATTTCAATCTCTTAAGCATTTTTAATAATTACTTTATTTTGAATCGATAATAGGTTAATTTCCACTTATTTGATTTTCGCCTCCTCCTTGCGATCTGGATTTGCAAAAAGGTATTTATTAAATTCCATCAGGTGTTTATTCTGTAATATTAATTTAGCTCGCTTGATTTCTTCTTCTTTTTCCCCATTGTTCCAGTTAAGAATGTTTCCGGTTATTTCTGCTATTTCCTTTAATCCTGGCTTTGTAATCCGCCCTAGTTTGGCAAGAATTGTTCGTCGGAAAATGAGGTCATCTAGATGAATAACATCTTCCTGTTGGATTAGGTATTTAAATTCTCCACGGCTATAATCAGGATATTCTCTTAGGGGATAGTCTTTTGAATGATCTATAGATTCGATAATTTCTTTTGCATAGGTGCCGTGCCGTTCAAAAAGAATTTCGGCTCTTTCCGCTGAGCAATTAAAATTCTTTTGCCAGGACGAGAAAAATTCATTTCTCTCCGTTATTGTTTTAGGATAATTCCTGCCACCACCGATTTTTAGATTTTCAGTTTTCGCGACGCGTTTCTGCCCAAGTCTTCCCAAAATTTTATTGGTGGCAACTTCTGAGAATGCCCTGAATGAGGTCCATTTTCCACCTACTAAAGAGAGAATGGGGAATGATATTTCATCATCTGGCTCAAGGACTTGAACTTTATGGTTTCGACTAATTTGTCCGGTAGCACCATTCTTTGAATATTGAAGTGGACGTACACCAGAGAAGGTAAAGACGATATGAGATCGATCTACATAGATGTTTGGAAATACGCGTTTGAGCATTTCTAAAAAGTAGTCAATCTCTTCTTCGGTGATAACGATTCCATTTGGATCTTCAACTCTAATATCAGAGGTGCCGATCATAACCTTGTCTTTAATTGGGAAGATCAACACAATTCGGCCGTCTTTGTTTTCAAAAAAGATCTCGTTATCCACGATCGCGGTGCGTAATTCGGGATGGTCCAAAATGAGGTGAGACCCTTTGGTACCGCCAATAAATTGGGTGGGTGTACCGACAGATCGGTTAACTAAGTCAATCCAGGGGCCGGCAGCATTTACCAAGATTTTTGGGCTTACACTGAAAGTTTCGCCACTAAGCTCGTCCTTTAACTTAACCGTTGACCCAGATGCTGAATCTAGACGGACATAATTCAATGGAATTGCTTTTTCATTTTCTTCAACGGTGTCTTTAATCAATTCAATGGCAATTCGCTCTGGGGAGGGCATTGACCCATCAAAATAAGTGCCCGTATACAAAATATCTGGATTTAGGGATGGAAAAAGGGCACGGGATTCTTTTTTGTTTCTAAAGATATGTTTTGGAACAGTTTTTTGTTTGCGGGTAAAGAAATCATATAGAGTCATGCCGATCTTAATGACGATCGCTCCCCGTTCTGATGGTCTGTCTAATAACCCTAAAAATTTGAGCGGTGCGTTGAATAAGCCAGAAAAGCGATTGAATATGGGGTAAGTGGTTTTCAGAGGTTTTACTAAATGTGGTGCATTTTCAATTAAACGGTTTCGTTCTTCAACAGCCTCCCGAACTAGCTGGAATTCGCCATTTTCCAAATATCGTATTCCACCATGCACCATATGGGAGGACGCAGAGCTGGCGCCACTGCAATAATCCCCTTGGTCAACCATGACTACATCTATCCCTTGAAGGGCTAGATCTCTAAAAGTGCCGATGCCATTTATGCCCGCACCAACGATTAGAACGCTGATATCTGGATTGTCTTTTAATTGTTTTAAGCGGTCTTCCCTAGTTTGCATCTATTGATTCCTAATCTAGCCAATCAAAAGTTCGCGTGACGGCTTTTTTCCACTGAGAATAAAGTTTCGTATTTACATCGCTATTTGCATCTGGATGCCAAGTCTTGTCCAGTTGCCAATTCTTTTTCATATCTTCCTTGCTTTCCCAAAACCCAACCGCATATCCGGCGGCATAGGCTGCCCCCAGGGCTGTTGTTTCCGCAACCATGGGCCGAATGACTGGTACACCCAACACGTCTGCTTGAAATTGCATTAAGAGATCGTTATGAACCATGCCCCCATCCACTTTTAGGGACTTGAGGTCAACCCCGGAATCGGCGTTCATTGCGTCAAGTACTTCTCGGGTTTGGAATGCGGAGGCTTCTAAGACTGCCCGGGCAATATGCCCTCGGTTCACATAACTCGTCATGCCAACAATGGCTCCACGGGCATCTGAGCGCCAATAAGGGGCGAATAAACCCGAGAAGGCAGGGACAAAATATATCCCACCGTTATCTTCAACCGTGTTGGCTAGATTTTCAATTTCTGGAGCGGTCTCGATCATTTTCATGTTGTCTCTAAGCCATTGAACTAAAGAGCCTGAGATGGCGATCGATCCTTCCAATGCATAGACCGGTTTCTCATTACCAAACTGATAGCAAAGGGTGGTCAGAAGACCGTGTTTTGAGCGCACGATCTCTTCACCAGTATTGAGCAGCATGAAGCATCCGGTACCATAGGTGTTTTTTGCTTCTCCTGGTTCGAAACAAACTTGCCCGACAATAGCGGCTTGTTGGTCTCCCAGGATTCCGGAAACCCGAATGGATCCACCCAGTGGGCCGGATTCTTGAGTATGTCCATAAATCTCTGAAGAAGAAGCAATTTGTGGCAACATGGCAAGAGGAACACCCATTTCTGCACAAAGATCTTTATCCCAATCGAGTGTTTCTAAATTCATTAAAAGGGTGCGGCTGGCATTTGTTACATCAGTAACGTGTTTGCCACCGTCAACCCCTCCGGTGAGGTTCCAGACTAGCCAGGTGTCAATATTGCCAAAAACGGCATCCCCGCGATTGGCTGCTTCTCTCAATCCATCGACATTGTCTAAGAGCCATTTGATCTTTGGGCCGGAAAAATAAGTGGCAAGGGGAAGGCCGGTAATTGTTCGGAAGCGGTCTTGACTATCGTTTTTTCCAAGTTCTGCGATAATTTTGTCTGTGCGCACATCCTGCCAAACGATGGCATTATGATAGGGTTGGCCTGTTTTTGGATTCCAAACGATGGTTGTTTCGCGTTGATTGGTGATGCCAAGTGCGGCGATATCCCCCGGGTTGGCTCCTGCTTTTTTAATAGCTTCGCGAACGACTAATTGTGTTTTTTCCCAAATTTCAATGGGGTCGTGTTCAACCCAACCCGGTTTTGGAAATATTTGTTGATGTTCTAACTGATGGACGGCAATCGGCTCACCACTATGGTTGAAGGCCATGCATCTTGTGCTGGTCGTCCCTTGATCAATAGCTAAAACAATATCAGACATAGTATTTTGCTCCACATAGAAGGGGAATTAGTCTCATTATAGAATTGCAGCACATCCTGTCAAGGCTGTTGAACATACGTGCAAAAACTGGTGAATGCATAGTGGGCTTTTGGGATATATTCCACGGATGTTGCACATTTGTGCAGGATAAGTTATTATGGGAATACTATGACCAACCAAACGAGCTCCCAAAAAACAACAAATTCGATCAATGTGGCGCGGATGTATTATTATCAAAATATGACCACCGATGCGATAGCCAAAGAAATGAAGGTGTCTCGTTCTACGATCTCAAGGATGCTTACTTATGCCCGAGAAGAAGGCTTGGTGAATATTCAAATTGTAGATCCCAGGGATATTCCCAGCCAACTCGAAGCGGCAATACTTGATGTCTTTGAATTAAAGGGTGTTCATGTTGTGCCAGTGCCAGAAGTAGTGGGGGAGGCGGAGTGGTTGGAGCGGGTTGCGCAATATACTGCAAATTATTTGAATACGATCTTTGAATCAAATATGGTGCTTGGCATTGCTTGGGGTACAACGATGACGGCGGTTTCAAGGCACTTGCTGCGTAAAACGACTCATAATTCACAGGTGGTGCAATTAAATGGGGCGGGAAATACGCAATCGATGGGCATCGATTATGCAAGTCAGATCATCATGCGCTTTTCAGAAAATTACCGGGCTCGCGCACATTTATTTCCAGTGCCCACATTTTTTGATTTCCCCGAAACTAAATCTGCTCTATGGAGGGAGGCGAGTATTCAAAGAATATTAGATCTTCAATCTAGGACAGACTTGCTGCTTTATAGTATTGGGGCGGTAAACGCGGGTATTCCCAGCCATGTATATAGTGGGGGCTATCTGGCGGAAACGAATTATAAAGAATTGGAAAAATATAAAATTGCGGGGGATATCGCCACCGTGTTTTTTAAAGAGGATGGAAGTTTCGATAATATCCCTTTAAATAGAAGAGCAAGCGGACCTAGCCTACAATTATTTCGGGAAAAGTATGGGGTTTGTGTGGTTTCTGGCTTGGCGAAGGTTCGGGGATTGAACGCTGCCCTTCGGGGAAAGTTGATGTCGGAGCTGATTATCGATGAACCCACTGCTAGAGCGCTGGTTGAAAACTATTTGTGATTGATAAAGAGTGATCTCAAAAGGCAAAGATTATTTATGGGTAAAACCTCTAGCTGTCATTTGGCTATGAGGTTTTGTTTGATTCGGATCTGTTTCAAATAAAATAATTACTTTTACAACTGAATTGGTTTTGTTTTGCCAACTATGGGGTTGGGAAGCTTTAAATAATATGCTGTCCCCTTCAGATAATTCATAATTAGCATTTGCGATATTGTATTCTAATTGCCCTTCTAAACAGTAAATAAACTCTTCGCCAGTATGAGAGGAAGGGTCTGAAATATTTTCTGATCCGGGGGGAATAGTAATAATAAAGGGCTCAAATCTTTGTTTGATCAAACCGACCCCCAAGCCTTCAAAAATCAATCCTTCTAGCTCGACCTTTTTTGTTTCCGATTTTTTAGTAAAGATCGTAGTTTGATCCCCTTCGCTAACGAAAAAATTTGAAACATGGACGTTTAATGCACTGGCTATTTTATGCAGGGAGGCAACCGTGGGGGAATTTTCTCCGCGTTCAATTTTGCTTAAAGCATTTAAGGACAGCTCACTTATTTTTGATAATTCTCGCAAAGATAAGTTCTGATTTATTCGGTAATTTCTTATTGTATTTCCCACATCAGGATATTTATTATTCATAGAAAACTTCCTTCATGTAGAACCAATCCTGTAGTACAATAAAAGTATGAAAATGTCACTTATAGTGTGAATTATTTAAAATGACACACGCACATTTAGAAGTGTCACTTAAAGGATTATGATGAAAAAAAACATTAAACTCACGACTTTTTTGTGCATGATAACAAGTGTTTTGCTGGTTAATGCTTGCACGAATAATTCTAACATTAATCCCTCTAAACACGAACTTGGAAGCATTACAGGTAGGGTTTATTTTGATGAAAATTCGAATAAAGAGTGTGATTGTGAATGTGGAATTGAAGACATCAAAATTCGAATTTATAAAAACAGTTGTGCGGAATCCATCTTTCAATCTGTTGATTCTGATGAAGAAGGGTATTTTATTTTTGACGATCTAGAGGCAGGCACTTATTGCATCTACCCGGATATTCCTTTTACCTGTGAAGGTTTTACACCGACAACTGGCATAAATCGAATCATTGAGATTAAACCTGGAGAGTCGATTGAGGCTGAATGGTTTTCTTATGAAAAGTATGTTGATTTAGCCACCGATTAACAGTTTCACATTAAATATAGATTAGGAGAAATATGAAAATTGCATTGATCACGGATGATGAAAAAACAATAAGCGAACATTTTGGACGGGCTGGAAAGTATTTGGTTTTTACTGTGCAAGAAAATAAAATTGTACATTCAGAAACACGAAATAAAGTCGGACACAATGATTTCGTAAAATTAGAAGTGGAGGGGGGACATGAACACCATGAGGATCCAAGGGGCAGAGGGTTTGGAAACCATTCTGAAGAAAAACATCAGAAAATGTTTGAAGCAATTAAAGATTGTAATGTTTTGGTCGTTCGGGGGATGGGGCGGGGGGCATATTTGGGGCTTGAAAAATTAGGAATAAAACCAATTGTCTCAGATATTGAAGAAATTGAATTGGCGGTGGAAAGTGTAATAAAAGGGACGATTATCAATCATATTGAAAAACTACATTAAAGATTTAAAGGTCAAAAACGCTTAGGTTCTTCCTCCTTTCCCAACAGAGCCATTCTTGCCTGAATGGCTCTGTTTTAATTAACTTAATCAGCAAACATTTTCCACCGTCATTATTGAAAGTTGGATTGAAGATGGATGGTTCTAAACAAAATTCGTTTCAGGTTGATTTCAATATTTTTCTCAAAAATCAGTTAAGAAAGATTAATAAACTAGACATATATTACCAAAATGCGAATTAATCAAGATTTGATTTATAATAGATGTCCGATAAAAAAACTATAGGAGAAATATAATGGCTATTGCAAGAGTAACTGAAATTAAAGCTTCTTCCACCGTCAGTTTCGATGATGCCCTGAAACAAGGTGTTAAACGGGCAACAAAAACATTGAAAAATGTAAAATCTGCATGGGTAGAAAACCAAGATGTTCAAGTTGATGAAAATGGGGACATCTCTGAGTATCGAGTTCAATTAAAAATTACTTTTATTCTTGATGATTAATTTCTTTTTTGACCATAAGAATTTAAAATAAGGAATAATAAAAAATCCCCTACTGGTTAGGGGATTTTTTATGTTATTTTGTAGGACGGCTATTTTTTAGAAAATTTTATTCTAAGTCTAAAAGAGATCGTAAATAGGGCATATCTAAAGACTTTTCCATTGCATCTGCAACATCATCTAATGATGTGAAAAAGGGATCACTACTATTTGCTTCCAACTCCTGCCAGCCCAAAGATCTAAGCCAGGCGTGCCGAAAATGGTGGTTTTCAAATAGGCCATGGATATAACAACCCCATACCTTTCCGTCTTCACTCATCGCACCGTCATTTACGGAAACCGGGTTACCACTTCTTTCAGAAATGGATAACCAGTGGGAAGTTTCCATCAACTGGGATGTCCCCATATGAATCTCATACCCTGAAATGGGAGTGTCCCCGACCTCGCTTAACCAAGTATCTTCACTATTTATTTTTGCCATTATTCGATGCGTTGCTTTTTCTTTCTGAAATATCGTTTCTGTGGGTAAAAGCCCTAGTCCTTCCATCTTAAATGAGGAGGACTCGACCGAATCTGGGTCACTTATCGAATTGCCCAACATTTGATACCCACCACAAATCCCGACTACCGCTCCGCCACTTTCTTTAAAGTTTTGAATGGCTGTAAACAAACCCCTGTCTTTCAGGAACTTCAGGTCCGCAATTGTGCTTTTTGTGCCTGGCAATATGATAGCGGAGGCATTTCCGATTTCTTTTGGGGAATCGATATATCTGACACGAACATTAGGTTCATTGTTGAGCGGGTCAAAATCGTCAAAATTAGAGATTCTGGGCAATCGAATGACCACAATATCAATATCACCCTCTGCGGTGGGCACAAAATTCTGGGCCTCTATGGCAACGGCATCTTCTTCTGGAATACTGTGATGCACGTAGGGTACGATTCCGATTACGGGTATACCGCCTTTTTCTTCAAGGATTTCTACGCCATCATAAAATAAAGTAATGTCTCCCCGGAATTTGTTTACGATCAGCCCTTTGATAAGTTTCAGTTCATCTGGATCCATTAACCAAAGGGTGCCAAGAAGTTGGGGAAAAATCCCACCGCGGTCAATATCACCAGCTAGTAAAACCGGGGCATTGGCATATTGGGCGATAGACATGTTTACGATGTCTCCGCGTTTCAAATTCAACTCAGCGGGGCTGCCTGCACCTTCAATGATCACGAGGTCATATTCTTCTCTAAGATCGTCCAGGGCTTTTGTAGCAATTCCCCATAATTTATCTTTATGTTTGTAATAATTTCGAGCAGATAAATTGGCATAGGGTTTCCCCATTACAATAATCTGTGATCTGGAGTCGGCTTCCGGTTTTAATAGGATTGGATTCATATTCGGGGTTGGTTCAATGCCGCAAGCTAATGCTTGCGTGTACTGTGCCCGACCTATTTCCGAGCCATCTGCACAAACAGCTGCATTATTGGACATATTTTGTGATTTGTATGGGGCGACTTTGTATCCCATTCGAGAAAAAATTCTACAAAGTCCAGTTACTAACAGGCTTTTGCCTGCCGAGGACATCGTCCCCACCACCATTAAAGTTTTTCCGGTCATTTATTCCTCTTGTAGATGAGTTGTGTCATTCAAATGAATGATTGTTGAGTGTCCATGATCAATATGTACTTCTGAAAGACTTGCTGGATCAATTTGAAAGGACCAGTGATTATCTTGGGGAAGTCCTAGGGCTAATCGAACTATCTCTCGGATAACACCCCCGTGGGAAACAATCAGTATAGATTTCTCTTCTGTTATGTTTTTTAAATAGTTGATAAATATTTTTACAGTTTCAGAAAAGGAAGAAAAAGATTGACCACCTTCTGGGGGAAGGTCATAATCTTCTAACCACCTCTTTAACATTTCTGGGTATTTTGAATGAGCTTCGGAATAGGTGAGCCCTTCAAACACCCCGAAATGGAGCTCATTCAACCTTGGATTAGTGTTTACTTGTAATTCTCGATTTGCCTTAATGATATTGCCAGATTCAAATGCCCTTTTTAGTTCGCTAGATAATATGAGATCTATGGGTCTTGAATTCAATTTTTTTGAAAGGAGTTTGGCTTGTTGTTTTCCCTCTGAATTTAAAGGGATATCCGAACTTCCTAAATATCGTTTTTCTTGGTTCCATTGAGTTAGACCATGACGTGCTAACAAAAGTTTGAGCATTTGTTAAATCTCGAGTTCACTTAGGAATATTGAATGATTTACTTCATTCTCATTGGAATACCAGCTGCTAAAAAGTAAACTTCGTTAGCCCAGCTTGCAATTTGTTGGTTGGCTCTTCCGAGTACGTCTCTGTAAACTCGTCCTAGTTCATAGGGGGGGACGAGACCTAAACCAACTTCATTGGAGACAATGATAACGGTTGTATCAAGTTTTAGTACCGTATCTGAAAAATCTCTAATTTCTTCCAGTACAATTTCTTGAATTTTATTTACATCGATTGGTTCCCCTTCTTCCCCTGCGCCGAGCAATAAGAGGTTAGAGACCAATAATGTGAGGCAATCTAGCAAGATCACTTTGTGCAAGTCCCAGATTTCTTGGATGCCCTCACCGATCTTAGTGGGTGATTCTAAAGTTGACCAACTATTAGGCCTATCAGATTGATGTTTTTTTATGCGGGTTTTCATTTCCTCATCTTTTGCTTCCGCAGTGGCAACGTATAAAACAGAATCCCCGCCAATTTCTTTAGCAAGTTTTTCTGCATGAGTGCTTTTTCCACTCCTTGCCCCACCCAAAATTAGTATTGTCTTACTCATTAGGTCTCCTACACAAAGTTCCCGCTAAAAATTATCAATACCATAAGCTCAATGAGTATGCAGGTGGCTCCGTAAATATCTCCGGTTAAGCCTGGAAGGAGGCGCAATACATAGCGAAGCCAAAGAGAGCTAAGGATAATCACAATTCCGAAAATAATTATTCCTAGCCATTGGGCAATAAACCAGGTAATTATCAGGGTCGTAAGACTAGCAAACAACAGCTGTTTCCAACTACTATTATCCTTGATATCTTTCCCCATGCCCTCTCCTCTAGCATAGGGAAAGAGTACAAGGGCAAAGGTAAGGGACCAACGACCGAAAACCGGTGCTAAAATTAAACTTCCAGCCATATTATTCGAAGAGATGATTGTAGAAAACATGGTGATCAGCAAAACGGTGCCGCCAAGTAAAGCAAAAGCACCTACGCGAGAATCGCGCATGATTAACATTCTTTTTTCAGGGTTGAAGCCGCCAAACAATCCGTCACAGGCATCCAGGAAGCCATCAAAATGAATGGCGCGAGTGAGTACCACCCAAAGTGTGAGAACAATTGCTGCACTGACCATTTGAGAAAAATAAAAACTCATGCCATTCAGGACGCCGATTAATATACCCCCGAGCGCTAAACCAACGATCGGATAAAAAGCGGAAGATTGACCGAGTTCTTTTGCAGTAAAGGGTCGGCGAACCACGGTTGGGAATATAGTTAAAAATTGAAAGGCGGCTATCAACTCGATCATTTTATTTATTAATCCTCTTTGTCTGAAACGCCGGCTTCTGCAAAGGTTGCCATCTCAGATAATACTTTGCATGATGCTTCAGCTATTGAAATGCCTAAAGCAGCGCCAGTCCCCTCTCCCAAGCGGAAGTTTAGATCGACAATGGGTTCAAGATCCAACCATTCTAGCATCAATTGGTGGCCAAATTCTTGAGAGCGATGGGCCGAAATTAAATATGGTTTGACCATGGGAGCAATTGAAACGGCAAGCATAGCTGCAGCTGTAGAAATGAATCCATCTACCATTATCGCTTTTCCATTGGCTGCAGCACCTAAGATGACACCAACCAACCCGCCAATTTCAAACCCCCCAACTTTGGCCAATATATCAAAACCGTCATTGGGATTAGGTTGATTGACCTCAATTGCGGTTTCAATCGCCTTTATCTTTATTTGGAGACCTTCGTCATCAACACCTGTGCCGCGACCTGCAATTTTTGCAGCGGGTTTACCTGTCAAAACTGAGGCAATTGCTGCAGAGGGGGTCGTATTGCCGATTCCCATATCTCCTGTACCAACGATATCTAACCCTTTTTCTATTTCTTCGGTTACAACTTCGATGCCGGCCTGAACTGCAGCTTTTGCTTGTTCAGGTGTCATTGCAGGTCCTTCTAGTATATTTTGGGTGCCCATGGCAACTTTTTTATCTACGAGGTTTGGATGAGGTTCAAAATCAAATGCGACGCCCATGTCCACAACCGTGATGCGGGCACCCACATGACTAGCTAGCGCATTAATTGCAGCACCCCCATATAGAAAATTCATCACCATTTGAGGGGTTACTTCTGGTGGAAATGCACTTACACCCGTTTTTGCTACGCCATGATCCCCGGCCATAGTAATTATTACTTTGTCTTTTATAGCAGGAAGTGGGTTCCTAAAGATTCCGGCTAATTGGATAGATACTTCTTCCAGTCTGCCAAGGCTTCCTGCTGGTTTTGTGAGATTATTCTGTCTTTCTTGAGCCTCTTCAATTGCCTTTTGGTCAAGAGGTTTTATAGAGTCTATTGTTTTTTGGATCATTGTGAATCTCCTGAGAATAGTATTTTGTTCTTATTTTTTTAATGATTTTCAAACTTATTTCAAATTTTTCTTAGGGTAAATGAACCCAAACGTATTTTGGGAGTGGCCTCCATTGAGATGAATTATTTTAGTTATTGTAATTTGGATGGGGAAAACAGAAAAGAAACATTTCAAAAACCTTGAAATAAAATTCCCTGCTTCAGAAGCAGGGAACATTGTGTAAACATGATTCATGTTCCGACTCCTCTCTCTCGAAGAAAATTGGAACCAACTTTGAGTGGGCGTCCTGGCTTCCTGCAGTTTTGCAGGTAACAGTTGCGGGACAGCGTCGGTCTTTCACCGACTTCGCCGAAGAATTTTTTTTCTCTACCTTCCCATCCGGGGGTAAGGTACTCATCGTGGGTTTCTATTCAGATGTGATTGTGATTATATGAACAAACAAGATGTTCTGTCAAGGATATATGGAAAAACTGAACTAGTTATTTTCCATGGGTGATTGAGGATTAGTGCTCCGCGGGTATTGTCAATGGAATTAAAGGATACTTTTCTCATTGGTGTAAAATAATAAAATGAAGAAACGTTGGAATCTGGTCATTCCTTATATCTTGCTTGCATCGGTCATATTGTTTTTCATATTTTCGGGAGAAATTTTTACATTCTTTAACTATTTTTCCGATTCTGAAAAAGAATTAAAAAATGTTAATCTCCAAGACCCAGAAATTACACCGATTACTAATGGGACGCCAAGGAATGATGTTTCTGGGTCAATATTCTTCGATAAAAATGGTAATGGAATTTGGGAGGCTGACGAATCCCCGATGGAAAATATTGGGATTTGCGCGCTGAACTTAGAGGAAAATTGGGTTTGCACCCAAACCAATCTAATGGGTGAGTTTATTTTTAAAGAAATTTCCAAAGAGGGGGAACAACTATCGGTAAAATTAGAAGAACCCAAGCTAGGGCAACAAATGTTTAATTTTAAATATATCAATCTGTTTCATGGAAATGTTACCCAAGTGGCATACAAATATAATGGAGATGTTGTTGAAGAGCAGATTTTATGGGATTCGCAATTTATTCCAATTAACTCGGAGTTTAATTTTATAACTGTGGAGAGTTTAGAAATAGGATTAATGGAAGGCTTTCTGACACTTCCATATAAGGAGAAGGATAAAGGGGATTTTGAAATTTATTCTTATGTGGATTTGGACGAAAGACTAGGTGAGTATGTAAGGAATTTCAGGGGAGATACCATGTTGTCAGCGGGATTTCCATTTGAACCATACATCAATGGAACTGGACCGGGGCATGAGGGGATTGATTATTTGATGGAAACAGGAACCAATGTAATTGCTGCTGGTCCAGGAGTAGTCTTGAGAATAGGCGATTTCACAGATTGTTCTGGGGCATTGTCTGTAGAAATATTGCACGCAAATGGGCTAAAAACACTTTATTCTCACTTATCCAGAATATATGTAGAGAAAGACCAGAAAATTAACAGGGGAGAAACTATTGGACTGTCAGGAAATTCAGGAAAATGTTCCTTAGGCCCCCATTTGCATTTCGGATTATTATCAACAGATGGCCTAATCATAGATCCATATCGAGATGAAATAGATATAGACGGCTCACCAGGTTATTGGACTGTTGACAATAATCCTCAATTTTTAGATTAATATTGTGGCCATCTGAACTAAACAGCCATATTAAAAAACATGGGGCTAAAGTAGGGGATTAACCAAATAACCCAAACGAAGACGCTAAATTTATGGAAATTATTGATTGCATTTTCGTCTTTCTTAATCAGGACAACAAATGCCCATACCGCATGAATAAGCATTAATAGGATTGCAATCACTCCAGTAATGCCATGGATATCAAAGGTCATTCCACCGACAAATTGAAACATCAACCCTGTTCCCCAGGTATCGCAAATCAAACCAAGAACAAAGAAAATAAGATGCCAAGGTTTTAATTTTCCTGCAATCCTCTCGCTCCAGACTCCAATTGTGTAAAACAATAAGGCTAACCCCATGATCGTGCTTGCTAATGGATCCATATGTTTCTCCTTTTTTTCTTAGAATAGTAACTGAATGTATTTTGATGAATAGTATTTTTATCTTGAGGCAATTTAATTACACTGAATTATCCTTTAGGATTTTTTTTCTTGAAATAAACCATAGGACAAATAAGACTGCTCCCCCAATAAGGAAGGGATAACTTGATCCAAATTGTTCAAAAACAAATCCCATCATTAAGGGTGAAAATGCATTGGCAGCACTATAAAATGCGCTGGAAAGACCCAATACGCCACCAACTTCTTCTGGTTTTACAGTTTTGGTTAGTTTGCTATTAAGTGTGGGCTGCAATATCCCACCTCCGATAGCAGCGGGAACTGTGGCTGCCAATAACCAAACAATCCCTGCCCATCCTTTTGAGCTTTCATCTGGCAAACTTATTTTTACATCATCAGCAGAAATAGCCTCTTCTGAATTTTCCAAAGAAAGTTCTTCTAAAACTGCATTTTGCGAATACCATGGTGCAGCTTGTTTTGGAGTAAGAGCAGAAAAAGTCAATCCGAATGCTAACAAGGCAATGCCCAAGATGATCATCCACCGATCTCCAAATTTTCGGCTCCATCTGCCGACATAATATCCTTGTACGGCGACAACGATCACGCCGATAAAAACAAAATAGGCAGAATTATTGCTTGCATTCATCCCGAGGCGATTGAGCGTAAAAAGGGAAAGCATTTGTTCATACCCACCAAAGGCAAATTGTTGAAAAAACATAAGGGCAAGAAGAATGCCAATATTAGGTTTGCCAAGCGCGGTTAACATTGATCTTAAGCCGACAGCTATCCTTTTATTGCCTTTATTCCTGTTTTCAACAGGATGTGATTCTTCAAGCCAAAAATAGGTTAACAAGATTGAGGTTAATGAGAAAGCGGAAGCAACATAGGCAACCAAGGCATAATTATTATTGCTCGCTGCTAAGGTCACAAAAGCAATGATTGGACCGATAATAAATCCTAAACCAAACGCTACTCCAATTAATCCCAGGCCCTGGGTGCGAGTTTTTTCATTAGTGGTATCCGCTATCACCGCTTGAGCCGTGGCGATATTTCCGCCAGAAATACCGTCAATAATGCGTGAGAGAAATAATAACCATAAGGTATTTGAAATTCCAAGGATTAAAAACCCTATGAAAGTACCAATCTGGCTAATAATTAAAATTGGACGTCGACCGTACCGGTCTGAGAGACGGCCGAGAATTGGGGCACCAAAAAACTGCATAATCGGATAAGCTGCTCCGAGGATACCTATCGTGAATGCAGATCCGCCAAATGAAGCTGCATAAAGTGGTAATAGGGGAATAATCAGGGTTAATCCAAGAAGGTCGATTAAAATGATTACGAAAACAGGCAAGATTTTTTTATAATCTAATTTATCATCATTGCCTTCGGTTTTTGATATTTCTGACATTACACATCCTTAACAATATTTATTGTCTAAATTAAAAATCAAGCGGGAATCCTATTTGACGTCTTTACCCCAATCAGGAGAGTTCATTTTTTCAATCGTATAATTTATCCATTTAAGTTCAGCTTTTAGATGAAAATGTTGATGTTCAAAAACGAGCTGATAATTTTTTTGGTGGTCTTTTGTGCCTATCAATCCTTCGATAATGGATTCGACAGATGATTTTCGTTTGAGCATATGAGGCAAGATCTCTTCTGGTGGAAATATTTGTAGGAATGCGATGCTGATCGGGTTGGGCCTTTCAATCGGTTTATACTCTGCTAAAGATTCTCGGAGCATGCGTTGGAATTCTTTTTCACCTTTTGGGGTGATCGAATACACATGGCGAGGGGGGCGTTTGCCTTCTTTTTCCTCTCTAAGTGAGATCCAGCCATCCTCAGCCATATTGTTTAATAACCTATAGGCAGTGGGTTTCGTAATATTGATGATGATATTGAAATGGGAATTGATTAGATCGAGAATCTGATAACCATGCATATCCGATTGACGAATAAGTCCCAAAAGAAAAATTTGTTTTTCCATACACGATCCCAATTAGTATTATTTGAATTAGTCCATATAAGACTATATTGGGGAATTTTACATAAAAGTCCTCTGTTTGTCAAGAAAAGGGGAAGCAAACCCCTTCACACTAAAAAAAAGATGAAATACTCCTAAGAAGATAAAAATTATTATATAATCTTGATAAGGGAATCGATCTCTCGGGGAATGAGGGTTTTGTTCGACAAGCAATAAAGAGTAGCCTGATATGAAGAATCGATCAATGAAAATTTACTTTGCCGTGGGGGTGCTGGCTTTGACTATCCTTGCATGTGGGGGTGATAGAAATGTAAACGAAATCCCAGTCAATGAAAATTCGGAGAACATTAATTCAGAAGAAAGTGTAGAGGAGGCTGCCCCACCATCCAATTCGGTTATCACGTCTATTAGTAATCCTGCCCCACAAGGGACTCAGGTTGTAATTGATGACATATCCTATGAGGTTATAAGCTCCATTAGACCTGCAACAGATATCGTAATGGCGGGAGATGAGTACAATAATAAGCCGTTTGACTCCGAAGAATATATTTTGGTGGGGTTAGAAGCTACTTGTCAAAAACCTAGCAGTGAGGATTGTCATTTCAGTTTAAAGTACATATCCCTTTTTGGGAGTTATGGTGAAAAGAGGTTTAGAGAGGTATTTATGAATGGGGTAGATGGTCTGATGGAATCCGCTGATTTTAAGGGTGGCGAGTCTATACGTGGAACGCTGCCATTTATTATTCCGAACGATGAAAGTGATTTGATGCTGGTAGTTGAAACTGTATTTGGCGTCCCATCTTATTTAGGAATTAATTAGACCGGATATAAAAACCTTGCTATGCAAATAAAATAGTAAAAATTTCTAAGAACAATTCTTATTTGACAGGCAATTAAAGGAATAAATGTGAAAGATACCCAAAAACCAGAAACAGATCCTACAAATAGAAAAAATCGGGTACTGGGGCATTTTCTAAATGGATTCTCAATCTTCTTGAGCGTTGCATCTAGTCTTTGGCAGGCTTGGTTATTGCCCATCGTTGATTCGCTCAGTTCCCAAGGGAGGATGAATGAGGGGGATGCAGATGGTTATTTTTATGGTTTATTAATGGGGCCAACTTATTTTGTGGTTCCGGTTGTCGCAATAATAGCCTTGGTATTAGGTATTTTTGGGTTTCGCCTTCGGTCAAGGACCTTAGCAATCATTGCTTGGATCGCTGTAATTCTAAGTTTAATCCAAATGAGATCTGCATGGTTCGGTTTTTTTAGTAGTTGAGTTTAATATATAAGTTGCCAATAGATGTCTTTTGGGAAATGTGTGTTTTTTCGAGTGGATATATATATTTTTATTTTGGGGAAACGAGTGGAATTTATTTTTCACACCCGGTTAAAGAATGTAGTGAGGAATCAGTAATTCGTGGTTTTAATTAGAAAAGTGCACCAGATGCGAGTCGAGCGCATAACCTGCACTTTAGGAGAGTATGGTCATTTTGTCCATCTTATCTATGGGGGTCTATTGTGTACATTGCGTCTACATGTGGGAGTGAAAATTGTCCATTATGTCTATTGTGTCCAGGCTATTTGCAGTAAAATTGCAGTAAGTTTGAAGAATTTCAACTTAAAGGAAAGGTGGCTCAAAAATTTTTATGTTTTTTAGAAAGTATCCCGCTCTTAATGTTACAAGAAATTTGACAAACTGTCACACGTCACTATTTTAATTTAGGCATAAGCCAATTTGCCAGAACGGTTGAAATAATACCAATCACTATTACAGTAATGAATAAAACTCTGTGGGAAAAAATATCCAACAATGCCCCGCCGACTAAAGGTGTAAGAGTCATTAAAGGAGCAACAAAGGTATTTAAAATTCCAATGAAACGGCTAGTCTCGGCTGCTGGAGCAATTTCAAAAACCATATTTGAATCCGCAATCCTAATTCCCGCATACATGCTGCCAATAAAGAAAGCAATCATATAAAATCCGATTTCTCCCAGTGGTAAAATCGCAAATCCACCCATTGCAATCACCATAAAAGATATAATGATATAAATAATTCGGTAACCGAATTTGTCTCCCAACCAGCCCCATAAAAATCCAATGATACTCTGAGATAGCAAAATAATTGTAGTAAATGTAGCTAAAATAGTAATATCTAAAGACAGAAAATCAATAGCATATAATGCATAAAATGAATTGCCAATAACGCCAAAACTTAAGAATGCTCGTGAGAGCATAAACCTTTTAAATAACGGGGTCCGTTGAATAAAAGCAGGGATCGCTTTAATAAAACTTATGAGGGGTTCCGTTTTTCGTTTTACTGGAAATGGAATTTCTTTGAAAGTAGCAATGAAAATGGGAGAGATTAGGGAAGATAAAAAACCGATCCAGAAAAGAAGCCTAATATTCTTGGGGAAACTATATGATTCGAGCAGATACCTCGCAACCAATGCCGCTCCAAAGCCAACTAATCCACCAACCCCATTTACAACGCCAAAAAATTTTCCGCGATTTCGAATAATATTTTTGCTGATAAAATCTGCGTATCCTGGTGCGATCATCCCATTGGTGACGGAATATATCATAAATGAAAAAAAGAATAACCCTAAAAGGATATTATCGTTGAAAACTCCATAATTTTGAGCAACAAGGGCAATTGCAAAAATCCCAATACGTTCTGCCAGCGCAATTTTGAAAATTACCCACTTTCTTTCTTGCTTCCCATTAACAATATACGCTCCCAATAACTGGGGAAGAAAATAGCCTAAATAAAATATTGCTGGCACTAAACCAATGATCCAGTTTAAGTTAGTGAGTTGATCAACAAAATATGGAACGATTGTGTCATGGGAAAGCGTAGCAATTGAGAAAGAATAAACAGAAGAATCAAGTACTAACATTAAGAAGTTCCATCTGTAATTTTTACTTACTTTGCGTATATATTCAGGATACTCTGTTTGAAGTTTTTCTATGTCTGTGCCAATCATTATAATAAAATTCCTCAGAAAATCTCAGGCCAAATAAACAATTTACAAGGAAATAAAAGTAAACAATTAAATTATTGTTCAATACCTTGTTCCCAATTCGATTTATGTTTTGAAATGCTTAATTTCTTTCTTGATCTTGTTTAATAAGGATTTTCAGTCCTTCAATAGCAACCTTTATGGGGCGATTAATATCAAAGAGCTTATTAAAATCTGCAATTTCTTCCTCAGTTTCAGGTGGTTTTTCTGACATCGATGCCATTAGCATTACCCCGCCAGCGCGTTTCCGGTAAATTGAAGATAAAATAAAAATAGTTGAAGCTTCCATTTCAGAACAAACTGCTCCACCATCTTCCCAAGCTTTCCATCTTTCCTTCAATCGGCTATCCACCGGCATTCGTTCAGGTTCAATTTCTCCGAAAAATGAATCTTTTGATTGCGTGGGTCCTACTGCATACGGAATCCCTAAGGTTTTTGCAGCTTCTCTTAAGGCTACAAGAACATCTATGTCTGCAATCGCTGGAAACTCAACTGGCAAATAATGTAAACTTGTTCCTTCATCTCGAATTGCTGAATTAACTAAAGCAACATCACCGGTATGGGTCTGAGGTTGTATGCCACCTGATGTGCCCACACGAATAAATGTATCAGCACCAATTGCGATTAATTCTTCAACCGCAATAGCAGAGGAAGGACAACCGATCCCTGTTGAAGTCACAGAAACTTTTTCGCCAAGTAGTGTTCCCGTGTATGTGTTATATTCCCTATTATGGGCAATATGCTGTGGGTCATCAAAATAAGATGCTATCTTTTCACAGCGTCCTGGGTCTCCAGGCAGCAACACATAACGACCAACATCCCCTTTTTTCATATGAATATGGTGTTGGAGCTGAGTATTTCGTACCATTATTATTCCTTTACCATCCGATCTTGTTGAATCAAGAGTCGGATGGTTTCAATTGCAGTATTAATCATTGGTGTGATATTTGTTGAAACGCCCAACTCTGGTTTAGCTTGATTGATTGCAATAAGGGTAACACTGCCAACCCTTAACCGGTAAACAGCTCCCAAAGTTAACAGAATTGCTGATTCCATTTCTGCACAAATTGCCCCTCCTTGAACCCATGCTTTCCATCGATCTTGGAGATAAGCAGCAACTGGCATGCGTTCTGGCGACATTTGTCCATAATATGAATCCTTTGAGTGAGAGATGCCTAAATGGGTTTTGTAGCCTAATTTTTCTGCCGCTGTTCTTAGAGCGGAAACAACATCGAGAGAAGCTACAGCTGGAAACTCAATGGGCAAATAATGGTTGCTGGTTCCTTCATCTCTAATACTGCCTGTTATGATTGCTAGATCTCCAGGGGTTTGATTTGGCTGCATTCCACCTGAAGTCCCTACTCTAATGAATGTGTCTGCCCCAACTGCTCGAAGCTCTTCAATTGCAATTGCTGCCGAAGGATTTCCAATCCCAGTGGATGTTACTGAAACAGGTTCATTCAAGAGTTTTCCCGTGTAAGTAACAAATTCTCTGTTTTGTGCTACTTTTCGTGCTTGGTCGAAATGGGAAGCAATTGTTTTACACCGGGCAGGATCACCCGGCAATAATACATACCTCCCAACGTCGCTGGGCTCAATTTTAAGATGATGCTGTTTCATTCCTGAGGTTCCTAAACGCGAAAATGATAAATATAAATAATTTTTCTATTCCTTTCCAAAAATTATTATTCCCTATCTTTTTCGATTAATATTTTGACACTTTCAATAGCCGTCTCAATCAACGGGTTAAGATCTGTGACATGTTCTTCTGGATTTTCACCTTCTTGGTTCCAACCAATTAACATGATCCCACTTGCTCGTTTTCGATAAATACTGCTAAGAATAAATATTGAAGCAGCTTCCATTTCCGAGCAAATCGCACCGCCTTCAACCCAAGCTTTCCACCGATTTAGCAAACGACTATCCACGGGCATTCTTTCCGGTTGGTGTTGCCCAAAAAAGGAGTCTTTTGTATGCGAAATTCCTAAATGGTGAGAGTAACCCAATTTTTGAGCAGCTTCTCTAAGGGCTAAAACGACATCCACATCTGCAACTGCAGGAAATTCAGCGGGCAAATAATGTAAGGTTGTCCCCTCATCACGAATAGCGCCTGTAACAATTCCAAGATCTCCTGCTTTGAAGTGTGGTTGCATTCCTCCAGAAGTTCCAACTCGCACAAAAGTGTCTGCCCCAATCATTATCAATTCTTCAACCGCGATTGCAGTTGAAGGACATCCGATCCCTGTTGAAGTCACAGAAACTTTTTCACCAAGCAGGCTGCCTGTATAGGTTTTATATTCTCTGTTATAAGCAATTAATTTGGGGTCATCAAAATAGCTCGCAATCAGTTCGCAGCGCCCAGGGTCGCCTGGAAGAAATACATAACGACCGACATCTCCTTTAGACATTCCAATATGATACATTACTTCAGGTGCTTCCATTTTATTCCTCGTTTAAATTCAAATATTTAATAATGTTTTTTTTCATGCTTATGCACTTAGCGCAGCACGGATCGCAAAAATCACAAAAACTAAAAATCCGATGGTTGCACTGAGAACTAAGCTAACAGCAAAAATTGGAGAAAATGTCATTGATTTACTCCAATCTAAGCTTTTGTCAATAATTACCCAATAAGTAGCTAGACCTGTGGTAACAAACCCTAATGCCATAACAAAATAGTCTGAAAAAGCCATCCGGACCTGTCGGAAACTACTTTTTTGACCGGTAGATCCAAAGGCTCGGGATTCCAAGGATATTGAAAGCTGTTGGACACGTTCAATCGCCCCAACAAATACTGGGACCATACTTGGCAGGATTGCTCCAAAACCTGACCCCTTCATCGCTCTTGATTTCTGGGCATTTAAAACCGTGCCAAATTCGTTTTGCAATATTGGTATTAGTTGGAGTGTCATTACCAGAATAAAATTAAGAACATAAGGCATGCCTATTTTCTTCAATGATGTAAATATATCCGAAGGGTGAGAGGTCATGATTGTAACCATCGCCCAGGTTGTCATAGCCATAATTCGGAGCAATAACGATATTCCGCTATATATGCCTTCTTGATAAATATTAAATGGACCAAAAGCTGCGATGGTTGTCCAAGGACGGGGGAAGGCTGGCGCAATGCTTTGAAGTGTGATTAGCGTTAGACTGATAGGAAATAAAATCAAAGCCACCCTTAGATAGGCGCTGGTTATTCTAGAATAAAAGACTAACAATAAGCCAATTGCAAATGCTATTCCAAGTACGGCAATATTTCTAGTTGAAAAAGATAAAGCTAATATGCCAAAGGTCCAAAGCAATTTTGGAAGAGGATTCATTCTATGTATTGCCGAGTTTCCAGGTACCATAGAAATTGGAATTACTATACCCTGCATGATAAATACTCCTAAATTTTCTCTTTTTGGTTGGAATCTTTGCTCAAAGCAAGCATTTCATCTACACTCAAAACTACGTCATCAAGTTTATTTTTGTTTTTCCGAAGATTCAAAGACAAGCTTGTTATCTGAGGAGGTGCAAGGTGAGTGCTAGCCATTATCTCATTATTGGAAAACACTTCGCGTGGTGAAGCATCCATGATTACTTCTGAATCTCTTAAGACCAACATCCTGTCAACAACTTCTGAAAGCAATATCATGTCATGTGCTACACATAAGACTGTAGCACCTTCATCACGTAGTTTTTTTATCAACCGATATACTTTTTGAGTTGTAATATTATCTTGCCCGGTTGTTGGCTCATCTAATATAAAAATGTCTGGTTTCATTGTATAGATTGTTGCCATTCCTACCAATTTGCGAAGGGGGAATCCGATTCGATAAGGATGCAGATAACGCAATTCTTCCAAGCCAAAAAATTTAATGGCTTGTTCAACGCGTTCCTGAACCTCTTCTTTTGGTACGCCCAAGTTATTTGGACCAAATTCCAATTCCTCTTGCACTGTTCTTGCAAATAATTGATGATTAGGATTTTGATACACATAACCCACTTTTGCAGCCAATTGCTGTACTTTTAGGGGTTCTGTATCTTCTCCATCGATAAATACTTTTCCACGGGTCGGTTTTAATAAACCAATAAAATGTTTTACTAATGTTGTTTTGCCAGATCCATTTTGCCCGATCACACCGATTAATTCGCCTCTGTTGATATTTAAAGAAACTTCACGTAATGCAGTGATATTACCTGTCGGATACGTGTGCCAAAGATTCTCAACTTTTATTATAGGTTCCATGACTATAGAATATCCTTATATCGTTCGATTGCACTATTTAAGGTGACGGGATATGGCTTCTTGATAGATGCCAAGTTTAATTGGTTGAGGCGATGTGCATATTCAGTAACTTGTGGCAATCTAAGACCAAGTTTTTGAATTAATTCCACGTTACTAAATACTTCTTCGGGAGTGCCGTTAAGTAAAATTTCACCTTCATGCATAACAATTACAATGTTGGCATAGGCCGCCATTACTTCAACTTCATGTTCTGCCATAATAACAGTCATGTTTTTTTCGCGGTTTAATTGCGCTGCTACTGAAAATATTTCTTCTTTGCCAATCGGATCGACATTCGAAGTCGGTTCATCCATTACCAAAATTTTAGGTTCCATAGCTAAAGCTGCTGCAATCGAAAGTCGCTGTTGTTGCCCGCCGGAAAGACCAAATGGTGAACGTTCTTCAAGGCCTTGCAGGCCAACGATGTCTAACACCTCAGTGATGGTTTCTACCATTTCATCATAAGAAAACCCCAGACTTTCCATGCCAAGGGCAATTTCTTCTGCAACAGACATTTGACTAAGTTGAAATTCCGGGTTGTCAAAAACCATGCCCACCATTTTTGCCATTTCGCGAACAGGAGTATCGTAAGTATCTTTTCCATATACAATGACCTCCCCTTCAAAATCTCCCATTATGCTATTTGGGATGACCCCGTTGATGCAGAGCTGTAACGTAGTTTTTCCAGCACCGTTTAATCCGAGAAGAGCAACATAATCTCCCTCATAAATTTTTAAATTAATATTTTTTATTGCAGGTTTTTCGTTTCCGCCACCATGCCAAAATGTGACATCCTTGAATTCAATTACTGGTTTCTTTTCTGACATTTAATCTCCAATCAGGTAAAAAGCGAGATGGATGCCAACTGCAATTGATGCGGCTCTGGCATCCATCTCTGTAGTTGATTGATTATTAGGTTTATAAACTCAGCCGATTTTTATTCCTCGTCATCAAATTTAGCAAACGCTACTGCTAATCCACCAGCGATTACTAAAAAGGCAAGTACATAAACAGCACCAAGCAAAATTACAAATGCTTCACTCCCAACAAATTCTAAATCGGCTATTTTTTGGGCTGTGCTTGGTAAAAAGGCTAACAATAATCCTAATCCAACAATTCCAAAACCAAGACCCTCTTTTGGTCCTACAGTCTTGTTATTCATAAAATATTCTCCTTTAAGATCAACTTTTTAATTTCAAAACCGAGGCTATTGCAATGCTAAGGCAATCATAATAACGGCAGCACCAATCACAACTCCAACGACGGGGATAATAATTTTATTCAATCCCTCGGCTTTTGGAAGGTTAGTGTCTTCAGTCAAATTTGCTGGTAAAGCTTCGATGATTGCGAGACCAACATAACCGCTGATGATTTTATCGGCTAAGGAAACAAGAATATTGGATGAGAAGACGGAAACAATCAAGTTCTGTCCCATTGCCAAGAAGGCGGCCGTCATTACATCACTGAAATGACCTGTGGCTCCACCAAAAATGAAGACATAAATGGGTACTGCAAAGGTACTACAAACAACAGCAACTAAGATGTTTACTAAGAAGAAGCTCCAAGTTTTGCTCATCCAACCTGCGGAATGTGCATAACCCCATACCAAAGCACCTGCAACATTAACTACTGCAAATGGGAGGCCAATGGGACCACTAATAAAGGAACTTACGATATTAGTAATTGCACCAACCAAAGCGCCCCACCAAGGGCCAAGGACAACTGCAGTTACCATAGTGCCGATCATGTCTAGAAAGATCGGGAGCTTCAAAATGCCATTAATGTATCCGCCAACAATATTTAAGGCTGCTGCTACTGGAACAATAGCAATTACGTAGGTTAGTGGAAGACGCTTACTGCGTTTCCGAGGTGCAGCTTTTGCTTCTGTAGACATATGTATTCCTCCAAATAAATAGTTAATAAGACGACTGCAAGTTATAAAAATGTATTTTTACTCTTCACCTCCGTTTAATCAAAAAAATTCCAATTAGATAAGTGCTTGTTATATGGTTGACTTTATATAAAAAAAAAGTTATAAAATAGATAGACGTCTATATACGTCCAGTATAGCAAATTTTCAATCAGTTTTCAACCTTTTGGTATGGAGGTTACCCTGTTCCTAAAAATTGATCCTGCAAATCCCGATCCAATTAATGTACAAATTGCTATTTGGATCAGACAGAATATACAGACGGGCAAATGGGAAAATAATCGGAAATTACCTTCTGAAAGTGATCTAGCAAAAAAACTAAAAGTTAGCCGTGGCACGATTCGAAAAGCCATTGAGACTTTGATTGGCGAAAAATTAATAGTTCAAATCCATGGAAAAGGCACTTTTGTCACGAATAAATTGATCTTGGAGCAGCAACCTGCTGGAAGGATCGCTGGTTTTACCAGAGATTTAATCAGTAGAGGTATTCCCCATTCTACAGATGTGCTTTTATCCGAGGTTGTCTCTCCATATCCTGATGTTGCAAATTTGCTGGGGATAAAGAAAAACAAAAAAATCTTTCATATGAAACGATTACGTAAAGTAAAAGAATCCCCAGTGATTATTATTGAAAATCACATAAATTATAAATTTTGTGAAGGGATCGAAAAACTTGATTTTTCTAAAGAACAACTTTATGTAACCTTGGAAAACAAATATAATTTAGATTTTGATTGGGCACGACGAACTTATATTTCTAAAATTGCAGATGATAAAATTTCCAAATTACTTCAAATCAAATTAGGCGCTCCAATAATGTATCTTGAGGAGATTTACCATTTGAACGGGGATACCCCAATTGAGTTAACTAGAGCTTGGATCGATGCAAAAGTATTTCATATTACCACCCTAATTAAACGAGAAGATGAAAAACAAGAATCCTCTGGAATTTATCGTTAGATTCTTTTTAAAAATTGGAGAAAGTTATGGGCCTAACACCACGAGAAAGAGTTTTAGCAACAATCAATCATGAAGTTCCAGATCGTGTGCCCATTATTATGGGTGTGAGTAATGCGACTGGGATAAAAATGAAACCATATCAACAGTTAAAAGAAATTCTTGGCATTAAATCTGAAGATAAATACATTTACCAATGGCCAGAACTGGGCACAGCTGAGATTGATGAAGAGACGATGTTGCGATTAAGTGTTGATGTGCGTGGTGTTCTAGACCTTGAAGATTCAGAAACTTTGAATCGAAACCAAAACCGCCCTCCTCATTCTCCTTATATTTCTTCTTGGGGTACCGGACAAAAAGAAATCGAACCCGGAGTTTGGTTTTCAGGCGTCCACCCTTTAGAACAAGCTACTGCAATTGAGGAAATAGAAAAACACCCTTGGCCCGATATGAGCGCTCCTTCTCGCGTGGCTCATGTAAAAGCCGAAGCACAAAAATTAGCGGATGAAGATCAATTCGCAATCATGGGGACTCCATGGTTAATGTTTCCCTTCGAACGCGCTTTTGGTCTGCAAGGGATGAGCACTTTCTTAGAAAACATGGCATTACGCCCCGATTTTGCAGAGGCTTTGCTTAAAAAAAATGCCGAATTATGCAAATCAATGCTTACCAATTTCTTAACTGAAACTGGCAATAACATAGATATTATTAAGATCGGAGATGATTTAGGATCTCAAAATAGTCTGATGATTTCTCCGGAAATGTATAGACAAATTTTAAAACCGATTCATGCAGATCTAATAGCTACCATCAAAAAACAAACAGATGCAAAAATCTTTTTTCATACAGATGGAGATGTACAACCATTAATTGGTGATTTTATTGAAATTGGGATTGATATTCTTAACCCGATTCAGACTTCTGCAGGAAAAATGTCTGATCTTGTGGGGTTGAAAAAACAATTTGGAAAAAATATGGTATTCTGCGGAGGAATTGACACTCACCGAGTTTTACCTTTTGGCTCGCCAACAGAAGTTCGCCAAGAAGTTAGGCGTGTTATAAATGCCTTAGGACAAGATGGTGGATACATGGTTTCATCTGTGCATACAATAATGAACGATGTGCCAGCTGAAAATATTCTAGCGATGGTTGATGCGGTTGAAGAGTTTGGTTATTATCCATTAGAGAAATAATAAAAAAAATAACCTGTATTCCAACCTGCTTTTGACAGTCTCTTGATAAGCAGAATAATTAGTTTTTCAGATATTAATCCGATGCAATCCTCCAATAGTCCAGGATTGCATTAATAAAAATCTACACCGACATAATGTCTATCCATTTTAGGGTTTTGGGAAAGCAATGGTAAACAAAAAGATTACTACAATTGGAAATCTTGCTATTGACGATATCATTCTCTATGATGAACAAAAAATGTATTTAGAATCCGTTGGGGGGAATGCGATTTATTCTGCAATCGGAGCTGTTGTATGGGGAAATGAACCAATTATTCAAGCCCGAAAAGGAAATAATTTTCCAGAATTAAGCCTTGAACTATTAGGTAAATATGGGATTAGTACAGATTTGGTAAATGTTCCTAGCAATGATATTAGGTGTTGGATGCTCTATGAGCAAGAGGGGGCACGTCAATTTTTAAATCAATCGTCATCAGGAACAAATTATGAAATGTCAATAATTGGCAGCGAACTAAGTGTTGACAATTTAAAGGCTGATGGGGTTCATGTTGCTCCTATGCCTACAGATGTTCAAAAGTCTGTAATTAAAATGATTAAAAGAAACAAGGCAAGCCACACTGTTATTTCCTGGGACCCTCATATAGATTATTTGGAAAATGACGAATTTAACCAGTTGGCATTTGAAATGTTGGGGTATATTGATATATTTTTACCTAGTAAAGAAGAGGCAATAACAATGTTTGGGGCAAACAACCTTCAAGATGCTGCAAGAGCATTTGCAGATGCTGGACCTGAAATTGTTGTGATAAAGAAAAGCATTGATGGCTCTCTTTTATACATTAAACAACTCGATAAATTCTATAAAATTCAAGCTTTTCCAAGTAAGACAGTAGATCCAACCGGCGCAGGAGATTCTTTTTGCGGGGGATTCTTAAGCTGTTTTATAGAAACAAAAAACCCCGTGCTTTCATCTGCATATGGAACTGTTTCGGCATCATTTGTTGTTGAACATGCGGGAGCTTTATCAGTCTTAAAATCTAATTTTGCAGATAAACATAAACGCTTAACATATATAGAAAAATTAATAACTGAACTATAAAACTAATTAGAGGATACAAGAAATGGATTATAAGAACATAGACCTGAAATGGCAAAATATGCTAGCTGGAATTAAAGCCCAACCGGATTTTATAAAAAATAGTCCGCGGACAATTTATGATGAAATAAAAAGGGAAATTAAATTAGATTCGGTTCCAGAAAAATTGTATCTTGTTGGCTGTGGGGATTCTTGGTATTGTGGAATGGCAACGCGATTTGCCTTTGAAGAATGGGCAGGTATTCCTACAGAAGCTGTACAGTCATTGGAATTCTCCCGTTATTTGGTTAAATATGCCCCGAAAAACAGTATGGCCTTGATGGTCTCAAATTCCGGAAAAGTGTCACGAACAATTGAAAGCGCCATTAAAGCAAAAGCGCATGGTTTACTTACAGTGGGAGCAACAAGTAATTTTGAAAGTGGGTTATCAAAAGAAGTGGATTACGTGATCGATCTTGCATATTCTGAAAGGAGATTTGCCCCCGGAACAAGTAGTTACATGGCATCAATGATTGTGCAGTACTGTATGGCTATATTCTTAGCTGAAGCAGCTGGAAAATTAAACAATACAGAAGTTGACAAGAAATTAGACGAAATCGCATCCCTGGCAGAACCAATGGAGAAAACAATTGAGGTAAATCTGCCTATCATGGAAGAGCTAGTCAAAAAGTTGAATTTAAGCAATCAAGCTATTTTTATTGGAGGGGGGCCAAACTATGGAACAGCGTTTTTCTCGATGGCCAAGGTGATTGAATCAACTCGAACAAAGGCAGTAGGTCAAGAACTGGAAGAATGGGCGCATGAACAATTCTTTTTCACTAATAATAATACAATTACATTTGTGATAACCCCCCCCGGGGCAAGTGTTGATAGAGCCCGGGAGCAAATTTATGCTATTAACCAAATGGGATCTACCAGTGTCGCTATTTGTGACCCAGATGATAAGGAAACAACAGACATAGTGGATGTTGTTTCACCAGTTTATGGAAAAGCAGATGAATTATTAACCCCCATTTTGTATTGTGTGCCTGCGGAAATATTTGCTTTTCATTACGCTGTGCACAATAATCTTAGTATGTTAGGCTTTGATAATAAAAAAATTAAAGATGTAAATTGGCAGCAAATTTTTGAGAGTGAAATCACGCGTTAGAAGGAAAATTATATCCAAACACATATAAATTGCAGGGAATTTGAAATATTATTTTCGGGCTATTAAAAAAGAAAGGTTTTATTTAATGGGGCCTTCCTCATATCTGGAGTAGAAAACATGAGCAATTTTATTAACCAATTATCAAAATTGGAGAAACCGATAATAGGAATGGTTCACCTTGCTGGTTTACCAGGATCGGTTCATTTTAAGGAATCATTCGAAACTACTGCCCAGAGAGCCTTAAATGAAACAGAAATACTAATGAATGCGGGTTTTGATGGAGTTCTTTTTCAGAACACTGGAGATGCCCCTGCTTCTGAAGAAGGGGATGAAGCTACTGTCGCATTTATGACCTCAGTGGGAATAAGCCTGCGAGATATATGCTCCAAATTGCTTGGCGTAAATGTATTAATGAATGGAAGTAAGGCAGCATTGGCGATTGCTTCTGCAATCGCGGCTGATTTTATTCGCATTAAGATTAATGCTGGAGTTGTTGCCACATCGACGGGTCTAGTCCAAGCAGATCCACATAATGTCCTTTCCTTCCGTAATCGAATTGGTGCTCACGATATTGATATCATTGGGGATTTATACGATAGAACGGCAGCACCTGTGGGGGAGTTTCCGATTGAAATCCTTGCAGACCTAGCTATCCGTCATGCAGATGTTGATGCGCTTATTGTCTCTGGATATGGGGAACAGGACCAAATAAACCGCTTAAAAAATCTCCGAGAGAAAATGCCAGAGGCTTATTTGGTTTCAGGTGGCGGAGTAAACATTAATAATCTGCCAACTTTTATGAACATCTCAGATGCGATAATTGTTGGGAGCAGTATAAAAACTGGTGGAGGATTCTTGGATCCATTGGATCCTCAAAAGGCAGAGGAGTTTGTAAATAAAGCCCAACAATTGAGAGAAGAAAATATCTAAAGGCCATATTAAATCTATTGCTTTTGAATGGTTCTATCTTTTTATCATAGGCCAATCTGTCAAAATTACCCTAAAATTTTATTCCCATATTAATCCATCAAATCAAAAAGAAGTGATTGAGAAAATAGCAGTAAGTTTATTCTTCCCCAAAAATATCCCTAACAGGCATGGGGGTTGATCTGTTTCCCCCTGTATATTAGTACCCCTTCGTGGATAGATTCCGAACTGCACCCTTCCTCATTTTTGACGTTTTTCCGAGTTATGAGGGTGGACAAATAAGAGAATGGGGAGTGTAATTCAAGAGAAATTATCTCACCTTCTCGATTAATTATAATTCGTTTTACAACAAGTTGGAGAAGATTGTTCTTCTGTTTCTTATCTAAGCGTTGATAAAGTGTTCCAAGTTTTTGTAACAATATAAGTGCAACATCTAAATCATCAAGATGTTTTCTAGCATCAAATTCCATTTCTTTGATCTTTACTTTTAAATTCAGGATCTTCTCTTGCCACTCTGCTTGACCTGCCCCCAATAGTTGTACCAGTGCTTATGTTACACCAGCAGACTGAAGTTGTGAAGTGTGCGAGATGAAGGTTGCCGGTGTTGGGGGTTTGTAACCCAGTGAACTATGGGGTCTGATCTGGT